>Ga0315274_10005629_pt1 | contig 18312 bp, 19 predicted proteins | sample YL17G02_20_MG_FD_203700 | JGI IMG/M metagenome (GOLD analysis project Ga0315274, IMG submission 203700) | Sediment microbial communities from Yellowstone Lake, YNP, Wyoming, USA - YL17G02_20 | ecosystem: Environmental > Aquatic > Freshwater > Lake > Sediment | place: USA: Wyoming | collected...
GGACCAATTTACCGGACATTTACGTGGCTGGGGATGTAGCAGAGACCTACGACCTTTCCACCGGAAAGATGGGTGTCAATGCCATTTGGCCTTGCGCTTTTGAACAAGGCCGTGTAGCAGGTTTGAATATGGCTGGCAGGGAGGCTAAATATGGAGGGTCATTCCGAATGAATTCCCTCGACTTTTATGGGCTGCCCGTGATTTCTATGGGAATCACCCGTCCCGACGGAGATGGACTTCAACAGGTCCAAAGGAAGACGGAAAATATTTATCGAAAGCTTGTCCTAAGGGATGGATGTATTGTCGGAGCGATTCTGGTCGGCCAGGTTCAAAAGGCAGGAATCTTGACCACTCTTTTGAAGAAAAAGGTGAATGTCTCTGGCGACATCCCACTATTGATGAGTAACAGACTCAATTTTGCAGACTTATTGCCATTAGTGAAAAAGAATAAAGAGAGATTCGCCGAAGTTGAATACAGAGAACTGAGCCAACGACCGTTGGCATCAAGAGTTTAGTAAAGTTGTTAAAGAACATGATCTTTGAATGCTGAGCAAAAATGGCCAGATGCAAGGCGCCCGAAATTCTGAGGCCCAAAAAAAATGATGAAGAAACGTACATTGAGAAGTACGCCGCAATGACTTGCCCTGTTAGATATGTTACAAGTTTGTTCTTCATGGTTTTGAAAAAAATTATCCTTTTGCCCTATGTCCTAAGTTTGGGGTCTTTTATCTAACAGGGCGAGGATGAGGGGAACGCCGCAGATGTATATTTTTCATCAGCCGATTAGGAGGATAAGATGAAAGTGATCAAAGTGGATCCAGAAAAATGTACGCAATGCCATACCTGTGATCTATGGTGTGGAATTGAGATTGGTTCTGTGGCTAAGGAGCTCCATGAGGCGATACACGAGAATCCTCAGCCTGTGCCCCGAGTTCATGTGGAGGGAAATAACTTTCCTCTCCATTGTCGCCATTGTGAGGTGGCCCCCTGTATTGACGCCTGTCCCAACGGGACGATGCGGAGAGACTCCCAGACGGGCCTGGTTTATGTCTATGAGCCGACTTGCATTGCCTGTTGGATGTGTGTGATGGTGTGCCCTTTTGGGATCATTGCCCCATCGTCTCCGTTGCATACGGCCGTCAAATGCGACCGCTGCCGGAGCATGGAATATCCCATCTGCGTGGATGTATGTCCTACGGGAGCGTTGGTCCTTGAAGAACGGGAGGAGGGAGCGACCTGGTACGGGTATGCTCCCAAACGAAGTTTTTGATGTAGCGCAGGGCTTCAGCCCTGCATCAATAAGCAAGCCTAAAGGCTTGCGCTACAGATTTATTTATCGTTGTCGCCGGAGGCTATGACCCCTAAATGTCCATAGCTCTATAAATTAGAAAGGAGAGGAAGAGATGGATTTCGTACAAAGGAAGACCGCGGACAGTGTAGTAGATCATTTTTTGAAGGAGGCGGCAGAGAAAGAGATTCCATTGGTATGGGATCGTTATGAGGGATTGCTTCCCCAGTGTGGATTTTGTGAGACCGGATTGAATTGTCGGGATTGTCTCCAAGGGCCATGTATAAGCCATCCTTTCCGAGATCAAAACAAAGTGGGTATATGCGGGAAAGACAAGGATATCCTTGGCGTTCATTCTTTTGTCAGGCTGGTGGTTCAAGGGGCCCTGGGTTACTTGGATCAATTGACCGATTTTGCTCAGGGCGTTGAGGCTGGTGAAGGTTCTCCCAAGCGCAAGCAGGAGGCGGCTAAGATTATAAAGGATATACAAGGTATGTGGGGAGATGGAATTACTGATGTAATGAAAAAGTTTCCAAAGGCCCTCACCGAAGGTTGGAAGGCAGCGGGTGTCTATCCAGAGGGAATGGCCAGGAGCCTGTTCAAGGTTTCCCAGAAGTTGGATGGGGGGGTTGGGAGTATCGAAGAGATTCTTCTTTGGGCCTTCAAGGGGGCACTCGTCGGATGTGCAGCCCAAATGCTTCAGGGAAGATTGAAGGCGTCCGTCTTTGGAGATACTTCTCCCACGAACGTGGAGGTCAATCTGGGTATCCTCCAGAAGGAGGGACCCCATATCCTTCTTTACGGTCATTTTTCTCCTCTTCTGAAGCAAAAGATTGCTGAAGCAGCAAAGGGGAAGAAGATTGAAGTCATGGGTGTTTGTACGGATCCATTCGTTCCTCCCTTCAGTTTTGCTCCGGTGACCAATTATGGTTCCCAGGAGATACCTTTGATGACCGGAGCAGTAGATCTGATTGTGACAGGAGATCAGTGTGTTAATCCCTCTTTGGCTGAACTGGCCAAGATTTGGAAGGTAGAAGTTGTTCCCACAGAAGTTTTAAATAGAAGAGATCTGAGCTCTTTTGCCAAGGAGATCGTCGAGAAGGCTCAAGAGGCCTTTAAGGCTCGCGGTGAGGTATCCAGAGACATCCCGAGTATCAAAGAGTCGGCTGTCATGGGTTTTTCTGTAAAGAACATCGATGTGAACAAGGTTGTGAAGGCTGTGATGGGTGGGAAAATCAAGGGTGTGGCCATTTTGGCAGGATGTAATAATGTAAAATTCACACAGGATCATGAGATTGTTTCACTGGCCAAGGAGTTATTGAAGAAGGATGTTTTCTGTATCTCCGAAGGCTGTGCCAGTGTCAGTCTGGCCAAATTCGGCCTATTAAATCCCAAACAGCGGGATGCCAGCTGTGGGAAGGGATTGGCGAATCTTCTTTCCTCTCTTGGGAAAAATCTCCCCGCAGTGGTCGATTTGGGAAGCTGCGAAAATAGTGGTCCCACCGAGTTCTTATTGTCCATGGCGAGCGCTGGGAAGAAGCCTATTAAAGAATTTCCAATGGTTGCTTGTTTTCCTGAGGCCAACCGAACCAAAGCGGTGGCCAGAGCGGCCTGGACCGTGGCCATGGGAATTCCGACCTATTTCTGGCCATTTCTCCCTGTAACCGGAAGTCAGAAGACGATCGATGCCTTGGGTGGGTATTGTGAGGAAAAGTTTGGCGCAAGGCTCCACGTCGTCACCCAAAAGATGGAATGCAAAGAGAAGGCGGAACTACTCATCAAAAGTCTCGGAAGGACCTAAAATCTTGATAACATGATAAGAAACCTTTATATTTCTCGTAATGTAATATCGAGATAAGGAGGGAAACTGTTAACTTAAACCCATAGGGAAAGGAGGAACAGAAATGAGAACGAGATTGATCGGAAACAAGTTGTTCCAAATGACAGTGGTGGTACTGCTCGTAATCCTCGCTTCTGTTATCGGAGGTCAGGCTGCAGAGTGGAAGCCATCGAAACCAATTGAGTTTGTAGCTCCATATGCCCCAGGTGGTGGAAGTGATGTTCTTGCCCGATCTATTGCAAGTGTCATTGATGCTGAAAAACTATCACCCGTTCCACTCCTTGTCGTTAATCGTGCTGGAGGGAACGGCCTGGTAGGAACGACGGCAGTGGCCCAACAACGTGGTAATCCCCTCACCCTGCTCACCTTTATTTCCGGTCAAGCGAGCGCACCGCTGGTGGCGGGGGCAGGATCCGCTACGTTTCGTGATCTTACCATGATCGCTCTTCTTGCTATCGACGAACAGTTGATCGTTGTTAAGACCGACTCCCCTTTAAAAACGATTGAGGATGTCGTAGCGGCAGCAAGACAGCGCACTTTAACCATTGGAGGAACGGGCACAGGTCAAGAAGACCAGATGTGTAACCGTATCTTCGAAAAGACTGCTGACATCAAACTTCGTTATGTGCCCTTTAACAGCGGAGGGGAATGCATCACAGCAGTCATGGGTGGACATGTGGATATGATTTGGGCTAATCCCGGCGAATTTATACCGCAGTGGGAAGCCAAGATGGTTCGGCCTATTGCCATTGCTAAGGAGACTCGTATTCCAGAGTTACCCGATGTTCCGACGTTTAGAGAGAAGGGCTATAATGTAACCTTTAAGATGTTCCGAGGTATTTCAGCAGCCCCTGGCATTCCTCCCGAAGCAGCCGCCTTTTATGAGAACATGATGAAGCGTATGTCCGAATCACCCCGCTGGAAAGAAGGATATCTCAAGCGCTACATGCTTAGCCCAGCATGGATGAGCAGCAATGATTTTACTCAGTTCGTGGGTCAGAGCGAAGAACTCTTCAAAGTTATCTTGAAAGAACTGGGGCTTCTTAAATAAAATAATCTTTCGATTTAGACGTAACTCATCCGCACACTCCTTTTTGGGAGTGTGTGGATGAGTTACGTCTTGGGAGGAATCAAGGAAGATGTGGCTCGCTGAGCTCATAGGTGGAGTTGCAGTGCTGATATTAGGGGTTGCTGTGGTCTTTTTTTCCTCACAACTTTCTTATTACTCCGAATTTGAACCAGGACCCGGGTTTTTACCTTTATGGGTGGGAGTGGTTCTTATTGGCTGTGCCATCTTTGTCATCATCAACATCCTCAAAAAACACGTCAAAATAGGGACATTCTTCAAGCCACGAACAAAGCTGGGTCTCCATGTGTTGATCATTATCTTTATTACCTTCCTCCTTTTGCCTCTCCTGGGTTTTTCTATCGGTCTCGCTCTCTTTGTTGGTATCACGATGCGGATCATGGGGAAACACCGCTGGGTCTCCTGCGGCCTCACGGCCGTTGTAACAGCGATTGCCATTCACTTCATCTTCGGTCACTGGTTGAGCATTCCTCTGCCGACAGGCATAATAGGATGGTAGAAAGGAACGACCATGGACTTGCTGCATAACTTATATACTGGATTCTCCATCGCCCTCACTTTCAATAATATCATTTATTGCCTCGTCGGAGTTTTCTTTGGTCAGATTGTCGGTGTCCTACCGGGCATCGGTGCACCCACAGCCATTGCCCTGCTTCTTCCCCTCACCTTCACCGTAAACCCAACCTCTGCCCTCATCATGTTTGCAGGCATTTATTACGGTGTTGCCTATGGGGGCACCATCACCTCGGTGCTCATTAATGTGCCGGGTGAATCCTCCACAGTAATGACCTGCATCGATGGTTATCAGATGGCTCTAAAAGGTCGGGCCGGGGCTGCATTATCGGTTGCCGCCATCGGTTCATGGCTCGCTGGTACCGCCTCCGTTATCCTACTGATGACTTTTGCACCTGCGCTGGCAAAATTTGCACTCCGTTTCGGTCCACCTGAGTACTTTGCTCTGGCATTCATGGCCTTCGGCCTTCTTACTGTCTTTGGAGGAGCACAACCCATCAAAATAGTCATCTCTACGATGCTCGGTCTTCTACTCGCAACTATCGGACTCGATGTGGTAAGTGGACTTCCCCGTTTTGCCTTTGGCGTCCCGCAATTGCTTGGAGGTATTGACTTCATCGTTATCATTTGTGGTATCTTTGGAGTGGCTGAAGTCTTCAACAGTATTGAAGAGCCAGAAGAGGGAGAATTAATCAAACAGAAAATGCGCCTCCGCGATCTTTTCCTGACGTGGGAGGAATGGATCGCCTCACGGTGGGCGATTTTGCGGGGTGGGATCATCGGATTCTTCGTAGGGATGATCCCAGCCGGCGGGATCACGACTGCATCTTTCCTCGCTTACCTCGGAGAGAAGCGTCTCTCCAAACATCCTGAACGGTTTGGCAAAGGAGCAATAGAAGGGGTTGCCGCACCTGAATCAGCCAACAACGCCGCTTCGATCAGTGGGTTTGCCCCATTGCTGGCACTGGGGATTCCGGGATCTCCAACGACCGCTGTCATGTTAGCGGGCTTTATGATGTGGGGCATTCGTCCAGGCCCCTTGCTTTTTCAAACCAAACCCGACCTTGTATGGGGCCTCATTGCAAGTATGTACATCGGCAATTTCTTGTTATTGTTGATGAACATCTTCTTGATACCTCCGTTTGTAGCAATCCTTCGCCTTCCGTATACGATTATCATGGGCTTCATCGTTATCTTTGCTTCTGTGGGGGCTTACAGCGTCAACAACAACCTCTTTGATGTCTGGATGATGCTTGGCTTCGGTGTATTGGGCTACGTTATGAAGAAGCTTGAATATCCAATCGTTCCATTGGTCCTGGCCTTGGTCCTTGGGCGGTTGGCGGAAAACTCTCTCCGTCAGGCTCTGATTATATCCGGAGGAAGTCTGTTCATCTTTTTCACACGACCCATTTCTGGAATTTTTATCGCTGCGGGCATTCTTGCTTACCTCACCCCAGTAATCCGATGGGCGTTGAAAGGCTTGCAGCGCCCTAAGGTGGATACAGCCTGACCATAAATCTGCAAAGGCATGGTTCAGCACCACAAATAGCAACTGCTTTTTGTCGAGCCGACCGGGGGTCTTTTGGCTTAATCAAGGGGCTAAAACCCACGCATATTTAAAAAGTGGGACATATATTTTTCAAAGTATGAGTCGTGCTAATTTGTCGGAGTAGAGTTTTGGTTTTATTTATTCACCCATCACCTGAACAAGAATATTTCTCTCTCTTCTTCGGTTATCAAAATCGATGAAGACAATCTGTTGCCATGTTCCTAAAGTCAGTCTTCCCTTAATGAGGGGGATTGAAAGAGATGGCTTCATCAAGGCTGCCCTCACATGAGCGAAACCATTCCCATCACTCCACCGTTGGTCATGTTCATAGGGGATATTGGATGGGATGATCTTCTCGATTGCCTTTTGTAAATCTCTGAGGACCCCCGATTCATATTCGATCGTTGTGACAGAGCCCGTGGAGCCAGGGCAGAATACAGTGACCAATCCATCCCTTATTCCTGAACGTTTCAAAACCATTTCCACCTGAGGAGTCATATCAATCATATCGCAAAAGCCTTTCGTTCTTAAGGAGATTGTCTCTGAAAAGATCATGATAGCCTCCTGTCATTCCTCATTCACCCTCCCCTGTATCCCCTCCCGTCAAGGGAGGGGAAATAAAAGAGGAGTTCCTCTCCTCTTGGGGGAGAGGAACTTAAGAAAGTCCCTCTCCCCTTGCGGGAGAGGGTGGGTCGCCGACGCGCCATAGCCGCTCTGGCGACGGCGCGGTGAGGGGGAATTACAAATTGGTTTTTGATTTGTTCTGAATTCTCTGGAGAACCTTCTTCCAGCTCTCTGTTTCGAGGAAACTGCCTGAAACATTTTCTAAGAGTTTTAAAAATATTGAGTAAGGCATGGCAAGGGTGAAAACATCCTTCTCTACCATAGGTCTTGCTGAGACATCAAACATTCCAATGATGGCATGGGGTTTTTCCTTTTCGGCCTCCTTAAGAGGATAAGTCAATATGGTGCTGCATCCTGAACCAAAAGGAGTGTACACAGCCTCAGTGGTTTCTAAAGCATAATTTGCCAAAGTAAAAAGGCCTGAAAGGATGTCTGGTGAAGAAAAGAAGACAACCACCTCGGGTTTCACATCACCTTGCTGAAACTGCTCGATCGGTTTGAAGACACAGTAAGTGGCCGGTGCGGTCCTCGGTTTCATTCTTCCAAAGTATTCCCTCGCAAGCTCCGGTGTCTTAATATAGCGCTCCCCTTCCATCTGCCCAGGTATTCCACAGGAAAGGAAATATTCAATATCCGGTCTGGGGGATTCCAAAAATCCCATATAGTAAGCACCTCCAGGGCATCCGAAATGACCCTTGTCAAAATAAACGGTTTTTCCTTTCTCCCTCGCATTCTGGAGCAGTCCGATCATGCACCCCGATATTCCCTCTTTCGGAGTGACCCCTTCAGGTTTATCATTCGTGTAATAGATTCCCAGAGGAGATTCTTTTAATCCCAGTGTCTCTTGAAATTCCTTCCACAACGCTTCAGAAAATCGAATCATTTTTTTATCCTCCTTTTAATTTTTAAGATCCATCGTGAGGATATCGCTCACCCTGTATCCTCTTCTCTAAATCTACTAAAAGGCTCTGACCAAAGTCAACCACTATTGACCTTTGGGGTTTCGTCCCCTATAATTATTTCTACTGAGAATCATTGCTGTCCAAATTAGATAGGGTTTGTGCACAGTTGGGTTGATATCGTTGGCTATTTGGATTTCTATGCGCTTCTTTCAAATCCAGGTTCACCGCAGGCGCAGAGAACGCTGAGGGGATGTTCTTATGATCCAACCCCGCGCTTCGCGGGGTTGGATCATAAACTCTCACCCTGCCTGCGCCGAGGCTTCGGCAGGCAGGCCTTTGGGAATAGATTCTGGGTTGTGTTCCATAGCTATGGGGCTGCAAAAAATGCTTGTTCTGACACAAAAGAGAGCTTTTTATTTGGCGGCCTCTCACCGCCAAATAAAAAAATCACTTCTCTGCGTCCTTGGCGTCTCTGCGGTGAAAATTCTTTTTTGGACAAGAATGGCTAAGAATAAATTCGTGAATCGCATGGTGATGTGTGTAGAAATCGTTAAGTAGGTGAGGAGGTAGCCATGAAAAAAATAGTTTGGGTCTGTTCAGTCTTTTCAATTTTATTTTTCGTCCATGTCGCTCATGCACAGTTTGGAAAGGGGGCGATGCCTAAATTCTATTCTGATTTTAAGCCCATCGTGGGTGGATGGTCGGAATATCAGATGACCTCGAAGAGTGAGTCACCTGTAAAGATGAAGATGGCCATTGTCGGAAAAGAGGGGGATGCCTACTGGTATGAAACAGTGATGGAGGATAAAAAAGCAGGCAAGACGATTACCAAAATGCTCGTTTCTGGAAATCCTGATGATCCCAATAGTGTTAAAAGGATTATCGTCAAGACAGGGAATCAACCTGCCATGGAAATGCCCGTTCAAATGTGGAAACAGGGTTCTAAACCACAAGAGTCAAAAGGCAAGCTGATCGACAAAGGAAAGGAGACGATTAAAGTCCCTGCAGGGACATTTGCGACACAACACGTTCAGTACCAGGATGTCGGTTCTTTGGTCGATACTTGGATCTATAAGGATGTTTCTCCCTATGGATTGATCAAATCGCAGTCGAAGGATTTTGAAATGGTTCTGACTGGATATGGGACTGGTGCAAAGAGCTTGATCACGGAGACACCTCGAAAATTTGAGATGCCTAAAATCGGAAAACGACCTACGAAAAACACTGCTCAGAATAAAGAAGAAGATGACGATGATGACAAAGATGACAAAGATGACAATAATGACAATGATGATGAAGAGTAAACCCCGTTAGAAAGGTGGGGCTTTGACCCCGCCTTTACAAGGAGCTGATGCTTTCTATTTATAACATCCCCGACATAAATGCCGGGGCTTTCTAACGCGGTAAATAAAAATTTTGGAAATCAACTCATGATAAAAAGGGGTCACCATCAAAGGCGCCCCTTTTTTTCTTGCGTGGATAAGGTTACTTATTAATCGGTCCATAATTGTATAGACACTGGAAACCAAAAGTTTTCTTCCCTTTCTCCATAAAAAGAAAAAAACCGTTCACCCTGAGCCTGTCGAAGGGTGGGTCATTAAGCCGTTCATGCTTCGACGTGCTCAGCACGAACGGCTTAGCTGAGCAGCATTGAGTGAGTGGAGATCGTGGAAGAATATGTCTTCTCAATTATGGACTCATTAGTAAATTTGCGATTATGGAAGTCATTGATTCACATACCCATTGGGGACCCTCAATAACCCTGGGTACAGATGTAACAACCTATGAAATCCTGGCCCAGGCCAGGCGTAGTGGAGTAGAAAAGATCGTCATCTTTCCCTTTCCTTCTACGGCTCTGGCAGACGAAGGAATAAATGAGAAGCTCCTGGAGGAAGCCGAAAGGATCGAGGAATTTATTCCGTATTATTACATCCCCGAGTCTTTGTATCCCATCCCAAAAGGAAAAGGATTCTATGGTGGGAAATCACTGCTGTCCAAATTGGGTAGGATTTCTGCACAATGAGCGCGATTTCATTGGTCTTTTGGACCGATATACGTCTCCATCAAAACCAGGTTCACCGCGGAGCCGCAGAGAGCGCCGAGGGTGTTTTTTCTTATGATCCAATCGGGAGACGACGATTGGATCATAAACTTTCACCCTTCGGGAATAGATTCAGGTTGCATTTCATGGCTATGGGACTGCAAGAAATGTATGTTCCGACATGCAAGAGAGCTTTTTATTTGGCGGCCTCTCACCGCCAAATAAAAAAATCACTTCTCTGCGTCCTTAGCGACTCTGCGGTAACATTCTTATTTTGGACAAGAATGGTGGGAAATGGCATTGGATGAGAGGGATACAGGATTGTTCTTCAAACTATCAGGTTTTGGAGGATCCCCGGGTTAAGGATTTTATTGAGGCATCAGAAGAGATTGATCTTCCAATTGTCTTTGAAGAGGAGCTTTCTTTTACAGAGGCTTTTGTAAAAAAAACAAAAAGCCTGAAAATCATCATTCCTCATATGGGGATGTTGGGAGGAAACCCAATAGACTTCCTTAAGGCCTTCGAAGGAAGAGAGAATGTCTATTTTGATACGGCCTTAGCCAGTCCAGAAACGGTCATGAAGTTCATAGAAAAGGTAGGACCGGGAAGGATCCTCTTTGGTTCAGATATCCCATTCGGGACGATGAAGTGGGAATTGGAAAAAGTTCTCTCTCTTTCGATCGGGGATGATGAGAAAGAAATGATTCTTTCCAAGAATATAAAAAGGTTGACTTATTTGGAGTAAACCCCGTTAGAAGTAGGTTAGCAAAGGGTACTCCTGGTTAATAATGAAAAATTTCTAACGGGGCAAGCAGCGGGGCTTTCTAACGGGGTAAATGCGTATAGACGCATTCAATACCATTTCATCCTTGGGCACACTCTGAGGGATCACCCTTCAATTTGGACAATGCATGGGGAAGGGCAGGGAGGATCACACTTAGATTCTCCTTTACACTTTTGGGGCTTCCTGGAAGATTTATGATCAAACTCGAACCCCGAATTCCGCAAACCGCTCTTGAGATCATGGCATGGGGCGTCTTTTTCAGGCTTTCAGCTCTCATGGCCTCAGAAAACCCTGGAACTTCCTTATCAATTACTTTCAACGTTGCCTCTGGTGTCACATCCCGTGGACTCAGGCCTGTTCCTCCAGTGGTGAGAATAAGGTCCGCCTTCAATTCATCAACGCATCGTTTTAAGGCTTTGACGATTTGCTCTTTCTCATCCGGAATGACCTCATAATGAATGACCTCAGCAGGGAGGTCTTTTACCATCTCTCGGATGAGAGGCCCACTCAAATCTTCCCGCTCGCCCTTTGAGCCTCGATCACTAATAGTCAGGATCGCAACTTTGAACATATTTTACTCCTCGTGATTCGTTGTTTGCTAATCGTTAATCTGCGTTTCTTGCAAACCCCGAAAATAACGCAACCTAAAGGTTGCGGCTTGAGTTCCCTGTTATACATAACTACATAACTCTCATTAAGTTTGTCATTTCGGGCTTGACTGAGCTTGCCCCGTACTTGATACGGGGGAATCAAGTGTTTTTCTGGATTCCTGCTTTCGCAGGAATGACACCCTTTGCTGTGATTAATGTTGCTGTGTATAAAAATTGAACATTGGTTATTGATCATTGATCAATGATAATCTCATCTCCAGCCTTCACTTCCCCTTCACTCAGCACCTCGGCAAAGATTCCTTCTTTGGGCATCACACAGTCCCCTGCCTGGTAATAGATGGCACAACGTTCATGGCACTCCTTTCCAATTTGGGTGACCCGGAGGAGCACAGAATCTCCAACCCGGATTGTTGTCCCAATGGGAAGGTGAACGAGATCCACGCCTTCTGTCGTGATATTTTCTGCAAAATCGCCGTAACCTACCTTCAAACCCATGGCCTTCATCTTGTCAATCGATTCATTTGCCAGGAGACTGACCTGTCGGTGCCAAGGACCTGCATGGGCATCGCCCTTTAATCCAAAATCTTTCAATAGGGCACAGGATTGAACATTGGTCTTCTTCGTTCCCTTTTCCTCACTGACGTTAACTGCGAGTACCTTCCCTCTCTGAGGTTTATTCATTTTCACTTCGTCTCCCATGAATGTTTGAGGAGTGCTTCGCTTGAGGAGCGGCTGTTGGCCTTAAGGGTGGAGGCAAAAATTTGCCTTAAGCGCAGCGATCCTCAAACGAAGTGATCCTCAAATGAAATGCTCCTACCTGCGGTTAGCGATATAGGTTCCACTCTTCCCCCCTGTTTTTTTGGCCAGATGGATATTGGAGAGGACCATTCCTCGGTCAATGGCCTTACACATATCGTAAATCGTGAGACCTGCAATGGCCACAGCCACGAATCCCTCCATCTCCACCCCGGTTTGGGCCTTGATCCTTACTCTTGCCTCAATATCGATTCGGCTCTCCTTTTCAAACGGGAAGAAATTTACTTCCACATGGGAAAGACTGAGAGGATGGCACATTGGAATGATTTCCGAGGTCTTTTTTGCTGCCATAATCCCAGCCACCCTGGCCACAGCAAAGACATCCCCCTTTGAAACCTCACCAGACATAATTCTTTTAAAAGTCTTTGGATTCATGAAGATGGATCCTCGAACAACAGCCTCCCTCAAAGTCTCTGCCTTTTTACTGACATCCACCATCTTCGCGCGGCCTCTTTTATCAAAATGAGTAAGCCTTTGCATGGATCCCTCCGCAAGAGCGCTTCGCTCGAGGAGCGGCCTTCGGCCTTGAGGGAAGAGGATCAGCCCAACGGGCCTTAAGGCCCAAAGTCATTTTGCCTTAAGCGAAGCGATCCTCAAACGAAGTGCTCCTCAAGTGAAACGATCCTTTTTATCCTCCAATCGCTGACATATTCCTCTGGCATTTCTTAAATTGATGTGTATTGATAGGATGTCTTTCCGGCTTCGCTTTGAGAGCCACGAGAAGCCGTTCCCTTAAATCACGATCGCTACCACCCTTTCTGAGAAGTTCTTTCACATCAATTTCTTCATCCGAAAAGAGGCAGGTTCTGATCTTACCGTCGGGAGTCAGTCGAAGGCGATTGCAATCATCACAAAAGTGGCTGCTGACCGGACCGATCAATCCAATTTCCCCCGTGGCCCCTTCGATTCGGAATCTTTTCGCTGGTCCATCCCATCGATCTGAAGGGATGGGAATCAGTTTGCCAACATTTTCCAGACGACTTTTGATTTGAGGAATGGTCAAAATATCGCTTTTCTTCCATTCCTCCCCATTCCCGGAAGGCATATATTCGATATAGCGAACAGTAAGAGGGAGATGGAAGGTCAATTGGGCAAAAGATTCGATTTCGTCATCATTGAGTCCTTGAATAGCAACCATATTGATTTTGATGGGAGAGAGACCCACCCTTAACGCCTCTTCGATACCATTCCATACCCGCTCAAAATCGTCCTTTCGAGTGATCTGACAGAACCTCTCTTTCCTGAGAGAGTCCAGACTGATATTAATCCTTTTCAAACCGGCCTGTTTGAGATCCTGAGCGAACTCCCTTAAAAATATTCCGTTTGTGGTCAGGCTTAAGTCTTTGATCTCCTCAATGTGGGAGAGGCGGGAAATGAAATCCACGATCCCTTTCCTGACCAAAGGCTCTCCCCCTGTCAACCTGACCTTAGAAATTCCTTCGGCTGCAAAGACACGGACGATCCTCAATATCTCTTCATAGGTCAAAATTTCTTCATGGGGGATGAGAGGGATTCCTTCCTCCGGCATACAATAACGGCATCGGAGGTTACATCGGTCTGTCACCGAGATTCGAAGGTAATTAATTTTTCTTTTGTATGGATCGAGCAGCATCTTTTTTAAAATTCGGATTTCGGATTGCGGAGTGCGGAATTGAATTCGTTGAACATGAGTTTGTAATTGTATTATTTTTCGGTTCCGCAATCTACATTCCGAATTCCGCAATTAAAGAGTTCTTCTCCTGTTCTTGAAATGTCGTATCCTCCCATTCGTTGGACCGTCTCTTTGAAATCATCCGAACGAATCGCCTCCAACACCTTTCTAATCTTTTCATCTTCAAAATATATGGAAGGGATGACGAGGTCGTAACGTTCCTTAGCGACGGGGATAAAATCCAAATTCATCGCTTGGGCTGCGGGAAGAATTCCCAACCCGACGTCCGCTCTACCGCTGGCAATTCCAGAGGCCAACGCCATGTGGGTATATTCCTCATTTTCGTATCCCTGAATCTGAGTCGAGTCAAGCGAAAGAGTCTTCAGTGTGTGATCGAGGAGGATTCGAGTTCCTGAACCTTTTTGGCGGTTGATGAAGGTGATATCTTTTCGGAGAAGATCCTCCAACCTTTTTATCTTTTTTGGATTTTGTTTCTGAACGATCAAACCCTGTTCTCTATAGACAAGGTGGATGACCTTTAGGTCAATTCCCTTCAGATAGTTTCGGATATAAGGAAAATTATATTCTCCTGTTTCAGGGTCAAGTAGATGGACACCAGCCATATGGCAGATCCCATTCTTTATCGCAAGAATCCCGCCTAAACTGCCCACCGGATGAGAAGAGAAATAAATGGGAGGATAGAATCTCCCCAGTAGATTGGCCAATATGTCGAGGCTGAGGTCATGGCTCCCCGCCAGCACCACTGTATTGAAAATCTCCTCAACAGGTTTCAGGAGTTCGATCTCTATTTCTTCATTCTCGTCCAGACCTTCTGAAAGGGCAGGGATCCGAATGATCCCATCAGCTTTGGTCAGAGACGTAATCACTCCAGACCCTCTGGGTAAGGGGGTCGCAAAGAATTTCTCTCCTACCTTTCCCACTTTCACCCTCAAAAACTCTTCCGTTCCCAATTTCGAAGGTATCTTTCTGGTGGGTATGACCTTTATCTTCGGCCTCTCCGTTCTTGTTAAATGGAGAGATTGATAAAGAATGGGCCTGACCAGTGTCTCATAGGAGATGATCGCAGAAACTGGATAACCGGGAATTCCAATAACTGGTCGGTCCTTAAATCTCCCAATCAAGGTAGGTTTCCCAGGCATCATCGAGATGCCGTGGACAAAGACTTCCCCTGATTCCTCAATGATCGATCGGGTATAGTCTTCTGAACCTGCGGATGATCCGGCAATGATGAGAATCAAATCGACCCCAGCATAGTTTGAAAGAATTGTTTCCTTGATTTTGAATGGGTCGTCCTCGACAATGGGATGCCGGATCGGATCCCCTCCATCCTCCCATATCAATCCGCTGAGGACATAAGAATTGGATTCGATGATGCCAGAAGGAATAGTTCCAGATCGAGAATTAAATTGGTTTAGATTGGTTTGTTCCGGCTCCACCAATTCCGAACCCGTTGGGATGATCAGCACTCTCGGTTTTCTCTTTACCTTGACCTCTTGATGACCGCATGCCAGTAAAGCACCTAAATCGTAAGCTGTAATTTTATGGTTTTCTGGAAAGACCATCTCTGTCGCGATCATATCCTCTCCGATCGCCCTGACGTGCTGCCAGGGATAAGCCGCATTCCTGATTTCCGCCAGTTGAGAATCGACGAGATGAACATCCTCAATCATGATGACCGCATCCATCCCCTGTGGAATAGGGTTTCCTGTATTGACAAAGAAGGCTTCTTTATTAATGAGGAGTGACTTTGGGGATTCTTCGGTCACTCCGTAAGTGCTTTCCGCTTTGACGGCAATTCCATCCATCGCTGCACAGTGGAAGGAGGGGGAGGAGATCTTTGCAAAGATAGGCTCCGCAGTCACCCGACCTAAGGAATGGATGACCGGGATTGTCTCGGTTCCCAGATGGATGAGATGGGCCAATTTAGTGGAGACGATGGTTCTCGCTTCAGCCAATGTTTTTTTCTTTAAGTAAACCGTCCTCTTCATCTTTAATGCCAAATGTCAAAGCTCAAATTTTGAAGTGAAGTACCCCGCAGCAGAGCTGCGGGGCATCTAATTCTCTAAAAAACTTTCCTCCCCCTTGATGGGGGAGGATTAAGGTGGGGGTGATGATTAGATCATTTCCCCCTCACCCTAACCCTCTCCCCTGCCTTCGCCGAAGCGGCTTCGCGCAGGCAGGCCCCAGGGGAGAGGGTAGGCCATTCATCCCCCCAGCAGAGCTGGGGGGTATTCTGACATATTTTGATAAAGGTAAAGGCTGAGGTTGAGGTTTTCGCACTTCGTGCAGGTTAAGGTTTAGGCTGAGGTTAAGTTTTTTCTCAACCTTAGCCTTAGCCTCAACCTTAGATTTTCTTAACCTTACCCTGAATTTTGACATTGGTTTGACATTTGCCTGCCTGCGCGAAGTCCCGCCTTGCGGTACGAAGGCAGGGAATTTGACATTTGAAATTAGCTTCTCTGTCTTAAAGGAGGATGGCTTCTGCCTCCTCTCCTTCCTCTAAACCTTCTTCATTGATGCCAATTCGGATCAATCCATTGGCATTGACCAGGTTCGAGATTGCTCCGGACTTTCCGAAAATGGGATGAGCCCAGAGTGTCCCCTCTCTCTCTTCTAATCTCACCCTCACATAGTCCTCCCTTCCTGGGACAGAAGGGATATTGCGGCTGGCTTTGGCCTTCACCTTTATCTGATGCCAGATTCCTTCCCTGGATAGACCCGATAAAATTTTAAGGATGGGTTTGCCAAAAAAATGGAAGATGACCATGGCAGACACAGGGTGTCCAGGTAAACCCAAGAAGGGTTTTCCGTTGATGTCGGCAAGAAGGGTTGGTTTCCCGGGCCTGATCGAAACGCCATGGCCAAGGATTTCCGTTCCGGGAAAAATTTGCAAGACTTCTCCTGTCAGATCCAACGATCCGACAGAGCTCCCTCCTGTGATAACCACCATATCCGATTCCCTCAACCCTAATTCGATCTTCTCCTTGAGGGCATCGAAGCGGTCCTTTGCGATGCCAAGGAAGAGAGGAATTCCCCCGGTCTCTTTCACCATTGAAACGATGGTGTAGCGATTAATATCTCTGACCTCTCCAGGGCTTGGGACGTTTTCAATGGGAACAATTTCGTCACCTGAGGAGATAATTGCAACTCGAGGTCGAAGATATACATGAACATTTGTTTTTCCAATTCCAGCCATGAGACCTATATCCTGAGGCCGAATCAAATGTCCCTTATAAAGCACGACTTCCCCTGCCTTCACGTCTTCTCCAACTTGGATCACATTCTCCAGAGGAGAAAGGGTTTTGAAGGCATGGAGCGTATGGGAGTCCACCCATTCTGTATACTCCACCATTTCAACGGCATCTGTGCCTTTAGGGACCATTCCTCCAGTCGCCACCTTCACCGCCTCTCCATCTTTCGCCTCGATATCCGAAAGCTGACCCATTGGAATTTCGCCGATCAGTCGTAAGATGGCAGGATTCTTTTCAGAGGCTCCGAATGTGTCTTTGGCCTTTAAAGCAAAGCCGTCGACCGTAGAACGTCGGAATTCAGGAAGGTTGATTGGAGAAATAATGTCCTCTGAAAGGACCCTGTGAAGGGAGTCGTCAATATTGACCTTTTCAGAGGAAAGGGCTTTGAAACGATCCAGTTTTTTATAAAGTTCTTCGGGTGTCTGAACCCTGAAAAATCCTTTCATTCATTTGCTCCGTAAAGTTCTTTGGTTAGGGTTAAGGTTAGGAAGCCCGTTTAGTTCGAGGTTTAGGGGTTAGGGTAAAAAGATTTCAAGCCCATGACTTTACCCACCAACGAAACCGGCATCTTCACCCTGACCTTTAGACCGAAGACTTACACTTATTAACAAAATAGCCGATACCCGTGTTTGAGATATCGGCCCTTTGACCATTTTCCATCTCCTTTCCAAACACGGGAGGTATAGCCGTTTCCAGCCATGCCCTGACGGCCGCCTTCCATGTCCAGAAAATCAAGAGTTAGGAAGAGGGCTCGGAGATCAACAATAATTTACTTTTAATTGATTTCTTAAAGAATGTCAAGAAGGGGTCAACTTTAATTCATCGTATTAATTTAGCTGTTTGGAAAAACCTTTTTAAATCCCTCCCGACCTCCCTTTGGCCAAAGGGAGGGGTTAATTTTTCCCCCTTTAATAAAGGGGGATGAAGGGGGATTTAGTTCATCTCTTGGGTAGTAGCGATATGATCCTCACCCTTTTTCAAAGGGCTAAATTGTTACAATTCATCAAATTTTTGGATGATGGCGACACTGCCGCTGGTCCCCAACCGATTGGCTCCAGCCTCGATCATCTTCAGTGCGTCTTCAAGCGTTCGAATCCCTCCGGCAGCCTTTACACCAAAATCTTTTCCAACGGTTCTTCTCATTAACTTCACATCCTCAACCGTTGCTCCTTCGCTGGCAAATCCGGTGGAAGTTTTGACAAAGGCAGCCCCAGCTTCCATGACCAACCGGCACCCCCTAACCTTTTCTTCTTCTGTCAGATAACAGGTTTCAAGAATGACTTTTACCGGACATCCTCGGGCGGCATCAACAACAGCCCGAATATCCTTGACTA
>Ga0315274_10005630_pt1 | contig 18309 bp, 18 predicted proteins | sample YL17G02_20_MG_FD_203700 | JGI IMG/M metagenome (GOLD analysis project Ga0315274, IMG submission 203700) | Sediment microbial communities from Yellowstone Lake, YNP, Wyoming, USA - YL17G02_20 | ecosystem: Environmental > Aquatic > Freshwater > Lake > Sediment | place: USA: Wyoming | collected...
TTCATCCAATCTGCGCGGAATCGCGGCGACTCAAGGGACTGTCCGCGGACGGAATTAAAAAGAAGAAGCCTCCCGAAGGCTGAGAACCTTCGGGAGGCTTTTGCAGTTGCATGAGGGGCCAGAAATTATTTCAACAGTATCATCTTCCTTGTGAAGACTTGATTGTCCATATCCATCCTGCATATATACACTCCACTTTTTAAATTCTTGCCGTCAAATTGAACAATGTGTCGACCCGTAAACTTGATCTCATTTACAAGCGTGACCACTTCATGGCCAAGCACGTCATACACGGTGATGTTGACCTCAGATTTTTTGGGCAGATCAAAAGAGATGTTCGTGGTCGGGTTGAAAGGATTAGGATAATTTTGATTTAAAAGTAAGTTATTCTCGATACCCATTGACCGATCTTTCACTGCAGTGGATGGCGTGTATTGGTAAAGCGCAGTTACTTCCTGAGAGCTTAATGCGCGATTATATATACGGACATCATCAACGATACCAACCAGCCACTCGTTCACCGATTTCGCACCGCCGATCCATAAATCGCCTACACCAGTGCTATCCCTCGGAAGTTCCCCATAATAATCATCCGAACCGTCCAAATAACCCATGCAGACACCGGAATTCCCGTCCTGCATAGCGACAAGATGCGTCCAAACATCCTGATAATCCTCGGTAATTTCACTACCCCAATTTGGCCAACCACAGAAAACCCAGAATAAACCGCCATTGCTCCCTAACCACATACCGTAATGCGCTCCTTTATCTCTGCTCTTGGCCACAACGGCGTACCAACCGGGTGTCGGAATAACGGGTAACTTGACCCACATGGATATGCTCCAATTGTCAGTCGGTGTAAAAATTAAAGCTTCGCCCAAAACCGATTCCGGCACTTCAACATGACTGCTGTTTGTTCCTAAGAATTCCAATGCACTACCGAATTTACCCGATACCCAGTCGACATCACCCACCAAATAACCATCAAGGCCATTCCCCGTGACATCGTGCACATCTTCACCGGTATTTTCATCAAAATTCCAGTAGGCTACAAGGCCCGAATCCAATGATACGGTCTGTGCGAATAGAGAAAAATTAAATAAAATGGCAATGACTGCCGATACGTACATTAAAAGACAAATACCACAATGTTTTGACGAAACCCGATGATAGGGTTCCGAGCGATGATTTCTATTCCTTGTCATTGATAACTCCTTTGTGGTTTATGATTCTTTTATCACCATCAATAAATATCTTTAAGGTGGTTTAAATACAAAAATAACGGAGGAGCATTGAAAATAGTTGAAACACAGCCAAAGGAGTAAGTTATTATGGTTCATCTCCAACAGCCGATTCTTGTTTCGTAATAGAGAGAAAACGAGGTGTGCAATAGTTTACAGCAAGAAACAGTATGTATAAAAATTGACAATGTCAAGAACTTTTATATGAAATCATCGGTTTGAGTATAAACAAAGCCTCCCGAAGGCTGACGGCCTTCGGGAGGCTTCCTGCTTTCATATGAAAGGTCAGTTACCCGCAGCATCCCCCGCATCCGGCGCAGCCGGACTCCTGCGCCTGCGCTCCGCGTTTCGCGAGCGTCCGGTAGAAGCAGGTCTCCTCGCCGGTGTGGCAGGCGGGGCCCTTCTGCTCCACGAGCAGGATGAGGGAATCCTGGTCGCAGTCGATTAAAATCTGGTGCACCTTCTGGATGTTGCCCGATGTTTCCCCCTTCATCCACAGCTTGCCGCGCGACCGGCTCCAGTACGTGGCATGGCCGGTTTCCAGCGTCTTCTCCAGACTCTCTTTGTTCATGAACGCCTGCATGAGGATCTCGCCCGTGCGCACGTTCTGCGTGATGGCGGGAACGAGTCCCTTGTCGTCATATTTAACATGATCCAGCAACATTCGGTCGACGACATTCAATTCCTTAAATCCTGACATGGATGTTCCTCTCCTTCAAATACCGCTTGCATTCCGCGATTGAATGGGTCCGGTAATGAAAAATCGAAGCCGCAAGCGCGGCGTCCGCCTCGCCGTCCCTGAATGCCTCGACGATGTGCTCCAGCGTCCCGCACCCGCCGGAGGCGATGACGGGGAGGGACACCGCGCGCGATACGGCCCGGGTCAGCTCCAAGTCGTATCCGTCCTTGGTGCCGTCGCGGTCCATGCTGGTGAGCAGGATTTCACCGGCACCGAGCCGCTCGGCTTCGCGGGCCCAGGCCACGGCGTCCAGTTCGGTCCGGATCCTGCCGCCATGGGTGTAGACCTTCCATGAATTCCCCTGTCGCCGGGCATCCACGGCCACCACTACGGCCTGACTGCCGAACCGGTCCGAGCAGGCGGAGACGAGCGGGGGATTCAGGACCGCGGCCGTGTTGACGCTGATCTTGTCGGCGCCTCCTTCAAGGAGCACGCGCGCGTCCTCCACGGACCGGATGCCGCCTCCCACCGTGAGCGGGATGAACACCGCCTCGGCTGTCCTCCTGACCACGTCGATGAGGATGTCCCTTTTCTCGGAGGAAGCGGTGATGTCGAGAAACACGATTTCGTCGGCGCCTTCGCCGTCGTAATGCCTTGCCTGTCCCACCGGATCGCCCGCGTCGGCGAGATCGAGAAAACGGACGCCCTTGACCACGCGTCCGTCCTTCACATCAAGACAGGGGATGATGCGCTTCGCCAGCATGTCAGGCCTTCGGTTGGTTCCGTTTCTTCAGCATTTCATTGATCAGGTTCAGGATTTTCGCGGGCGATTCCATCCCCTTGAGGCGGTGGCCGTTCGCGCCCAATGCCATGGTCTTCTCGATGTCCTTCTCCTGACCCATCACCGAAAAAATGATGATCGGAATGTTTTTGGTCGACGTCTCCGAGCGCATGATGCGCAGCACCTCGTGGCCGCTCATCTTGGGCAGAATCAGGTCCAGCAGCACCAGATCGGGCTTCTGGGTCCGCGCCATATCCAATCCGGCGGCCCCGTCGGGCGCCTCGAGCACCGTATATCCGGCGTTCTTCAGCACACCTCGGTAGATGAGGCGGAAAACCGGCTCGTCCTCGATGATGAGAATGGTTCCTTGGTTCGATGCTTCCATGAGTTACCCCGTTTTGTTGCGTTCATCCAATGGGATTCGAAAGGTGAACCGGCTTCCCCGATGCGGCGACGAATCCACGGAAATGACGCCGTTCTGGAGCTTCATGAATTCCATGGCAATGAAGAGCCCGAGGCCACTGCCGCGGTTCGGATCGGGCGCGTCGCGCAGGATCATGTCTTTGGTGAAAAGATGGCTCACCACGTTGGCGGGTATGCCCGATCCAGTGTCCTCGATTTCGATCAAGGCGAATCCGGCCTGCTTTTTCAACCGCATGGCGATCCAGCCCTTCTCGGTGAATTTCACCGCATTGTGCAGCACGTTGCTGAGCGACTCGAAAAGCTTATCCCGGTCGGCGAGGACTTCGTAACGGTCCTTCCATCCCTCCAGCAGCAGCCACAGCCCTTTTTCGAGGAGGGCCGCGAGGTGTTCGCGGACCACCCCGGCGGTGACTTTTTTCAGGTTGACGGACAGGATTTTTGCTTCAACCACGCCGCGCTCGATCCTCGACACGTTCAACAGGTCGTTGATGTTCCGGAAATTCCGCAGGCTGATGTCCTTCATCATCAGAAGGTACTCCTCCTGCTGGGGCGTGACGGGTCCGGCGAGCCCGGCGAGGATGTTCTCGATGCAGCCCAGGACGCCCGCGACCGGCGTCTTCAACTGGTGAGAGACCAGCGAGACGAAATCGGTCTTCATCTGTTCGATCTTTTTCCGGTCCGTGATGTCCCGGGCGTTGATGGTGAAAAAGATGTCATCCCGGATGATCCATGAGGACAGCGAAAATTCCATGGGGAATTCGCTTCCGTCCCGGCGGAGGCCGGAGGTTTCGGTGGTCCGGGCCACCGGGTCCTTTTCCTCGGTGAGCACCATCCGGTCGATTTCGACGCCGAGGTCCTTGCGCATGCGTTCGGAGATCAGATGGAGGTAGGGCTTGCCCTCGATTTCCTCGGCCGTGTATCCGAACATGCCCGCCGCGGCACGGTTCCAAAAAACGATTCTCATCTGGATGTCAATGATGAGGATGGCTTCCACGGAAGCGGCCACCACCGAGCGGTACCGCTCTTCGGAAGATTTGAGCTTTTTCTCGCGATCCAGTTTGTAGAGAGCGAGCTCCAGGGAAGCCTTGATCTCGTCGAGGGAAAAGGGCTTGGTGATAAAACCCGCCGGTTCGACGGTCTTGGCTCGGGCTATAATCTGTTCGCTGCCGAAGGCGGTGACGAAGATGACGGGGATGTCCAGCTCGCGCTTGATGATTTCGGCGGCGGTGATGCCGTCCATGCCGTGGTCCATCCGGATGTCCATGAGAATAAGATCGGGCCTGAGTGAGCGGGCCCTTTCGACGGCTTCCTCGCCCGATTGGGCGGTGCCGGCAATCCTGTATCCCATCGACTCCAGGTATTCACGGAGCTGGGCCGCGATTAAGAGTTCGTCGTCAACGATCAGAATGTCGTACATGCCGTTGGATCCCCGGTCTCGTCCTGAAAACGAAGGATCGCCTCCTTCAGTGAAAACCGTTTTTCGTAGAGCGCCTTTCCCACGATGACTCCCTCGATGCCCCGTCCGGCCGACTTGCGGCGTGTGCCGATTTCCTCCAGGTCATTGATCGAGCCCACGCCACCCGACACGATGACCGACAGGCCGGTCTCGCGCGCGATGCGGAGCATGGATTCGAGCCGGGGTCCGCCCAGCATGCCATCGGCGGAGATGTCGGTCACGATGACGCGCCGAACCCCTAATTTCTGCATATCCCGTGCCAGACCGATATAATCTCTGGCGCTGTCTTCGGTCCAGCCGCGGACGGCGGCCCTGCCGTCCCGGATGTCAATGCCGACGACGACGGATTCGTTCCCGTATTTCTCCGTCGCGTTCCGCACCAGCAAGGGATTTTCGACAGCCGCCGAACCGAGAATCACCCGGCCGACGCCTTTTTCCAGCCAGAAACGGATTTTTTCTTCATCCCTGACGCCGCCTCCGAGTTCGATCGGAATGCTGAGGGAGCGAAGGATGCGCTCCACAGTCGCGGCGTTCACATGCGGCCTCCCGAAGGCCGCGTCCAGGTCGACGACGTGGATCCACCGCGCGCCCGCGGCCTCGAATTCCGCGGCCACGTCCTCGGGACGGTCCGAATAGACGACGGCCGAGGCTTCCACTCCCTTCGAAAGGCGGACGGCCTTTCCATCGAGAAGGTCGATGGCCGGCAGAATCAGCACCTTCGGCCCGGAATCCGGACGAAATTCGCGAGCAGTTTCAGTCCCCATTTCTGGGATTTTTCGGGATGGAACTGAACGCCGAAAAGACCGCCCCGGCGGACCGACGAGACGTAAGGGACGCCGTACTCGGTCTCCCCGGAGATCACGGAGGCGTCCGCCGGCACTCCGAAATACGAATGGGCGAAATAAAAGAAGGATCCATCGGGGATTTCATTCCACACGGGCGAACATCCTTTTTGAAAGACCTGATTCCATCCCAGATGGGGAACCTTCAACCCTCCCGGGAAACGGACAACTCTTCCCTTGATCACGCCCAATCCCCGCACACCCGGGTTTTCCTCGCTTCGTTCGTACAACAGCTGCATGCCGAGGCAGATTCCGATGAACGGTTTGCCGGCGCGGATCGCGTTCCGGAGCGGATCCATCAAATTCTTGGCGACGAGCGACTGTGCGGCTTTACCGAACGCGCCGACGCCGGGCAGGACGATTCTGTCCGCTTTTTCGATATCGGCCGGATCGCCTGTGACGCGCGCCTCCACGCCGAGGGATTCGAGGGCCTTGGTCACGCTCCGGATGTTGCCTGCGTCATAGTCCACCACCGCGATCATCTACAGCTTCCCCTTCGTGGAGGGTACGGCCTTCGAATCCGGACGGACCGCGACGGCCTGGCGCAGGGCCAGGGCAAGTGCCTTGAAAAGGGCTTCGAGGCCATGATGGAGATTGTTCCCCCTGAGCAGATCCAGATGAACCGTGCACGCGCAGGAATTGGCGAAAGCGCGGAAAAATTCGACGGAGGAATCGCCCTGAAAATTCCCGATGTCATGAAACGGAACGGGAATCCCGCACTCCAGGTGCGGGCGACCGGAAAGATCCACGACGACGCGGGCGAGCACCTCGTCCATGGGGCAGTATGAGAAACCGAACCGGACGATGCCCGCCTTGTCCCCGAGGGCCTTTTTGAACGCCTCGCCGAGACAGACGCCGACGTCCTCGACCGTGTGGTGGTCGCCGGTTTCAACGTCTCCCTTCGCGTCCACGTCCAGATTGAAGCCGCCGTGACGGGCCAGCGTTTTCAACATGTGATCGAAGAATCCGATACCCGTGCGGATCTGCGATTCGCCCGATCCTTCGAGGATGAGCTTCAGCCGGATGTCGGTTTCAGATGTCTTGCGGTGAATTTCAGCGGTTCTTTTCATTTCACGGCTCCTTCGGTATGGATGGAACACGGATTGAACGGATGAAGCGGATTTACACGGATCAACAAAGATGATATGGTTGTTCGATCCTTTCAATTCAGAGTTGCACCTGGTTGTCCTTGATTTCACCAATAGGATAAAACAGGTGACACCATTCGAACAATCCACGGCGGATTAGGCAACCAAGAATAACTCTTTATCCGTCCGGATCCGCTTCATCCGTTCAATCTGTGTTCCATTTTTTTTCAGGCGACTTTGCGCAGAGCTGCGAGGAAGACCTCATTTTCATCCGGTGTGCCGACCGTGACACGCAGGCAGTCGGTGAGCAGGGGATGCGGCTCCGTGGGCCGGACGAGGATGCCCAGCGCCTTCAGGCCGTTGAACACGGCGCGGCCGTCGCGGGTTTTCATCAGGATGAAATTGGTTGCGCTGGGATAAACGGTGATTCCGGGGATCGATGACATCACCGCGGACAGCCGGTTGCGCTCGTCGATGATTTTACGGACCTGTTCGGCCGTCCACTCCGGATGTTCCAGGAGTTTCATCCCCACGAGCAGGCTCATCAGGTTGATGTTGAATGGGATGTTGACCTTCCGCAGCTCCGAAATCACGGCGGGGTGTCCCATCATGTACCCGATGCGCAGGCCGGCGAGCCCGAAAGCCTTGGAAAAAGTCTTCAGGATGAGCAGGTTCGGGTATCGCGCCAGCAGCGGCACGGCGGTTTCGCCCCAGAATTCTCCGTAGGCCTCGTCCCACACGACCAGCCCGCCCGCCTGTCCCAGCACCTCTTCCAAAAACGGAACGGGAATCACCTGCCCCGTGGGATTGTTGGGGGAGCAAAGGAAGGAGAGTTTGGCGTCACGCACCGCCTCGAGCACTCCCGGTTCGTCCAGCGTAAAATCCGGCTTCTGGTCCACGGCGACGATTTGTCCATAGGCGATCCGTCCCACGAGGTCGAACAGCGAGAAAGTCGGGGGTGTCACCAGCACCCTGTCCCCCGGTGACACGATCGCGGAGCCCAGCAGGTAAATGAGCTGGTTCGAGCCGTTGCCGAGAAGAACCTGATCCGGATCCAGCCCGAACCGGGCGGAGAGCTTCCGGCGAAGCTCCGGGGGATCGAAGATCGGATACCGCGTCCATTCCAACGCGCGCATGGCATCGAGGACTTCGTCCTTCATTTCGGTGGGAAGGTCGTAGGGATTTTCATTCTGGTTGAGCTTGGCGATCACCTCTCCCTGAGGGGGCGACGGATAGCCGGCCAGCTCGCGGACTTCGGGTTTGATTTTCCCGACGAACCGCTCAACCGAGGCGTCGTCGGACGGCGTTGGCGTGGCCATCGAGACCCTCCCTGTTCGCAAACTGTTCGATCCGGTCGGCGTTCTTCCGAAGCGCCGTTCTGCTGTATGCGATGATGCTGCTCGATTTCAGGAAATCGTCCGTATTCAGGGGCGACGAGAACCGGGCCGTTGTGTTGGTCGGGAGGATGTGGTTGGGACCGGCCCAGTAGTCGCCCACGGTTTCGGGCGAGTAGGCGCCGATGAATATGGCGCCCGCATGGCGCACTGATTCGACGAGCTCCCATGCATTCGACGTGTGGAGGCCGAGATGCTCCGGGGCGAGCCGGTTGACCAGTGCGATGGCCTCTTCCATGTCATCCACCCGGAGAATTCCGCCCCAGACCTTGAGCGAAGCCGCTATGATCGCCTTCCGCTGCAGCGACTCCAGCTGGTTCTCGACGGACTTCCCTGTTTTCGCCGCAAGCTCGCGGGACGTCGTGACGCACACCGCCGACGCGGAAGGGTCATGTTCGGCCTGCGCCAGCAGATCGGCTGCAATGAAATCCGGGTTCGCGGAACCGTCCGCCAGCACAACCACTTCGCTCGGGCCGGCGACCATGTCGATGTCGCAGACTCCGAACACCTGACGCTTGGCTTCGGCCACGTACAGGTTGCCAGGCCCCACGATCTTGTCCACTTTCAGCACGCTCTCGGTTCCATAGGCGAGCGCGGCCACGGCCTGGGCACCGCCGATCCGGTATATTTCCCCGAGACCCATCACGGAGGCCGCGGACAGGATGGCCGGATGAACGTTTCCGTCGGACCCGGGAGGGGAAACCACGGCAATTTCCCTCACGCCGGCGACCTGCGCGGGGATCACCGCCATGAGCAGGGATGAGGGGTAGGCGGCCCTTCCGCCCGGCACGTAAACCCCCACGCGGTCCAGCGGAAGTACGCGTTGACCGAGTATAACGCCGTCCTCTTCCCACTCGATCCAGGACCGCCGTTTCGTTTTTTCGTGGAAACGCCGGATGTTCTCGGCCGATTGCATCAGCACATCCAGAAACTCCGGATCCTCGGATGCGACCGCCTTTTCAACCTCCGATTCGGGAATCCGGAATCCGTGTTCCGGTATCTCGACCTTGTCGAATTCCTGGGTGAACCGGCTCAAGGCTTCGTCGCCGTGCTTCTTCACGGATCCGAGAATGTCGTAAACGGCGTTCCGCACCTCATGGGACGTTTCCTCCCGCCGGACTTCGAGTCTTTTCAGGAACTCGCCGATGTGTTTGCCTTCGTAGATGGCGATCATATGCTGGCTCCACTTTGATTAAAATAATGGAACACGGACCTTCGGCGGATGCAACGGATTTGCACGGATAGAGAAGTATGGAATGTTGGCCTGGTCCGCATCATTTGTTCTAACCGCGTTCATCCTCAAATTGATTTTAATGTCTCGAAGATCGAATTGAGAAACAATCCGATTGATGCATTTGAAGGATTGCACAATTCTCTATTCAATATTTATCTGTGATCATCCGTTCAATCCGTGTTCCATTTCTTTTCGCTAAGGGATCACTTTATTCAACGCGTATTCGATGATGTCCGAGGCGCCCGCGCGCTTGAGCTGGGGGATGAGCTCCCGGACCGTTTTCTCGTCCACGATGATTTCCACGGCCATCCATTTCGGATCGTACAGATGGGAGATGGTGGGATTCTTCATGGCGGGGAGAATCCGCACCAGCCCCTCCAGCTTGTCCTTTTCGATGTTCATTTTCAATCCGACCTTAAGCTCGGCCGCGATCGCGCCCTGAAGAAGGGTCACGAGGTTTTCCGTCTTCTCCCGCTTCCACGGATCCTTCCAGCTTTCCCGGTTCGCAATGATCCGCGTGGTGGACACCACCAGTGTATCCACGATCCGGAGACCGTTCGCCCTGAGGGAACTCCCGGTTTCAGTCGCTTCGACAATGGCGTCCACCAGGAGCGGCGCCTTGACCTCGGTCGCTCCCCATGAGAATTCCACGTCCGCCTTGATGCCTTTCTCCGCCAGGTATTTTTTGGTCAGGTTGACAACCTCGGTGGCGATCCGCTTGCCCTGAAGATCCTCCGGTTTACGGATGGGCGAATCGTTGGGCACGGCAAGCACCCATTTGACGGGGCGCATGGTCTGGCGGGAATATTGAAGGTCAAAAACCTCCACCACGTCCGCTCCTGTTTCAAGAATCCAGTCCTTGCCGGTCAGACCGATGTCGAATACGCCGTCCTGAACGTATTTGGCGATTTCCTGGGCACGGATGAGGATGCCTTCCAGTTCCTCATCGTCCACGGAGGAAAAATAGGAGCGCGTGTTGGTGGAAAAGTGGAATCCGGCTTTGGCGAAATATTTGAACGTGGCTTCCTGGAGGCTGCCCTTGGGGAGTCCGATTTTCAATATGCGTTTGGACATGTCTGTTCAATCCTTTCTATTATAGTCAATATACGGAAATTCCCTGACGAAATAAACCGGCAAAAGGGTCCGGCCGTTTCCATGGAATAAAAAAAGCCCGCCGGGGTCCGGAGGGCGTTCTGGAGAGTTGTTCAATCCGCGGTTTTCACGCCGCACCATCGCCGCTCCGGGGTCTGGGGCCTCCGTCATGGGGATGGTGATGATGAAATGTCCGGTTTTCCTGAAACATGGTTCTCCGTGAGGTTTGCTGGGGCGGAAGGACTCGAACCTTCGGTATCCTGGTTAACAGCCAGGCGCATTGCCAGCTATGCTACGCCCCAATCGTCGAAAAATCAGATATAAATCTAATCGAAGCGATCGAAAAAGTCAAGTAAAAAATTTCCAAATTACTAAAATATATGAATTTTCCATGGTTTAGACGGCTCAGCCGGTCATCCTCAACGTAAAAATTGCTTGCGATTTGCAATCTTTATTTTTAAATTGCATTTCTTATTGTCCAATTGGACTTTAGGAAATTCTGAAATGGTTCAGACGGGAATGGTTCCCATGCTGGCAGGACGTGTATTGATACTTAACCAAAATTATGAACCGCTCTCCATCTGCAGCGGGCGCAAGGCCATCATCCTTCTGTACATGGGCAAAGTGGAGATGATCGAGCGGTCCGACCACATGGTGCGTTCCGTGCACGCGGCGCTGCCCCTTCCCAGCATCGTCCGTCTTTCGCGGCTGATCCAGGTACCGCGAAAGAGGATCCTCCTCAGCCGCGGCAACATCATCAAACGCGACAGCCACCGATGCCAGTACTGCGGCACCGACCATACGCCGTTCACCGTGGACCATGTGGTCCCGCGCGACCGTGGCGGGTCGGACTCATGGGAAAACCTGGTCTGCGCCTGCACCGGCTGCAACAGCCGGAAACGGAACCGGACGCCCCAGGAGGCGGGCATGCAGCTCCTGCGCAGGCCGCGAAAGCCAGGGTACTTGTTTTTCATTCAAACCCTCGTTCACATCCCGGATGAACGCTGGAAACCCTATCTGTTCATGAGCTGACGGAGTTCCATGTCGAAAAAACGCATCCTGAGCGGCATGAGACCCACGGGCCGGCTGCATCTCGGCAATTACGTGGGAGCCCTCGAAAACTGGATCCGACTGCAGAACGAATATGACAGTTTTCACATGGTTGCGGACTGGCACATGCTGACCACCGATCTTGAAAACACGGCCCAGATCAAAGAGAACGGCATCCAGGTAGTGATCGACTGGCTGTCCGCCGGACTCGATCCGCGGAAAAGCCCCCTGTTCATCCAGTCGCACATCAAGGAGCACGCGGAGCTGTTCCTTCTGTTCTGCATGCTGGTCACGGTGCCGCGACTCCAGCGGAATCCGACGGTGAAGGAGCAGGCGAGGGACCTCGGCCTCGAGGAGACCATGGTGTTCGGCCACCTCGGCTATCCCGTCCTGCAGGCCGCCGACATTCTCATCTACAAGGGGGACGCGGTACCGGTGGGCGAGGACCAGGTACCTCACGTGGAGATCACGCGTGAAATCGCGAGGCGGTTCAATCTCCTTTTCGGAGTTGTGTTCCCCGAACCGGAAACCTTGCTGACCCGGTTCGCCCGCCTGCCGGGACTCGAAGGCAAGAAAATGAGCAAGTCCCTGAACAACAGCATTTATCTGTCCGATTCGGCACGTGAACTGGAGGGGAAAATCAACCAGGCCTTCACCGATCCCGCGCGGATCCGCGTGAGCGACCCGGGCCATCCCGAGGGATGCGTGGTCTTCGCCTACCACCGGAAATTTTCGCCTTCCGACGTCGCGCAGGTCGAGGCGGACTGCAAGGCCGGCAAACTCGGCTGCGTGGCGCATAAAAAGCAGATGGCCGCGACACTCAACGCATTCCTGGGACCGTTCCGAGAAAAGCGCGCCCAGTACGAATCGAACCGAAAGCTCGTGGAAGACGTGATCGCGGACGGCGACGCGCGGGCCAGGGCGGTCGCCCGGGCCACGATGGATGAAGTGAAGGAGGCGATGCGCTTGGGGTAGCGGAGCCGGCATTGGAAATCGAGCCGCAGGACGCGTACCGCGTCCGTCTTCCCAACTTCGAAGGGCCGCTCGACCTGCTCTGCTTTCTAATCAAGAAGGAAGAGCTGGACATTTACGACATCCCGATCGCGCTGATCACCCGGCAGTACCTGGAGTACATCAACATCATGCGCGAGCTGGATCTCGAAGTTGCCGGAGAATTCATCCTCATGGCGGCCACGCTCATCCAGATCAAGATCAAGATGCTGCTGCCGCGCGCGCCCGAGGAGGGGGAGGAAGAGGATGATCCGCGCGCCGATCTCGTCCGGCAGCTGCTGGAATACCGCCGTTACAAGGAGGTGGCGGAATCCCTGGTCACGCTGGAGGACCGGCAGAGCCGCATCTTCCACCGGTCCTATTTCGAATGGCAGAAGCCGTTCCGGACCAAGGAGGTGGTGCTCAAGGACATGACCCTATTCGACCTTCTGGCCGCGTTCAAGGACGTGCTCGACAACATGCCGAAGGTGAGCTATCACCAGGTTGAGCCCATCGGCGTGACGATCGAGGAGCAGGCCGGTCTGATCCTGAAATCCATCGAGAACCGGGATCACGTCCTGTTCCGCGACCTGATGGTTTCGGTCAAGGAGCGCATCGTCATGATCGTGACGTTCATCGCGATCCTTGAACTCATCAAGAGCAAGCGGATTCTGGTGCACCAGATCGCCGCGTTCGGGGAGATCTGGATTTCCAAACGGTCGGGGGACGTGCCGGGACCTTCGGCGCAGGCCTCCGAATCTGCCCCGGATGAAATCGGATGAATTCTTCCTTCAAGGTTGTCGGGAAGGGATATTCGAAGGAATTGTGATGCAGGTTGAACAGCTGAAGCAGGTGGTGGAGGTGCTCGTCTTCGCATCGGACATCCCGTTGCCCGCCGATCAGATCAAGGCCATCATCGAGGAAACCGCTGCGGATGACATCGCCAGGGCGGTAGAGGAACTGAACAACGATTACCGGCGGACCGACCGGACGTTTCAGATCGTTCACGTCGGCGGCGGCTACCAGATGGTCACGCACGAGAATTACGCCGCCTGGGTGAAGAAGCTGTTCCAGGGAAGGCTGAAGCAAAAACTGTCCCAGGCAGCGCTCGAGACGCTTTCGGTGATCGCCTTCCGGCAGCCGGTGGCCAAGCCGGACATCGAGGCGATCCGCGGCGTGAACTGCGACGGCGTGATCCGCACGCTTCTTGAGAGGAAGCTAGTCACGATCGCGGGAAGGGCCGAAGGCCCAGGAAAACCACTTCTCCTGAAGACGACCAGGGAATTCCTTCGCCATTTCGGTGTGAACGACATTTCCGACCTCCCGAAGCCGAAGGAGATCGAAGAGCTGTTCAAGGAGAACGGGGTTCGGTCTCAACCCAATCCTCTCCAGGAGCAGGGCACCCAGCCGGCGGCGGTTCAGGACTCCAAGGCGGAGATGGATCCGGTCTTGACCGAAAACGACAGGGAGAAACCCATCGAGGAGATTCTGGCGCCGGCTCCTTCGGAGGCGGGCGCGGACCATGCAGCTCAATAAGTATCTCGCCTTGTGCGGGGCCGCCTCGCGGCGCAAGGCCAATGACCTGATCGCCCGACGCCGGGTGACGGTCAACGGGAAATCGATCGAGCGGCTCGGCGTCACCGTGGATCCGGAGACCGATTTCATCCAGCTGGACGGGATGACGCTCCGCGCGCCCCGCCGGTTCCGTTATGTTCTTTTAAACAAACCCGCGGAAGCGCTTTCCACTGTCAGGGACGTGCGCGGACGGAAGACCGTGCTCGACCTGGTTGAAAGCCCCAAAGGGCTTTTTCCGGTGGGAAGGCTGGATCTGGACACGGACGGCGTCCTGCTTCTCACCAATGACGGAGGACTTGCGTTCCGGCTGACCCATCCGAAATTCGAGATCGACAAGGTCTATGAGGCATGGGTAGCGGGCGCGGTCGGCCCGGAGCACATCCAAAAACTTCGCGCCGGCGTGACGATCGAGCCGGGTACGACAGTGAGTGGAGACACGCGCATCATCGTCCGGAAACCGGATAAGACCCTGTTGGAAGTCCGCGTGCACGAGGGCAAGAAGCGGCAGGTGAAGCTCATGTTCAGGGCGCTGGGATTTTACGTGATCCGCCTGACGCGGACGCGGTTTGCCGGCCTGACGACGCGCGGATTGAAACTGGGGGAATCGCGCGCGTTGAGGCCGGAGGAAGTCCGGAAGTTGTACCGGATGACCGGAATTCCGGAATCGAAAGCCGGGAATCGGAATTCGTAGGACGTGCTTCGGGCATCGTGACTCGGAACCCGGAACTCGAAACTCGTAACCGTTTTAACCCTTTAACCAGGTATCTTTATCAACCCGTTAACCCCAAAACCCCGGCGCGGATTCGTCGTCACGCTCGATGGACCGGCCGCGTCGGGCAAAAGCACCACGGCCAAGAAAGTCGCTGAACACCTCGGATGGCTCTACCTCGACACCGGAGCGATGTACCGCGCCGTAGCCCTCAAGGTTCTCCGCCAGTGCATTCCCCTTTCCGACACCGAACGCGTCGCGAAAACCGCGGGCGACGTCCGCATCCAGCTTTTTTCATCCCCCGACGGCATGCGCGTACATCTGGACGGTGAAGACGTGACGTCGCAGATCCGCACGCCCGAAGTCGACCGCGCCGTGGGTCCCGTTTGTGAAATTCCTGCGGTGCGCGACGTCCTGGTTCCCCAGCAGCGGAGTTTTGCGGAAAAGGGAAACCTCGTCACCGACGGTCGCGACCAGGGAACCGTGGTGTTTCCGGACGCGGACCTGAAATTCTACCTCACGGCGTCGCTCGAGGAGAGGACGAGACGCAGGAAAAAGGATCAGGAAAACAAGGGCATCCATATTCCCATGAACGACCTGATGCGCGACATCGAGGAGCGGGACGCCCGCGACAGCCAGCGGCGGCACAGCCCCCTGCGCAGGGCGGAGGACGCCGCCCTGCTCGACACGACCGGGATGACGATCGACGAACAGGTCCGTTTGATCGCCGATGCGATCCGGAAAAAAGGCAAGCGAAACATGACGCGACGGTTTCCTGACAATTTCATCTACAACCTGGTTTGCGTCGCCGCCCATCCGATCCTGCGGTCGGCCTTCGGGTTCCGCGTCACCGGCGCGGAACTCATTCCCCGCACGGGAGGCGTGATCGTGGCCGTGAACCACGCCTCGAACTACGATCCGGTGCTGATCGGCATGGCCTGTCCGAGGCAGCTCGCGTTTCTCGCGAAAATCGAGCTGTTCCAAAACCCGGTTCTGCGGATGCTGTTCCGCCGTCTCGGCGCCATCCCGCTCCACCGGGGGGCGGCGGATTCCGGGGCGCTGCGCGCCGCGGTCGAGGCTCTGAACGGAGGCAAGCCGCTCCTGATGTTTCCGGAAGGCACCCGTTCGAAAACCGGCGAACTTCAGAAGGGCCGCCGCGGGGTCGGCATGCTCGCCGTTCGGAGCGGAGCCTCCATCTTGCCGGCTTACCTGTACGGCTCCTTTCACATGTTCCGGAACATATTCAGACGGAGAGTGGCCGTTCATTTCGGACACCCGATCGAGATCGGCCCGTATCTTTCCCTTCCGATCTCGGTGAAGGAGCTTTACCGGCGCCTCGGAGAAGACACCATGGCACGAATAAAGGAACTCAAAAATGCACATTACGGTTGATCCCAAGGCCAAGCCGTGTCCCGGCGTGGAAAGGGCGATCGCCCTCGCGGAAGACGTGCTGCGAAGGGGAGAACCCCTGTTCGCCGCGGGACAGCTCATCCACAACCGCAGGGAGGTGGAAAGGCTTGAGAGACTGGGGCTTCAGCTCATCACGCCGGAGACTCTGTCCGACAAACACCGGCGGAAACGGCTGTTCGGACGGTACTTCATCCTGCGGGCGCACGGGGAATCGCAGGACATCATCCTGAAGGCCAAATCCTGCGGGATGAAGATCATCGACGCGACGTGCCCCATCGTGAGGCACTCGCAGGAGCTCGTCGAGCAGCACACGCGCGACGGATGGAGGATCGTCATCGTCGGAAATCCCGAACACCCGGAAGTGCGCGGGCTTCTGGCGCGCGCCGGAGAGAACGGGACGGTCGTCTCCGATTCCGGCCAGGCGCAGAAACTGGACGTCGAGAACCGCAGCCTGCTTCTGGCGCAGACCACGGTGGATCCGAACCGGTTCGCCGAAGTTCGCCGGATTCTCTCCGGACGGACCCAGGGCCTGAAAATCGTGGACACCGTCTGCCGGTATCTTCGGAACCGGCAGACCGACATCCAGGCATTCGCCGCTGAACAGGAGTCGGTTATCGTCGTCGTCGGTAGAAATTCCTCGAACGGCAGGTTGCTGTACGAAACCGCCCGTTGCGTCAACAAGAACACCCTGCTGGTCGAGGGACCTGACGAACTCAAGACGTCCCTGTTTAAAAACGGGGCCAGGGTCGGCATCTCGGGAGGCGCATCGACGCCGCGCTGGCAGCTGGATGAAATGCGGATGTTTCTTGAAAATATCAGAGAAATAAACCCGAAAGGGTTTATAAATATAAAAGGAGGTAAATTTTTATGGTGGATGCGGAAAAACCAAAACAAAACGGAATGACGGAGGAGGTTCCTCCGGTTCTTTCCGACAAAGGAGGTGATCCGTCCGCGCAACCGACAGATGCGCCTACCCGGAAGCCGAAGGCGCAGCCCAAGTCACGCCCCATTAGTGAGGATTATTCCGACGAGGAATTCCAGAAATTCAGCGACCTGTACGGCCGCACGCTGAAGGACATTGACGAGGGCCAGATTGTCACGGGAAGAGTGCTTGCCATCGCGAATCAGGAAGTGGTCGTGGACATCGGCTTCAAGTCCGAAGGCACGATTCCCCTCGAAGAGTTCGGCACGCCCCCCGAGGTCAAGGTCGGAGACAAGGTCGACGTGTTCCTTGATTCCATGGAAGATGCGGACGGCCAGCTGATCCTCTCCAAGAAGAAGGCCGACTTCATGCGCACGTGGGACCGTGTGATCGACATTCACAACGAGGGTTCGACCATCCAGGGCCGCTGCGTGCGGCGGATCAAGGGCGGCATCGTCGTGGATCTCATGGGCGTGGACGCGTTCCTTCCAGGTTCGCAGATCGACGTCAAGCCCGTCCGGGATTTCGACGCGTTGATCGGGCAGACCTACGATTTCAAGATAGTCAAGGTCAACAAGCTGCGCAAGAACATCGTGGTGTCGCGCCGCGCAATTCTCGAGGAAAGCATGCTCGAAAAGCGCAAGGTGATCCTCGACGAACTGCAGAAGGGCCAGGTCCGAGAAGGCTCGGTGAAGAACATCACCGATTTCGGTGTGTTCGTGGACCTCGGAGGCGTGGACGGTCTGCTGCACATCAACGACCTGTCATGGGGCCGGATCAACCATCCCTCCGAAGTCGTCAAGCTGGACGAAAAGATCAAGGTCGTGGTGCTCGACTTCAACGAGCAGAAAGACCGCATCTCGCTCGGCATGAAACAGCTTCAGGCGCATCCGTGGGAGAACGTCGAGACAAAGTACCCCGTGGGCTCCCTGGTCAAGGGCAAGGTCGTCTCCATCGCCGATTACGGCGCATTCGTTGAGATCGAGAGGGGAGTCGAAGGCCTTATCCACGTGTCCGAAATGTCGTGGACCCGCAACGTTGTACACCCCTCCAAAATCCTCAACGTCGGCGACATGATCGACGTCAAGATCCTCTCGCTCGAGAGGGAACGCAAGCGCATCTCCCTCGGAATCAAGCAGCTCACGCCCGACCCATGGGACCAGATCGAGGTCAAGTATCCGGTCGGCACCCGGGTCAAGGGCCGCGTGCGCAACCTGACCAATTTCGGCGCGTTTGTGGAAATGGAGGACGGCATCGACGGCCTCATTCACATCTCCGACCTGTCGTGGGCCAAAAAGGTCAAGCATCCGAGCGAAATCTTGAAAAAGAGCCAGGACATCGAAGTCGTGGTGCTCGACATCAACAAGGCGGAACGCCGGCTGTCGCTCGGTTACAAGCAGCTAAGCGAGGACCCGTGGACCGC
>Ga0315274_10005636_pt1 | contig 18298 bp, 20 predicted proteins | sample YL17G02_20_MG_FD_203700 | JGI IMG/M metagenome (GOLD analysis project Ga0315274, IMG submission 203700) | Sediment microbial communities from Yellowstone Lake, YNP, Wyoming, USA - YL17G02_20 | ecosystem: Environmental > Aquatic > Freshwater > Lake > Sediment | place: USA: Wyoming | collected...
ATCGTACGGTAGCTCCTCTATCCAATCCTCCAGCAAGAACGCGGTTTTCAAATCACTTAAAAACCATTCATAATCCTCATTTGAAGAACTAGGGATATCAAGCAGAAGGCTCTGTTGGATCTGTTCTGCTTTTTCCTCAACCCATGTATCCGTTCCCCGGAGGTATAACGACCGCAGATCCGGTGTTGAGCAGATCGCATGCAGAAACGACAGCGGCGTTGTTTCCTTATCACAAGACCTTTCTAGCGCTTTTTTTAATTGAATCGCTGATAACGGGTCGATATACAACGAGGATGTCCTGGTGCCAAACAAAGTTGAAAGATACCCACCATCCATCTTTTCTATGAGTTGATTTTCCAAGAGAAACTCCAGTGCCGTATCAACCTCTTTTTTAATGGTGAATTCATCGGTTTGATATGCATAAAATGTACTCTGTATGAACTTGTACATTCCTTCAGCATCGTGGACAAACTGAGTCGCTATAACAGATAGAAGATGCATCCGTAATGCTGGTTGACTGCCTAATTTTGAATAAATCGGCTCTGTGTCCGCCAATATATAATTATAGAATATTTGATCCCGTTGGTTACTATCCTTTGCTATGGTGATTGCGTCTCCTTCGGTATCATAGCGTGGTCTGCCTGCTCGTCCTGCTTGTTGCTTGTACTCAAGAATAGGGATCGGCTTCATCCCAAAGTTTTCGTCGTACCGCCATAAATCACGAATAATAACACGGCGCGCTGGGATGTTTACTCCAGCAGCAAGCGTTGGAGTTGCAACGATACATTTAATTTGACGTTCTTTAAATCCTTGCTCAACCGCCCGGCGTTGACTACTCTCAAGCCCCGCATGGTGGAATGCGACACCCTTTTCTACACAAGACAAGAGCGTTTGTTCAATAGAGACTATCTCGTTCTGTTCCCGTTTCAAACTAGAAGCAAGGTTTTTAAGGTCTTTTTTCTCCTTATCGGAAAGCAGTTCTGCAACAACAAGAGACATTCGTGCAGCAAGAGACACGGTTGATTTGCGGTTGTTTACAAAAATGAGTGTCTGCCCGCCGTCTTTGAGAGATTCTTCAACAAGTAGTTCCAATGTTTGCTTTGCGTCACCCGTGATCTTTTTTGTTGATCCGTCATTGTACTTGATTGAATTTTTAAAAAACACACCTTCTTTTAATACCACGGGCCGCCAGTCGGATTGAATGAGTTTCCCGCCCAGCCAATCAGCAAGCTCAACAGCGTTCTTTATTGTCGCAGAAAGCGCGATGAGTTGTGTGTGCGGGTTGAGTGTTTTAAACTGCGCGATAATTACCTCAAGAGTCGGCCCTCTTGTCGGGTCATGAATAAGATGTATTTCGTCGATGACCAACACCTTTATTTTATCGAGCCAGTGGAGCCCATGCCGTAGAAGTGAATCAGCTTTTTCAGAGGTACACACGACTATATCGTATTTTGAAAGACGAACATCAGATTCATCAAGGTCCCCGGTGGAGAGTCCGACTTTTAATCCGAGTTTCTCAAAACACTTCAGATCCTCATATTTCTCGCGTGCCAGTGCTCTGAGAGGAACGATATAAAATGCTTTTCCTCCTTCATTTTTTAATCGTTGGACGATAGCAAGATATGCAACCAAGCTTTTTCCAGCTGCGGTTGGGATGGACAGGACAAGATGTTCCCCCCGTAATGCATAAGGCAGTGCCTCTGCCTGAGGCGGGTACAACTCTACTATTCCTTGTTCTTTGAGGATCTCTTGAATCTCTTTATCAAGTGCCAAGTAAATACTTTTCATATCTGTACTCGCAATAGGGAAAGAGCTTAATAAAGAAAAACGTTATTCCTATATTCAAGTATCGTGGTGAACATATGGGCCGAAGACAAACGATGATGGAAAAATATAAGATACAAATGAAAGCCTACCGGAAGAAAAGAATGAAAAATGACAGTACTCCGTATTTACCGTTTGATGGCATCGTCTATGTCATTGATTCGTTAGACCCAGGGAAGAAAATACAGGTTCAAGTTGTTAAGACCACGGTCAGAAGTCAACGGAAAGTCATTGAAAGCCTTGCTTGTCCTGAATGTAAAAACGAGATGCTCTGGGACGATAACTGGGAAGCATTTACCTGTACGAAACACGGGAAGAAAGCGATCTATGAACTGGTTGTAAAATAAGGAGAAAGGTGACAGGTATAAGTATACCTTTTTCTATTATGGGGTTGTGAATAGATATGGTTGAAGAAAAAATCGGAATTGTTGAGCATTTCTTCACAAACATTAACGTCGCTGCCATTAAAATCACTGATGGTGAACTAAAAATAGGAGATACCGTTCATTTTGTCGGCGCACATACAGATATTACCCAGCAAGTTGATCGCATGGAAATCAATCGAGCTCCTGTTCAAATCGCCAAAAAAGGTGATGCGATCGGGATAAAGGTAACAGACAAGGTTCGCGAACACGACATTGTTTATAAAATTCCAAAGGGTGAAACAGCATGAAGGAAATGGCTGAAGTAAGAGAACTAAAAGTAGGACGATACATCATCATTGATGAGGAACCATGCAAGATCCAGAGTATTTCTACATCAAAACCAGGAAAGCATGGTGAGGCAAAGGCAAGAATCGATGCAGTCGGTATCTTTGATGAGCAGAAACGCAGTGTGGTACACCCAGTGAAACATAAGGTTGGAGTACCAATCATTGACAAGAGGAGTGCGCAGATTCTTGCGCTCATGGGGGCTGATGTCGTTCAATTGATGGATTTGGAGACCTATGAGACCTTTGATATGCCAATCCCTGAAGACCTTAAAGGCCAGCTTGAACCAGGAAAAGAAATCCTGTACTTGCAAGCCATGGGAAAACGAAAAATTACCAGAGTATAAAACCTTTTATCCACGTATTGTGTAGGTTACGATCATTATGGATTTCCCTAACTATTTTGCAGATGCAGAATCAAGTTTTGATGATGCATCGCTCATCCTGTTTGGTGTCCCTTTTGAAAAAACCTCATCATTCCGCCATGGAGCAGATAAGGCACCCTATGAGGTACGACAGGCGAGCTGGAATTTTGAGCGGTATGATCTTCGAACCGGTATTAATTTTGAGGAAATCCTCGTGCATGACTATGGTGATCTTAATGTCCAGAATCTAACATCAAAAGAGGTGTTTGAAACAACAAAGACGTTTACCTCAAAATTGCTTGTAAAAAAGAAAATCCCGATAGCTATCGGGGGAGACCATTCGATCACCCCTGGCATCATCGCAGCGTTTCCAAAGGATATCGCGGTCATTTCCCTTGATGCTCATATGGATTTCCGTCAGAAATATAAAAACGATATCTACAATCATGCTTGTGTGATTCGCAGGGTTACCGATCATATTCCTCTCCAGAACATTGCTGTGTTAGGTATACGATCTGTTGAAAAGGAAGAATATGAACAAGCGCAAAAACAGGGACTCTTTTTCCGTGATGCATTTACTATTAATAAAATAGGGATTGGGAAGAGCATCCAACAAACAAAAACGCACCTGAAGGGGAAACAAATCTATCTGACGTTGGATATCGATGTCGTTGATCCCGCCTATGCACCTGGAACAAGTACACCAGAGCCGTTCGGGCTTACCCCATTGGATGTACTAGAAATCATCGAAGCATTTTCACCACAACTCATCGGCTGTGATGTCGTAGAAGTCTGCCCGCCATACGACCATGGACAAACCGCGGTTCTTGCAGCAAAATTAGTTCAAACATTCATCAGTGGGATATGGAGAAACCGAGAGGCTTAAGTTAATATATACCCACTTCATTCAACTCGCTCATGCAAAAGGAAAAAATTGCTCTTATCGCGCTAGTGATCATCGTCGTCGCAGCATTATCGGTTTTTTTGATAGCGGTTAACACTGACATCTTTGAAAATCTCTTTAAGGAGAAACTGACTATTTCAGAAGGTGATTGCGCTGACGTCAATTACATTGGTAGGTACACATCGAATAACACAATTTTTGATACATCCTATAAATACGCACAAAATAAATCAGGCGGGACACCATTAAAAATCTTTGTAAGCAACAATACAAATGCGACATCCCCGAAACCAGGATACACCGCTGGAATGATAGAAGGATTCAGAGAGGGACTCATCGGAATGCAAGAAGGTCAGACAAAAATAATTGGTCCTATCCCCCCAGAGAAAGCATATGGAGCAAAAAAACTTACAGTAGGGGCGATTTTTACTACCCAATTTACTGCATTCGGAATGAACCAAACTGTTGAAGTCATTAATTACACGAGTGAAAATCTAACCCTTAAATGGATAGATGTAGAAAATCATAGTAATTTTACGATGCCTCAATTAGTCATTAATAACCTCCAAAGCACCAATCAGACAGAATATGTCACCTACCTTCCACCGTCTTATCTATGGCCGAATTCCACTCAGATTTTAAACATCACAGACAATAATGTAACCGTATATACTACTCCAACAAAAACCACGAATTTATCTACAACAATAGTACAAGTACAATATGGGGAAATACTCATGTTGATTTTCCCAAATGCGACTACTGCGACATGGAATAATACTTCAATAACTGTCACTTGTTCACCAATGGTCGGAACAAATTATACGTTCCAGACCCAAAGCTATACAGGGATGCTCAATGTAACTATTACAATTATTAATATAACTGACGATAAAATCAATGTTTCCGCAATAAATGACCAAAGTCCAGAACCACAATATCTAGAGTTGTATAGGACACTGACTTTTAATAGAACAGTTATCCTGCCACGTTTCTATAGAAATATTCCTACGATGTATGTTTCTTATCTTTATGAAAAAGATATTCAAAATGCAGGATACAGCTTAAATCCATTGGCGGGAGAATCGTTAACCTTTGAAGTCATCGTCGAAAAAGTGTATAAAACGTCTCAGGGGACAAGCTGAAGTTTTATCTCACGTTCTACTATCTGTAAAAACTCTTCTTCTTTTCCTTTAGGGATGGTCGCGCCAGCAGCGATGTTATGGCCACCACCTACCCCATTTAATTCTTTTGCGGCACGGGTGAGAACTGCAGCAAGATCCAATCCGCGGTCCACCAGGCTTTGTGTGGCCCGTGCGGAGACCTTCACATCCCCATTTTCAGTGAATGCGAACCCGATGAGGGGTAATTCTTTATCGACGTCTTCTGTGTTTAACATCATATTAGTGACAATTCCAATAATGGTATCGCGGATACCGTCACCAGCGTGGAAATATTGGAGGTGGGTTCGTTTCTGGATCTTTTCTTCTCGTGCGAACTGTAAGCCTTCCACGAGATTATGGCGATGGCCACTGAGGAGATTTAACGCTTCTTTGAGCCATTTCCCCCGGTCACCTAGGCATACCTGTAGTCCGACCTCATACTGACCGTACCGTGCCGTGGAATTCAGAAGCGTGGCGAATTCTTTAGCCTCATGCAGCTCTGTTCCTTCTTCCTCTTTACAAAGGATGTAAGATTCTCCTAGGACCCTACTTGCCGCCTGATACCCAAAGCCTTTCGAAAGGAGCATCTGAATAATCGTGGAGATGATCTTCCTTTTCTCCTCTTTGTCAAGATCAACCCATGTCCTCCATGCATCCCCCTCTTTTAATCGAATCTGTAATTCCTGCAATAAGGCAACGCAGGCATCTTCACGTCCACTGACACCAGGGATAAGCGGGTCACTTGCATACTGAAGGAGTTTTATAAGAGGCCTAGTTTCTTTTCCGAAATACCGGATGTCCTTGATTGTTTGAAGAACACCAGCGTCTTTCCCATCCTTTACGATCTCGGTGTTCATTCCTCGAAGCTCACAGAACTTCCGATCCTGAAGATCACCGATTGCTCCGACGATCGCAAGACCAGATAAATCCCTGTTTTTCAGGTCAAGTGCTTTTGAGACCAGATAGGTTGCCCCTGCACCAGACAGTTCGTAAGACCCATCACGACCAAACAAGTGAGGATTGAAATGAAACGGGGCATCACAATCCGGGGGACATTCATGGTGATCCGTGATGATTTTTTTGATTTCCGGGTACTGGGCGCTAATCCCACTCCCCAAGTCGGTAAACCACACGAGTTCATGGCTCTCAGTAAGTAACTTATTAATCACAACCTCATCGAGCTGTTTAATGCATTCAATGGAATATTTTTTTCCGAGTCTCCGAAGGGTCTCTGAGGCGATTGCTCCTGCGGTGATCCCATCTGCATCGATATGCGTCACGATATGGATCTCTTTGGATTTTCGTATGATGTCTGCTAACTCGTTTGCTCGTTGTATCAAAGAATTACCTCGTGCATGAAGAATAGGAGAGGGTGCTGATTAGTCTTTTGGTTTCTCATAGAGTTGTTTTTTATAAAAGAACCTTGATATTTTTTCACAAGCTCATACGTGGTAAACAAGAAATCTAAAATAATAGCAGTGGTTACAGAATGTGCTGCAAAGGAGGTTGTTTTGCTATGAAGAAAGAATTTAAAGAAGGCAATATCACCATAACCGTCGACTATGATAAATGTAAAGGCGCAGGTGAATGCGTGACTGCATGCCCCGTTCAAATCTTTGAACTTGTCAACGGCAAGGCTGCCGTAAAAAATATTGGGGAATGCATCGAATGTTGCGCTTGCGTCAACGCATGTCCCTATACTGCGATTGAGCACAGTTCCTGCTGATCTAAAAATTCATTTGGATTTTATATGGAGAAAAAACAGATAGAAATACGTCTTGTCGACTCTTGGCCTGAAGACGAAATCGTCGCATTATACAAAGCAGCAGGCTGGTGGAAAGACTCCTATGACAAAGCAGGGATCCCTCAGTTGATTGTAGGGAGTTTTGTGTTCGCGGTAGCTGTCGATAAAAAAAACGAAAAAGCAATAGGGATGGGCCGTGTTCTCTCCGATGGTGCCTCTGACGCATATATCCAAGACTTGGTGATTCTCCCCCCCTATCGTGGTCAGAATCTAGGGAAAAAACTGGTTCAAGCACTCGTTGACCACTGTCTCTCCAAGGGAATCCTCTGGATAGGATTGATTGCGGAACCAGGGAGTAGCCAATTTTACACAACCCTTGGTTTCAAACCAATGGAGCACTTTATCCCCATGCTTTATACAAGGGAGCGATAACCTGTGATTTCTCTTGATGATTTCCAAAAAATTGGGGAAAATGATAAACCTGTTTTTGACAGATACTACGCGCGATTTCCTCCAATTCATAGTGGTGAAGTATTCACAACTATGATCAGCTGGGGGGAATATGTTGAATATCGGTATGCACTCATTGAAAACAGTATCATCATCATGAGTAAAGACAAAGATGGAGCGGTTCTGCATGCACCATCTGGGAAATTCAATCTGGACCTCCTCAAACAAGTCATTACCCTTGCAATAAAGGAAAATGCGGTCTTCGGATTCATTAAAACATCGGAGAAAAATCTGCTTGCAAAACAATTTCCTTCGTTGACGTTTGTCGAAGATAGAGATTTTTTTGATTATATATATCGTGCGTCTGATCTGGCAGAACTTCCTGGAACAAAGTACGGGAAGATACGAAATCGATTGAACAAGTTCACAAAAAACTACGCATATACGATAGAGGACATCTCAGAGAAAAATATGGACGAGGTAGATGAGTTCATGAAACGATGGTGTCTCTGGAAGGACTGCGGATCTGATGAAGTGTTGGAAAACGAGCGGAAAGCAATCGTGTATGCGATGTCACATTTTTTTGACCTTGGTCTTTCTGGACTTGCATTGAGGATAAATGGTTCAATTGAGGCGATCGCGGTGTATGAAAAAATGAATGCGGATACCGTGGTTGTCCATTTCGAAAAAGGATCTCCTGATTTTGATGGGATATACAAAGCGATTAACATGGAAACAGCGCAACGTGTGCGACATCATGCTCTGTTTATTGATCGGGAAGAAGATCTTGGGATTCCAGGATTGCGACAAGCGAAACTTTCCTACCAACCTGATCATTTTATAGAATTATATCATGGAACAAAAGAAAGTATCCGGACTACAACTTTTTAAGCGTTGTAGTCCTTGAGTAATTAATGTTGTTTTTTATGGGTTTAACGGGATCGGTAACCAGACAGTAATAATGGTTAATCCTGCAACAGTCACACTTGAATAGACACCAGTCGATGTTTTTACTCCAAACCAGTATCCGAAGAAGCCGAACATAAAGCCAGCATATTCCCCAGGTGGAACAGAATCTGAAATCAACCCGTTTGTCTGGATTCCGTTCGTTGCATATCCTTTATGGAAACTGATAATATCAAAACCAATATAGTTTATGAAGGTATTTAATCCCAATACAACTGTCGTCCCATTTTGCAATGTAAAAGTTATCGCGCTCATCGCACTGAAGATTGAATTGTTGATAATTGGCGCGGTGTTCATCCTCTGAACAAGGGATTGGATTTTCCCGTTGTTTGTTCGTTGGTTGGTTTTGCTGAGAAGACTATCGCTAGTTACGTCATCAGAAACGAGATGATGTTTTTGAAAAACTGTGAGTTGAGTAGATAGGGTTTCTTTCATTGATGTTCCACTGGTAGAAATTTCTTGGAGTTCATTACAAATCGAAATCCATTCCGCTTTAGAGATAGTGATTTCTTTTTTTACTGGAGCAGCACCAGTACAATCTACAAAATCAAGTGTTACTGACTCAATGGTTACGTACTGTGGTGTGATGTTTCTATGACCAGCTTCACTCATGCTTCCGATTGCTGGTGTGACCATTAGACCTGCAACAAGAAGCACAGTCAAACAAATAATTTTTCCCATATTTTTCATAATAATCATTATTTATATCCAACGACTTGTATTTAGATATTTCGTTGAAATGACAAGAGCACCTTTTTTTAAAAAAATTTGAGTTGCCATATTATGTAATGAGCATTAAAAAGAATTTTATTTTACATAAGTTCATCTCTTCGGTTTGAAAAGTTGGATATGTTTTTTTGATTTTATTATTTAATTCTAAATTTTTTGAATTAATTAAGTAGGAATCATAATTTTTTTAGTATATTACGTTATTTTATAAACTAATTAATTTTTGTACTTAAATTTGTGTTTTGTTGTGTGTTTTTGTGCTAATTTTTGTCATGATTTTTTGGTAAAATTTCGTTCGATTACTATTGTGATCACCGAATAATAAAAATATTGAAAAATTTACATTAAGCCATTATTTAATTATGTTTGTTGCTAAATATGTTTAATTAGTTAATATCTAAGTTTAACTTTAATTATTCGTGTTAGCACATATCATTATATTATGCTATACAATATCATGCAATATGATTGAGAAAGACTAGCATATGTCATCATAATATGATTGATAATTTCTAGCATAGTTACAACTGTAATGATACAAAAGAAACATCTATTTCTTAATCAATTGTGCGATCTCAAGTGCCAGTTTTGCATTCAGTTCGAAACGGAACTCCACCCCATAATAGTTAGCAGCTTCCTTAAAGGAAGCGAAACGCAGGAAATACATCTGATAGATTACGAGATCCTCTTTGTGCTTCAGATTAGGTGCGGTATGATGACAATTCGTACATAACAATGAACAATTTTCCGCTGTATCTTCACCATTATTTACAACTGGTATGATATGATGAAACTCTCCTTTGAAATCATCATCGAAATCAATACCGCAACGTTCACAACGATTTTTTGCTCTCTTCACTACTTTTTGTTTGATCTTCAGGGGAAAATTTATTATCCTTTTGTTCATCTTTCTTATCTGCCTCCCGCATTAAAATGTTTCTCACTGTACATGAGTACCAACTACATTTATTTCCCTCGCGTTTTAATCGGGTTGGTATCCTATTTTCATTCAAATAATTCGCGATTTCACTATAACTTTTTTCCTCTGCTTTTAATTGCTTCATGAGAGTTAAAATATTTTGTTCTTCAACGTTTTCAATAAGTCGGGTATTCTTTTTTCTGTTTCCAATGGTATCAGAGAGGATTGTATATCCGTATGGTGCTTGTCCGAACCATTCGTTTTTCATCTTTTGTTTTACACCTGCACGAATCTTTGTAGCCAATTGTCCTCTAAAAAATTCGCTAAATGCTGCTAAATTCGTAAGCATAAATCTTCCTTGTTCGCTATAGATATCAATATGTTGGAGGTTGTGAATATGTAATTTTACTTCATATGTGAGGAGATCATCCATAAGAGTTAACATATCTTTTGTAGATCTACTAAATCTATCACTATCTACAATGCATATACCATCGAAAAGGCCATTTTTCGCATCGGCTATCATCTCTTGGAATTTTTCTCTTTTGGTATCTTTTGCACTTGCTTCATCATAATATGTTTTTACCCATGTCCAACCCATATGAATTGCCCAAGAGGTTAGGATTGATTTCTGTCCTTCTAGGCTGTAGCCTTTAGTTTGTTCTCCAGTACTTACTCGAATGTAGAAAGCGACTCTATATTTTGACATTTAAATTACCTCATTTATATGACAAGAACACATATATGGGATGTATTACTTATATTTTATGCTTGAAAAAGGTTACCCTCGGTAGACCGATAGTAACTGATTTGAGGCCGCTTCAACCAAAAATTCTGCGGGATGACCCCCTTGTTCCGCGATAAATCGTTGGACAGTGTTAAAGGATTGCACGGCAATGATTGGTTCGTGATCGCTCTTGTTCACATATTTTTCCCAATGGAGATATCCGCAATAGACTGGATTTTTCAATATCGTCGAAACCATCTTTTTGGCCCACAACCCCTGGTTTTTCGTAGGAACTTTTGCATCGTTGAGCATTGTAGCTATTTCACCCATGCTTTTTCTGTCTATATACCAGGAGTAAATATTTTTTATCACGGGTGCTTCTATTTCGTTTACGTTCAATTTTCCATCGTTATAATCATAACCGTATGGTATGTTAAAACCTAGCACGCCACCATTCGTTCTTGCTTTTTGTTCCATGCCGATGTACACGCGTTCGCCGATTTGTTCGGATTCTAATTGTGCAATCCCCTGAATAATATTCATCACAAAACGTCCTATCGCAGTGGAGGTATCAAACGATTCACTCATGGAGACAAATTCTTTTTTGTTCTTATTGAGTTGTTCCATCATGAACATGAAATTTTTCTGGTTTCTGTGGATTCTATCCATCTTGATGACGAGAAGCGCGTCCCATTTGGCCATCTCTTCTAACATTTTCATATACGCAGGTCGTTTTGTTTTTCTCCCGGAGTATCCATCGTCGATATATTCACCTGCAATCACCCAATCTCGTGCTTTACAATAGGATCTGAGTTTATCGAGTTGTGCATCGAGTGAAAATCCCTCTTTTGCCTGCTCCTCAGTAGATACTCTGGTATAAATTGCTGCGCGTATCGCTTGTGTATCCATCCAACATTTGCTAGCGGTTGTGAATTTATAAAGATTTTGTGATGCTTACCATGCTAAATATTATCTATCAAAATTTAACAAGACTGTAGTATGCTAGATAAACTCTAGCTTTTTATAATAAGAGACTCTGCTGCATGGTAACAAGAATATGTTATGTTAATATTAGAGATTAACAAACAAAACTAATATCTTTACAATATTTACAAAATTAACTATTTTATTTAATTTTCTCCCGTGTCTTGCTGTTCGTCATGCTCAATCGTAAAATCTTTAAGATCATATTCCTCAGTAATCGTACGAGAACGAGCACCCGCTTTTTTTATCTGACGTCCACAGACCGTACATTTTCCAGTTGCCTCGTCATACGCCCGCCATTCCATACACGTGGGGCAAAACTCATCTTCACCAACCATAACCTTCTGTACCGTCGTATGGATATCTTTCTTCTCTCTCTTTTTCGTCGATTTAATAGGCCTTTTTTTTACGGTCGTCTTTACCTTCTTTTTCATAGTCTCTCGCGTCGGTGTCGTGAGAATAGATATCAAAAAAGATTTATATTGATTTTTCTACCCAGCCTTGCCTCCCTCGAAGCATATGACAAAAGAAGAAAAAATAAAGATTTATATGAAGATAAACGATACATGAAATCGCTTTGATCAGGTGAACTAGGAGAAAAAAAACTTGGATGCACTATCGTTTTATAATTCAGACCTCTTCAAATGGGTTATTCTTCCCATACTGATTTTTGTCGCACGTTTAATGGACGTAAGCCTTGGGACGTTACGGATTATTTTTGTGTCTCATGGACTGAAATATATTGCACCGATCGTAGGGTTCGTTGAAATCAACATCTGGTTGCTTGCCATCGGACAAATCATGCAGAACCTGAACAATCTCGTCTGCTCCCTCGCGTACGCAAGTGGGTTTGCATTGGGCGCTTTTATTGGCATGTTAATTGAGGAGAAGCTGTCAATTGGGATGGTCATGGTTCGGGTGATCTGCAAACACGATGCCACTGAACTTATCAAATCACTCCAAGCAGCGGAGTACGGGGTTACTACGCATGATGCAGAAGGTGTGAAAGGACCTGTGAAGATTATCTTTGCGGTGATCCGGCGAGAGGATCTGCATGATATCTTGGATCGAATCCATAAGATTCATCCGCATGCGTTTTATTCAGTGGAGGACGTTCGATCGGTGGGAGAAGCTATGTTTCCATATCATCAACATAGATTGTTACAATGGCATCGAAAAGGTAAATAATAAGAAAAAAGAACTGGTAACAATTTATTCTTTTTCATTAGGGGATTGTTTTTCTGCTAATCGTTTGAGTGTTTCTGATGATAATTTATGATACCCGTCTTTTTGGTCAATAACTGCTGCCTCGACCATCTCTGTGTTGAATTTCTGTTTGGTTATTTTCTTCAGTGTTTGAAACCCGAGTTCAAGTGCCTGATTTAATGAGATATCTGAGGCGTAGTTTTTCGTGAACTGGGTCATAGCGTCATTGCTTTTTTTGCCCTCGCAAACCGCCTTATATCCAAGATAGGCACCAGAGGGATCCGTTGAAAATAAGTGCTTGCCTGTGTCATCGATACCACCGATGAGTAACACCACACCGAAAGGTCTTACGCCATCAAACCGGGTATACATGTGTTCGTATTCGCAGAGGAGATTTACGAGATCTTTGACAGAGATTGGTTCGTTGTAGCGGACCTTGTTCCATTGTGCTTCTTCACGTGCGATTTCGACGAGGTGTCGTCCATCCGCAACAAGACCTGTTGCTGCGCAGGCGATATGGTCGTCAATCTGATAGATCTTTTCAAGAGATCGTAGGTTGACAAGCCGGCTGGTTTCTGGCTTGTGTGCAAGAAGAAGAACTCCATCTTTCCATTTGAATCCCATGGTAGTAGAGCCTTTTTTTACGGCTTCCCGGGCATATTCAACCTGATAAAGCCTGCCATCAGGAGAAAAAATCGTACTTGCTTCGTCGTACTGTTGTCCTGATTGTTCCATAACCCGGCTCCAAGAGAGTTGAACCAGAATGTAATGTTTATATTATATACTTTCTGACCTTAGAGTCGGTTTGCGAGCTGTATGAGAAGTTTGGTTTTTGGTCCTTTTTTTTCCACGAGGATTCGCCCTTCTTTTTTCCAGGGTGTGGACGGATGAATCCCGTCTTTTTCTAAAATAGGGTTTAACCCGAGGGATTTTGCTGCTTTTGCGATGTTTTCTAAAGATGGTTTTTCGACCGCGTGTTTCTTTGCGACCTTTCGTCCATTTAATCGAGAAACCACGCTATCAAAATACAGGGGGTATATCACATATTTGTTTTCATCTCTGGAGACCATTGATAATCACGACGGTTTTATTTAGTGAGTAAGACTGCGTTGATGACGCCACTTTGTCCAGGGCGGGAGGTTATTTTTGCTTTGCCGATTTTTGTGTTGATAATCGCTCCTTTATTCATGATGTTTCGTCGGACGTAGTGGACGTTTGCTGAGTTTTCAACGACGGTGACGATTTCTGTTTTTGTGGTTTTATTGGTTTTTGGGTCGATAACGTATGCGGTATCTGCGGTGAGAATTCGGGATTTTTTGTTGTTTCCTCTGGTTCGGATCGGTTTTCGTTTCATTGTCCCGATGGTGGTGAGGTGGAGTTCTCGCCCTATCTCGAATCGTCTCTTGTTTCGTGCGTATCGGATGCGTCGTCCGGTTTTACTTCTTTTTGAGTTTCCGTGCCATACTGCCATGAGAATTCCGAATGGAGAAGGGATATTTAAAGGATATGGAAGGGGTGAAGCGGTTTGTCAGAGGTGAAATAAATCTGGTTTTAGAATTTTTAATTCTCCATCTATTGTTTTTTATGTATAGAGTAATATGTATTGTATTTGTTAACAAAGGTGGAGAAAATTATCGATTGGTTATTAATCAACTGGATGGATAAATAGAGAGGGAGTGGGTAGTCTCCCTACTTCGCAGTCCAGCCTGGATCTTTACCGTATCTTGCCCATAACATACCAAGTAAGAGGATAGGTACGAGAAGGATCGGATGGAATCTCCATTTGAATACGAGGATTTCGGCGCTTGCACTATTCCCCGCGGTATCGTAGGCAGTCACTTTTATGGTACGTTTTCCAGAACGGATCTCTTGCCAATCATATGAATATGGTGCTGAGGAATCATTGCCCTTTAATACTCCATCGATGTAGAATTCTACTCGATCTATGCCTGATTGATTGTCTGATGCATTCACTTCGATGGTTATCAACTGAACGACGACGGGCATTCTAAAGGGAAGAATTGGCTTATTAAAGATGTACATTGCGTTTATCGGTTTTATTATTTTTACTAGAGGAGGCGTTATGTCTCCTCCCACTTGAGTGAAGTTTGCAGTAACCGCCTTGTTTCCCGTCATTGTAATCGTCGTCGGATTCGCATTCCCCGTCAGATCACCATCCCAATGGTTAAACACCCAACCAGTCGCCGGATTCGCAGTAAGCTGAACCACCTGACTATACGTATAACTGGGTTGATCCGGAACCTTCACCACCGTCCCAGAACCCTGAATCGTAACAGTCAACGTATACCCAGAGGTGACCGTGAAATTCGCAATCACACTCCTATTCCCAGTCATCGTAATCGTCGTCGGATTCGTATTCCCCGTCAGATCACCATCCCAATGGTTAAATACCCAACCAGTCGACGGATTCGCAGTAAGATTCACAACCTGACCATACGTATACGTGGTTTGATCAGGAACCTTGGTCACAGTCCCTGAACCCTGAATCGTAATCGTCAACGTATACCCACCTTGCAGCGTAAATTGAGCATTCACTGCTTTATTCGCATTCATGACAAGGGTTTGTGGCGTGGTCGTCCCAGATAGACCTCCACTGAAACCAGTAAAGGTTGACCCGACACTAGCATTAGCCCATATTGTTACCACAGCCCCGTAATAATAAGGTCCACTCGGGCTGGCTTGAATTGTACCACTACCAGTTCCACTCATAGTAAGAGTCAACGTATACGGTCCGTTCAAGGTGAACGCTGCATTCACGTTCTTGTTACTAGTCATGGTAAGTGTTTGTGGCGTGCTCGTCCCAGATAGACCTCCACTGAAACCAGTAAAGGTTGACCCGACACTAGCATTAGCCCATATTGTTACCACAGCCCCGTAATAATAAGGTCCACTCGGGCTGGCTTGAATTGTACCACTACCAGTTCCACTCATAGTAAGAGTCAACGTATACGGTCCGTTCAAGGTGAACGCTGCATCCACTGACTTATGCCCATTCATGACAAGAACCTGCGGCGTGACCGTCCCAGTTAAAGCCCCAGTGAAACCAGCAAAAGTACTCCCAGTACTGGCGTTCGCCCAAATAGTTACCGAAGCTCCATAGTAGTACGGCCCACTCGGACTCGCCTGAATCGTACCACTACCAGTCCCACTCATAGTAAGAGTCAACGTGTAGGGTCCTTTCAGCGTAAATTGAGCATTCACTGCCTTATCCCCATCCATGACAAGTGTCTGCGGCGTAGTTGTCCCACCGAGAGCACCGCTCCAAACCGTAAACGTCGAATTAACAGAAGCATTCGCCCACAACGTCACCACCGCACCATAATAATACGGACCAACCGGCTTCGCATCAACATTACCAAACCCAGTACCATTCTTCGTAATCGTCAACGTGTACTGGCATTGTGTGAAGGTGGCAGTCACCGCTTTATTCCCCGTCATATTGACAGAAGTGCTAGACGAAGGCCCAGAAGCATCACCACTCCAGTGGCTAAAGGTCCAACCTATAGAAGGATTTGCTGTAAGCTGAACAACCTGGCTATAGGTGTATGTGGCTTGATCAGGATTTTTTATAACGGTACCATTGCCATTAATCGAAATGGAGAGGCTGTAGGTAGGTACAGTCAATTCAAATATCGTACGCTGAACGGTAACACCCGCGTCAGCTATGATGGCTATGATATCGCCACCACCTGGAACATAGCTCCCCCCATATGTAATTGCATCGTTTACCATAGCCCATCCATCTGTGTTAAGTCCTTGATTTCCAAAGTTAAGTATGTAAAGGATCGCATATTGTACCTGGTGCCAATCACTCCCTATTTTATGATTCAAAATATAGTTCACTTTGCTCCAATTCTGATGGTAAAGATGAGTTGGGAGCGACGTATTATAACTAGAGTATAATGTAACCTGATATGGGGTATTCAAATTGATGGTATGGGCACTATCGCTACACCAACCAGTGTAGTTCCCGTTGGAGACTTCATACCCAGCAGGGACATTTGAAAGAAGGGTTCGGAAGTAACTCGTTGTAGTGGTAAACACTTTCATGGTGACCTGGCTTGTTGGAAGATGAATATTTGGAGGGTTGTTATCTAAGGGGAAGGGATTATTTGGTTTTATTGTTTTACTGTTCGTCTCCGTATATTTTTTTAAAAATATGTTTACCTTTTCTTGTATTGTGTTCTCTGTTGTAGTAGCCTGTTGTGATTGATTTGAGAATCCCTTTCCAAGTTGAGAATGAACGGTTGGTATGAAGGCAGCGCAGATAAATGCTAAGGCTGTTATGCAAACCATAATTTTTTTTATGCTATCATCTCGCATTTTTTTTCCCCCATATATAAAATTATTAATACTAATTAATATACAACTCTAATATAAATATTTTGTATTTAAACATATCGTTAGATTCGAGATTAAGACGGAATTTCGTAGTCAATCTTTTCTAATGATTTTCTTGGTTCGTTTGTCGATGTATGTTCTTGTTTTATCAACTTTAGGCAGATTTGAATAAGGGATATACCTTACCTCTCATAGAATCTTTCTACAACAATGTATACAACGGCAGAGCTGACGCTGTGTTCTATCTCGTTTTATCATAATATTTTCCAGCATGGTTGAGACTAGGTTATTTTTTTCCCTAAGCCAATCCACACACGACAACCTAAAATAGGGAATAATGAATTGTAGTTGCCAAAAAGCAGGGGTAGCCAAGCATGGTCAACGGCGCAAGATTCAGAGTCTTGTCCTGCAGAGGTCCGCGAGTTCAAATCTCGTCCCCTGCACTTTTTTATTCTTTTCTGTAGGAAAATAATTTTCTTATTTTATATATGCAAATATTGTCATGATAAAATATATCTATCTATGTTTTTATTAAAAAAATATTATTTGTGTAACTAGCTATTTCCCTTTTGGGTAAAGTTAAAAAATCCCTACAGGCCGTCTTCCATTTCATACGGTATGGATGGAATGCAACGATTACATGGAAAATTACAACGGATAAACGAAGACTATGAGGAATACAAAAAGAAATACTGTCTAAATGTGGGTATGAAAAACGGTACACCCTCCTAATTCAAACCAGCTCCTCTTTCGTTTAGACGCTGAAAAGACCCGGTCTGCCTCTTGATGTTCGTCTCAAAGCGGAAAACCTTGTACCAGATCACTGCATCTCGAAGTCATGATGTCTCCTTACAAATATGTAGGTAGACATCACAATGGTGTTGATGTTCATGATCTTTTTTCTGCGTAGAAAACACTTATCTGGAAAACAAAAAACCCTAAACAGGACTACTTGACGTACATGATCATGAATGTTGAGGAACTCACTTATTTCTACGGGGAAGAAGGATATCAAATCTTCCAGGGGGTGAAAGACACATATAGTGCTACGAAGGCCTACAAGCAACCGGTATGGTTCTGTTGTTCTTCGTCCTTGGAGTGGAATAAATATAGTGTCCGCTCTCTTCTATGATAATTCTTGAGATCCTGGGGAAGAGACCTTTCTCAGGATTCTCGTGTTGTTTTCATTATCTTTATCAATCACCTCTCATTTAATGTTTATTGATGGTGAGGTCGTTTGACGACA
>Ga0315274_10005639_pt1 | contig 18293 bp, 11 predicted proteins | sample YL17G02_20_MG_FD_203700 | JGI IMG/M metagenome (GOLD analysis project Ga0315274, IMG submission 203700) | Sediment microbial communities from Yellowstone Lake, YNP, Wyoming, USA - YL17G02_20 | ecosystem: Environmental > Aquatic > Freshwater > Lake > Sediment | place: USA: Wyoming | collected...
AGAGAGAAACTCCTTTTCGGGTGGGACGCACCCGTTGGGGCGTAACGTGGCCGGTTGCGGCGAGCGTGCCCCAAGAAGCCGCTGGGCTTTAGCCCATGCGGAGCGTCACATCTTTCCCTAACCCCCTGTATGATGCCGGACATGCCGCGTCCCATCGCCATCAGCGTTTGTCTCGGGCTGCTGTTGGGCCAGGTCCTCACCGCGTGCAGCCTGCCGGTGCCGGCCAGCACTCCGCTTCCGCCCAGCGCCACGCCGGCACCGAGCGACACGCCCATCCCGGCGCCCACGCCGACGGCGACGCCGGCACCGGCTGCATTCGTGGACCAGGCCGACGACGCGCGGCGGAACGGCGACTGGGAGTCTGCCGAAGAGCTGTATCGGCAGGCGCTATCCGCGGCGGGCGATTTCGGCGATGGCGCGGATGCGCAGCTTGGCCTGGCGACCACGCTGCTGCAAGCCGGGAAGATCCCCGAAGCTGTTGAGGCATTCAACCAGCTCTTGGCGAGCGGTCCGCAGGCGGAGCAGAGCGCCGAGGCGTTCTTCCTGCGCGCGGTGGCGCACGAGCAGCTCGGCCAGACAGGCGAGGCACTGCAGGACTATCAGCAGTACCTGTCGCGTCGGCCCGGCGTGCTGGACGCGTTCGTCCAGGAGAAGATCGGTGACCTGTGGCGGGCGGTGGGCGCGCCGCTGGACGCCGTCGCGGCCTACCGCGCGGCGCTGCTCGCGCCGCGGCTGGGAAGTCATGCCAACCTGCGGGTGAAGATCGGGAGGGCGCTGGTCGAGGCCGATGATCTGGACGGCGCGCTGGCCGAGTATGACGCGCTGGCAGCCTCCTCCACCGATCCGAATCTCCTGGCCACCCTGAACTACCTCTCCGGCCTGGCATTGGATCAGAAGGGCGAAACGGCCGCCGCGCAGGCCCGCTACCTGGATTCCGTCCAGCGCTTCCCCGAGGCGTACGATGCGTACAGCGGCCTCGTCCGCCTGGTCGATGCCGGTGTCTACGTCGATGACTACTTGCGCGGCTACATCGACTACCAGGCCGGCGCCTACGAGCCCGCCAGGCTTGCCCTGGATCGTGCCATCGCTAGCTCGCCCACCGCGGCGGCATTCTATTACCGGGCCCTCGCCTCGCTCGAACTGGGCGACGTGTACGGCGCGATCGAAGACCTGCGCACCGTCGTCCTGCAGTATCCGGACAGCACGCAGCGTGCGGACGCCTGGCTCACCCTGGCCAAGGTCCGCTGGACAGAGCTCGACCTGTACGCCGACTCGGTCGAGACCTACCTGGACTTCGTGGCCAACCTGCCCGGGCACGCGGAGGCGCCAGCCGCGCTGTTGGCTGCCGGACGCGTGGCAGAACGATCCGGGGATCTGGGGCGGGCGGCGGACATCTGGCTGCGGATCCCGGCCGAGTATCCATCAAGCACCGAGGCGTTCGCCGCCTCTTTCCAGGGCGGCATCGCCCGCTTCCGTCAGCCGGCTTACGACCAGGCCTTGGCTGCCTTCCAGACCGCCGAGACAGCTTCCCAGGATCCGGCTGACCGCGCCGCAGCGCTGTTGTGGCTCGGCAAGTCACGCCAGGCCCTTGGGGATTCCACGGGCGCAGGCGACGCCTGGCGAGCGGCCGAAGCGGCAGACCCGACCGGCTATTACTCCTTGCGCGCCGCCGATCTGCTTGCCGGGCGCGCGCCCTTCCAGTCACTGGGCGTCTTTGACTTCACCACCGACGCGGATGCGGAGCGCGCCGAAGCCGAGGCATGGCTGAGGTCAACCTTCACGGTCGCCGGGCCGGAACCGCTCTCCGACCTGGGTTTGGCGCTGGCGGCGGACCCGCGTTGGACGAGGGGCGTCGAGTTCTTGCAGCTGGGGTTGTACGGCGACGCCAAAGCCGAGTTCGAATCCCTTCGGCGCTCGGTGGAGACGGATGCCGAGGCGACCTACCGGCTGATGCACGCCCTGCTCGACCTGCAGATGTACCCGTCGGCCATCTTTGCCGCCCGCCAGATCCTTCGGCTGGCAGGCATGGACGATGCCGCAACGCTGTCGGCGCCGGCCTACTTCAACCACATCCGCTTCGCACCGTACTTTGGCGAGCTGATCCTGCCGGCTGCGGCCGAGGCTGAGTTCGACCCGCTGTTCCTGCTGAGCGTCGTCCGACAGGAGAGTTTGTTCGAGGGCTACGCCACGTCCTACGCCGAAGCGCGCGGGCTGATGCAGGTGATCCCGCCCACCGGGGAGCAGCTGGCGCGGGAGCTCGGATGGCCGCCTGGCTACACGGACAAGGACCTGTACCGGCCGATCGTCAGTGTGCGCTTTGGCACCGCGTACCTTCTTGAGCAGCGTCAGCGCTTCGACGGTGACCTGGTGGCCGCGCTGGCAGCCTACAACGCCGGACCGGGGAACGCGTTGATCTGGAAGGAAATGGCCCCGAATGACCCCGATCTGTTCCTCGAGGTCATTCGCCTCGATCAACCTCACCTGTACATCACCACGATCTACGAGGTCTTCTGCCACTACCGCGACCTGTACGCCTCGTAGACGTGACACGTGCGCAGCACGTGTCACGTCGTGTGTTCCGTTCCCTCGGCGAAGTTGCTAGGACGATGGCTCTGCGAGTCCAGCGAGCTCGTCAAGGGCCGCACGAACCTGCTCGAATCGCGCCGACGGCAGCTTCGGCAGGTGCGAAGGGATTCGCCTTCGGAGCTGCGCCGGCTGGCAGACCGGCACCGGCGGCGAATCGGCGACGACCTCGGCGTTGGGATGGACGAACAGCACGACCGCAAGCACCGGGACCGGCGCCGCATCCCCCGGCAGCCGCGCCTGCAGCAGGTCGCGCAGTTGGGCAGCTTCTGCCTGGGCGCGGACCGTCGGATCTCCGAACGTCTCCTCGACAAAGAATCGCAGCGCCCGGCCCAGCGGCATCTGCTGCTTCCAGCGGCCGTCGCGGAAGACGAACCTGCCCTCCAGGCTGACCGTCTCGATGACCATCACGGCGCTCGGCGTCAGCAGCACATGATCCGCCGGAAGCAGGTAGTGGTAGATGCGGTGCGGGTCGCCGAGGCCTTTGAGCGCCAGCGCCAGCGTGTCCTCCGGCCGCGGCTTCTTCACCCAGCGGTTGGCGAAGTAGATGCCGACGGTGGAGATGGCGAAGCCGGCGACGATCAGCACGGCGGTCAGCGTCGCCCACTCAGGGCGGGCCATGGATAGGACGACCGCTCCCAGGATGACGGCCAGGCCGCCAAGGCTGGCGGCGTGGGAGGCCGTCGCGCGCTTACGCAGACCCTCACGGTCCATCAGAGTCTTCATGGGGTGGTGTGCAGCTCCCGAAACACAGGCGCCAGGGAGTCATACACCTGGCGGTAGTCCTGATACAGGCTGGCGTAGCGTTGCTCGAAGGCCGGCCGAGGTTCGACGGTGTGGTCGATCTGGATCAACTCGTCGACGGCGTCCATGCTGGGGTAGACCCCCAGCCCAACGGCAACGGTCAGCGCCGCGCCCATGGCACCCGCTTCCAGGGGGTGCTCGACGACGCGCAACGGCCGACCCATGATGTCGCTGAGAATCTGCGTCCAGACCGGGCTTGTGCTCCCGCCGCCGATGGCGTTGAGGGCGCCGATCGGCACCCCAAGCGCCTCGATCGATTCGCAGATCCAGCGCATGTGGTAGGCCACGCCCTCCATCACAGAGCGGGCCAGGTGTGCCTTGGTGTGCGACAGCGTCAGCCCGATCCACGCCCCACGGGCGTAATGATCGAGGACCGGGGCGCGCTCGCCGGAGAGCCAGGGCGCAAACAGCAAGCGGTCGGAGCCCGCTTCGACCGAGTCGACCATCTGGCTTAAGATCTCGTAGGTGGATACGCCTGCCTGCTCGGCCTGCCGCGCCTCCTCCTGACAGAATACATCGCGGAACCACATCAACGCGCCGCCGCCCGTCTCCATCTCTCCGGCCAGGATCCAGCGCCCGGGAGCGATGTGATTGAGCCCCCAGAAAGGCTTGACGGGGTCGTTGACGAACGCGGCGATCGACAGTCCGACCCACGTGGCCGTGCCGACGCTCAGGTGCGCCTTGCCCACGCCGTTGGCGCCCGATCCGGATTGCGCCACGGCGACGTCCCCAGCGCAGATCACGACCGGCGTTCCGGGAAGCAGGCCGGTGGCCCGGGCCGCCTCGGCGGTCACATCGCCGACGACCTGCGTGCACGGCAGCGCTTCTGGCAGCATCTCGACCGGTATGCCCAGTCGCTCGCAGGCGGGCCTCGACCACGACTTGCGCTGAGGGTCGAACAGGAAGTACACCGAGGCGCCGTGATAGTCGGTCGCCACCCGGCCGGTCAGCTTGTGGATGATGAACTCCTTGCAGTCGAGCAGCTTCCAGGTGCGCTTCCACAGCTGCGGCCGCTCTTCCTTCAGCCACAGGATCTTGGGGATGATGTCCTTGGCCGTGGGGATATTGCCGGTGTGCTCGAACAGGAATGCCGGGGTGTCGCCGGACAGCACGCGGTCGGCCTGAGCCGTGCTGCGCAGGTCCAACCAGCTGAGCATCGGCGTGACGGGCCGGCAGGCCTCGTCGACCGGGAGCAGGTTGAACATCTGGGCCGAGATGCCGACGCCGAGGATGCGCCTCGGGTCGGTGCCGCTCTCGGCCAGGACCGTGCGCGTCGTGGCGGCGACAGCTGCCCACAGCTCGTCCGGATCCTGCTCTGCCCACTCGGCCTGGGGATAGCGGACGGGGTAGGGGAGGTACGCGGAATGGATGACGCGCCCCTGCAGGTCGGTGAGGACCGCCTTATCACCCCCGGTTCCGGTGTCGTGCGCCAGCAGAAAGGTCTTGTCGCTCATCCGGCCGGTCGGCCCTCCCGGGTGGCGCCTCAGCGCGTCAGTTCCTCGACGTCCTTGTACCACTTGACCCGCTCGCCCACCGCGGCGCGCATCTTCCAGCGTGCCGACTTGGGCGCGGCGTCAATCCGGGCACGCAGCTCGTGCAGGCGGTGAGTGACGGTCAGGATGTCCTCGGCGGTCAGCTGCGGATAGTGGTTGAGGTAGGTCTCGACGGTCTGCAGATTCCCGGTCAGCGTTCGCCACCAGCCCCAGTCGTCGCCGGTCAACCGGCAGATCAGGTCGGCGTTGATCGTCTGATCGTCCCCGCCTCCGACGGCGTGCTCGCGCAGAAGCATGATCGTGTCGATGAGGTCCTTTTCGTTGATGCGGACGATCTGCATCTTTTCGAGCAGGAGCTCCGCCAGCGGGAGCGTCGGCCAGTCGGCCTCCAGCCGCCCGACGAAGGGCAGTGGATGGCAGAAATCCAGCTTGTCGAGGAAGACGTCGACATGGCGGCCGAAGACCGGATCGTGGAAGATCAGCCGGCCCTCGCCAAATAGCCGGGTGACCATCTTGTCTTCGACGTACCCGGCGTCGGTCAGAAAGCGGATGATCGCCTGGAAGTCCCGGCTGTAGCCGACAAAGTCGATGTCGGTGAAGGCGCGCCCAAGAGCATCCTGCAGGTAGCCGTAGGCGGGGCAATGGGTGCGAAACGCTAGCGCCCCGATCAGGCGCAGCGACAGCTTGCGGTTCTCGTCCTTCTGGAGGCCGTCCAGCAGGCGAGTGCGCTCTGCAAGGAAGTCTTCCTGGATCTCGCCGTACCGTCCCATCCGGTTCCTCCGCTGCGGCCAGCGGCCTCAGGCCGAAATCAACATGTGTCCCTTGACCTTGTCGCGCTCCAGGTTGATGATCGCCGCCTTCATAATGCCTTCGGCGTATTCGCTGCCGGAGTTGATGCACAGGGTGCGCCCGATGCGCGTGTGCCCCGGGGCTTCATGGATGTGCCCGTGCAGCGTGACCAGCGGCTGGACGCGTTCGATCAGCCGGCGGACGGCCGGGCTGCCCACGGGCTTCATCAGAATTTGCCCGCCGCGGGCGATGATCTTCAGGTTCTCGTCAAGCTCGGGGCAGACGTCCAGTCCCGAGTCATAGGGCGGCACGTGGAGCGCCATCAGGGCAGACGCGGGCCGTTCGACCAGGGCGCCGACCGCTGCCAGCCGCTTCTCCAGTTCATCCTCTTCCAGATCGCGGGCGCAGCGCCACGGGGTCATGTTGGCGTTCGACAGGCCCACCAACTCGTGGTCGTCGTCGATCCACAGGTGGCGGCCGTCGGGATTGGCGACGTTGGGGAACTCGTCGATCACGGCGTCGATCGAGTACAGGTCATCGTTGCCCGGCATGAAGTACAGCCGCATGCCGTGCGGGGTCAGCTTCTCCTCAGCCAGCGTCAGCCACTGGCGGACGCGGTCACACATGGCGCGCTCGAACCTGGCGCTCATCGCAGCGCGGTCGGCCTCCAGCGCGGCGGCCTCGTCCCGCTCGAGCACCAGCGGGTAGAAGCCCACGTTGGAGATCGTCTGCGTGAGCTTCTCGAGCTTCGCCGGAGTCGACGGCTGCTCGCGGCGATTGAACAGATAGCCCTCATACCGGCCGCCGCCCTGGTGCACCACGGGGATCATCGCTTTGCCGGTGACATCGCCGCCGACGATCAGCACTTGAGCCTTGTATTGCAGGGCCGCCGCCAGGAACTTGCGGAAGAAGGCCTCCGAACCGTGGAAGTCGGTCGCATACAGGACGCGAGTCATGCCCATGCGTTCGCACCTCGTCAGCCACCCGGCGGAGGCTCTCGCTGAGGACCACGCTCGGGGGGTGCCAAGTTCGTCACCTGGCCTGCGCGTAGACAGGCCGACGGCCGGGGGAGGGGAACCCTCCCCCGGCCGTCAGGATACACCGATTCCCCCGGCTAGACCGGCGGAATGGACTGGAACGTCCAGTTGATGTCGATACCTTCGTTCTTCAACCGGTACGCTCGGGCGACGTAGAAGACGATCAGTCCGCTGATCACCAACCCGGCCAGCACCAGCAGCTTGGTCGAGTTGATGCCGCCTCCGACCGCCGGGAAGATGAACGACGCCACGACCATCCACGCCATGTAGGCCAGCGTGATGCAGCCCACCAGCGTGATGACTGGGACGGGTCCGATCTTCCGCCGGACCATGGCGCTGGCGTTCTCAAACAGATCCTTCTTGAGGTAGGGGAACAGCGTCATGGCTGTCACGGGCACGAACATCGTGATCACGGCGAAGAACACGAAGTTCAGCTGGGCGCCCATCACACTCCCGGGCCACAGGAGCCCGGAGGCGTCCACGACACCGAGCTCCGCGATGACGGCGATGATCAGGATGGCCCAGATCGGGCTGCGAAGCTTCGGGTGGATCCAGCAGATCCGCTCAGGGATCAGCCGGTCAAACGACCAGGCGAAGACGATGCGGCTGCAGTAGAAGAAGTACGTCTGGGCCAGGTTGATCAGTGTGTAGATCCAGACGATAGCCACGATCAGGACGAGCGGGAAGCTCGGGCTGACAATGGCGGCGAAGAACGTGATATAAGGCATCGCTGTGACGCCGGCCGCGGGCGTCTGGCCCAGGAAACTCTCGGCGGCGATCCACTCCAGGGGCACGAGCCGCTGCAACAGCAGCGCACCCACCACGAAGATCGCCCAGGTGACGATCAGCGACGACCACGAGCCGGCCAGCAGCGTTGTCTCGGCCTGCTTGACCTCGCCGGCAAAGAACGTCGGGATGTAGTAGCCATAGAAGACCCAGAAGCCCATGATCAACCCGGCCAGCGTCATGATGGCCACATTCGGGTTGATCACCATCCCGTTCGCCTGCGCGAGGGCGATGCGGCCCTCATAGCTGCCGGCGCCCATGAACTTGTCCCACGCCGCCGGGAAGGCGTCCTTGGCGGCCGTGCCCAGCTGGAAGTACAGGATCGCCCAGGCGAGCAAGCCCAGGAAGAAACCGACTTCCAGGATGCGGACGATCGTGCGCGTCGGCAGGACCATCGTGCAGAAGGTGATGATGGTGCAGATGGTGCCGATGACCACGATCCCCACGTGGCTGACGGACCAGTCGGCAAAGGCGACCAGGCCCGGGTTGGCGAAGATGATCCCGGCCGAGCGCGCCAGGGTTGGCACGGCCGTGTTCGGGATCCAGGCGATGAGCGAGCCGGCGACCATGGCGCTGAAGATGACCAGCGTCCAGCTGGCGGCGAACGCCAGCGGGGCGCTCAGCACACGGCTCCCCAGCGTGTAGTCGGCGGCCGAGCGGGGCATGGTGGCGCCGATGGCGGCATACGTGTACGCATGGAACAGGCAGAAGATCATGGCGATGGTGAGCACGCCGATGATGCTGCTTCCCGGCCAGATGCCCGCAATCCACGAGTAGGGGATCAGCCCGGATGACGACAGGCTGATGCAGTGGACGCCGAACACCATCGCCCCGAAGACGCCGATGGTCCGGATCAAGCCGGAACTCTTGCGAGCGTAGAGCTTGCGCTCGCCTCCCCCGGCAGGGGCAACCATTTCGGCCATGATGGCATTCCTCCTCAATAGGTTCTTACGCGGCTGGTCGTGCGCACGTGCAGGGTTCGGAAGCCACCTCCTTTCCCACCCGGGGAGCAACGCGGCAGACCGAGGTCTGACTCAGTCGACGCAGTGTCCTCCCCGCCGATGGTTCGACAACGTGGCCGCGGGCCCTGGAGGGCATGCGGCCCCTGCTGCTCCGTTTTGGTGTTCCTGCGGGGTGCCTCGCCTGCCAGCCGCCCGCAGGAAGGAAGACAACTGCCTCGGGAGGGACGGTTGGTGACGACGGTCCTCTGGATGGCCGATCCCTCCGGTATCTGGGCCCGGTCCCACCTGTCGCCGGCGTTGCGGTCGGCGACCGCATGCGGGAGGAGACGCCTGCGAATGAGTCTTCGCCTGGGTCGCCCAGCGGCCTTCGTGCAAGGCGCGGCTCCGGCTTCCCGGCCTCTCTCGGCGATCGCGCCGTGGTCGATGCGCACACCGTGCTGAGGGTGACCACGCAACGCACCTGTGGGGAGGCCCGGACGCGCCGACGCACCTCGTGGCTCCGAGCCAGTCTATGGTATATCTACGCGCGTGCCCTACGCGCCTCCCCCGGCTCCCGCGCGCTCCGGCTACATGGGATTATAGGGAAGGAGGCCCCCCGGGCACAAGGACGAACGGCGTCAAACCATTGGCGATCCTGGCGCCTTCCGTGTCCCATCGCGTGCGCCGCCTTTCCCGGGCCGCCACCCAACCGGGCCGTGCCTCTGAGTGAGGGCTATGAGACTTCTCAGACCGCTGTTCCGCCCATTCCAAGCCCGCCGGGCCGCCGAAGCCGAAGGCGACATCCGCGCGTGGCACATGGCCTGTGAGGATGTTCTTAAGGCCTGCATCCAGGCTCTGCAGGACCCACAACTCCCGCGTGCCGACATCGGCGTGGCCCTGGATCGGATCGACCGGACGCTGTTTCGGCTCCGGGATGCCGGCTCGGGAGCCGAAGGCGCGTTGCGCCGACGGAGCCCCGAACTCGGGCGCCGCATTCGGCGAGTTTCCGAGGCGATCGTTGAGCTGAGAAATGAGGCCGTCCAATTCCTGATCCGTGCCCAGGGGCCCAATCCGGCCTTTCTGGGCGTCCAGACCGACCCGGCCAGGATGGCAGAGAGCTACCAGCGTGCCAAGCAGGACGTGGGCCTGGCCGCTCTGCAGGACTCCGCGGCATTGGAGCGCGACCTTCGCCAGCTGTGGACGGACCTGCAGCCCATCCTCCGGGAACTGGCCCGGAGCGCCGGGGGAACCTGACCGCCCGGCACTATCCGCCAGGCGGATGGGGATTGACGCCCCTCGATTCCGGTGATATCCTTTATATTTGCAATCCACGGGCAATATACGGGAGCCTTGCGGGAAACGGCTTGCCACCCCGGCCGGCGGTTCCCCGCGATTTTGTGTTCAGTGTCAGGCCCATGGATGCCGCGCAGTCGAGAGGAGAAGCCTGATGGCGTCGAACTTGGCCCAGAAGCTGTATTCGCGGATCCCGGACATCTTCTCCCTGCCAAGGCTCATCGATATCCAGACCGAATCCTTCGAGTGGCTGCGGGGCGAAGGGCTGACCGACCTGTTCGATGAGATCTCGCCGATCGAGTCGTACAACGGCGGGATGAAGCTCTTCTTCCCGGGCAACACCCGCGAGAGCCGCGAATTCGGCCTCAAGTTCTGGTTCGAGGACCCCAAGCACGACATCGACGAGTGTGTTGAGCGCGATCTGACCTACGCCGCGCCGCTGTACGTCTCCGTGCTGCTGGCCGGCAGCGAGGTCCCGGAGCCGATCAAGCAGGACCTGTTCCTCGGCGACTTCCCCTTGATGACCGACAAGGGCACCTTCATCATCAACGGGACCGAGCGGGTCGTGGTCTCGCAGCTCATTCGCTCCCCGGGTGTCTACTTCGAAGCGCCCGAAGACCGCGCGACCGGGCGGCGGCTGGCCTCGGCCAAGCTGATCCCCGACCGCGGCGCCTGGATGGAGTTCGAGACCCGGAAGAGCGACTACATCACCCTGAAGTTCAACCGCAAGCGCACCGTCCCCGTGACCGTGTTCCTGCGCGCCCTGGCGGCCGTCGATGATGGCCTGCGAACCGCGCCTCTTGGCGACGGCTCGGATGAGGAGATCATCTCGCTCTTCTACGCCGCCGACAGCAACCCCGACCATCCCTACATCGCCACCACCATCCGCCAGGAGCCGAAGTGGGAGATCAAGGAAGGCCGGAGCCTGGCCGAAGAGGCGCTGATCGAGTTCTACCGCCGCATGCGCCCCGGCGACCCGCCGACCCTGGACAACGCCCGAGAGTACCTACGCGATCAACTCTTCGATCCGCGCCGCTATGACCTGGAGCGTGTTGGGCGCTATAAGCTCAACACCAAGCTGCAGCTTGAAGAGTCCACCGTCCCCCTGAGCCACCGCCGGATCAGCAAGTGGGATATCGTCCGTCTGGTCGAGCGCATCATCCTGATCAACAACGGGATCATGAACCCGGATGACATCGACCACCTGGGCAACCGCCGGGTGAAGACCGTCGGCGAGCTGATCCAGGGCAAGCTGCGCGTGGGTCTGCGTCGGATGGAGCGCGTCATCCTGGAGCGGATGTCGATCCGCGATCAGGAACAGCTCTCGCCCATGACGCTGATCAACATCCGGCCGGTGGTCGCCGCCATCCGGGAGTTCTTCGGCTCATCGCAACTCTCGCAGTTCATGGACCAGACCAACCCGCTGGCCGAGCTGCGTCACAAGCGGACGCTTTCGGCCCTCGGCCCGGGCGGGCTGCGACGGGAGCGCGCAGGCTTCGACGTGCGCGACGTCCACCACTCGCACTACGGGCGCATCTGCCCGATCGAGACACCGGAGGGACCGAACATCGGCCTGATCGGCCGCCTGGCGTCCTATGCCAAAGTCAATCGCTTCGGATTCATCGAGACGCCCTACCGGCGGGTCTTCAAGCAACTGTACGCCGACGACCCGCGACTGGCCGGGCGCATGGCACGCGGCGACGTCACCGATGCAAAGTCGGGCAAGGTCTACGTGTCCGACGGCGAGCGCATCACCCCGCAGCACGCCAAGAGCCTGGCGAAGTTCGAGGGCCCCATCCCGATCATGCCCTTCGTCTCGGACGAGGTGCTCTACCTCTCGGCCGATGAAGAGGACAAATGGGTCATCGCCCAGGCCAACGCGCCGCTGACCCCCGAGCATGAGTTCGTGCGGGCCACGGTCTCGTGCCGCAACCACGGCGAATTCGGCTTCCGCGAGCCGACCGACCTTGACTTCATGGACATTGCCCCGCGCCAGATCGTCGGCGTCAGTGCGGCGCTGATCCCCTTCCTCGAGCACGACGACGCCAACCGGGCCCTGATGGGCTCCAACATGCAGACGCAGGCCGTGCCGCTCATCCGTCCGGAGGTCCCGTTGGTGTCCACCGGCATGGAGCCTCAGGCGGCGATCGATTCGGGGCAGGTGGTCGTCGCCGACGTCGATGGCGAAGTCGAGTCGGTGACCGGAAGCAAGATCGTCGTCAAGGCGGGACGCGAGCGCCGGACGTTCACCCTGCGCAAGTACAACCGTTCGAATCAGAGCACGTGCATCGACCAGCGTCCGGCGGTTGTCAAGGGTCAGCGGGTGCACAAGGGTGACATCATCGCCGACTCGTCGTCGACAGCCAATGGCGAGCTGGCCCTCGGACAGAACGTGCTGTGCGCCTTCATGTCCTGGGAGGGCGGCAACTACGAGGACGCCATCCTGATCTCGGAACGCCTGGTCCAGGAGGACCGCTTCACCTCGGTGCATATCGAAAAGCATGAGGTCGAGGCGCGCGACACCAAGCTGGGACCGGAGGAGATCACCTACGACATCCCCAACGTCGGCGATGAGGCGCTGCGCGACCTGGGCGAGGACGGCATCATCCGCGTCGGGGCCGAGGTCGGGCCAAACGACATCCTGGTGGGCAAGATCACGCCTAAGGGCGAGAAGGAGCTCACCCCGGAAGAGAAACTGCTCCGGGCGATCTTCGGCGAGAAGGCGCGTGAGGTGAAGGACACCTCGCTGCGCATGCCCCATGGTGAGCGCGGCAAGGTCGTCGACGTCAAGGTCTTCACCCGCGAGGAGCACCGCGACCTCCCGCCGGGCGTGGAGAAGATGGTGCGCGTCTCGGTGGCCCAGAAACGCAAGGCTACCGAGGGCGACAAGATGGCCGGCCGCCACGGGAACAAGGGCGTGATCTCCAAGATCGTGCCGGTCGAGGACATGCCCTTCCTGGAGGACGGCACGCCGGTCGACCTGATTCTCAACCCGTTGGGCGTCCCCGGCCGCATGAACATCGGCCAGATCCTGGAAGCCCACCTGGGGTGGGCCTCCAACCGGCTCGGGTTCCGGGCAGTCACGCCAGTGTTCGACGGGGCCGATGAGGCCGAGATCGAGGCCGAGCTGGCGCGGGCCTGGATGATCGACCAGGCGTGGAAGGAAGTCGGCGACAGGGCCTGGACCTGGGCAAAGGACCAGGGCTACTACGAGGAGGACGGTTTCGAGGACGACGGCGAGGTGCGCCGGTTGTTCCTCGAGAACTGGCTGGTCGACAAGGGCTACGACGCCGAATCCCTGGCCACCTCGCCGGTCTATGCCCGGCGAGCGGCGCTGCGCGAGTGGCTGCGAGAGCAGGGATCTGATCCCGACGGGATGTTGGTGTTCGAGGACAGCCCCGTGGCGGTAGGCGACCGCGCCCGCTACGACGCGGCGGCCATCGATGCTTGCCTGCGCTTGTGGGTCGAGTCGCTAGGTGGCAAAGGGAAGGGCGCCAAGGACATCCGCGCCGTCGCCGAAGAGACCATGAACGAGACCCGGGTGCCGTTGCCCATCCTCGGCAAGCAGGCGCTGTACGACGGCAAGAGCGGGATAGCCTACGACCAGCCGGTAACGGTCGGCAACATCCTGATGATGAAGCTCCACCACCTGGTGGAGGACAAGGTCCACGCCCGGTCGACAGGACCGTACTCTCTCGTGACGCAGCAGCCGCTGGGCGGCAAGGCCCAGTTCGGCGGCCAACGCTTCGGCGAGATGGAAGTCTGGGCGCTGGAAGCCTACGGCGCTGCCCACACGCTGCAGGAGATGCTGACGGTGAAGTCGGACGACGTCCAGGGGCGGGTGAAAACCTACGAGGCGATTGTCAAGGGCGAATCGATCGACGAGCCTGGCATCCCAGCCTCCTTCCGGGTGCTGGTCAAGGAGCTGCAGAGCCTGGGGCTTTCGGTGGAGGCCCTGGGCGAGGACAACGAGCTGCAGAAGTTCGGGAAGGAAGAGGACCGCGTTCGCCCGGCCAGGCTGGGGTTAGGCCTGCTGGACATGGAGCCCCGCTACTGACCCCGGGCGGGGCAGTTGCCTGACAACTGATCTTGACGGTTTCGGGGGCGGGTGGTAGCATCCACATTTGCCCGCACAGATCTGTGGGGTAGGGGTGCGTGATCTCCCTGCCCGAACCGAATAGGAACGGTGTCGATGCGGAGGCCATCGTGCACGAGGATGGCCTCGCATGTTGGAACGAGGCCCGGGGCGAAAGCCCCGGGGTCCATCTGGAGGCAGGCAGTGCCAACGATTAACCAGCTGGTGCGCAAAGGCCGGACCCCCAAGAAGGGCAAGAGCAAGGCGCCGGCGCTGCAGTTCAACCTGAACACCATGAAGCAGCGCCGAAACAGCGTCGCCAAGGGTTCGCCCCAGAAGCGCGGCGTGTGCACCCAGGTGCGCACCCAGACGCCCAAGAAGCCGAACTCGGCCTTGCGCAAGGTTGCCCGCGTCCGGCTGACCAACGGTATCGAGGTGAGTGCCTACATCCCGGGCGAGGGCCACTCGCTCCAGGAGCACTCGGTCGTGCTCGTGCGTGGCGGCCGTGTCAAGGACCTGCCGGGCGTCCGCTACCATATCGTGCGCGGCACGCTGGACACAACCGGCGTCGATGGACGCCGTCAGGGGCGCTCCAAGTACGGCGGCAAGCGACCCAAGGCTTAGACCTGGATTCCCGTCGGCGCTGCGCCGACGGGTGTTGAGTCTCAGGAGACGATCGATGCGACGGAGCAAGCCCACCAAGCGAGCCATTCCCGGCGACGTGCGCCACAACAGCGCTCTGGTGACCGGGTTCGTGAACCGGCTGATGCGGCGCGGCAAGCGCAGCACCGCCACGCGTGTCGTGTACGGGGCGTTCGACCTGATCACGGCCCGTGCCAAGCGCGACCCGCTGGAGGTCTTCGAGCAGGCGATCAAGAACGCCTCGCCCATGCTCGAGGTCAAGCCGCGGCGCGTCGGCGGCGCCACGTACCAGGTGCCGGTCGAGGTGGCTGCCGATCGGCGGACGGCATTGGCCATCCGCTGGCTGCTGGCGGCCGCCCGCGCCCGGGGCGGCAAGTCGATGTCGGAGAAGCTGGCCGGCGAGCTGATGGACGCCGCCAACAACACCGGCTCGGCGATCAAACGCCGCGAGGAAACGCACAAGATGGCGGAGGCCAACCGGGCCTTCGCCCACTACCGCTGGTAGAGAAGGAGCAGGCCCGACCCTTGGGTCGGGGATGACCATGCCTCGCGAGCACGCGCTCGAGCGCTACCGCAATATCGGCATCATCGCCCATATCGATGCCGGCAAGACGACTACCACCGAGCGGGTGCTCTACTACACCGGTCGGACGCATCGTCTTGGCTCGGTCGATGACGGCACAACCGTCACCGACTGGATGGAGCAGGAGCGCGAGCGCGGCATCACCATCGTCTCCGCCGCCGTCACCGCCGAGTGGCGCGACCACATCATCAATATCATCGACACCCCCGGGCACATCGACTTCACTGCCGAGGTGCAGCGCTGCTTGCGGGTCCTCGACGGCGGCGTCGTGATCTTCGACGCCGTCCAGGGAGTCGAGCCGCAGTCCGAGACCGTCTGGCGGCAGGCCGACCGCTACAGCGTGCCGCGCCTGTGCTTCGCCAACAAGATGGACCGGCCGGGCGCCTCCTACCAGAACACGATCGACTCGATTCGCGAGCGCCTGGGCGCCAACCCGATCGCCATCCAGATGCCCATCGGCGCCGAAGCCTCGTTCGTCGGCGTCATCGACCTGTTCGAGAACAAGGCGATGGTCTGGAACGACCCGATCGGCGACGCCTTCGACCTGGGCGAGATCCCGCCCGACCTGCGAACGGAAGCGTCTGAGCTGCGCGCCCGCATGGTCGAGCAGATCGCCGAGACCGACGAGGAGCTGACGCTCAAATACCTCGACGGCGAGGAAATCCTGGTCGACGAGCTACGGGCGGCCCTGCGCCGGGCGACGATCGCCGGCAAGGCTACGCCCGTGCTGTGCGGATCCTCGCTGCGCAATAAGGGCGTCCAGCCCATGCTGGATGCCGTGATCGACTTGCTGCCGTCGCCGGCCGACATTGCCGACGCCACGGGCACCAAGCCGGGCTCCGATGAGACCGTTACCCGGGCGGCGCGCGACGACGCCCCACTCGGCGCCTTGGTATTCAAGATCGTTACCGACCCGTATGTCGGGCGGCTGGCCTACTTTCGGGTCTACTCCGGCAAGATCACCCAGGGCTCGATGGTCTACAACTCGACCAAGGGCAAGCGCGAGCGCGTCGGCCGTCTGATCCGTATGTACGCCGACCGGCGCGAGGATCTCACCGAAGTGCTGGCGGGCGACATCGCCGCCGTCCTGGGAATGAAGGATACCTTCACCGGCGACACGCTGTGCGATGCCGCCAACCCGATCGTCCTGGAGGCCATCCACTTCCCGGAACCGGTCATCTTCCTGGCCATCGAGCCGCGCACGACGGCCGACCAGAGCCGGATGGCCGAGGCGCTGCAGAAGCTCTCGGAGGAAGATCCAACCTTCCGCGCCACCTACGACGACAACGCCGGCCAGACGGTGATCTCAGGCATGGGCGAGCTTCACCTTGAGGTGTTGGTCGACCGGATGCAGCGCGAGTTCAAAGTGCAGGCCAACGTCGGACGCCCACGCGTCGCCTACCGCGAGTCAATCACCGTGCCCGTGGCCAAGTCCGAATACCGCTACGTGAAGCAGACCGGCGGGCACGGGCAGTACGGTCACGTCGTCCTGTCGCTCGAGGCTGGCGGACCGGGCTCGGGGATCACCTTCGAGAACCGCATTATGGGCGGCGCGATCCCGCGGGAGTACGTCCCGGGCGTGGAGAAGGGCGTGCGCGAAGCGGCTGAGGGCGGCGTCCTGGCCGGATACCCGGTCGTGGACATCAAGGTCAAGTTGATCGACGGTTCGTTCCACGAGGTCGATTCGAGCGAGATGGCTTTCAAGATGGCCGGATCTCTGGCATTCAAGCAGGGCGTGCAGATGGGTCGCCCGTCGCTCCTCGAACCCATGATGCGCGTCGAAGTACTCACCCCGGACGAGTTCCTGGGCGAGGTGACCGGCGACCTGGCCTCCCGGCGGGCATCGATCAGCGGCATGGAGATGCGTCCTGGCAGCGCCCAGGCGATCCGGGCCGATGTTCCCCTGGCAGAGATGTTTGGCTACGCCACCGACCTGCGGTCGATGACCCAGGGGCGCGGCGTGTTTACGATGGAATTCGATCACTACGCGCAGGTGGCCGAATCGGTCACCAAGTCGATTCTGGCCGGCGTGCCCGCCTAGACAGCCCGGGCACACCCTAGCGAACGGAGCGGAGCCATCATGTCGAAGCAGAAGTTTGAGCGCACGAAGCCGCACATGAATGTGGGCACGATGGGGCACATCGACCACGGGAAGACGACGCTGACGGCGGCGATCACGAAGTACTGTTCGTTCTACAAGCGGGCGGAGTACCGGCCGTTCGATTCGATCGACAATGCGCCGGAAGAGCGTGAGCGCGGGATCACGATCGCGATTGCGCACGTGGAGTACGAGACCGAGAAGCGGCACTATGCGCACGTGGACATGCCGGGTCACCGTGACTACATCAAGAACATGATCACGGGGGCGGCGCAGGTGGACGGGGCGATTCTGGTGGTGGCGGCGCCGGACGGGCCGATGCCGCAGACGCGGGAGCACGTGCTGTTGGCGCGGCAGGTGGAAGTGCCGGCGATCGTGGTCTACCTGAACAAGGTGGACATGATGGACGATCCGGAGCTGTTGGAGCTGGTGGAGCTGGAGCTGCGGGAGCTGCTGACGGCCTACAAGTTCCCGGGGGATGCGACGCCGATCGTGCGTGGGAGCGCCTTGCAGGCGTTGGAGTCGAAGAGCACGGATCCGAATGCGCCGGAGTACGCTTCGATCAAGGAGCTGCTGCGGGTGGTGGACGAGTACATCCCGGAGCCGGTGCGGCAGATGGACAAGCCGTTCATGATGCCGGTGGAGGATGTGTTCTCGATCAAGGGACGGGGGACGGTGGTGACCGGGCGAGTGGACCGGGGCAAGGTGAAGATAGGGGAGACGGTGGAGATTGTGGGGTTGCGGGACGAGATTGTGACGTCGGTGGTGACCGGCGTGGAGATGTTCCACAAGCTGCTGGACGAGGGGATGGCGGGGGACAATCTGGGGTTGCTGCTGCGGGGGATTGAGCGGACGGACGTGGAGCGGGGGATGGTGGTGGCGGCGCCGAAGTCGATCACGCCGCACAAGAAGTTCCTGAGCCAGGTGTACGTGTTGACGAAGGACGAGGGGGGGCGGCACAAGGCGTTCTTCACGGGGTACCGGCCGCAGTTCTACATTCGGACGATGGATGTGACGGGGTCGATCACGCTGCCGACCGGGGTGGAGATGGTGATGCCGGGGGACGACGTGAATCTGACGGTGGAGCTGATCACGCCGGTGGCGCTGGAGAAGGGCTCGAACTTCGCCATCCGCGAGGGCGGGCTGACGGTCGGCGCCGGCGTGATTAC
>Ga0315274_10005641_pt1 | contig 18292 bp, 18 predicted proteins | sample YL17G02_20_MG_FD_203700 | JGI IMG/M metagenome (GOLD analysis project Ga0315274, IMG submission 203700) | Sediment microbial communities from Yellowstone Lake, YNP, Wyoming, USA - YL17G02_20 | ecosystem: Environmental > Aquatic > Freshwater > Lake > Sediment | place: USA: Wyoming | collected...
CCCGTCGCCGTGCGCTACGGCTGGGCCGACAACCCGGTCTGCAACCTGTATAACCAGGCTGGCCTGCCGGCGTCACCGTTCCGAACCGACATCGGTGCTCAATAACTCATCCGGTCGAGCTTCACCTTGCCGCGGAAGATCCAGTAGATGCTCACCGTGTAGGCCAGCACGAGCGGCACGCCGATGAGGGCGATGGTGAGCATGATGCCCAGCGTCTTCGGTGAGGAGGCGGCGTTATAGACCGTCAGGCTGTTGGCCAGCTCGGGGTTGCTGAGGACCAGGTTGGGAAACATCTCCAGGCCGAACAACCCCATCAGCGCCACCATCGCGACTCCCGACGATACAAAGGCCCGTCCGTCGCGGCCGTGGTGGATTTCACGCGGGATGTTGGCGATGGCCAGCATGTTCACCACCGCGATGCTGAACAGCCAGGGGTTGGCCCGGACGCGCGCCGCCATGTGCGGGAGGTAGAGCAAGGTGGCCATGGTGGTGATGGCGTAGCACATGATGAAGAAAAGGATGCAGTTGCCCACCCACTCCCGGATCCGGTCGTGCAGGGCGCCCTCCGTCTTCATCACGGCGTAGATCGAGCCGTGCATCATGAACAACGCGACCGTCGTCACCCCCAGCCACAGCGAGTAGGGGTGCAGCAAGGTCCAGAAACTCCCCGCAAACTCGTGCTGCGCGTCCAGCGGAACCCCCCAGGCGATGTTGCCCATCGCCACGCCGATCAGCAGGCTGGACAGCACGCTGCCGGCGGCGAAGCCGACGTCCCACGTCTGCCGCCACCAACGCATCGGCTGCTTGCTCCGGAACTCGATCGCCACCGCCCGGAAGATCAGCGCCACCAGCAACAGCACGAACGCGAGATAGAACCCCGAGAACACCGTGGCATAGACCATCGGAAACGCGGCGAACAGGGCGCCCCCGCCCGTCACCAGCCAGACCTCGTTGCCGTCCCACACCGGCCCGATGGCGTTGATCATGACCCGCCGTTCCTCGTCGGTCTTGGTGAAGAGATGGAGCGCGCCGACGCCGAGATCGAAGCCGTCCAGCAGCGCGTAGCCGGTGAAGAGGATGCCGATCAGGCCGAACCAGACCGCGTTCAAATCGAGTGACCCGAAGTTCATGGGAGGACGGAAATCCGAAATCCGAAATCCGAAATCCGAGTGAAGCCCGAATTCCGAAGTCCGAAGGTAGTCGTGTCCTGCTGCCACATCCGACGGCCGCAAGTTCGGCTTTCGGCCTTCGGACTTCCTTCGGATTTCGACATTCGAGTTTCGGATTTCACGAGCGTTCCGGCAAGGCAAGCTTGCCGGTAGGTGTCAGGTCCGCGGTGTCGGGACCGTGTTGGATCTTGTCGTTGAGCAGATAGACGAACACGGCGAACAGGAGCGCGTAAACCAGCGTGAACAGGATCAGCGACGTGACGACCATGTTGGCCGTGACAACTTTCGACAACCCCTCTGACGTGCGCAGAAGACCGTACACGATCCAGGGCTGGCGTCCCACCTCGGCGGAGAACCAGCCCAGTTGGTTGGCCAGTTGAGGGCCGAGGACCGAAAACACCAGCATCCAGAGCAACCACCGTTTCTCGAACAGCGTGCCGCGCCACCAGAAGAATGCGCCGAGCCAGGACAACCCGATCAAGGCCATGCCGATACTGATCATGGCGTGATAGGTCTGGAACACGAAGTTCACCGGCGGGCGGTCCTCGGGCTTGAACTCCCTCAGGCCCGTCACCGGCTCCGAAGAGTCACCATGGATCAGCCAGCTCAGCATCCCCGGGACTTCCACGCTGAACAGGAACTGCTCGTTCCTTTCATCCACCCAGCCCACCAACGCCTGGGGCGCGTGGGTTCGGGTTTCGTAACGGCCCTCAAACGCAGCCAGTTTGGCGGGCTGGTTCTTCGCCACGCCCACCGCGCTGTCGTGGCCGGTGACGAGTTGAAGCAATGAGGCGATCGCCGCCACCGCCAGGCCGACCTTCAGCGATGCCTTGGCGAAATCGACGTGCTTCTTCCGGAGCAGGTAAAAGGCGCTCACGCTGATGACCAGGAACGCGCCGGCCTGCCACGCGCCGCATAGGACGTGGCTGAGCCGGTCCATTGAGGACGGATTGAACACCATCGCCCAGAAATCCGTGATCTCGGCCCGGGCGCTGAGTCCTTCGCCAACGATGTGATAGCCGGCCGGCGTCTGCTGCCACGAGTTGGCCACGACGATCCAGATGGCGCTGAAGTGAGCTCCAAAGCACACCATGCACGTCGCGAAGAAGTGGGTGGCAGGCTTGACCCGGTCCCAGCCGAACAGCAGCACGGCGAGGAAACCGGACTCGAGAAAGAACGCGAAGATGCCTTCGGCCGCAAGCGCGCTGCCGAAGACATCGCCGACGTAGCGCGAGTAGGTGGCCCAGTTGGTGCCGAACTCGAACTCCATGACGATGCCGGTGGCGACGCCGATGGCGAACGTGAGCGCGAACACCTTGGTCCAGAACCGCGCCATCTGGTGATGGAGCGGATTGCGCGTTTTCAGCCACCTCGCCTCGATGATCACCAGGATGACGCCGAGCCCGATGCTCAGTGGCGGGTAGATGTAATGGAACGCGATCGTGAACGCGAACTGGATGCGCGAGAGCGTCAGGACATCCATACGGACGCTATGTTAGCAGCCATAGTGGCAGGGGTCAAGGACGGCCGTTTGCGAGGCGAGCCCAGAATCAATCTATTTGAACCGCTCGCTCCCTCTGTGGCAGCATCCCCCAAAACCATGTCCACTCCACCGACCGGTTCGGGCATCCGGGACAACCATTACTGTGGCAGCGTGGGCGACTACCTCAAGATCCCCGATCAGAAGGACCAGGCCAATGACACCACCGATTTCGAGTTGGTCACCTGGCTGGTCATCAAGAAGCCATGAACGAACCGACCCCCAACCCTGAAACCCGGATCGCCCTGTTCCAGCGCAAAGAAATACGCCGCACCATCCACAACAACGAATGGTGGTTCGTTATTGCCGACGTGGTTGCCGCGTTGACCGACTCGGTTGACCCGCAAGGCTACGTCAAGGACATGCGCCGTCGTGATCCGGAGTTTGCCAAAGGGTGGGGGCAAATTGCCACCCCCCTTTCCATCGCCACTGCCGGTGGCCCGCAAACCCTCAACTGCGCCAACACGGAGGGCCTCTTCCGTCTCATCCAATCCATCCCCAGCCCCAAGGCCGAGCCGTTCAAACGCTGGCTCGCCAAGGTCGGCTACGAACGCATCCAGGAGATCGAAGACCCGGAACTCGCCACCAAGCGCACCCGCGCCCTCTACCAGCCAGAAGCGCCTCGCCCTGAGCCCGAACACCCTGGACAATTTCCGCACCACCTTCGCCCAGAACCGCCAGCTCAACCCCGACCACGCCCTGCTCGCAGACTGGCAGTCCGTGGATTTCCTGTTAGCGCGAACTGCTTCGCCGCGAGTCAAGTTGGCGACCAGTTCACGACTACCCTGAGATATTAGCTCATACCGCGCCCATTCATGGACAACCTCGCTCAATTTGAATCTGACCTCTGGGAAGCTGCCGACAATCTCCGCGCTAATTCCAAGCTCACCTCCAGCGATTACTTCATGCCCGTCCTGGGCGTGATCTTCCTGCGCCACGCCGCCAACCGTTTCGACGCCGCTTCGAAGCAGATCGCCGAGGACCAGGCCGCGGGTCGGATGCCGAAGCGTAAGATTCAGCCCGCCGACTACATCCGCCGCCGCGCTCTCTGGTTGCCCGAACAGGCTCGCTACGACTACATCATGGACAAGGCCACGATTGACCCCGCCGGCCTGCCCAAGCTCGTCACCAACGCCATGACCGCCATCGAGGCGGACTTCGAGCCGCTCCTGGGCGTGCTGCCCAAAGACTACGGCATCTTCGAGCCGAAGGTCCTCGAAGATTTGATGCGCCTGTTCAATAGCGAGCAGATCAAGCGCGCCACCGGCGACGTCTTCGGGCGCATCTACGAATACTTCCTCGCCAAGTTTTCCATCCAGAAGGCCCACGACAACGGCGAGTTCTTCACGCCGTCGTCGCTCGTGCAAACCATCGTCAACGTCATCGAGCCCGACCACGGCACGGTGTTCGACCCCGCATCCGGTTCGGCCGGCATGTTGGTTCAGTCGAGCCATTTCATTGAGAACACCGGCGGGGACACGTCGCGCAAGGTCGTGTTCTACGGGCAGGAGAAAAACCGCGACACCATCCGCATCGCCAAGATGAACCTCGCCGTCCACGGGCTGGAGGGCAAAATCGCCGAGGCCATCACCTACTACCAGGACGAGCACAACCTGGCCGGCAAGTGCGACTTCGTCATGGCCAATCCGCCCTTCAACGTGGACCTCGTGGATGCCGAGCGCATCGCCAAAGACCCGCGTCTGCCGTTCGGCCTGCCCGGCGTGAACAAGGCCAAGAAGGTGTCCAACGGCAACTACCTTTGGATTTCCTATTTCTGGAGCTACCTGAGCGACAAAGGCCGCGCCGGCTTCGTCATGTCCTCCCAGGCGTCCAGCGCCGGCAACGACGAGAAGGAAGTGCGCAAGAAGATCGTCGAAACCGGCGACGTGGACGTGATGGTTTCCATCCGCGGCGGATTCTTCTACACCCGCACCGTGCCCTGTGAATTGTGGCACTTCGACCGCAACAAGCCGGCCCCCGGTTCCCCTCGCCCATCGGATGGGAGAGGGGTCAGGGGAGAGGGTCAGGCCGTTGCCATCAATGACAAGGACCACGTTCTGATGCTCGACGTCCGGCACATCGGCCAGCTCATGAAAGGCTCGCGCAAGGTCTATGAGTTCACGCCGGAGCAGTTGCAGAATATCGCCGCCATCGTCTGGCTGTATCGCAGCCAGCGCGACCGCTTCCTGGCGCTCGTGAAGAAATACTTCGGCGCGTTGTGTGCCGAGAGTGCGGCCGTACCCGAGAAGGTCGCCCTCTTTGACACCACGCTTCAAGCGCTCGGCAACGACCTTGAGAAGGTCGCCAAAGCCCTGAAATCACTCCCGGCACTCGACGCCGACGCCTCGAAAACCGCTGGCGAGGCGCTCGCAGAACTGCGTGACACCCGCAAGGCTTATGACAGCGACCGCACCCGCCTTCTGAACGACCTCGCCGCGTTTGGCAAGAGCAACTCCAAAATGCCCCCGTCCATGAACGAGAAGCAGCATGCGGCGCGCAAGGCGTTCGATCCCATCGCTGAGCGCCTCAAGGGCCTCATCAAGCAGGTGGATTTGCTCTACAAACTGTCATCCCGCGTTGTCGCCGCTCTTGATGCTCTCCCTCGCCCCGCGAGGAACGAGCGGGGAGAGGGCAGGGGAGAGGGGCAGCCGGAGTTCGATTCTCGCACGGTTCGCAAATTAGCGAAGCAACTCGAAGAACATCGCCGCAGCGCCGTTGAGCAGCTCAAACACGCCGCCTACTTCCACCGGCAAATTGCATGGCTACAGGAGCGCTTCCCCGATGCCGAGATTCAGGCCGTGCCAGGGTTGGTCAAAATCGTCACGAGAAAAGAAATCGCCGATGCCGACTGGAGCCTCACGCCGGGCCGTTACGTGGGCGTTGCCCCGCCGGAGGTGGACGAGGACTTTGATTTCGAGGGAGCCATCGCGGACATCCATACCGAACTGGAGGTGCTCAACAAGGAAGCCGTCGGCCTGGCGAAAACGATTCAGCAGAATTTTGAGGAGTTGGGCGTATGAGTTGGTCGAGCGTGAAGATTGGGCAGATTTGCACGATGAAGTATGGGAAACTGCCCCCCACTGAGACGACAACCGATGAAGGCTATCCGATCTTTACCGGCTACCGGATTGCCGGATTCAGCAAGGAGTATCTCTACGAAGAGGCACAAGTCGTGGTTGTTGCTCGCGGCGTCGGGGCACTGGTGACGTGAAAATGTCACCTGAGAAGTGTTGGATTACCAATCTTTCCATCGTTCTCAGCGTTGATCCGGCTCAGATTGACAAACGGTTCTTCGCATACCGCTTGGGGCTGGAGCCTCTTAAAGAAGAACTCAACACCGGTGCAGCCCAAGCACAGATAACGATTGAGAACCTGCAATCGTATGTGATCACAATACCGGGGGTAAAAACACAGTCTAAAATTGCTGGCGTGCTTTCCGCTTACGACGACCTCATTGAAAACAGCCGTCGTCGAATGGCGCTGCTGGAAAACGCGGCACGCGTGCTTTACCGGGAGTGGTTCGTCCGCCTCCGCTTCCCCGGCTACGAACACACCCGCCGCCGCAGCGGCCTCCCGGAAGGCTGGGAGCGCAAGCGTATCGGAGACATCGCTGACTGCGTTGGCGGTGGGACGCCTTCAACAACCGTTTCAGCCTACTGGGAAGACGGCACAATAACGTGGGTCACGCCGACAGACGTGACACGCAACCAGCATATCGTGTTGCTCGACGCGGAAAAGAGAATCACGGAGTCTAACCTGAATGCCAGCTCTGCCACGCTTGTGCCCCCACACGCTGTGCTTATGACAAGTCGCGCGTCGGTCGGCTTCTTCGCCGTCGCAGGCAGGGAAGTCTGCACGAACCAGGGCTTCATTTCTATCGCGCCTCAGGACGTCGTTTTCTCCACGTTCTTGCTGTTTCAACTCAGCGAACGCGTGGAAGAAATCCGGGCAATGGGGAGCGGTAGCACATATCCAGAAGTCAGCCGCGGCAAGTTCCGTGAGTTCCAGGTTTCGATCCCGCCGCGAAGGCTGGTTGCGGATTTCGACGAGCAGGCAAAGTTGCTTCTCAAGCAGATTCGTGTTCTGAAGCAGCAAAACCAAAAGTTCCGCTCCGCGCGCGACCTGCTGCTGCCGCGGCTGATGAGCGGAGAGATTGCGGTGTGAACACAAAACCACTCCTCTCCCTGCCCTCTCCTCTCCTTCCGAAGGAGAGGAGAGGGTGGTTGTTTGCGGCGCACCGCATCGTCCGACAGCACAGCCCCGGTGCAGGGCGTCTTCTCCCTCTCCTCCATTCGGAATGGAGGAGAGGGTCGGGGAGAGGAGGAGCGGGATTGCCCACCACCAGCCAACAACAGTAACCTGCCCACATGAGTTCCACCGCCATCGCCCGCCGTCTCCGTCACGACCAGACGGACGAGGAAAAGGAATTGTGGCGCGCCCTGAAGGCGGGGCGTTTCGCGGGTTTCAAATTCCGCCGCCAGCATCCGAAAGGGAAATACTTCCTGGACTTCTACTGCCCGGCAGCGCGGCTCTCGGTCGAACTGGACGGTTTTCAGCACGGTGTGCCAGAACACATTCAGCACGACGAGGAACGCGCCAGGTTTCTTGCCGCCGAGGACATCGAGGAGTTGCGGTTCTGGAATCATCAGTGGCGCAAGAACCGGGAGGGCGTGCTGTTGGAAATCTGGGAGGCGCTGCACCGGCGGACGGGTTGCGTGAAGGTGATGCGGAAGGAACAGAATCACCGCTTCGTGCCGCCAGAACCGAAGCAGTTGACAGAAAAGCCGGCGAAACCGGCCTCGTGTCGGCCGCGCGCATGAATTCAAGCTCCTCCTCTCCCCGTCCCTTCTCCTCCATCCGATGGAGGAGAGGGAGTTGCTCGCCGCCCGCGACCTCCTCCTGCCGCGGCTGATGAGCGGGAAAATCCAGGTGTGATGCGCTTCGAAGCCGATACTGCCACTTCTGAACTTCAGCCCAAAGCCGGGCGAGCCTTGCGATCTTTCGCGCCACTCTGCGCCCGGCTCCGCCGCGGGGCAGGTGCGGCGACGGGCTTGCCGAATGCCGCGGGCAAGAGGTATGGTATCGACGTGAGCAGTCCATGAGCGAAACGCCATCCATCGAGTTCGTGCTGCAGGGCAAGGTGGCAGGGGTGGAGATCACCCCGCGCACGATTGGCCTTTCCCAGTTCAACGAGTTCAATCTGCAGGCCGAGGCGTTTGTCGCCGGCAGCCAGAAACTGAAGCTGGATCAGGTCCACGTCGAGATTGGCGAGGGCTCTTACGTCCTCCGCGTCCTGCTCCCGGCCGTGGTCATGACCAGCCTCGAAACGGACCTGAAGTTGATGACGCGGGAGGACGTTTTGGGCGAAATCGACTTCAAGCGCGCCGAGATCGTGCAAAAGTGGCAGTCCCGCGCCAAAGACAATCCTGATCTTGCTTACGAAATCCGGCCGCAGGGGGACGCCTTTCCGCGCGTGCGCATCGGCCGCGAGACCGATTTTCGCGTTGGCGAGGTCGTGCCGTGGGTTGCCGTGGAGAGATACTTGTTTGGCCAGATCGTGGACATGGGCGGCGCGCAGAAAGCCAACGTCCACCTTAGACTCGAACGCGGTGGCAAAACGTATCTCGTCGGGACTTCCCAGGGCTATCTGCGCGATCAGGTGGAGAATCGGCTTTATCACAAAGCGCTCTTGCACGTCCGCGCCGAGCAGCATTATCGCACCGGGGACATGCGCAACATCCAGTTGATTGGCTTCGTGGACTACCAGCCGGCTTACAACGAAGAGGCGCTCGACCGCTTCGCGGCCAAGGGGGCGGAGGTGTGGGCCGACGTGCCCGACGCCGCGCGGTGGGTCAGGGAACTAAGAGGGGGATGATGCATGGCTGCCGGCGTGCTGATCGATACCAGTTTCCTCATCACGTTGGCCGGTCCCACCCGCGCCAATCACGCCGCTGCCCGCCGTTACTGGCAGCACTTCCTCGAAAGCCAGCGTAAGCCAATCAAGTTGGACGATGGTTTTGACCGCGCCTTCTTCGATCCCAGCGGACAGCGGGATTTCACCGACGGCCTCACTGATGGGAATAATCCCGCCAGTTGATCGCAGGTGCCCCTGAAGGACACCACGCGTGATCACGGACATCAACAGCGAAGACCGGCTCGTGCAAAAGACCTTTGCCGACCATCTGCGCGATGTCCTCGGCTGGGAAAGCCTCTACGCCTTCAACGACGAAGTGTTCGGCCCCACCGGCACGCTTGGGCGCGCCAGTGAGCGCGAGGTCATCCTCGCCCGCGATCTCCGCGCCGCGTTGAAACGCCTCAATCCCGACCTGCCGGAATCCGCCCGCGAGCTGGCCGTCGATAAACTGACACGGGTGGATTTCGCCCGCTCGCTCATCCAGCACAACCGTGAGTTCCACGACTTCATCCGCAACGGCGTCCCGGTCGAGTGGCGCGACACCGGCGGCGAGACGAAATACGCCCGCGCCCAGGTGATTGATTTCCGCAACGGCACCGGGCCGGACGGCACCCCCAACAACCGATTCCTGACCGTCCGGGAATTGAAGATTCAGGCCTTGCGTGTGCCGCACTACAACCGCCGCGCCGACCTGGTGTGTTTCGTCAACGGCCTGCCGCTAGTGTTCATCGAACTCAAAGCCGTCTATCTCAACATGCCAGCGGGCTTCGACAACAACCTGACCGATTACCTCAGCGAGACGAGCATCAACCACGCGTTCCACCACAACGCTTTTCTCGTGGTCAGCAACGGCGACCGCGACCGCTACGGCTCGATCACCAGCAAATGGGAGCATTTCACCGAATGGAAGCGGAACGATGAAAAGGAGAAGGGCCGCGTAGACGCCCAGGTTCTGCTCGACGGCATGCTCGCCAAAGAGCGGCTGCTCGACTTGGTGGAGAACTTCATTTTGTTCGACGACAGCAAGCCCGGCGGCACGCGTAAGATCGTCGCCCGCAACCATCAGGTGCTTGGCGTGAACAACGCCGTCGCCTCCATGCAGCGACTGGAGGAACTGAAGCGCGAGATTCCAACCGAGCGCCGGCTGCAGTACCGCGTCGTCGAGATTCGCCGAGAAGAGGTAGGGCAGGCGTCCCCGCCTGTCGGTTCAGCGGGCGTCCCGCCCGCGCCAAAGGTCCCCCTCGCCCGTCGGACGGGAGAGGGGTCAGGGGAGGGCATCGGAGGAGGAGCACCTCGGCAAACTCGCTCTCATCGAACGCGCTCACCCGGACCTCGGGCGCCTGGGCGTCTTCTGGCATACCCAGGGCAGCGGCAAGTCCTATTCGATGGTCATGTTCGCGGAGAAGGTCCGTCGCCATGTCCCCGGCAACTTCACCTTCGTCATCGCGACCGACCGCGAGGACCTGGATGACCAGATTTTTCGCACGTTCGTCGGTTGCGGCATCGCGGATGAAAAAACACCGCGCGCCCGCTCCGGCAAGGAACTGAAGGAATTGCTGAAGCAAAACCACCGTTTTGTTTTCTGCCTGATCCCCAAGTTCAACCAGGACGTGGAGCCGAAGGAGCCTTACAGCACCCGCGACGACATCATCGTCATTTCGGATGAGGCCCACCGGACGCAGGCCGGCAAGTTTGCCCGGAACATGCGCCTGGCTTTGCCCAATGCCTCGTTCCTCGGCTTCACGGGCACGCCGCTTTTCAAGTATGACCATCTGACCAAGCGCATCTTCGGCGGCTACATCTCGCGCTACGACTTCAAGCGGTCGGAGGAAGACAATTCCACGGTGAAGCTGGTGTACGAGAATCGCGGCGAGAAACTCGGCATCGCCCGGCTCGATTTGAACGACCGCATCGCCGAGGCCATCGCCAAGGCCGAACTGGACCCGGACAAAGAGGCGTTGTTGGAGAAATTGCTCGGTCAGGACGACGAAGTGATCACTGCCGGCGACCGCCTGGACAAACTCGCAGAGGATTTCGTCGAGCATTGTGCCACCCGTTGGCAGTGCGGCAAATCCATGATGGTCTGCATCGACAAAGTCACCTGCGCCCGGATGCACCAGCGGATCATTCCACTCTGGAAGGCGAAGCTGGCCAAAGTCCGGGGCTATGCCCTCCTCAAGCAGTCAGAGCTGGAATCTGCCGTCGAAGAAAGCCGCCGCGATGCGCTCACCAAGGAGATTGAGTGGCTCCGCGGCCAGGCGCAGTGGATGGAGACCATGATCATCGAGATCATCATCAGCGAGGCCCAGAACGAGGTGCGCGACTTCAAGAAATGGAACTTCGACATCATCCCCCACCGCGTCGTGATGAAGAATGGGTTCCAGACCCCGGACGGAAAGCGACTGAACGTGGAGGATGCGTTCAAAGAACCCAACCATCCGTTCCGCGTCGCCATCGTCTGTGCCATGTGGCTGACCGGCTTCGATGTCGAGTGCCTGCAAACGCTCTACATTGACAAGCCGATGAAGGCGCACACGCTCATGCAGGCCATCGCCCGCGCCAACCGCATCTATCCGGGCAAGACGGAAGGCGTGATCGTGGATTACAACGGCATGCTCAAGAGTCTTCGCGAAGCTCTCGCCCAGTACGCCCTGGGCGACGACGACGGGGAGACCGGCGGCGGTGGCGGCGGCGGCGGTATTGTAACGCCTATCGAGGCCTACCTGGCGGCCTTCCTTCAAGCCCTCGAAGCGGCCGAAAACCACCTCAAGCGTCTCGGCTTCGATCCGGCGCGGCTCACCGGTGCGAAAGGGTTCAAGCGCACAGAGGCTCTGCGGGACGCCGTGGATGCGCTGTACACGTCCGACGAAGCCAAGCGCCGCTTTGAAATCATGGCTCGCGAGGTGTTCTCCCGTTTCAAAGCCCTCCTCATGGAGCCGTCGGCCCTCCGGTATGCCGTCCGCCACGACGACATCGAAACCATCTACAAGAAACTCCAGGAAAGACGCGACACCGCCGACGTGACGGACATCCTCAAGGAACTTCACAAGATCGTCAACGAGGCCATCCGCGCCCAGGAACCGGGCGACGACTAGATGGATTCAAAGCTCTTTGACATGAGCCAGATCGACTTCGCCAAGCTCCGGGACGAGTTCGCGAAGAAGGTGAAGCGAAAAGCCGCCGCCCTCCAGGACATCCGGGACGTGGTCGAGAAAAAGTTGGCGCAAATGCTCGCCCAGAATCCGCAACGGATGGATTACTACAAAAAGTATCAGGAGATCATCGCTGACTACAACCGCGAGAAGGACCGCGTCACCACCGAGGAAACCTTTGCCCGGTTGGTTGACTTCACCAAGAGCCTGGACGCCGAGCAGAAGCGGGCCGCCGAGGAAGGATTGAGCCAGGATGAATACGCCCTTTTCCAAATGCTCTTCAAAGACACCATCAGCAAGGCCGACCGGGAGCGGCTCAAGCTGGCCAGCCGGGACCTGCTCACCGCGCTCAGGACCCATCTCAAGCCCATGCCCAACTGGACCAAGAACACCCAAACGCAGGCGGACGTGAAGATGTTCATCCTGGACAACCTCTACACCTCCCTGCCGCGCCCGCCATTCTCCGAAGAGGACACGGAGTCTCTCGCCGGTCGCGTCTATGACTTCGTCTGGCAGCGCAGCGCCGCCGGCGCGATGTTCGTCGGCGCAGCGTGAGCCAACCAGTTACCCGAAGCGCGACCACAAAAATCCTTTCCCGCCCCCGCGGCTTCCTGTTTCAATCCGCGGCGATGAAGCTCTTGGTAATCGGTTCGGGCGGACGCGAACACGCACTGGTCTGGAAACTGGCCCAATCCCCCCACGTCACGGCCCTGTGGTGCGCGCCGGGCAACGCCGGCATCAGCGAGGAACGCCTGGCGAAGAACGGTGCGCCCGTTGAGTGCGTCAGCGTCGGCGCCGAGGACCTCCCCAAGCTGTTCGCGCTCGCCCAAGAGAAGGAGGCCGAGCTCACAGTTGTCGGCCCTGACAACCCGCTCGCGATGGGGATCGTGGATCTGTTCCAGAAACACGGGTTGCAGATCTGGGGCCCAAACCAGCAGGCCGCCCGGTTCGAGTCCTCCAAGGTGTTCTCCCAGCAGTTCATGGAGCGATACGGCATCCCGACAGCGAGGTCGGACACCTTCTCCGGCTTCGACGCCGCCTCGTGCTTCGCGGCGTCGCTCGGCGGTCGCTGCGCGGTGAAGGCCGACGGGTTGGCGCTCGGCAAAGGGGTTTTGATCTGTCGCGACATGGCGCAGGCGGACGCCGCCATCGAAAAGATCCTGGTAAAGAGATCCTTCGGGGCCGCGGGGGAGCGGGTAGTGATCCAGGAGCTGCTTGAAGGCATGGAGATCTCGCTCCACGCCTTGTGCGACGGTAGGACGGCGAAGCTTTTCCCGACGTCTCAGGATCACAAGCGGGCGCTCGACGGCGACCGGGGCCTGAACACCGGCGGTATGGGCACGTATTGCCCGACGCCCTTCCTCGACCCGGCCGGGATGATTTCCGTCCAGCGCAAGATTATCGAGCCCTGGCTCAAGGGCTGCGCCGCCGAAGGCATCGACTTCCGGGGCATTCTGTATCCCGGCATCATGATCACGAAGGACGGGCCGAAGGTGCTCGAGTTCAACGCGCGGTTCGGCGATCCCGAGACGCAGGTCTATCTGCCGCTCCTGGAGAACGATCTCGTTGAATTGCTGCTAGCCAGCGCCGAGGGCCGGCTGGATTCGATCGAACTCAAATGGAGCCCGAGGCACGCGGTGTGCGTGGTGATGGCGAGCGGCGGTTATCCCGGCAGCTACGCCAAGGGGAAACCGATCTCCCGCCTCGCCGAAGCCGCAAAGCTTCCGAACACCAAGGTGTTTCATGCAGGCACCGCGAAGTCAGGCGACGGCTTCGTAACGAACGGCGGGCGGGTGCTGGGCGTGACGGCTTGGGCGGAGGACTTGAAGACGGCGCGAGCGGCGGCCTACGCCGGGGTGGACTGCATTCGCTTTGACGGTGCGCACTTCCGTCGCGACATCGCCGCGAAGGCGCTGCAGCTTTGGCGTTAGCCGTCGCGCCTGAGGCGAGCGCAACAAGCACAGGACTGCGGGCGAATCACTGAGCTCTATTGCCAAGCCGGTCGCGCCACGCTGATCAGCACCACACCGAACCCACATGTGACATGGGCCGGTCGCGAGCGGGTGATGAGCGGCGTGCCCAGGGACCACTTTGGCTGCTTCAAGCACCTCCCGCCGCCCAACCCTACTTCAGGTCGGGACTCCTGGAGCGGGTCAGCTTCTCGTACGCGGCTTTCTCCTCCGGTGTTTTCAGATAGGGCAGCAATTGCTGCGGGGTGAATCTCAAGTGCCCCTCAATGTTGGTCGGCGCGTTCGCCTCGAACGCCCGCATGGCCGGCCCGAGCACTTTCAACGCGTCCACGTCCCGATAGCTGGCACCCCCCACACCCCCATCCCGCCCAAGCCCGAAGAGTACGTCGTTGTCTCCATCGATCACCTCCTTGAGCGTGACGCTCCACTCTTGGCCACCTTCGCTTTCCGCGGTAAACGAAGGCAACACCTTGCTCGAGACGATCTGGTATCGCTGCAACATCTCATCACTTGGCGATGTCTCGAAGAATGGCTTCAAGTCGGAGAGTTCCGGAGGAACGTCGTCATTGTGCGTCTGTTTGTACTTCCGCAACGCTGACGACATGCTTTGGAGAAAGTTGCGCACGGCCCAATCGCGCAAGGTGCTGAACGCCTTGCGAAAATCGTTCTCAGTGTCGAGGTTGCCTCTGGCTGCGTCAGCCCAGTCCTTGGCGGTCAGCAACTGAAGTTCCGGAATCTTCGCACTCGGCGTCGCGTCCAGTTTTTCCTGGAGGATCCTTACTCGCTCAACGAGTGACTTTGCAGCGGACTGCATCGGATCGTCTGCGGTCGCTGCCATGCCGGCTCTGGACCTCAACTGGACCACCTCAGCGCGCAAGGCGAGCAACTCGGAAGTGTTCCTCTTCAAACGCTCGTTCTCCTCGTTCAGCAATGCGAGCTGGCGCTCGGTTTCGTCGCGGTCTCGGGTTAGCTCCTGGATCCGTGCAGCGAGCGGCGCCTGCTGTTGCTCGAGGGTTTCAACTTGGCCGCGAAGGGCTGAGGCTTGGTGTGCTTCGTAGATTCCCGTACTGACGGTCGCAGCGAAAACAGTGGCGACCAACGCCTTCTGGAGTGTAGTCATAGCGATGGCTTTGGTGGCGGTGGCAGTCATGGCGGTGGCGGCGGTGGCGGCGGTGGAGATGGCCGCAGCAAGTCCGGCGGGCGAGGCCTGGATGGCGTTAGCGGAGATGACGACCGTGAGTCCGCTCGCTCCGACGGCAACACCGCGCTTGGCAAAGCATTCACGCAGGCGCTCGACGGCGCGGCTCACGCGCTTTTGCGCGGCCTCTTCGCTCAGGCCGAGGGCCTGCGCCATCTCGCGCGCGGACTTGCGTCGAAAGTAGCGCAGCAACAGCGCATCGCGATCAACCTCACTCAACTCACCCAGCGCGGCGTCGAGATGCGGGGCGATGTCTTCCCAGGCGGCGTCGGGTTCGCCGGAGAGCAATTCGTTCATGGCTGCGGCCTCCTGTTCGCGGGCGTGACGACGCACGTCGGATCGGACCGTGTTGGCCGCGAGGTTCTGCGCCGTGCGATGCAGCCAGCCGGACAGAACCGGGCGCTCCGCCAGTTGCCGTGCATTCCGCGCCAGCGCCGCAAACACGCCCTGGGTAACATCTTCGGCCAGGTGCGCATCGCGCACCATCCGCACCGCCGCGGAATAGACCAAGTCAACGTGCCGGCGCACCAGTTCCGCAAACGCCGGCTCCGATCGGCGGTTGGCGTATTCGCCCAGCAGTTGTTGGTCAGTCAGGCTGTCCACTCACAAGATAGTAACCGCCGGCGCGCAAATCGGACACAGAACCAGGAAAAAAGCGGCCGGCTCTGCTGAGCCATAACGATGCAGTAGGAAGACAGCCGATGGACACCGATGGACACAGATTCCAGAGCAGAAAGGACTTCCACTCCGGTCAAGCCGGTTCACTAGACCATGACGTTCCGAAGGAGCGTCGCCCATCGTGATTCCCCGCGTTTATCTGCGTCCATCTGCGTCCATCTGTGGTTTCAATAGAATTGATACGGCTGAGGTTACGCCCCGAGCGGAATCGCTTCGTCGATCAGCAGGACCGGGATGTCCTGGCGGATCGGATAGAGAAACCGGCGGTCGGCGCGGATCAGTCCTCCGTCCAGCTTTTCGGTGACGGGTTGGCCGGCGCGGTTCCGCAACTGGCCGGCGGCAATCCGCAGGTTGAGCCGGTCGATCAGCGGCGCGTCAGCCAGAGCCAGCGCCTCGTGCGTCTCGGGGCAGCAGAGGATCTTCAGCAGTTCCGCGTCGAGCATGGGATCAGTCCTCCAGGGCTTTGAGGGCGGCTTCGTACACCTGTTTCACGGGCACTCGGGCGGTTTCGGCGAGGTGGCGGCAGGACTCGTATTCGGGCGCCGACTGAATCACCTGGCCGTCCAAGCGGCCCAGCTTGACCGTCACTTCGCCGAACGGCGTCCGGACGGTCCGGAACTCGCGCTTCAACTTGCGGCGCTCCGTCGCGTACCGCCGAACGCCGAACGCGCTGGTCGTGCGCAGAATCAGTTCGCTGAACGCCTCGGCCTCCTCCGGCCGGCAGAGCACCGTGAGCAGCACGCCCGGCCGGTTCTTTTTCATCTGGATCGGGGTGTGAAAGACGTCGAGCGCCCCGGCGGCGAAGGCGCGTTCGACGAAATCCCCGAGCAGTTCGGCGTTGATGTCGTCCAGGTTCGTCTCCAGCACGGTGATCGTGTCGGTGTCCCAGTCGTGGGCGGTGGCCGGCGCAGCCGACCATTCGCCCAGCACAACCCGGAGGACGTTCGGTCGGCTCGGGTGCTCGCGCGTGCCCAGGCCGTAGCCGATGCGCTGAATCGCCAGGCCCTGCATGGGGCCGAATGACTCGGCGAATTCGGCCAGCAGCGCGGCGCCGGTGGGCGTAACCATTTCGTGCGGCTCCTCGCATTGGCTGAAGGGGATGCCGCGCGCACTCAGAATCTCGAGTGTCGCCGGCGCCGGCACCGGAAACCGACCATGGGCGCATTCGAGCCAGCCGCGACCGTCCACCACCGGGCTGGCCAGCACGCGCGGCCGGCCCAGAGCCTCGAGGGCGAGGCACGCGCCGACGATGTCCACAATCGAGTCCACCGCGCCGACTTCGTGGAAGTGGACCTCTTCCGCTGGTTTCCCGTGAATCTTGCCCTCGGCGGCGGCCACCCGGCGGAAGACGGACAGCGCCCGCTCTTTGACCCAGGGAGAAAGCGGGCAACGGGCGATCAGGTCGCGAATCTCCGCGGCGGTCCGGCCGTGGGCGTGGCCGTGGTGGTGAACGTGGCTTACCAGATCGTCCGGCGCGTGGGTGTGCTCGTGAGCGTGACGCGACCCGTCGGCATGGGTGTGCTCATGCGAGTGGGCCTGGCCGTGTTCAGGATGAGCCGCGGGAGTGGGATGGACGTGATCGGACTCGAGGTGCACGTCGAACTTCACCCCCTCGATCGCGCCTTTGGTTTGACGGGTGGCGTGGAGGTGATAACCGGACACGCCGAGCTTGCCCAGTTCGCGCTCCAGTTGGGCGGGATCAACGCCCAGATCGATCATCGCGCCGAGAAACATGTCGCCGCTGATGCCGCTGAGGAGGTCGAGGTAGAGCGTCTTCATGATTCCGACCCGCGGGCGAGCGCATTGATCTGACTGGCGGCGTAACCGGCGCCGAAACCGTTGTCAATGTTCACCACCGTCACGCCGCTGCCGCAACTGTTGAGCATGCCCAGCAACGCCGCCACACCGCCGAAGCTGGCGCCGTAACCCACGCTGGTGGGAACGGCGATGACCGGCTTCGACACCAGCCCGGCCACCACGCTGGGCAACGCCCCTTCCATCCCGGCCACGACCACGATCACGTTTGCGGTCTGGATCAGGTCCAACCGGTTCAGCAGCCGGTGCAGTCCGGCCACACCTACGTCGTAGAGCCGTTCCACGCGGTTGCCCATGATGTCCGCGGTGACGGCTGCTTCCTCCGCCACGGGCACATCGCTGGTGCCGGCGCACAGAACGGCAACGAGGCCGGGTCGCTTGGCCAGCGGTTTCTTTTCCACCGTCACGCAGCGGGCGGCATCGTGGTGGATGGCCTTCCGGAACTTGCGCCGGAGCAGGCGGGTTTGCTCCGCGGTGACCCGCGTGACCAACAGTCGGTCATCGTGCCGGAGAATGTGGGCGGCGATTTTCACGACCTGCTGCGGCGACTTACCGGCGCCAAAGATCACCTCGGGAAAATCCTGGCGCAGGGCGCGGTGGGTGTCCACCTGAGCGAAGCCCAGGTCGGCTAGCGGGGCGGACTGGAGCCGGTGCAGCACGGCCTCGCGGGAAATCCGACCGGCGCGAAAGCGGTCCAAAAGATGAGCGAGTTCCGATGCCAGCATGGCCGCAGTATGTCCGACGCGGGCGCCTCTGCCAACCGCGGAATGAGCCGGGGGACGACAGCGGCGGCGGGTCAGTGGGCGTGATGGTGATGGAACAGCCGGTTCCGGTTTCGGTCGAGGTAAACAACGAT
>Ga0315274_10005642_pt1 | contig 18290 bp, 14 predicted proteins | sample YL17G02_20_MG_FD_203700 | JGI IMG/M metagenome (GOLD analysis project Ga0315274, IMG submission 203700) | Sediment microbial communities from Yellowstone Lake, YNP, Wyoming, USA - YL17G02_20 | ecosystem: Environmental > Aquatic > Freshwater > Lake > Sediment | place: USA: Wyoming | collected...
GCCCTGGAGCCTGACCAGTCCGCAGGTGTCCAGCGGCGTGATGGTCATGTCCCACGGAGCGGTGAAAGCCTTCTGACAGTCCTTGGTGTGGTTGACGACGTTGCACTCTTTGGAGATCTCCGCCGAGCCGCCGTAGCCCTTGCGGATGCTGCCGTGCATGCCGACGAAGCGCGCCTTGCGGGCGATCTGCGGCTCGCGCTCCAGCGCCTTGCCGATGTTGGGAAGGGGGCCGATGCAGATCAGCGTCACCGGCCTGGGCGAACTCATGATGGCCTCGATGATCGCCCCGACGCCGTCTTCGTGCACCTTGCCGGGGTACTTCGACAGGTCGTAGTCCCTCACCCATTCCTGCTGGCGCCTGGTCTTGTCGCTCTGGCCGAAGTTGATACCCATACCGACCGGGATGTCGGTCCTCCCGGCCACCTCCAGCATCCTGGCGATCAACTTGGCCCGGTAGATTGCATCCCCGGTGTCGCCGACGACCAGCTTGACTTCCAGCTCCGGGCACTTGAGCATCATGGTAAGCGCCCAGGTGTCGTCGATGTCGTTTCCGATGTCCGTGTCGAGGATGACGGGGATCCGCTGGGTCTTCTGCAATGCTGTCATGTTCGCCGGCTCCTTGTTCTCTTTGATTTTGTGCTTTTCCTCGCCCTGGCGGCGCTGCGGGGCAGTTGCGTGTACGCGATGATCTTGTAGGCCAGTCTGGCGGCCAGGAACTCCGTGACGTGGTTTGGCGGGATCGGGCGGACCTCCACGATGTCGGCGGCGACGACCTTCCGCCGCGTGCAAAGCGCCCTCAACAGCGCCGTGATCTGCCGCCAGGTCAGCCCGCCCGGCTCGGGCGTGCCGGTGCCCGGGGCGATGGAAGGATCAAGCCCGTCGATGTCGATGGTCAGGTAGACCTTCTCGCCCAGAAGCTTCAGCGTCCGCTCGATCCAGTCACCCCGGTAGGCGATCAAGGTTGGCGTGATGAAGTTGGCCACCTGGCGTGGGCAGTCGTCGTTCTCTTCCCGCGAGAAGTTGCGGATGCCGACCTGGGCGATCTTCCCGGCAGTCTCCAGCACCCGCCGCATCACGCAGGCGTGGGAGAATCGCGAACCATCGTAACTGTCGCGCAGGTCGGCGTGGGCGTCGATCTGACAGACGCTGACGGGCCTGTGGAACTCGCAGACAGCCTCCACAATCGGCGCGGTGATGCTGTGCTCCCCGCCGAGAGTCAGCAGGAACTTGCCTGCGGCAAGGACATCCCTCGCAGCGGCCTTGACGCGGGACATCTCCTCAGCCGGTGTCCTGGCGGGAGGAACCGGTGGGCACGTGGCCACCCCGGCGGCGACGAATTCATCCCGCAGCTCCTCGTCGAACCACTCCACCTGCCGTGAGGCGTCGAGGATGGCCGCCGGCCCGTCGGCTGCGCCTCGCTTGTAGGTTACCGTGCCTTCGTACGGGACCGGCAGCACGGCGTACCTGGCGCTGGCGGGGTCGCAATACTGCTGTGGCAGCCCCATGAAATTGGCCGGGGATCCGCTCACGGGCATTTCTCCCGCGCGCAGCGGGCGACGCGGCTCTTTGGGGCAGTGGATTCGGTCTTGGTCACATCGCACCGCCCATCGGGATGGACATCACAGCAGCATCACTGCCGCGGCGATGACGGTGGTCCACAGCCCGTTCTTGTCGCCCTCGGCCGTCTGAACGGTGGCGCGCGTGCGGATGATCTTTCCGCTCATGCGGTAGATCTCCTTTCGCTCGTCGTAGGCGGTGTCCGGGTGGAACTCGATGCCCAGCGTGGTCGCCAGCATCGTCGCGGCCATGTCCTCCACGAAGTCCCCCAGCCGCTCTTCGGTCATGCCGAAGCAGTGGTGCTCGCTGATGTAGCCGTACTGCTCGCCGTGGGCCGGCTGGGCGAGTCCGATGCCCGCCCCGACCAGGCGCGAAGGTTCGTCGGTCGAGGCCTCTGCCAGCACGACGTAGGTGATCTCGCCGGGCTGGAGCTTCTCAAGCCCCTGGCTTTTGGGGATGATTTTGCACTTGGGCGGCAGGATGCTGGAGACTCTAACGAGGTTGCCCTTCTCGATTCCCGCGTGCCGCAGCGCCAGCTCGAAGCTTTGAAGGCGGTTCCTGTGCCTGCCCACCCCCTTGGTGAAGAATATCTCCTTGGGGACCAACGGATCTCTGGACATCTCTTGTCGCCCTTTCCTGCCTGTCGCGCTCGCCCAGGGGGCGCTGGCGGCGCGATGAGTCGTGACGATTATATTTCGCAGCGCGCCGGCAACAAGCACAATGTCCTTCCCCGCCGCGCGTGAGTTCGCCAGGCTCGCCCATCGCGCCTCCGGCCGGAGCGACAGTTCGTCTCCGGCCTATGGATCACAGTAACACGGCCGGTGACGGTGAGAGCGACTGTCCACCGGACAGCGACCGTGGTCTGGACCTGTCCCAATGTATCCCTGCGCCAAACGGCCCTTGCAGGCCTTGCGCGGCAGGGCAACGTTGCCAGAGGAAATGCCTGCGACAACCCCCTTGGCGTACTGTTAGAGTACGCCTTTCGGTAAATATAAGTACCGTTGATACAAGGGGATAGACCAAAAGGCGCATCGTTGCCTCTGCCAAATTGCCAAAAGGTCCAATGATTTGTTGACAGGCTGCCTTGGCGTGGCTATAGTTCCTCGTCCCGCGGAAGAGCACCCGCCCCAGCGGATCTCACAATACCGGCTGTTTCTCAGCCGTGGCGACCTCCGGATCACCCACAAGCGGCGTGACCCGGAGGGTTTTTTTGGCCCGCAGGCGGTCGAGGCCGGCCTAAATGCGTTGCACGGCGCCGAGGTAGCGGCTATCCTTTCCCGCCGCCCCAGCGGGGGCGGGGGTGACATGACCATGGCACGGCGAGTCAAAGGCATCCTTTTCGACTTTGGCGACACCCTGGTGGACTTCGGGCAACCCGATGTCGCCAGTGTGTTCGAAGCCGGGGCCAGGCTCACCTATGAGTACCTGCAATCCCTGAGCAAGCTGCTGCCGTCTTTTGTCGCCTATCACCGCCGCCAGCTTCGCGCCCTGCGGTGGAACTACTTCAAGAGCAAGCTCACCCGGCGGGAGTTCAACTCGCTGGACCTGCTTGGCCGCCTGGCCACCAGAATGGGGCATCAACTCACCGATGATCAGATGCTGGAGCTGGCCTGGCTGTGGTACGAGCCTCTGAGCCGCTCCGCAAGCGTCGAGGACGGACTCCGCGACATGCTGCGACGGCTGGGCGAGTGCGGAATCAAGCTGGGGCTGGTCTCGAATACCTTCGTCCCAGCCGCAGTGCTGGACCGGCACCTGGAGCAACTCGGATTGCTGGAGTTGCTGCCGGTTCGCGTGTATTCGTGCCAGGTTGGCTACCGCAAGCCGCATCCGGACATCTTCGCCATTGCGCTGCACCGCGCGGGATTGGAGGCTTCCGAGGCCCTGTTCGTGGGCGATTCACTGCGTGCGGACATATTCGGCGCAAACCGCGCCGGGATGATCTCGGTCCTGAAAGACCCCGCCGGGCGACACAACCACGACCCCATCAGGCCCCGCCACCGAATTCAAACCCTCCGCGAATTGCCCGGCATCCTGGCACGGTACAACGACTGAGCACGGACGGTCGGCGCGGGCGGTGGCGCCCAGTTGCAGGGCGGGAACTGTCCACTGCTACAGCAGTCTGGAGGCGGCTAGGAGGATTCCGGCGGCCCCGGCGGCAAGGAGTAGCACCTCACCCACATCCGCAAGGACCCAGTAGAGCTTCTGCATCTCGCACCTCAAACGGTTCACGACCGATGGAGGCCCATTCTGAGATTTCGGATGAGGAGCCTGAAAGGCTTTAGCCGTTTTGGGTGTTGGCGGGAGATTACATAAGGCCCCGGCGTCAAAGGGGATAGGAGCTGCACCGTGGCGCTTGACTGTGCGTCTATCCGGAGCTGCGCCGGGGCGGGCCAGACCGCCCACGGTAATTAGGAGCAGCGATCAGTGGCGACGGTGCCTCGCGGGGAGGGCCAGGACCCCCCCGGCCAGGACAGCCAAGGTGACTGGTTCGGGAACGGGCATGGGCGGAAGCGGCGGCGGCTGGGACTCCCCGAAGCCGAAGTAGTTCGCGAGTATCTGGTAGTCGGCGGAATCCACGTCCTCGTCGCCGTCGAAGTCGCCCTTGGCCCAGCCGGCGGTACCGGTTATCCCGAAGTTAACCTCCAGCACCTGGTAGTCGGCGAAATTGACCTTGTGGTCCAGGTTGAGGTCGCCGTACTCCGTGGCAAGGGTGACGTGGATGAGCCTGTCGGTGTCGCTTTGGTTGACCAGACTGTCGCCGGTCATGTCGAACCAGAGGTCCGCCCCGCCGTACTTGGTCCACAGGTTGTCGATGTCGGAGGCATTGGTCGCGCCGTCGATGTTGAAGTCGCCGGTGACGGTGGCCGGCTGATCGGGAACCCTGCTGTGAATCCAGGCGGCGTAACTGCTGACGCGGACGTCATAGCCGTAGTCGCCGTAGTCGGAGTACTTTCCGTCGCCGTCGTCCCAACGGTAGGCGTGGACTCCCGCCACAAAGAGTTCATGAGTGTTGGGGTCCTCGATGAAGGTAGGCCCGCCGCTGTCGCCGAAGGCGAACAGGACCTCCTTACTGGCGCCCAAGCCGCCCTGCTCACTGGGTCTGTGGAAATAGAACTCCAGCGGCTCCCAGGTGAAGTTCCTCTTGTTGAAACCCTCGATGCGGTTATACCCCATCCGCTTGGTGCCGTAAGGGTACGAGGAGATCTCGCCGGTAGTGCCCCATCCGCTGTAGCCGTAGCCGACGATGATGCCTTCCTTGTACTGCTCGTTAGTGCTTTCGTAGAGGTCGTACCCGCTCAGGCCCGTGCTTCGCGTTAGGCGCACCACGGCGAGGTCGGCGGGAAAATTAGGATCCTCCAATATCCCCCACTTCTCCGCCAATGTGTAAACCTGGTTACCCCCGGGGAGGTGGAGCGTCAGCGTCCCCCCCCCGATGTCCCAGACGGCGTGATCGGCCGAGAGGACGAACCACTGGTTTATCAGCACGCCGGTGACGTCGCCATAGTTGGTGGTGTGGATCGCCCCGACCATGTCATAAGGAGACCCCGGGTAGACGACGTGGTTGGCGCCGTTGGGATCGTCGCTGACGACGACGGCCTGGGCCTCCCAGGCAATGGACAGACAGACCGCCGCCAGTGCAGCCGCCCAGAGTCTGACCAGACAGGTGCCTCGGGCCATCTCCTGCTCCGAAACCTCCTTGCGCCGCGGACTGCCGAGTTCCTTCCTTCTCCCGCTTCTACTTAGATAATACCCCAAACTTCCCTGCCCGTCAACACCCAGCGCGACAGCGCGAATCCACCTTGTCAGAATTCGGGCCTTGCCGTAACATGATATTGTCCGGTCTCCAAGGCGGCCGCTGTGCCGGGGCCTCGACGGCGGCTGAGGAGGCAAGTCGGAGGAGCTCAGGAGGAGACGCCATGAAGTGGCCGGCTTTCATGACGGCATTGGCGGTTTTCCCGCTAACCGTGGCCATGGCCAGCGCGATGACGGTCTATGCGGACCGATCGGCCTTTGAGTCCCGTGGGCTGATCGTCCACGACTACGGGTTCCAGGAATTCGACTCCAACGCCTTAACCTTCCTGCCTAACCCGCACACCCAGGCCGGAGTGAGCTACAACACAGGTGACAACCTCGTGGTGGGATCGGGCGTGGAACCCTACCGGCCGATCAGCAACGTCTTTTGCAGCGACCTGTTGGGCCCCATCCGCGGCGAAGTCCAGACCGGCCCGGCGTTTGACATGTTGGGGATGGACCTTGGGTATCTGGCCGGGGCGTCAACCATTGACCTGACCGTCTCGACCAACACGGGCGACTGCTTCTACGGCAGCCTGGCCGTGCCGCCGGCGGGACAGGGGCTGGACTTTCGCGGCTTTGTGGCCGGAGCGGGGGAGTATTTCACGGCCTTCACTATCGCCGCCAACGACGACGGCAGCGCGCCGGTCATCGACAACGTCACGCTGGGCAACGCATACGCCTCGCCCATTCCCGAACCGCTCACCATGCTGACCCTCGCCGCTGCCGCGGCCGGTGTGGGCCGATACATCCGGAAGCGCCTGGGAGTACGGGCGTAGCGGTCAGCCAGGTTGCATGCCGTTCCCGGCGCCTGACAGATCAACCCGGAACTAACCGCCAAGCCATTCATCCAGGTGGGCGGCGACGAACTGGTCGTCGCTGAGATGCGGGTAGGCCGCGCAGACGCGGTCGATCTCGGCTGCCTGGCCGGGGGAAAGGCCCAGATGCGGGTCCAGGCACCAGGTTCCCTCCAGTAGGCCCTGCCGCCGCAGGACCTCGTGGATGCCCGGGATGCAGCCGGCGAAGTCATGGGCCACGTCGAAGATGGCGGCGTTGGCGTCGGTCAGTTCTGCCCCCAGGCGGAGCATCTCGGCGGGGATGTCGCTGCCGGATGCGACGATCGCGTGGCAGCGATCCAAAAGTTCGACAGCCCTGCGGGTCCACACGGCCCACTGGCCCAGCAGCCCCCCGACGATCCGCCGCTCCACCCACCGCCCACCGACCTGGAAGCGAAGCGGCGTCAGCAGGTCGGCCACGATGTTGTCGTCGTTGCCGGTGTAGAGTGCCACGTCATCCCGCCCGCTCTCGGCGGCTGCGCGGATGACGTCGATGGTCCGGTAGCGGTTGAACGGGGCGATCTTGACGGCCACGACGCCCTCGATCTCGAAGAACTGCCGCCAGAAACCACACCCCAGCACCCGCCCGCCGACCGACGGCTGGAGATAGAACCCCACCAGCGGCAGCACCTCCGCAACCGCGCGGCAGTGCCGAATCAACTCCTCGTCGCTTGCCTGCCTCATGGCCGCCAGGGACAGGAGCACCGCGTGATAATGCAGCCGGTCCGCCAGCTTGGCCTCGCCAACCGCCTGGGCGGTTGTCCCGCAGGCCCCGGCGATGCGGACCAGCGGCTCGGGCCGCAAGCGGTCCAGCCGGTCCATTTCATCGGCCGTCAGGGACAGCACCGGCTCGAACAGCCCGATTGCCGGCTGACGAATCTCGAACTGCGTGCTGTGGACTCCAACTGCGATTCCGCCCGCCCCGGCGGCACTGTAGTAGCGCAGCAGCGCCCGCTGGCGGCGCTGGTCCACTTTTCGCTGAGCGTCAAGCGCCAGCGGGATGGCGGGTATGACCACCCCGCGCTGCAATGTCGTTCGGAATGACGCCTGCTCCGGTGCTCGCTTCACGCAGTCGGCTTCCCATTGGAACGGGTCAGAACTTCCCGTCTTGAGTCTCGTAGTGCGTGGGCTTGTCCAGCGTCCTGCCGCCGCGGCGGATCCAATCTGCCGTCCAACGGGTCACCCGCTCCAGGCCCACCCTGGGCAGGCCGAACAGCTTCGCTGCCCGCGAGGCGTTGCTGAGATAGCCCATTCCATTCTCGCTGCCGTTGAAGACCGGTTCGCGCCCCATCAGCTCACCGAACCGTTTGGCAAGCCGGCGGATGGAGACGGTCTCCGGACCGGTGACGTTCAAGGCCGCCGGCGGAGAGCTTGCCAGGGCCAGGCTCAGCAACGCGATGTTGCACACGTCACCCTGCCAGATGACGTTGGCGAATCCCGTAGCGAGGTCGATCGGCTCGCCGCGCCAGACCCTGTCGGCAATATCCGCCAGCACGCCGTAGCGAAGCTCCACGGCGTAATTCAGCCGGAAGTGCAGCACCTTCAAGCCGGCCTTTGCGCTGGCGTAATCGAAGGCCCTTTCCCTTCCCAGGCAGCTCATGGCGTACTCGCCCACGGGGGCCGGGGGCGTCTGCTCGGTGGCCCCGCTGGTCTCCACGTGCATGATGGGATACACGCAGCCGGTGGAGAACGCCACCACGCGCGCCTGCCCAAGGGTCCTGGCGACGTCGCCTGCCAGGAGGGTGTTGACCGCCCAGGTGGTCGGCTCGTCGCCCGTGGAACCGAACTTGCGCCCAGCCATGTAGATGACATTGGGCGCCTTGGGCAGCTTCGCCAGTCCGGCCGGGTCGAGCAGGTCCAGTTGGCGCGTCTCGATGCCCTCCGCCCGCAGCGCATCCAACTTGCAGGCGTCGACGGCCATGACCGTCGCTTCGGTCCCGGCTGACTGGATGGCGCGCTGCGCCATCCGCGCCAGGCTCGGGCCTATCTTTCCGCCGGCGCCGATGATCAGGATGTCGCCGCTCAGCTTGGCGACAAAGTCCACAAGCTCCTTTCGGGGCCGGCTGAGCAGCTCGTCAAGCTGCTGTTCGTTCTCTATCTTTTCCGGCAGCGGCTCCATTGGGATCGACTCTCCCAGAGGATCGTTTGTTCGCAGCGAGTCGGCGGCCGATTATAGCAGGGCCATGGGGAAGCCCGCTCAAGCGCCCTTCTGCATTGTCGCCAAGGCCCCAAGGAAGTCATCCACGTCGAAGACGAACCCGAACGCCACGGAGACCCGCCACAGGCCGATTTCCTTGCACAATTCTTCCCGCGCGGTCCGCTTGTTCTCCACGGCGGTGGTCGCCTGGCGGATGGCCGAACACATGATCCCGCGTCGCGACATGTCCAGCATGCCCCCGGGGGACATCAGCAGGCACCAGTCGATGGCAAAGCCGGCGTAAACCAGGTGGTTGACGTCATGATGGCGGCACAGGGCGGCAAGCTGGTGGCTGGTGACGGCCACCGGTTCATCGCCCACCGGTCTGGCCTCGGGGGCGAAGTCAATGACCTTAAAGGCGCGGCTGCAATCCTCGGCGTTACCCTTGCCGGGAAACACCTGCTCGCCGCGGAACTGTCCGAGCTTCTTGAGCACCGGGTCGGAGTCCGCTCCAGCCGGGGCGGCAGGCTCCGGTCCTGCCAGCTCGACGGTCTTGGCGTAACCGGGGTATTGGCGCAGAAACGGGCCGTCGCTTTGCACGTGGAACAGCCGGATCGGCGAGTTCCGCACCGCCTCAAGCAGCGCGGGGAAGACCTCCTGGCAGATCTGCTTGGACCTGGGGAGGTATTCCACCGCGCGGTACCAGCCGGGATATTCCTCCCGGGTGAAGGGGTTCCAGGCGTGCATGACCACCACGGCCGTGTGGGCGGGTGCGACTTCGATTTCCGCCCTTTTCCAGCCGCCGTAGCCTTCTCCCGGCACTTCCCGGCTGAAATCGGCGTCAAACTGCTGATAGTAATTGGCCCAAACCTTGAGGGTTTGCTCATCCATAGGCTCTCCGCAGCGCGCTTGGGCCGTTGCCTCTGACGCTTCCGCAGTTAAGAACAACGCGTTCACGAAGACTCAGCAGCGCCCATGATAACAGGAACGATCAGGAAATCACCCTACCGTTGATCAAGGGGCCTGGTGCCATGCTTCTGCCAGCAGAAGCACGCTACCTGCCTGCTCGCCTGGTAATGAGAAATGCCCTCCGTCGCCCTGTCTCGACAGTGCTATAAGTGCTATACAGGATGGAGCCGATGGGATTTGAACCCATGACCTTCTGCATGCCATGCAGACGCGCTCCCAACTGCGCCACGGCCCCGGGATTCGCTTACGACGGCCGGGCCGCCGAAGCGTGAAATCTCAACGATGCGCTTGTATCAGGATGGGGCGCGTCCGTCAAGCAAATCGCCCTACCAGGCAGGGTCTTCCAGTTCTCCGGTTTTTACGTGTCGCGCCCGTCTCGGCCTCGCGTGGCGGTTCCGTCTCGGACCCGCAAAACAAAGCTCTCGCAGGCGAGACGCCCCTGAGGGGCGAGACGCCTGCGGTACGCGCGGGCAGGCCCGGAGGGCCCCTTTCGGGGATGCCCGCGACACAGAGAACTGAAAGGCCCTGGCCCTACCAGGGGTTGCTGGCGACGATGATGCAGTCCCGTCGCAGGCGCTCGGGAGAGGCGGCCAGGACCTGTCGGGCCTCTTCCAGGTCGTTGCAGAGGACGAACAGTGCGCTTCCGCTTCCGGTCAGGCAGACCGGCTTGGAGACGGCTACGGAGATTTCCTCCCGCACCCGGCGCAACTGCGGGTAGAGCCACTCGGCTGCCGGTGCGAGCTGATTTTCCAGCAGGCCGCGCCAGTGTGAAGGCGGTCCGGCCAGCAGTTTGGGATCAAGCTGCTTGCCCATCTCCGCGGGGCTGTGGTCGAAGGTCTTGTACACGGCCGTCGTTGAGCAGACCAGATCGCTTACCCAAAGCACGGCTAGGAACGGGTGCACGGTAATAGATTCGATGCGCTCGCCACGGCCGGTCATTCGGGCACCTGGTGGACCAAGGAATAGCGGCGCGTCGCTGCTCAGTTCCGCTGCCAGTGCGGCAAGTCCGCCCTTTGACAGGCCAAGTCGCCAAAGCTCGTTCAATCCCCTCAGCACGGCAGCGGCGTCGGAAGACCCGCCGCCCAGCCCCTTGCCGGGGGGGATCCGCTTGCGGAGCACGATGTCCGCGCCGGGGACATCCCTCCCGTCCGCCAGCAGTTTGGCCGCTCGAAGTGCCAGGTTGTGCTCGTCTTCCCCACAGTCAGCCCCACAGCAGGAGAAGCCAATCCTCCCATCGCTGCGGAGGCGGAGCTCGATCTCGTCGTACAGCGTCACCTTGGCGACGAGTGAGTCCAGTGAGTGGTATCCATCTTCCCGCGGCGGGCCGACAAGCAGGTTCAGGTTAATCTTCCCCGCCGCGCAAACCAGCAACCCACCGCCGCTCAGGGCCTCCGCACGCGGCAAAGGACCGGTTGCCTCGATATCCTTGCGGTTCCCGGCGCACATGGCGGAGAATCAGCCCTTTGACTTGAGTCGCCTCATCACGGCGGCGTCGCGGGCGGAAAGGGTAGGATAGTCCCTGTCGCTGCCGACGTCCGGGCGGCGCTTCCAGCTTCGTTCGCAGCGCTGATAGCGCCCTCGGCCGTCGAGGGCCTCCACCTCCACCGCCAGGCCTTCGGGAAGAGGGCAATTCCGCTCGACGCGTGCGTAGCCCACGCCCAGCAGGTCCTCCAGCTCACCCACGTGGCTCTGAATCAGCTCGGCCACGGCGTCTCTGCCCGCGGCCACCTTGAAGACCGCCTCCGCGTCGAGGGGGTTCTTGACACCGGAATTGCGCAGGGCCTCCAGCTTCACCAGCCCCTCGGCGCGGAGGTCCATCAGGCGCTGCCAGACCCACGCCGGCCCGGCGTCGATGGTGTCGGTGGTGAACGAGGCTAGATCCACGTTCGCCAGCCGCATGTCCTCCGCGAGGCTGACCGCCGCTGGATCGTAATCCGGCAGCGCCGCCAGGTGCACGCTGTCGGGTTCACCGGCCGGGCGGTTGGGGATGTGCTCCCAAGCCTCCTCGCATGTGTGCGGCAGGATCGGCGCAAGCAGCTTCACCATCGCCACGAGCAGCTCGTGGATGACCGTCTGGGTCGCCCTCCGGCGCGGCGAGTCGGGACCGTCGCAATAAAGCCGGTCCTTGACGGCGGAAAGATACACGCTGGATGCCTGCACCGTGCAGAACTCATGCATCAGCCGCGCGGCGCGGTGGAACTCGTAGGCGTCGTAAGCCTGGCGGACCTGCCGGATCAGCAGGTGCAACTGCATCCGCATCCACAGGTCCAGGGAATGTTCGTGCGGTTCGGTGGCGTGGACAGCCGGATCGAAATCGCTGCAAACGCCCATGCAGAACCGCAGCGTGTTGCGGATCTTGCGGTAGGCATCCTCGGCCTGGGCGATGAGCTTGTCGCTGCAACGGACGTCGTCTTCGTAGTTCTGGTTGGCGACCCACAGCCGCACAATGTCCGCGCCGCGCTTCTGAAGCTGTGCCATCACGTCCATCGCGTTGCCGAGGGACTTGGACATCTTGGTCCTTCCCTCCTCGTCAACGACGTAGCCGTGAGTGAGCACCGTCTTGAACGGCGCCTTCCCGCGGTCGCCCAGGGCCGGCAGCAGCGAAAGCTGGAACCATCCGCGGTGCTGGTCGCTGGCCTCCAGGTACAGATCGACGGGGATGTCCTGGACCAGGCCGCGGCGCAAGGCCACCGCGAACCAGCTTGAGCCGGACTCAAACCACACGTCGAGGATGTCGCTGCCGGCTGAAAGCTTCTCGATGTCGAAGGCGGCGGGATCTCTCAGCCACTTGTCGTGGCGCGGATCGTAACCTTCCAGCAGCCTTCGTGGCGGCAGCGTGAACCAGGCATCCGAACCCTCCCTGGCGATGCAACGCGCCACCGCGCGGATGCTGTCCGGCGTAAGCAGGACTTCTCCCCGGCCGTTGTAGAAGGCCGGGATCGGCAACCCCCAGGCCTTCTGACGGGAGATGCACCAATCGGGACGGCTTTCCAGCATCCCTGCGATGCGGTTGCGCCCCCAGGAGGGCACGAAGTCCACTCCGCCGTCGCGGGCGGGGCGGCGGCAGACCTCCATCGCAAGGTCCCGCAGCGAGCGATGCCCCTCGGCCAGGGGACGATCCACGGCGACAAACCACTGTTCCGTGGCGCGGAATATCGTGGGGGTCTTGGAGCGCCAGTCGTGCGGATAAGAGTGCGTGACCAGATCATCGGCCACAAGCTTGCCATCCTGGCGAAGTCGCTCAACGATAAGCGGATTGGCCTCCCAGACGCTCTTGCCCGCCAGCCAGGAGGCGACGGTGGAGTCAAAGGTCCCATCGGCCCCGACGGGGCAATAGATCTCCAGGTTGTGCTTCAGCCCCGTGCCGTAGTCCTCCAGTCCGTGGCCGGGGGCGGTGTGCACCAGGCCCGTGCCGTCTTCCAGCGTGACATACTCCGCCGGCACGACGGGGCATCGCTTGTCCGCCAGTGGGTGCTGGTAGGTCAGGCCTGCCTTGACCAACTCCTGCCCCGCCAATGGCGGGCCGAGGATTTCGTGGGACTTCACCCACCCTTGCCGCGCAGCGCGGATCGCGCCCAGCACCGCCTCCAGCCTGCCTTCGGCGACGATGAACGTCCACGGGCCATCGGCCGTTTCCAGGCGGAGGCAAACGTATGGGAACTCAGGATGCACTGCCACGGCGAGGTTGGCCGGAAGGGTCCACGGCGTGGTCGTCCAGACCAGCAGGCTTGCCTCCTGCCCGCCGCATCCGGGCAGATCGCCCCCCGACGGACCGGTCAGCTTGAAGGCGACGTATATGCTGGGGTCCTGGCGGTCGTGGTATTCCAGCTCTGCGTCGGCCAGGGCGGTGCGGTTGGCTATCGACCAGTGCACCGGCCGAAGCTGCCTGTAGACCACGCCCTGCTCCACCAGGCGCGCGAATACCTCCAGCACCGCTGCCTCGTACTGCGGGTCCGTGGTGAAATACGGTCGGTCGAATTCGCCCATGACCCCCAGCCGCTGAAACTGCCCGGACTGCAACGCAGCGAACTTCTTTGCATACTCGGCACAGCGGCGCCGGATCTCCATCGGTGGCATGTCGGCGGCGGAGGCGCCCAGCTCGTCCAGCGCCTTCTGCTCGATCGGCAGCCCATGGCAATCCCATCCCGGCAGGTAAGGGGCGTCGAACCCGGCCATGGTCTTGACCCGCACGACTATGTCCTTCAGGACCTTGTTGAGCGCCGTGCCCATGTGGATGTTGCCGTTTGCGTACGGCGGGCCGTCGTGGAGGATGAAGCGAGCCGCCCCTTCGCGGGCCTTGCGAATCCGGCCATAGAGGTCCCGCTCCCGCCAGCGCTGCTGAATGGACGGTTCCTTGGCCAGGAGATTGGCCTTCATGTCGAAGGAGGTCCTGGGGAGGTTCAGTGTGTCCTTGTAGTTGCCTTTGCCTTCGCTCATCGGTTGCTCCTGACGCCCGAGCGGATTGCCTGCACTCTTGGGCGATCCGCCGAGGTATCTGCTGGGCGTCAAAGAAAGGCCCTGGAGCCATGTTAGCCCCAGGGCCGTCGATTGCACGCAAAAGCTGTCTCTATCCTGGGGCGCCCAGACCCTTGCCAGCCGGGGCAATAATGATATCTGTGCGGACGGTCCCTTGGGCTGCCTGCAAGGGCAACCAAGAGCAAGCCGGATCGTTCCGAACCGTCCGCATCGTTCCTTATCCCCGCGCCAAGTGCGCTTGCCTGTCCGCCGGATTATGCCGACTTGGCGGTACAAGTCAATCGGCAACATGGTCCTGGTTGTTCGGCCCGTCCGCCTTCGCGTCGGGGGACGGGACAATGGAAGGAGGCTGATTGGTCGCCAGCAACGGCGCTTTTGCCGCGATCAGGGCCCCCAAACGCAATGACCCGAGTTTGGGGACCCCGGCCAGGGCCTGAGGCTCAAGCGCCTTCCGGTGCAACAGGTCGATCTTTTGCCACGCCCCGGACTCAAAGCGCCAGGCTACCGCCATTCCAAGCACAACTACGTACAGGCTGGCGGCGATCCAGGGTCCGATGCTGGTCGTTTGCGGTGCGAACTTCACGGCGGCTGCGCCTCCCCCGACGACCAGGCCCCAACTGAGCAGGATGGTCATGCGCATGGGCCAGAAGGTGTCGCCCGCCCCGCGGAGCGCGCCGATGTAGACGATCCCCACGGCGTCAAAGAGCTGGAACACAGCCGCACAGAGCATGATGTTGCCGCCGATGCGGACGATCTGCTCCCTCAGCACCGCTGCCGCAGCACCATGACCCAGGGTGGAGGGATCGATCCGCACGAAGAACTCCACCATGGGATGGCGAAACAGGTAGAAAGCCAACCCGCAGAGGCCCATGTAGGCGGTCGCAATCAGCATCGCCACGTGCGTGCGCCTTCGGGCCAGGTCCGGGCGGTTTTCGCCGATGCACTTGCCCACTAGCGCCGTCGTGGCGATGCCTATGCCCACGGCCGGCATGAAGGAAAGACCTATGTATCTCATCGCCGCGGTGCTGGCGGCCAGGTGGACCGTGCCGAAGCGGCCCACCAGCGCCGCCGTAAAGAGGCTCCAGCACGCCACGTCGTTGCAGAACTGCACCCCCGCCGGCCAGCCCACCCGCAGCAGCGCGAAACAGTGCCGCAGCCGGACCATGCGATACAGGTGCGTCGCGTAGCGCTTCCGCATCGCTGGCGAGAAGAAGACCCCCGCCAGCAGAATCAACTGGATAATCCAACTGGCCAGACTGCCGATCGCCGCTCCTTCCAACCCCATCGCGGGAAAGCCCAGCTTACCGAAGATCAGCACCCAGTTGGCCAAGACGTTGAAGGCGTTGGCGATCAGCGACGCGGCCAGGACGATCCTGGGCCGGTGGATGCCGAAGAAGAACTGCTCCAGGACCCTGGCTGGCAGCGTCGCCAGCGCGCTGACGGCCATGTAGCGGAAATAGGTCATCTCCTGCGCCTGCACGTCCGCGGGATGGCCGAAGGGGGTGAAAATCGGCCCGGCCAGCAGCGCCAGCGGCGCGATCATACAGGCAGAGAGCATCGCCACGGCAAGACCCGCCCAGACGTACGCGCCGGTCCGTTTGAAGCGCCCCGCGCCGTAGTTCTGGCTGACGAAGGTGTTGACCACCATGAGGGTCCCCAAGGCGAGGCTCTCGGGGATAAAGGCGAACATGCCTCCCAGGAACTGCGCGCTGAAGGCCGCCGGACTGACGAAGGCCACCATCAGCCCGTCCACGAACCTCAACAAGGTGCTGTTGAGCATGGTCAGGCTTGCCGGCCAGCTCAGCGACAGCACCTCGGTGAGTCCCCATCGCTTCTTGTCGTCGATCTGTTGGGCCATTCTTCAACGGCAGGCCAGGCCGTCTGTGGGGCAAGCGGCCGCCCTTGGCCTGGACACAACGGGGATGATACACCGTCAAGAGGATTGGGACAAAAAGGTGCGCCCGGCAAAGTGGCTTTGGCCCTTCGGGAACTGCCAGGCGGGCCACTACTCGTGTCTCAGCGCCTCGATGGGATCCAGCCTGGCCGCACGCAGGGCCGGGTAAAGCCCGCTGACCAGCCCGACCACCACGGCCATGACAAAGGGCAGGACCAGCGTGGAGGCAACGAGGATCGTCGTGAACTTCAGCAGGCGTTCAACCGCCCAGGGAACCAGCATCCCCACAAAGATGCCCAGCAGCCCGCCGACGGTGGTCAGCGCGATGGCCTCGATGAGGAACTGGACCGTGATGTCACGGCGCTTGGCGCCCAAGGCGCGCCGGATGCCTATCTCCCGCGTGCGCTCCGTGACGCTTGCCAGCATGATGTTCATGATGCCTATACCCCCCACCAGCAGCGACACGGAGGCGATCACCAGGAACATGAAGTTCCACAGCCGCCGCTGCTGCTTGATCTGCTCGATGATCTCCAGCGGCACGGTCACCTCGTAGTCCTGCTTGGGGTGCTGTCGCTCCAGCAGACTTCTGGCGACCGTCGCGCCGTCGATCACGGCCTGCTCGTCGGCCATCTGGAGGATGCACTGGCTGACGGCGACCTTCTCATAGGTCTCGCTTCCGGCTGAGACCATGATGTTCATCTCCCCGAAGCGCGCCAGATCGGCCGTCATGGGCACCACCACGTAGTTCTCCACATCACTGGCCCCGCCCGATAGCGCCAGGGGAAGCTGGCGAATGATCCCCACGACGGCGAACGGCTCGGATCCCAGCCAGATGGTCGCACCCAAAGGGTCCCGGTAGACCAGCAGCCGCCGCGCCAGCGAGGCCGTCAGCACGCAGACGGGCCTGGCGCGAAGGTAGTCGGCGCCGGTGATGAACCTCCCGCCGACCATGTCCGTCTGGGCGATCCTCGCGTAGGCCGGTTCCGTGCCGATCACCGTCACCGCCAGGCTGCGACCCGCCTCGCTCGCGTACCTCTGCGTGCGTCGCACCACCACGCAGCGAACCACCCCCGGGATGGTGTCGCGGAGGCGCGCCACGTCCTTGTTCTGTAGCCCGTATTCCAGGATGCCGGAAGACTGCGCGGAGGCGCCCGACTCCGCCGGCGGCTTGACGGAGCTGACGATGATGTTGTTGCTGCCCAGCCGTCGCAGCGCCCGCTGCGCCTCGTAGCTGCCGCCCTCGTTTATCGCCAGCATCGCGATGACGCTCCAGACCCCAAAGAGTATGCCCAGGACGGTCAGCCCCGATCGCACCTTGTGCGCGCCCAGGTCATGAAGGCCCAGTCGGATGATGTCCCACAACTTGTTGAAGAAGGCCTTCATGTTCCGGCCTTGCCGCCGCCATTGAGGGTGTCGGAGTCCACTTGACCGTCGCGGAGGCGGACGATGCGATGGGTGTGGGCGGCGACGCCTTGGTCGTGCGTGACGATGATAATCGTCCGCCCGCGGCGGTGCAGATCGTCGAAAAGGGCCAGGATCTCCACGGAGGTCTGGGAGTCCAGGTTGCCGCTAGGCTCATCGGCCAGCAGGACCAGCGGATCGTTGGCCAGCGCGCGGGCGATGGCGGCGCGCTGCTGCTGCCCGCCGGAAAGCTCCGAAGGGCGGTGGTCGAGGCGATCTCCCAGCCCCACCATCGCCGCCAGTTCCCGGCTGCGAGAATGGCGACTGCGGCGGGAGATGCCCTGGTAGAAAAGCGGCACCTCGATGTTGGCCACCAGCGTCAACTGAGGGATCAGGTTGAAGCTCTGGAAGATGAAGCCGATCCTGCGGTTCCTCACGTCGCTGAGCTGGTCATCGCTCATCCCGGATACGTCCTGGCCTCCCAACCAGTAGCGGCCCCGACTGGGGCGGTCCAGGCAGCCCAGCAGGTTCAGCATGGTGCTCTTGCCCGAGCCGCTGGGCCCCATGATGGCGACATATTCGCCCTGGGTGATGGCCAGGTCGATGCCTTGAAGCGCCGCCACGCCCGGTCCGACTGGATAGATCTTCCAAAGCTTCTCCAGATGAATCAGTGTGTCGGTCAAGGCTGACTATTGCCTCCACTCTGCCTGGCAGAGGCCTCCAATCCCGATTTATGGGGATTGGGGACCTCCAGCGGTTGGGGCCGCGGGCCTGCTCTTGCCGCCTTGTTCCCCTTTGCCCTCCTGGGGGCCTCCCTCTTCCGTCGGGGGGGCCAGCAGGACCCTGTCGCCTTCCGACAGGCCCGAGACGATCTCCACCAGCGTGTCGTTCATCCGCCCCACCTTGACGGGTGCCCTCTGGGGAGTGTTGCTGGCCAGCCTCCAGCAATAGGTTTGTTCCTGTTCCGCGAACACGGCCGCAACGGGGACGTATAGCACGTCACTCAACCGGCCCAGGACAATCTCGACCTTGGCGGTCATCTCCGGTCTCAAGGCGGATACGTCGTTGGGGTCCACGGTGACGATCACGGTGTAGACCTTCATGTTCCTCGAGGCCCACCAGCCCTGGCTCTCGGGCACCGGGGATATCTTCTTGACGGCGCCTTTCAGGGCCGTGTCTGGCTTGGCGTCCAAGCGGATGAAGGCCTCCAAGCCCAGCGTGACCTGGT
>Ga0315274_10005643_pt1 | contig 18290 bp, 24 predicted proteins | sample YL17G02_20_MG_FD_203700 | JGI IMG/M metagenome (GOLD analysis project Ga0315274, IMG submission 203700) | Sediment microbial communities from Yellowstone Lake, YNP, Wyoming, USA - YL17G02_20 | ecosystem: Environmental > Aquatic > Freshwater > Lake > Sediment | place: USA: Wyoming | collected...
TACTGGCCTCTTTTTTTTTCTGGCTTTTGCCATAATAATATGATGTTTTTGTTATTTAAAAGACTTATGGAGTTAGTCTCTCAGGATCTCTTGTGAATAATGTTGCTTCCCTGATATTTGGCAAGTTTAAGAGCATTTGTGTAAGTCTTTCAATACCTATTGCAAATCCGCCGTGAGGGGGAGCTCCGTATTTGAAGAACTTTGTAAACCATTCAATATTTTTCAAGTCCATTTTCCTGTCTTTTACATTTTTTATTATTTGCTCATATCTGTGCTCTCTTTGTCCTCCAGAGGACATCTCTACCCCCTTATAATTCAAGTCCACACTTCTTGCCCATTCTGCATCTTTATCATCTGCCATTACATAAAATGGCTTTATCATATGAGGGAATCTGTTAAAGAAATAAAATTCTGCATTGTATTTTTTCTGGACATAATCCCACAATATTTTTTCTGCCTCTGCGTCAATATCTTGCCCTCTTATCTTCTTTCCATGTTTTTCAAGAATGTCATAAATTTCAGGAAATCTTAGTTCTGGAAAAGGGGTTTTTGGAACTTTTAGTTCAATTTTTAAAAGTTTTAGCTCATCTTTACAATCCTCAAGAACTTTTTTAATAGCAGAAACAATAACTTGTTCTTCTACCCTCATTGTGTCTGTTTCATCTTTTACGAATGCAAATTCAACAGCGCATGTCCTATGCTCACACAAATGTTTTATTGTATGGCTTTTTTCAGCCCTCCAACTTGGCCCTATATCATATAATTTTTCTATTCCTCCAAGTATTGTAAGTTGTCTATGCAATTGAGGGTCTTGTCTTAGAAATGCCATCTTTCCAAAATACATCAAAGAAAACATTTCTGCCCCGCCTTCTCCAGGCGTTCCGATAATACACGGGGTAAAAACCTGCATAAAACCATTGCTATTAAGATATTCCTGCATCCCTTCTATTATTTTTGCCTGTATTTTGAATATAGCACTATTTTTATCATTTCTTAAATCAAGAGAGCGCCAGTCTAATCTTTTTGATATCTCTGTTTTTGAAAAATCAGATATATCTATTGGCAAAACAGGGTCTGCTTCTGAAAGCAATTCTATTTCTTCAGGGATTATTTCTTTGCCGCCAGGAGCCTGTTTGCTTTCTACTACCTTGCCTTTTATAGAAACAACTGACTCTTTAGATATTCTTTTCATTAATTCAAAGACTTTTTCAGAAACCTTTTCTTTGTGAGCAGTTATCTGCAGTTTTCCAGTCATATCCCTTAAAACAAGAAAATTCAGCTTTCCTAATGCCCTTGTGTCATCTACAAAGCCCTTAACAAGCACATTTTTTCCAATGTCCTTTGAAGTAATATTTATTGTAAGTGTCCTTTCCATCTTTTTATTCTAATCCTAAGCTTTTAATTATCTTGTGTTTATTAAACTTTTCCAAGTCATCATAATCTTGTCCTATGCCAAGGAAAAGAATTGGCTTACCGGTTATGTAACTAACAGAAATAGCTGCTCCGCCTTTTTCATCTACATCTGCTTTTGACAGGATTATAGCATCTATACCAATAGAATTGTTGAAGCTTTTTGCCTGTTCAACAGCATCATTTCCAACTATGCTTTCCCCAATAAAAATTTTCATGTTCGGCTTGGCTACACGGACAATTTTCTCCATTTCGCTCATTAAATTCGCTTGAGTATGCATTCTGCCTGCAGTATCTACTAATACAACATCTATGGCTTTTGACTTTGCATGTGCAATAGCATCAAATGCAACTGCAGCAGGATCTGCCCCGTACTTGTGCTTTATTACTTTTATTCCAAGCTTGCTTCCATGCTTTTCCAGCTGCTCAATTGAAGCAGCCCTAAATGTATCAGCTGCTGCAAGAACACAAGAAAGGTTTTCTTTTTGTAATAAATGAGCAAATTTTGCGATTGTTGTTGTTTTTCCGCTTCCATTTATTCCAAAGAAAACTATAATATAAGGTTTTTTTGCATTTTTTATCTCTTCTACAATATCAAAGGGCTCTATCATCAAAGAGTCTATAGAATTTGCAAGAGCCTCTTTAACAGCATTTTCAAATTCTTTCTTTGGCATTGGCTTGTTTACAAGCTCTTTTTTTAATTTTTTATTTAATGCATCTATAACATCAAGTGCAACAGAGTTCTCCATCAGCACAATCTCTAGTTGTGAGAAAAACTCTGAAAAATCATCTTCATCAAGCTTAACCTGAAATGTTTCTGTTAATTTTTCCTTTAGCTTGGCAAAAAATCCTTTTTTTTCTTTTTTTTCCTCTTTTATCTCTTCTGGAAATTCTTTTTTAATCTCTATTTTTTCTTCTTTTAGCTCTTCTTCAACTTCTTTTTCTTCTTCTAATTCTGCTTCTGCTGTTAATGTTTCTGTAGTTAATGTTAATTCAGTTTTTTCAATATCTTTGTCTTGTTTCTTTCCTTTTGATTTCTTTTCTAATTTTTTAATATCTTCTTCTTTAAATGCGAGTTTTTCTGAAGGCCCGCCAATTATATCTTCAACATCTTTTTCAATTTCTTGTCTTTCTTCTGTTGTCAGTGCCTCTTCAGCTTCTTTTTGCTTCTCTCTTCTCTCCTCTTCCTCAACCCTTTCTATAATAGCCATATGCTCTTTTGCCTTTTCTATTTCCAAAAAATCCCCTATCTTTTCTGCTTCTTTCTGCTGTTCACTCTTCTCTGGTTCCTTGGGCGGTTCACTCTTGCCCTTTATTTTATCAGCTACGCTAGAAATAACCTTCTTTAATTTATCTTTTAAAAATCCAAACATTTTACTTGAAAAAATTAGCCAATTTTGTTTGCTTTTTGTATTCTGAAAGAAGCTTACTATTGTTCAAAAAGGTTTCTATTCTAAGCTTTAATCTTGTTTGAGATGCATTTAATGATTCTTTTAATGAAGAAAATCTCTCTGGCTTGCTTTGCATAGCGCTTCTGCAAGTCTCTCTTAAAATCCCTACACCACATGGCGCCCAGTATTCTGGTCTGCATTCCCTTATAACAAGAACAGCTGCCTGCCTTCTTATTGCATTTAGATATTCTGAAACAGCGAGACGAGCGACATAATAGCCGCCTGCAACTTCGCTTGCATAATCTTTTCTGCCATGCCAGTTTTCATAATCTTTCATAATATATGTCTCCTTTCCTTCTTGATTCCATACAGACGAAGGCATTTTAGCTTCTATAACTTCAAATGAAAATTCTCCGGGAATTAACAAAATCTCATAATGATTTCCTATATATTCTGCATGAAACAGCATAAATTCAGGAATTTGCTGATAATATCTTATTTTATCCATGAGCAGTTCAGATAGATTGCTATCTGTAGCTGTTATTGCCCATCTTGTTGGAACAAGTTTTCTGCTTGTTTTTACTCCAAGCATGCCTGCTGAAAGAATTTTTATTATATTACTCACTGGAATTCTTGAAGTATACAATTCTTGCATTGCTGTGTTTGCCTTTACATCAATATCATTTGCCAAATAATCGACTTTTTTCTCAATTTTTGGATTTTCTTCAAATCTTACTTTCTTAAGAGGGGCAGGGTTTCCTATTATTGGATTATGCATGTCAAACTGAAATTTTAATGTTGGTTTTTTCTTTAATTTAAACTCCATTGAAACAGGCTTTGATGTCAAAGCAACTTCCTGCATAATATCTTTTAAATGATTTTTCTCATATTTTATGCTTGAAATAAAACGAGAATAAATCATTTTTCCCCTATAAGACATTATTTTTAAAATATCTGCCTGCTCAGCATGCCATTGCTCAGGCATGCTTAGATTTGAAGTATCCCCATACTCTTCTGGAGCAAGAATTCCTGTAAAAACTTTTGGATAAAAATTATGGCCCACGAAAATTTCAGGTGGAGATGATCCTGAAAAATGATCTGAAACTTTTGGCTGAAAAGCTTGCAATTTCGCCAAGATTTTACATGGCTTGCCACATAAACCTTTACCCATACATCTTATACACAATAACTCTCTGTCCATCTTGTTTTAAAGAAAAAGGGATATTAATAATTATCTTTTCTGAATTAAATAATTAAATGGATTATATTCTATTTTCTTATCACTAAACTGCTCAAATAAAAGCTTTAGATTTTCCATAACTAAATGATATGCCTTAAGAGAAATTGAACCATTAGCGTACTTGTCCACTAGCCTAAATAGCTGTTTCTTTGTTTCCCCGCTTTTTCTGAATATTTTTGAAAAATTATTCTTATGACATCTATAATTCATGACCGGCTCTTTTACAGACATTATTTTTGTGCCATTTCTGCTTGCTCTTAAAAAAAACTCTAAGTCTTCTGCAACCTTATAGCTTTCATCAAATCCCCCATACTTGTCAATTAATGATTTTTTAAGCATGGTTGTGCTGAACATAAATGGCCCCCTTGTAAGTGTTGCCTTGAAAAGTTCTTCATGATTATCATATCCCATAACTTTTCTTATACCATAGACTTTAGAATCTTTATCCATGAAGTAATAATCCCCATAAATTAGGTCTAAATCAGGATTATCTTTCATTAAATTTACTCTTTTTTCCAGACTTTTTTCGCAAAGAACATCATCCTGATCCAAGAATGTAACTAAAGGGGTTTTTGTCATGCTTAAGGCAGTGTTTAAGGCGTTAGCTTTTCCTTGATTGGGATATTGTTTTATATAAAAAATTCTTGAATCATTTGTTTCACTGATTATTTTCTCAGAATTGTCTGGAGAACCATCATTTATTATAACATAATTAAAATTCTTAAATGATTGCGAAAGTACACTATTGATAGTTTCTCTTAAAAACCTTTCTCCTTTGTAAACAGGGGTGATTACAGTTAAATCCATTTTTCCCTAGCTTTTGATTAGCATGTTTCTTTATTTTTAAATTTATTTATTACAAAGAATTTAAAGCGAAAGCTTTATATATAAGTTCGCCTTAATGTAACTATACGAACCTTTAGGTTTGGGGGATAAGATGAATCAAGAACTTGCTAAACTTGAAACAGAAATGAAACTAAGAGGTCTTAGCGAAAGAAGTATAAAATCTTACATGTTCTTTAACCAAAAATTTCTTGATTTTATAAACAAAAAGCCTGAAGAGATTGTTGAGCAAGACGTTAAGAATTATCTTGTCTCTTTGATTGACAATTATGAAAACAGCAGCATAAATCTTGCTTTTTCTGCACTTTGCTTTTTTTATGAAACTGTATTAAAAAATGATTTTAAAGATATCAGGGTTCCAAAACGCGAGCAAAAAATGCCCCCTGTTCTTTCAAAAGATGAAATAAAGTTATTAATTGAAAAGGCAAGGAACAAAAAATCAAAACTTGCTATAAAATTTTTGTATTCTACAGGATTAAGAGTTTCTGAATTTGTAAATCTGCAGAAAAAAGACATTGAGTTAAATGAAAAAATAGGGTGGGTTAGGGCTGGAAAAGGCAAAAAAGACAGGTTGTTTATTTTGCCAGAATCATTATTACCTGAAATCAAGGAAGTTATGGATAATGCATTTACAGAGTTTATTTTTCCTGTAACTCCAAGAGCTGTACAGAAGCTTGTTAAGAATTCATGCAGAAGAGCAGGGATAAACAAAAAAGTTTCTCCGCACACTCTGAGACACAGTTTTGCTACCCATTTGCTTGAAAATGGCACAGATATAAGAAAGATACAGGAATTGCTTGGACACAGCAATTTGCAAACAACGCAAATTTACACCCATGTTTCTGCTGAAGAACTTAAAAAAATAAAAAGCCCGTTGGACGGGCTAGGAATTTAAAATGATGAGAACAACTGCTGATATGGTCATTGATTATTTAAAGCATTATTATGATATAGGAGAAATTCCAATTAAATATGAAAATCCTGATGGTAGAATTATCTTCTTTATAAACAAGAGAGGAGTTGAGGATACAGTAAAGAAAAAGCTGATGGAGCAGATAAAAGATATTGGAGGAGAGCACTATGAAAAACTGACAAAAATTTTGCATGAGATAATAACAAATCCAAGAATAGATGATTTAGAAAAAGATGATGACAGAAAGATGTTAGAAGAAAGGCTTTCTGAATTAAGAAGAAGGATATATGAGGTTGAAAACAAGCAGTTTACAGAAATTATAGACAGAAAATTCAAAGAGTCTCAGGAGATGAAAAGAACAAAGGGTTTTTATAAAACTGTTGTTGACATTCTTGGAGAAAAGGATGAAAATGATAAGTATAAATTTGATACATGGCAGATGATATCCACCCCAGATCTTTATACTCTTGAGCAGGTAATTTATGTTGAAGACGGCTGTAAAAGCGAGCCTAAATGCGGAAACTGTGGAGATTATATATTTTTCAGGAAAATAAAGTTAGAGAAAAAGGCGAAAGAAAAGAAAGAAGATATTGAAAAATTAAAAGAAAAAGAGCTAAAGGAAGAAAAAGAAGCAGAAGAAGTTGATACAAATGAAGATGAAGAAGATAAAGAGATATCTGCAGGCAGATTGGTTATGACAAATTTTGGACAAGACCATCTTTTAAAAGGTGATATAGATTATCTTTTGAATAATGAATTTGATGTAAATGAACCAAAAGTGATAGGTCTTATGAGTAGAACATATGATCTTCTGGCAAAACGCCTGGGAAAGGAGTTTAGAGAGGTATTCAACGCCAAAAGAATAACAAAAGAAGAAAAAAATAAGAAAGGAAAGATAGTAAAAGTTGATATTCTTGAAAATTGGGAAATTTGCAAGAATTACAAAGAAGTTGAAGAAGAACTTGAAACTATTAGGAAGAAATAGAATTCTAGCTGTTAATTAAAAAAAAGAAAAAATAAAGAAAAAGAAAAAAGAAGAGATTAAATTATCCTTAAAGATTTTAGTATGCTTTCTGCATGCTCTTCTAATGCAGAACCAAATCCTTTACCTATTGCTAAGCCAACTCCAAGCATTATGCCTGCAACTATTATCAATATGCTGTTTTCAGCCAATGATATTTTTATGCCTATTTGTGATAATGCAATCAGTGCTATAAATACAAGCAAGATTACCTTCACAACAGCTGCAAACATCTTTGATGCTACAACTTCTTTACTGACTAGTTTGACTGTCAGAATGTTTACTGCAATCCAGCCAACTATCACTATGATAGCAGCAATAACTGCATTAGGCAACCATTGGGCTAACTGCATAAGCAAGTCTGATATAGGTCCAAGATCAAGATAATCTGTAGCAGTCGCAAAGAATGCTATAAATACCCACCATTTAATAATTGTTCCTACAATTCCTGATGGGCTTATGTTTCCAAGTGTCTTGTTAAGTCCGGTCTTGACAAACCATCTATCAAAGCCCGTTCCTTTCAAAATACCTTTGGTTATCTTACCTAGAATCCATGAAATCAATAGACCTGCTGCAAATATTACTATAAATGCAGAAATCCCTGGCAATGCTGAAATAAAGCTATTCAACACAGTTGATAAAGGATCCAATACAAGTTCTTCAACCATCTTTTCCTCCTTTTACCTCTTTTATAAATTTACTATATTTTATAGAGGGTTTTTGTATATTTAAGCCTTTTGTTTTTTTAGTAATGCTGATAGCCTTATATTAATAGTTTTTTATGTTGTCTTGGCGGCTGGTTCTCTTTTTTAAGACATTACCTTTAAACTTTACTATATTACTTTTTTAATAATCAAAAAATGCCTGTATTTTGACTCACTTTTGATTGTTGATTCTAATTTTATCTCTTTTTTAAACAAAGAACAGAATAAAACAGCAGTTTCTGCATCTCCTCCTTCAAAAGACAAGTCAAATTTGTATCTCTTTGAAAGTTCTTTCAGCTGTTCAAGAATTTTTTCATCAATAATCTTTCCAAGAAACTCTTTTGGAATTCCATCGCATGCAATTTTTGTTATGACAACTTTAAACTTGTTTTTCAAAAGTTCTTGCCATAATTTCTCAGGATTATATGTCCACAAAGGAGAAATTACTTTCAAATCATGCTTTTCTGCTAATTTTTTAATTCTTTCTGCCTGGTAATTGCTTGCTATTCCGCCTATAACCAAAGCTTCTACTTTATCTTTGACTTTTTTCAAGATTTTTTCAAGATCTTTTAATTCCTTTTCTTTTCCTGCTGAACTTTTTTGAATTATCAAAGGAATTGATAATTCTTTTGCTTGTCTTTTTAGCAGTTCTAAAGAGGGCTTATGATACATGTAAGAATCATAAGAGCTTGGAATAATCGAAAGAAGATATTTTATCTCATACCCTTGCTCCCTTGCCTTAAACAAAGCAAGACAAGAATCCTTGCCTCCTGAAAATAATACTGCGGCTCTCATTTTAATCTCATGCCATAAGCTTTTTGCTCATCAATTGTTTTTTCTGTAAAAACCACTTTTGGCAGATTATCTATGTTAATTTTCTTGAAACCTAGATTCATAAACAGATTTTTTTTGAAAGTCAGGGTAAAAACAAATCTCACACCAATTTTTTTAGCCTCTTTGATGCATTCTTTAATCAATTTTGTCCCTATACCCCGATTCATATATTCTTCATCAACAGCAAGGGCATAGATTTCTGCACTCTTTTCATCCCATATTTTAAGTCCAACACAGCCTATAACTTTGTTTTTTTCTTTGCAGACAAAATACTCTCTAGAGTTCTGGGCTATTTTTTCTCTTGTTCTGTAAAGCATAAATCCTTTTCTTGCGTATTTCTCTATAATGTCATGTATCTGCTTGATATCTTTTAATGATAGTTTTTCAAATTTCAGTTGTGTTTCCATTTTATTCTATAGTAAATTTAAGGGAATACCTCATTCTTCCCTTCTTCTTTATTTCTATTATTTTAAATTTTCCAATTTCTTTAGTGTTTTTAACATGTGGCCCGGCACATGCAATCTTATTGAAGTTGACAATCTCGTAGATTGTAATAGCTTTAATTGAGTCCGGTATAAAACGCATGTCAACGATTTTTTTAGCTTCATCTCTTGATAAAGAATACATTTTAACATCCAGTTCTTTTCTGATAATATCATTAACCTCTTTTTCAAGCTGGTCTTTTATTGCTCTTAAGTCTGTTTCTGTCTCAAGATTAACACTGACCATGTTTTCGTCAGAAGTCATTCCAGTAGATTTTGTATTATACTTTTCTTCTAATATTGTGCTAAGTATGTGGTCTGCAGTATGTAGTCTTTCTTTCATTTTATAACTCAACAAACTCTGTTTTTATTTGTTTTAATGAGGTTAATGAGATCATCTTGGAAATTCCATATTTTTTAATAGCTTCTTTTGCAAAGGCATAATACTCATCAATATCTTTTGTTCTTAATTTTAAAATTAGCTCATAATCTCCTGTAACAATATCAACACTTTCAACTCTTGGGTCTTTTGCAATTGACTTGGCAACTTCTTCTGGCTCTCCGTATTTTTGAGGGATTAAATTTACCAAGATATATGTGCAATGCCCTTCTCCAATTTTTTTATAATCAAATACAGCCTTGTAAGTTTTTATCTTGCCTTCTTTTTCAAGCTTTTTTATGTTATAATGTATTGTAGTAGAAGGCTCTTTGAGTTTTATTGCTATTTTTGCAATTTGTGGAGTGCAAAAATTCTCTTTGAACAAACTTATCAGCCTAGGCCCTATATCTTTCATTTTTGTTTTGCAATTTTGTTTAAAATTTCTATTGCTTTTTGGAGATTTTCATTTTTAGTTGCAAATGAAATTCTAAAGTGTGTATTATGTTGTGAAAAAGCAGAGCCAGGAACTACGAGAAGATTGTTTTTTATGCAATTTTCCATAAACTTTTCAGGATTACAAGGGTATTTTACAAATGCATAGAAGGCGCCTTCAGGTTTTGCAATTTTATATTCTTTTTTTAAGCCATTAAAGATTATATCCCTCTTTTTTTTATATTCGCTTATATGTTTAGTTATATCAGAATCAAATGCCTTTATTGCAGCATATTGAAATGGGGTTGGTGCACAAACAAAATTAAACTGTTGGACTTTTATCGCCTCTGTAATTATTTCTTTTGGTCCAGCAACATATCCCACTCTCCAGCCAGTCATCGCATGGGACTTAGAAAATCCATTTATTGTCAGAGTATTGGGATATATGCTTCCAATGCTAAAATATTTTTTTTCATAACAAAATTTTTCATAAATCTCATCAGAAATAATCAAGAGATTGTATTTTGCGGCAATTTTCGCCAAGTTCTTTAATTCATTTTCTGTATAAACCTTTCCAGCCGGATTATTTGGAGAATTAATCACAATAGCGATTGTTTTATTGCTGATTTTTCTTTTTAATTCTTCTAAATCTAAAGAAAAATCGTCTTTCGTCCTTGCATAAACCGGAACACCCCCATTTTGGATAATTAATTCCTTATAGGCTACAAAATATGGCTCAAAAAGTATTATTTCATCACCTTCATTAATTATTGTTGTAAAAACTATTGATAGTGCTCCTGAAGCCGCAGAAGTAACAATCACCTGCTCTTCTTCAGCTATTATATTGTTTTCCTTTCTTAGTTTTTCCAAAATTTTTTGTTTTAGCTCTTTTATTCCGGTAGTTTGGGTATATTGATTTAGTCCTTTCTTTATAGAGCTAATTGCCTCTTTTTTTACATCATCAGGAACATCAAAATCAGGAAGTCCTAATGACAAATCAATAGGATTTTTCATTTTAGAAGCCATTTCAAACATCTTTCTAACACCACTAACATTCATGGACTTTATTCGCTTATTTATCATAAAATTGAATAATATTCAATTATTTATATAGTTTTCGCTTAATTTTCGAATATTATTCAATTAGATATATATAAGTCATTGTATTCTATATATTATGGAAATCATAAAACAAGTAATAAAGCTTGCGACATCATTGGGAGCACCTGCTTTCAGCGGCGCTATTCCTTTGATGGCTGCAAAAGGAATGATAAATATGAGCACAGTTTCAATGATAGCTATGCCTTTAATTGTTGGACCTGGAGCTATATTAACAGCTGTTCTTTTAGAGGGAACTGCAAAAGAAAGGGCACTGTCTGCTTTAGCTGCAACATTATTAGCAGGAGTTCTAATTGTAATTACAGCAATTCTTGGGCCTAAAATGCTTAGTATAATGAATATTGAAATTTTGAAGATTATTGGCGGAATAGCAGTTATTTCAATTGCCTTGATGATTATGGGACTAAAAATCCCTGAAATAACCCCTGTTATAATTATGCTCATTGGTGCAATAGCATCATTAATATGGAGATAAAAATGCAAGAACAAAAACAAATAACTTTAGAGGAATTAAGAAAGCATATTGATGCAGTTGATACTCTCTTAATAAAATGCCTTGCCAAAAGACAAGATATTGTTTTGCAAATTGCTAAGATAAAAAAACAAGAAAACTTACCAATATTTTGTCCAGAAAGAGAAAAAGAATTGATGGAAGAAAGAGTGGAAATAGGCATTCAGTGCGGTATTAATCCTTCATTGATTGAAACCGTCTTCAGAAGCATACTTGCTGAATCAAAAAATATCCAATTATCAGAGGTAAAAAATGAAAAATAAAATAGGAATAATAGGGTTTGGAAGGTTTGGCCAATTTATGGCCAAACATCTGAAGAAAAAAGCCGATGTTATAGTGACTGATGAGATAGATCTTAGAACCAAAGCCAAAGAGTTTGGAGTGATATTTTCTTCTTTAGATAATGTGCTTAGGCAAAGAATAATAATTTTAGCAGTGCCTATGGAAAGTCTAAAAGAGATTCTAAATAAAATTAAGAAAAAAGTACTTCCGGGCTCATTAGTTTTAGATGTGTGCTCTTTGAAAATGTTTTCAGCTAAATTAATGAAACAGATTCTGCCAAAAGATGTAGAAATAATCGGAACGCACCCGTTATTCGGACCACAATCAGCCCCTGGATCAATTGCAGGAATGAAAATAGCTTTGTGTGATATAAATGCCAAAAAAAATACGATGGCAAAGGTAAAGATATTTTGTGAAAATTTGGGATTAAAAGTTTTTACAACAACTCCTGAAGAACATGACAGGCAAATGGCGGTTTCTCAGGCATTAACTCATTTTATTGGCCAAGTAGCAAAAAAAATGAATTTAAAAAGAGTAGAATTAAGCACAAAGACATTTGATGATCTGATGAATATAATTGATATAATAAAAAATGACACCCCTGCTTTATTTGAGAATATGCAGTCAATGAATCCATTTGCAAAAGAAACAAGAGAAAAATTCATTTCTGAAAGCATAAAACTTAACAAGAAACTGCGGAGGGGAAACTAAAATGGTAGGACCAATAAAAGAATGGGAAACGGAACTTATTAGAAAGGTCCAAAAAGGAAAGGCAAATGTTGACATAAAAACAGGGGAGGTATATGCTGTTCCCGGAGAACTTACAAATGGAAATTATTTAGGAACACTAAGGAGAAAACTTATTCCAGATAGAAGAAATCTGGAAATGCAAGAAAAATCAAAACTTGAATTAAATCTGGAGATAACAGATATAAAGGACTGGCTGATTGGAAATCCGCATGAATGTGTTGATATAGAATGTGAAGGAAAACTTATAGATAGCAAAGGAAATTTTTGCCCTGTAATGATAAAGCTCTATGACAGGAGGGCTGCGAAACTAGTGGGCATTCCTTTGGAGTTTAACAAAGATTACGGAGCAGATAGTATTTCAAGGAATATTATTGGCAAAAAGTATGTCTTGAAGATATATGAAAAATAGAAAGGGCAAAGAATAAAAATCTAGTTACTATGAAAAGTTATGCCAATAAACGCATCCCACCAGTATTATAAGGCTTATGCAGAATATCTTGAAGCTAAAACACTAGAAGAAAGAATAGAAAAATTAAAGGCTGCTATAAGCCTTGCTCCTAAGCACAAAGGAAGCGAAAATCTTCTTGGACAATTAAGAGGAACACTTGCAAAGCTGAAAAAAGAAGTTGAGAGACAAAAGATAGTAAGAAAAAGAAGTGGCCATAAAGGCATTAAAAAAACAGGACATGCACAAATAATAATTCTTGGCAAGGAAAACAGCGGGAAATCAAGTTTATTGTCTGTTTTAACAAATGCAAAGCCGAAAATTTCTGAAATATCATTTACTACAGTTATTCCTGAAATAGGAACTTTAGATTTAGAAGGAATAAAAGTCCAGACAATTGAAATGCCTGCAGCTGCTGACAATGAATTACTTAGCATGATTTATGGAACAGATTTACTGATTATTCTAGTAAATTCTATAGATGATCTTGTTTATTGGATAAGTCTCTTGAAACAGAGGTCAATTAAAACCAAGAAAATTATAGCTTTTAGCAAGTCTGACATATTAAAAGAGCAGTATAAAACAGTTGAAAATTTCAAGGATATACTGAAAATATCAGTAAATACAGGGGAGGGAATTCCGGAGTTAAAAAAAAGGATTTTTGAGAGTTTACACTTGATAAGGATTTATACAAAAGAGCCTGGAAGAAAGATTACTCCAGAGCCAATGATTATTGAAAAAAACTCTACAATAAAAGATATGGCTAAAGGTATAAGAAATGACTTTGTTGAACGTTTTAAAAGTGCTAAAGTCTGGGGGCTATCAGTAAAATATCCTGGCCAAAACTGTAGTTTAGATCATATCCTGCAGGATAGGGATATTGTTGAAATGTATATTAAATAATAAAAAAGTTTAAATAATACAATAAAATAAATATAATAAAATGGCACAAACAGCAGGCGGATGCAGAGACTTAAGAAAGTATCAAAATGATGAGGCAATACAGGATGCTTTTTCTAAACTTGTTTCTGGAGGAAAGCCATATTACAAGACTGTATTGTTAAAAAAAGAGGAAGTCAAAGCATGCTCACAATGTCATATAAAGCTCGCGGGAGATGAAAAATTCTGCCCTGAATGCGGAGCTAAAACAGAATGGCAGAAAAAGAAAGAGGAGCCCGTTATTCTATTGTCTCCAGAAGAGCTTGAACAGCAATTCAAGAAAGGAGAAAAAAAGGAAACAGAGATTTTTGCTTATATGAGAGATATGTTAAAGCTGCCAGAGGTTACAGTATTCGAACTTGTAAACAGATGGAAGAAAGACATGCAGCCAAAAGAGGAAAATAAGATAGATTTAAATCAGTTTAAGGGCTGAAAAAACATAGATTTAAATTCTTTAAATTACTGCTAAAATTAACCTTATCATAAAAACCAGAGGGTTTTTGGGATGCTCAGAAATGTGAGCATTTCTGACATAAGGTTAAAAGGAGGTTTAAATGGCAAAGTTAACTGCAATACTTGTAACACTATTAGGTGTTCTTTTATGTCTACCTTTAGTCGGAGTAGACTTAACAGACATAAACAAATATGCTATACCCATAGGTGTTTTGATTACAGGTATAGGCAAGCTAATAAGAAATTTTTCTGGAAAGTAAAAATTTCTTGAGAAAAATTTTTGTTTTTTTATTTTTGTTAGCAGCGGAGACATATGTTTCCGCGCTTTCTACTTTTTTATTTTTAATAGGCTTCTTTATGGAGCTTATGAATTATTTTATCTTCCCTAAAATTTTTCAATAGTATAATTATCTCTTTAGCAAGTGCATTCTTTAAATCCATTGGGTGAAGTTTTTTGTCTACGAAATCTTTTTCAACCTCTTCATAAGAATTATAAGTCTTATTTCCACCATATTTTTCACTTCGTTCTATAAGAAATTTCTCATTTCTGTCTTTTTTCAAAATAAAAATAAGATATTTTAACATTGCCATAATGCCATTGTTTGGGTCTCCTTCAACACATTCTGCCTTGTTTATTTTTTTCTTTACAGTTTCTTCATCATCAAGCAAGTCTATTTTTGTTGCCTCTATGCTTGAGCTCATTTTTTCTCCAACCAATCCTCTTATTAATGGATTTATCAGATCTATTCTTGGATTGTATCCAATTTTTGGAAGATATTCGCGGGCATAAACCATTATTTTTCTTTGGTCCATACCACCAAATTGCGCATCAACTTTCAGATATTCCTCATCCAATGCCTGCATTAATGGATAGATGACTCCTGCCATTTTTGGATTGTCTCCTAATTTCACAACCTCTGAAGCAGCATGTTTGGCTTCATTGATTGTTGTATATGTGCTTAATTTTAATAAATCATGAAAATATTTTCCTTGTAATTGTAAATCACTGCCTTTTACAAACTCTAATTTTTTGATATTTACATTTAGTGTTTTTAAAAGCATAATTATTGCTTTTTCATAATAATTATGTCTCTTTTCAAGAATTTCCCATGGAACTCCTGCAAGGGCTCCATGCAAGTCAGCAAGTAAAATTTTTACTTTTAATTCAGCTTTCAGAAAGTCTGCAATTTTCATCATTGGAAAGAAATAGGCTATAGATATACTTCCTGTAGGCATAGTGCCCCAATAAACTGAAATTTCTTTTTTTTCTTTTAATAATTCATTTAAATCTTTCTCTCCAATAACTTCCTGCAGATTTCTTGTTATTAGTTCAAATCTCTCTTTTTCATCCATATTAAAATTAAAGAAAAGGGCTAATTAAACTTTTCGGAAAAGTTTAAATATAAACCACTATTCTTTTGTATATGATATTTGAAAAAGAGATGCTTACAGTATTAATTAGGCTTAGTGTTGCAGCAGTCCTTTCTGCTATTATTGGCTATGAAAGGCAGTTAAAACAAGAATCTGCTGGATTAAGGACTCATATGCTTGTTTGTATAGGCTCTACTTTACTTACAGTTGTAGGGATGTATGGTTTTGGAGGAGATCCTTCAAGAATTGCTGCAGGAATTGTAACAGGAATTGGATTCTTAGGGGCTGGCACAATAATGGCTTCTGGAGGGCATGTAAAAGGCCTGACAACAGCTGCTTCTGTCTGGACAACAGCAGCAATAGGGCTTGCAGTAGGAGCAGGATATTATTTTGCTGCATTAATTACAACAATTCTTGTTATTATAATTCTTGAACTTTGGAGATTAGAGTATAAGGCTGGCTTGAAAGGGCATGTATTAAAAGAAGTAGAGTAAATAAAATGAAAGCGTGGATTAAGGGTGGACTGATTGGATTGGGTATTGTATTTATGGGTTTTATTCTATCTTATATTTGTAATTTTGCAATTGCAATGAATGGACAAGGGTTATGTGGTTTTATTGGAGCAATTATTGCTGTCCCCTATTCAGTACTGCTTCTTTTTTCTTCAGATTTAATTCAAATGAAATTTCTAAATGTCTATTTTATCCCGCAAATAACGGGATTTCTCATTGGTGCCCTCATCGGCTGGCTTATTGGAAAGTTCAAAAGATAAAATGTCTTCTATATTGAAAATTTCAATTGCCCTTGCTTTAATAGGCACTTTTATCTTGCTTTTTCTTTCTTATGTTTCAGAGCCTAAATTAATTGAAATAAAAGATATTAGTAAAGCCATGCTTGATAATTTTGTAAAAATTTCTGGAAAAATTAATAGCATTGATGATAAAGAATCAATCAAAATAATTAAAGTTGAAGATGATTCTGGACAGATTGATGTTATTGTTTTTGAAGAGAATATTATTAACATTGGAAAAGGCATGAATGTAGAGATTATAGGCAAGGTCTCAGAATATCAAGGAAAAATGCAGATTAATGCTGAGAAAATTAGGGGGATTGAATAATAAAAGCCAAAAACACGGGCGACAGTATTAAATATTATTTTTACAACAGATTACATACATAGTTCTGTCTGTTCTAAAGTCGCCATATTGACTACTAGAACAATGACCAAAGGATGATTCTTCTTGTTTGGTAGAGTACCCCTCACATCCATAAAACCTTGTATCCCATTCAGTATCTTTAGTAAGGGGGTTGGTACATAAGCCATCATTTGACTCATACCATCCAGTAGAAAAATAATGCATTTCAGAAATACAATATTTCCCTTCATTTTTACAGAAATCTTTTCCTGAAATCTCTATAGGTACGTTCTCAACTGTACAATTAGAATCTGGATTCGACAAAAAGGAGTTTATTTTATCTGTTTTAGAATTAAGAGTTATAAATTTGTTTGAAACATCATTTTGTATAGAAATAATCTTTTTAGTTAGATTATCAGTTATAAAATACCCGCAAATCACCAATGCTAAAATTGATATTATGATTATTATATTAAATATTTTCATAATTTAAATAAGAGTTTTGGTGATATTTAAATTTAACTAAACCTGATTTTAGCATCCAAAAGTGTTAAAAGTTTGGAAAACTCCCAGAATACATGATAATTGAAATAGCAATTGCAATTTTTCTTGGCATTCTTGCAGGAAGCATAACGGGCATTGCTCCTGGAATACACATTAATTTAGTTGCATTATTATTGTTTGTTTCTTCATCTTTCTTGCTAAAACTTACAGCTCCCCTTGTCTTAGCTGTTTTTATCATATCAATGGCAATAACCCATAGTTTTCTTGATTTTATTTCAGGAATCTTTTTAGGAGCTCCTGAAGAAAGCACAGCTCTTTCAATATTGCCAGGGCATGAATTACTTCTTAAAGGAAAGGGTTATGAGGCTGTAAAACTAACTTCATCAGGATGCATTATCGGCATTTTTCTCTTGTTTATTGTTGTTCCTTTAAGCATAATAATTCTTCCGCCAATTTATGATTATATCAAAACAGCAATTCCTTTTATTTTAATTTTGTCTTCATTATTTTTAATTTTAAGGGAAAAAAGATGGTTCTGGGCTTTTTTCTTGTTTATGCTTTCAGGAATCCTTGGGATAGCGGTAATGAATTTAAGTGTGATAAAACAACCTCTTTTTCCTTTGCTTACTGGCCTTTTTGGAACTTCAATGTTATTATCTAGTATAAAGCAAAAAACAAAAATTCCAAAGCAGGAGATAACAAAAACAATTATCAATAAAAAAGAAACTACAAAAACAGTTTTTGCAGGAGTTATAAGCTCTTTTTTATGCGCATTTATGCCAGGACTTGGAGCAGCACAGGCTGCTGTGCTTGGAAATGAGATAAGCGGAAAAATATCTCAAAGAGGTTTTTTAATCTTGCTCGGAATAATAAGCATTCTAGTTACAGGATTGAATTTTGCAGCTTTGTATATAATTGACAAGCCGAGAAGCGGAACTGCAATTATTGTTGGAAAACTGTTAAATGAAATAACTCTCTCAAATTTGATAATTTTTGGAATTGCTGCTCTTATTTCAGGAATTGCTGCATTTTTCCTTTCATTATTCTTTGCAAAGATTTTTGTTAAAAATATAAGTAAGGTTAATTATCCTTTACTCTCATTATTGGTATTAATAGCTCTTGTTGCTCTTT
>Ga0315274_10005647_pt1 | contig 18283 bp, 26 predicted proteins | sample YL17G02_20_MG_FD_203700 | JGI IMG/M metagenome (GOLD analysis project Ga0315274, IMG submission 203700) | Sediment microbial communities from Yellowstone Lake, YNP, Wyoming, USA - YL17G02_20 | ecosystem: Environmental > Aquatic > Freshwater > Lake > Sediment | place: USA: Wyoming | collected...
CTCGGCCCGGGCGGCCTGCGGCGCGAGCGGGCCGGCTTCGACGTGCGCGACGTGCACCACTCGCACTACGGGCGCATTTGCCCGATTGAGACGCCCGAAGGCCCGAATATCGGCCTGATCGGGCGTCTGGCTTCGTACGCCAAAGTCAATCCGTTCGGCTTCATCGAAACCCCCTACCGCAAGGTGTATCGCACTCTCCCGGCCGGCACCCCGCAGCTCATCGGTCGCCATCTGCGCGAGGAGGTGGCCGACGCCAACGGAAAGGTGATCGGGCGCGCCGGGGAGGTGATCAGCGCGGAGGTGGCCAAGAGGCTGACCGCGCGCGGCGGCGAAGTCCCCATCGTGCCCATGGTGTCGAATGAGGTGGTTTACCTCTCGGCCGACACCGAGGATAAATTCATCATTGCCCAGGCCAACGCCCCGCTCACTCCGGAGGGCGAGTTCGTGCGCCAGCGCGCCTCGTGCCGTTCTCACTCGCGCTTCTTATTTTCCTCGCCCGAGCAAATCGATTACATGGACGTTGCCCCGCGCCAAATCGTGGGTATCTCCGCCGGGCTGATCCCGTTCCTCGAGCACGACGATGCCAACCGCGCGCTGATGGGCTCGAACATGCAGGCTCAGGCTGTCCCGCTCATCCGCCCGGAGGTGCCCGTGGTGGCCACGGGGATCGAACCGCAGGCGGCGCTCGACTCAGGCCAGGTGATTCTCGCCGATGTCGAAGGCCAGGTGGTCTCGGTCACCAGCGAGCAAATCGTCGTCCAGGCCGCCGGGCGCAAGCGCACCTACAAGCTGCGCAAGTTCACTCGCTCCAACCAGAGTACGTGCATCGATCAGCGCCCGGCGGTGGTTAAGGGGCAGCGCGTCCGCTCCGGTGACGTCATTGCCGACTCGTCCTCCACCGAACTGGGCGAGCTGGCCCTCGGCCAGAACGTGGTCGTGGCCTTCCTCTCGTGGGAGGGCGGCAACTACGAAGACGCGGTGCTCATATCGGAACGCCTGGTCCAAGAAGATAAGTTCACCTCGATCCACATTGAGAAGCACGAGGTGGAAAGCCGCGACACCAAGCTCGGGCCGGAAGAAATCACTTACGACATCCCCAACGTGGGCGAAGAGGCCCTCAAAGACCTCGACGAGCACGGCATTGTGCGCATTGGCGCTGAGGTGGGGCCCAACGACATTCTGGTCGGCAAGATTACCCCCAAGGGCGAAAAGGAACTCTCGCCGGAGGAGAAACTCCTGCGGGCCATCTTCGGAGAGAAGTCGCGCGACGTGAAAGACACCTCGCTGCGTTTGCCGCACGGCGAGCGCGGCAAGGTGGTGGATGTCAGGGTTTTCACTCGCGACGAGCACCATGACCTGCCGGCGGGCGTGGAGAAAATGGTGCGCGTGGCCGTCGCCCAGCGGCGTAAGATCACCGAGGGCGACAAGATGGCCGGCCGCCACGGCAACAAGGGCGTGGTCTCCCAAGTCGTGCCGGTTGAAGACATGCCGTTCCTCGACGACGGGACGCCGGTCGACATCATCCTGAACCCCTTGGGCGTCCCGGGACGCATGAACATCGGGCAGATTCTGGAGACGCACCTCGGCTGGGCCGCCACCCATCTCGGGTTCCGCGCCACCTCGCCCGTGTTCGACGGCGCCGACGAGATCGAAATCGAGGCGGAACTGGCGCGGGCCTGGCTCATCGACCAGACGTGGGCTGAGATGACTCGCCGTGCCTGGGAATGGATTGCCAAGCAAGGCGTCGACAGCGAGACGATGATGGATGACGACGAGGTGCGGCGCCTCTACCTTGAGGATTGGCTGCCGCGCCGCGGATTCAAGGCGGACCTGGTTTCGACGGATGCGACCTATGCCCGCCGCGCGGCGCTTTCCGAATGGCTGCGCGAAAAGAACATCAAGCCCGAGGAGGTGCTGGTGTACGAGGACTCGAAACTGCCGCGTCTGGCGCAAACCGCGGTGGACGAACATGCCGTGGCGGTCGGGCTGCGCCTGTGGCTGGCCAGCCAGGGGGTCGAGGCCGGCGGCGCCGACTTGGCTGAGCTGCGCCAGAAATCGGAGGCGCACACCCTGGCCACCGGCGCGCCCTCTCCCATCCTCGGCAAGCAAGTCCTGCGCGACGGAAAGTCCGGCGAAGCCTTCGACCAACCGGTCACCGTGGGCGTGATGTACATGCTCAAGCTGCATCACCTGGTGGAAGACAAGATCCACGCCCGCTCGACCGGTCCGTACTCGCTCGTGACGCAACAGCCCCTGGGCGGCAAGGCGCAATTCGGCGGACAGCGCTTCGGCGAGATGGAAGTGTGGGCGCTGGAGGCCTACGGTGCCGCGTACACGCTGCAAGAAATGCTGACGGTCAAGTCGGACGATGTCCAAGGCCGGGTCAAGGCCTATGAGGCGATCGTCAAGGGCGAGAAGATAGAAGAGCCTGGCATTCCGGCCTCCTTCCGCGTGCTGGTTAAGGAGTTGCAAAGCCTCGGGCTCTCCGTCGAGGCCGTCGGCGAGGGCGGGGAAGCCGTTCGCTTCGGCAAGGACGAGGAAAAGGCCCGCCCACCGCGAATCGGTTTTGGGTTGCTCTCGTTTGATGGGGACTGACCCTTCGGCGCGGAGCCCGGCCAATTGGCTTGACGCGTGCCAGACCGCGTGGTAGACTCTACACCCGTCGCATCAACCTGAGCCGAGTGGGCGGGTTCGTCAGCCCCCTCGAATTGAATAGCAAATCGCCTGGGGCGAGGCCATCGCGTACTCTGGATGGCCTCCCCTACTGCCAAGGACAAGGTCGGAAAGGCCCACGGCCGGACGGAATGCCCGGCGTGGCTGTCAGGAGGGCTGAAATTGCCGACGACTAACCAGCTCGTGCGCAAGGGGCGCAGGACCAAGCGGGCCAAGAGCAAGGCGCCGGCCCTGCTGTACACGCTCAACTCACGGCGCCAGCGCCGCATTCGCCAACCGCGTGGCGCGCCACAGAAGCGCGGCGTGTGCACGATCGTGCGCACCATGACTCCCAAAAAGCCGAACTCGGCGCTGCGCAAGATCGCGCGCGTGCGCCTGACCAACGGCATTGAGGTCACCGCCTACATCCCCGGCGAAGGGCATTCGCTGCAGGAACATTCGGTGGTGCTGGTGCGCGGCGGACGGGTCAAGGATTTGCCCGGCGTGCGCTACCACATCGTGCGCGGAACGCTCGACACCACCGGGGTCGAGGCGCGCCGCCAGAGCCGCTCGAAGTACGGTAACAAGCGCCCGAAGGAATCCGGCAAGTAAGCCGCCGGGTGGACCAACGGCCAGGGAGCAAATACGATGGCGCGACGTGAACGGGCAGTCAACCGGCCAACCCCGCCGGACATTCGCTACAGCAGCCTGGTCGTCCAGAGGATGATTCACCTGGTCATGCGGCGGGGCAAGAAGAGCACCGCCGCTTCGATCGTCTACGGCGCCTTCGACCTCATGCAGGAGCGCAGCAAGCGCGAGCCGATGGAAATCTTCGAGGAAGCGCTGAAGAACGTCGCCCCGAGTGTCGAGGTGAAGCCGCGGCGGGTGGGCGGCGCCACGTATCAGGTGCCGGTCGAGGTGGAACCCGCGCGGCGCGAGAGCCTGGCCATGCGCTGGCTCATCGCCGCCAGCCGGGCGCGCGGCGGCAAGTCGATGCGCGAGAAGCTGGCCGGGGAACTGTTGGATGCGGCCGGCAACACCGGCACGGCGGTCAAGCGCCGCGAGGAAGTGCACAAGATGGCGGAGGCCAACCGCGCCTTCGCTCATTACCGCTGGTAACGAGGTCAAGCGAAGTATCTGGCGGACAGCGCGGCTCGCAGGGGGAGCCAGGCAGCCCGTTCGACCGGAAACATGCGCTGCACGGGTCGCCGAAAGAGACGCACATGCCACGCCGGATCCCGCTCGAGAGAGTCCGCAATATTGGCATCATCGCTCACATCGATGCCGGCAAGACCACGACCACGGAACGGGTCTTGTTCTTTACCGGGCGGACGCACCGCCTGGGGTCAGTCGACGAAGGCACCACCGTCACCGATTGGATGGAACAAGAGCGCGAGCGCGGCATCACCATCGTGGCCGCCGCGGTCAGCGCCGAATGGCGTGGCACCTTTGTCAATCTGATCGATACGCCGGGGCACATCGACTTCACCGCCGAGGTGCAGCGTTCGTTGCGGGTGCTGGATGGCGGGGTGGTGGTCTTCGACGCGGTGCAGGGCGTCGAACCCCAGAGCGAAACGGTCTGGCGTCAGGCCGACCGCTACGGTGTGCCGCGCATCTGCTTCATTAACAAAATGGATCGGGTAGGGGCCTCCTTCGAGCGCTCGGTCGAGAGCATCAAGGAGCGCCTGGGCGCCAACCCAATCCCCATTCAAATACCGATCGGCGCGGAAGGTTCGTTTCGGGGCATGATCGATCTCTTGGCGGGCGAGGCCATTGTGTACTCCGACGATTTGGGCACAGCCCCGGAGCGCAGGCCGATCCCGCCGGAATTGACACTGCTGGCGGAAGCGCAGCATGCGCGCATGGTCGAGCAAATCGCCGAGACGGACGAGGCCCTGACCCTCAAGTACCTGGAGGGCAAGCCCATCACCGCCGACGAGCTGCGGGCGGCCTTGCGCCGGGCGGTGATTGCGGGCACGGCCGCTCCGGCGCTGTGCGGGTCGGCGCTGCGCAACAAAGGCATCCAGCCGGTGCTCGACGCGGTGGTGGATTTCCTTCCCTCCCCGCTCGACATCCCGGCCGTGCGCGGCGTGCATCCGTCCACCGGCGAGGAAGAGACTCGTCCGGCCGACGAGAGCGCACCCCTCAGCGCGCTGGTGTTCAAGATCGTGACCGACCCGTACGTCGGGCGGCTGGCTTACTTCCGCGTGTACTCGGGAAAGATCACCCAAGGCACGACGGTCTTCAATTCGACCAAGGGCAAGCGCGAGCGCGTGGGGCGTCTGATCCGCATGTACGCCGACCGACGCGAGGAAATGAGCGAGATCCTGGCGGGCGACATCGCCGCGGTGCTGGGCATGAAAGATACCTTTACCGGGGACACGCTGTGCGCCACGAGCACCCCGATCGTCTTGGAGAACATCGCCTTCCCCACCCCGGTGATTATGGTGGCCATCGAGCCGCGCAGCGCGGCCGATCAAGACAAACTTGCGCAGGCGATGCAGAAACTCTCGGAGGAAGATCCCACCTTCCAGGTGCGGGTGGACGAGAACACAGGCCAGACGATCATCGCCGGCATGGGCGAATTGCACCTGGACGTGCTGGTCGATCGCATGCGCCGCGAGTTCAACGTCCAGGCTAATGTCGGCCGGCCGCGCGTGGCCTACAAGGAATCGATTACCCGCGCGGTGCCCAAGTTGGAGTACCGCTACGTCAAGCAGACCGGCGGACATGGGCAGTACGGGCACGTGGTGCTCTCGCTCGAACCGGGCCAGCCCGGGTCGGGCATCACCTTCGAAAACAAGGTTGTCGGCGGGTCCATCCCGCGCGAATACATCCCCGGGGTCGAGAAGGGTGTGCGCGAGGCGGCCGAGGCCGGAGTGGTGGCCGGGTATCCCGTGGTGGATATCGCCGTCAAGCTGATCGACGGCTCGTACCACGATGTGGACTCGAGCGAAATGGCTTTCAAGATGGCCGGCTCGTTGGGCTTCAAGGAAGGCGTGCAGCGCGGCGCGCCGGTATTGCTCGAGCCGGTGATGCGGGTCGAGGTGGTCACGTCGGAAGAGGCCCTCGGCGACGTCATGGGCAACCTGTCGGCCCGGCGAGGAAACATCCTGGGCATTGATCCTCGCCCGGGCGGGGCCCAGGCGGTGCGGGCCGTGGTGCCGCTCGCGGAAATGTTCGGCTATGCCACCCAGCTGCGCTCGTCCACTCAAGGGCGCGGGGTGTTCACGATGGAGTTCGACCATTATCAGGCGGTGACCCAGGAGGTCGCCGACAAGGTTATAAAGGCCTAAGCGGCCATCGCCGCACCGACGTCGCGCAGGAGGACTAATCATGGCGAAGGAGAAGTTTGTCCGCAACAAGCCGCACCTGAACGTAGGGACGATGGGGCACATCGACCACGGGAAGACGACGCTGACGGCGGCGATCACGAAGGTCAGCCAGTTGCTGGGCAAGGCGCAGTTCCGGTCGTACGACTCGATCGACAACGCGCCGGAGGAGAAAGAGCGCGGGATCACGATCAACATTGCGCACGTCGAATACGAGACGGATAAGCGGCACTACGCGCACGTGGATATGCCGGGGCACCGCGACTACATCAAGAACATGATCACCGGGGCGGCCCAGGTGGACGGGGCAGTCTTGGTCGTGGCGGCGCCGGACGGGCCGATGCCGCAGACGCGGGAGCACGTGCTGTTGGCGCGGCAGGTGGAAGTGCCGTCGATCGTGGTGTACCTGAACAAAGTGGACATGATGGAGGATGCGGAGCTCTTGGAACTGGTGGAGATGGAGCTGCGGGAGCTCTTGACTTCGTACGGGTTCCCGGGGGAAACGACGCCGATCGTGCGCGGGAGCGCGCTGAAGGCGTTGGAGAGCAGCTCGACCGACCCGAAGGCGCCGGAGTACGTGAGCATCCTCGAGCTCTTGCGGGTGATCGACGAGTACATTCCGCAGCCGGTGCGGCACACGGAACTGCCGTTCATGATGCCGATCGAGGACGTATTCTCGATCAAAGGGCGGGGGACGGTGGTGACGGGGCGCATCGACCGGGGGATCGTGAAGGTGGGGGATCCGATCGAGATTGTGGGGCTGCGGGAGAAGACGACCAGCTCGGTGTGCACGGGCGTGGAGATGTTCCACAAGCTGCTGGACGAGGGGCAGGCGGGGGATAACGTGGGGGTGCTTTTGCGCGGGATAGAGCGGGAGGAGGTGGAGCGCGGGCAGGTGCTGGCCAAGCCCGGGTCGATCACGCCGCACCGCAAGTTCAAGAGCCAGGTGTACGTGCTGCGCAAGGAGGAGGGGGGGCGGCACAAGGCGTTCTTCACAGGGTATCGGCCGCAGTTCTACATACGGACCATGGACGTGACGGGGAACCTGACGCTGCCGGAGGGGGTGGAGATGGTGATGCCGGGCGACACGGTGAACCTGAGCGTGGAGTTGATCGTGCCGGTGGCGCTGGAGAAGGGATCGAAGTTCGCCATACGTGAAGGCGGGCTGACGGTCGGCGCCGGCGTCATCACTGAGATTCTGGATTAGGCAAGGACTTATGGCGCGCCAGAAGATCCGCATTCGACTCAAAGCGTACGACCACCGCGTCCTGGACCAATCCGCGCGGCGCATTGTGGAAACCGCCGAGCGCAACGGGGCCAAGGTGGTCGGCCCGGTTCCGCTGCCCACTGAGATCGAGCGCTTCACGGTGCGGCGGGGGGCTTTCATCGACAAGGATTCTCACGAGCACTTCGAGATCCGAACGCACAAACGGCTGATTGAGGTCACCGAACCCGACGCCAAGACACTGGATGCGCTGATGCGCTTGAACCTGCCAGCCGGCGTCGACGTTGAAATGAAGATCTGAGCGGCGCGTACCCTCCGGCAAGAGCGGACCGGCCGGCCCCCGCAGGGGCCGCCGACCGCTGACTGCCGGGTGGGGGGGATGATGCGGCCCGTCCCAAGCCGACAGTCCCGCGCGAAGTGCAAGCATGAGGAGACAACCGATGAAAGGGTTGATTGGGAAAAAGGTGGGCATGACCCAAATCTTCGACTTGGCCGGGCGCCTCGTTCCGGTCACGCTAATCGAAGCTGGGCCATGTTTTGTTGTCCAGGTGCGCACACCCGAGAAAGACGGGTATGCCGCCGTGCAGCTCGGCTTCGGCCAAGCCAAGAGCTCGCACCTCACGGGCGGCGAGCGCGGCCACCTGCAGAAGGCCACCCCGCAGCCGTTGCGCTATTTGCGGGAGTTCGAGCCGGGCGCCGAAGAGAGCCTCAAGCCGGGGGATCGCCTGACGGTCGGGGTCTTTGCTGTGGGTGAGCGGGTCGACATTCTCGGCACCTCAAAGGGCAAGGGCTTCCAGGGCGGCGTGAAGCGCCACCACTTTAGCGGCGGGCCGAAAACCCACGGTCAATCGGACCGGCAGCGCGCGCCGGGCGCCATCGGCCAGACCACCACACCCGGGCGGGTCTACCGCGGCAAGCGCATGGCCGGGCATATGGGGTCGGCCCACTCGACCTCTTCGCGGGTGCGGGTGGCGCTGGTGGACGCCGAGCGCAACCTGCTGGGGGTGGAAGGCAGCGTGCCGGGTGGCAAGGGCAGCATCGTGCTCGTCCGCGAGGCGCGCAAGCAGTAGGCCGGCAGGCGCGCACACGGCGTTGGGAGCAAATACCATGGAAGTGGATGTGGTGAACATGCAGGGCAAGACGGTGAAGCGGGTGACCCTGCCCGCGGCCATCTTCGAAGCCCCGGTCCGGCAGGATTTGATGCACCAGGCGCTGGTGCGCCAGTTGGCTAACGCGCGCCTTGGCACGGTGAAGACCAAGGGCCGCGGTGAGGTTTCCGGCGGCGGCCGCAAGCCATGGCGCCAGAAGGGCACCGGCCGCGCCCGCCAGGGCTCGACCCGCGCGCCGCAGTGGCGCGGCGGCGGCAAAGTGCACACGCCTGTGCCGCGCGACTATTCGGTCAAGATGCCGGTGAAGATGCGCCGCGCTGCACTGCGTTCGGCCCTCTCGGCCAAGGCGGCCGAAGCGATGGTGGTCGTGGTGGACGAGCTGACGCTCGAGACGCCCAGCACCCGCGCCATGGCCGTGGCCCTCAGGGCGATGACCGGTGGCGAGAATGCCCTGGTCCTTTTGCCGCAGGGCGATGACGTCGTTGAGCGCTCGGTGCGCAACTTGGCCCACGCCAAGACGCTGCGCGCTACCTACCTGAACATCCGCGATCTGTTCGCGTTTCAGAAGGTGGTGGTTCCACTAGCCGCGCTCGACCTGATCGGGGCCTGGCTCGATCCGGGGAGGGCCGCATGACGATTTACGAAATCCTCAAGCGCCCGATCATCACCGAGAAGACGACCTTCCTGGCGAGCAAGCTGCATCAGTACGTGTTCGAGGTGGCGCCCCGCGCCACTAAGGCCCAGGTCAAAGAAGCGGTCGAAACCCTGTTCGAGAACGTCGAGGTGGCCAAGGTCAACATGATGATCGTGCCCCTCAAGCGCACCCGCTCGCTGCGCAACCGCCGCATGCGGGTCCGCCGCTCGGAATTCAAGAAGGCGATCGTCACCCTGGCCAAGGGTACCATCCCGATCTTCGAAGGGGTGAAGGGATAATCTCATGCCGGTGAAGAAGTTCAAACCCACCTCCCCCGGTCGCCGGGGCATGGCCGGGCCGACCTTCGAAGAGGTGACACGCGCGCGGCCCGAGCGCTCGCTTATCGTGCCGCGCCGCGGGCACGGCGGGCGCGACGTGCAGGGCAAGGTCTCCGTCCGCCATCGAGGCGGCGGCGAGCGCCGTCACATCCGCCTCATCGATTTCAAGCGCGACAAGCGCGGTATTGCGGCGCGAGTGGCGGAGATCGAATACGATCCGAATCGATCGGCGCGCATCGCGTTGCTGGTCTATGCCGACGGGGAGAAGCGCTACATCCTCGCCCCGCTCGACATCAAGGTGGGCGACACGGTGATGGCTGGCCCGCAGGCGGAGATCCGCCCGGGCAACGCGCTGCCCATCTCGCAGATTCCGGTGGGCACGCTGGTGCACAACGTGGAATTGCAGGACGGGCGCGGCGGTCAGCTGGTGCGGTCGGCGGGTGCCGGCGCGCAGCTCCTGGCCAAGGAAGGCGAGTATGCCCAGGTGCGCCTGCCCTCGGGGGAGGTGCGCCTGGTGAAGCTGACCTGCTACGCGACGATCGGCATCGTGGGCAACGTGGAGCGGCGCAACGTGAAGCTGGGCAAGGCCGGCGCCAGCCGCCACCGCGGCGTGCGCCCGACGGTGCGCGGCACGGCCATGTCGCCGCGCGACCATCCGCACGGCGGCGGCGAAGGCCGGCAGCCGACGGGTATGCCCAGCCCCAAGAGCCCGTGGGGCAAGCCCACCCGCGGCAAGCGCACGCGCAACAACAAGCTGACCGACAAGTTCATCGTGCGGCGCCGGGTGCCCAAGCGCAAGTAGGGCTGGAGCGTCGGGGTTTACGTGTGGAGGCAAGAAAATGTCGCGATCGCTGAAGAAGGGCCCGTTCGTCGAACCCAAGCTCTTGAAGAAGGTCGAGGCCATGAACCAGCGCGGCGAGAAGAAGGTTATTCGCACCTGGAGCCGGGCCAGCACGATCTTCCCGCAGATGGTGGGCCACACCATCGCGGTTCACGACGGCCGGCGACACGTGCCGATCTATGTCACCGAAAACATGGTGGGCCACCGCCTGGGCGAATTCGCCCCGACGCGCACCTTTCGCGGGCATGTGACAAGAGAAGCCGCCACCACGGCGGCCATACCCGCGGCGCCGGCCCCCGCCGCCAAGGAGGGGTAGTCCATGGATGAGGTCAGGGCAACCCTGCGCTTCGCGGGTTCCTCGGCGCAAAAGATGCGGCGCGTCATCAACGTCATTCGAGGGCGCAAGGCGCCGCAGGCTTTGGCCCTCCTGCAAAACATGCCGCAGACCGCCGCGCACGATGTGGCCAAGCTGCTGCGCTCGGCGATGGCCAACGCCGAAGAAAACGCCGGCTTGCGCACCGAGGATATGGTCGTGAGCGGGGCCTTCGCCAATGAAGGACCGACCCGCCGCTGGCGGCGCTTCGGTGCACGCGGACGGTTCAAGCCGATTCTGCGGCGCACGTCGCACGTCACCATCACCTTGCGCGAAGTGACGGCCGAGTAGGAATTCCGGAGCACGGCGCGCCCTGCGGGGCGGCGGCCGGCACCGGGCCAGGAGATGCTATGGGGCGCAAAGTACATCCGATCGGATTCCGCCTGGGAATCAACAAGAGCTGGGACAGCCGCTGGTTCGCGAGCGGCAAGGAGTACGCCAGCCAGTTGCACCAGGATTTTGCCATCCGCCGCCTGATTCTCAAGGACGCGACCAGCGCGGCCATCGCGCGGGTGGAGATCGAACGCAATCACAACCTGGTGCGCGTGTTCGTGCACACCGCCAAGCCAGGGGTGTTCATCGGGCGCAAGGGGGCCACGGTGAAAGAACTGCGCCAGCACCTGGAGCGGCTCGCCGGCTGCAAGGTGGACCTCAAGGTGGTGGAAGTGAACGCCCCCGATCTGGAGGCGCCGCTGGTGGCCGACAATATTGCCCGCCAGCTCGAGCGGCGCATCGGCCACAGCCGGGCGATGAAGCGCGCGGTCAGTTCGGCCATGCGCCAGGGCGCCAAGGGCATCAAGGTGATGTGCGCCGGGCGGCTCTCGGGCAGCGAAATGCGCCGCACCGAATGGGTGCGCGAAGGCCGGGTGCCGCTGCAATGGCTGCGCGCCGACGTGGACTTTGCGCGGGCCGAGGCCCTGACAACCTTTGGGCGGATTGGGGTCAAGGTGTGGATCTTCCGGGGCGAAGCGCGCCCCGAGGCGGAAGAAACGAACGTGCCGGCGACTGAAGGCGCCTACGTCAGCGAGTAGCCGTGCTCCGCGGGGGGGCCAGCCCCTCCGCGCGGCGAAGTGAGGTGACGCAATGTTATTGCCAAAGCGTGTGAAATGGCGCAAGCAGATGCGTGGCCGCATGAAGGGCCACGAGACCCGCGGCACCGAGTTGGCGTTCGGCGAATGGGGGCTGCAAGCCCTGGAGCCCGGCTGGATGACCCAACGCCAAATCGAAGCGGCTCGCCGTGCCATGGTGCATTCTATGAAGCGCCGCGGGAAGATCTGGATCCGCATCTTCCCCGACAAGCCGGTGACGCGCAAAGCCGCCGAGACCCGCATGGGCAAGGGCAAGGGCGCGGTGGATCATTGGGTGGCGGTGGTCAAGCCCGGCCGCATCATTTTTGAGGTGGGGGGGCTCTCCGAAGAGGCCGCCATGGAGGCCTTGAAGCGGGCCTCCTTTAAGCTCGCACTGCGCACTAAAGCCATTGCGCGCCTGGAGACCGGGCGCATCGAGGAGGCGGCATGAACACTGAAGAACTGCGCGCCCTCGCGACCGCCGAATTGCGCGCCAAGCTCGACCAAACGCGCGACGAGTATATGAAGCTGCGCTTCCAGTTCACCATGGGCCAGCTCTCGGACTACACCCGGCTCAAGGTCGTGCGCCGCAGCATAGCCCGCATCGAAACGCTTCTGCGCGAGCGGGAGCTCGCAGCGGAAGGGGAAGGACAGCAGGCATGACCAACGAACGCCGCCGCATGATCGGCACCGTGGTGAGCGCCCGCATGACCAAGAGCGTGGTCGTGCGGGTGGACCACACCGTGCGCCACCGGCTCTACGGCAAAGTGGTACACCGCTCATCGAAATTCATGGCCCACGACCCGCTGGGTTGCCGCCTGGGCGATAAAGTGGAACTCGTGGAGAGCCGCCCCCTTTCGCACAGCAAGCGCTGGGTGGTGGAGAAGATCGTCCAGCGCGGGCAGCAGGTGGCGGTTTCGCCCGACACGGCCACCCTCGGAGGTGCGGCATGATCCAACAAGAGACGCGCCTGAAGGTGGCCGACAACACCGGCGCGCGCGAGTTGCTGGTGATCCACATCCAGGGCGGCTCGCGCCGCAAGACCGGCTCCGTCGGCGACGTGGTGGTGGCCACGGTGAAATCCGCCGCGCCCCAGGGGTCGGTGAAGAAGAGCGAAGTGGTCAAGGCGGTCATCGTGCGTACCGCCAAGGAGTACCGCCGCGAGGATGGGTCGTACATCCGCTTCGACGACAACGCGGCCGTCATTCTGGATGCCGATGGGGAGAACCCCAGGGGCACCCGCATTTTCGGGCCGGTGGCGCGCGAGTTGCGCGAGAGGGGCTTCATGAAGATCGTCTCGCTGGCCCCGGAAGTCTTGTAGGGGGCTGGCCCCCGAAGTGCTCTGGGGGGCGTGCCCCCAGGGTCTCCGGGGCCGCGGGCCGGACAGGCCCGCGCGCAGGATGAGGAGCAGACTGTGAACATCAAGAAGGGCGACACGATCGAAGTGCTGAGCGGGAAGGACCGCGGCAAGCGCGGCCAGGTGCTGCGCGTCATCCCCAGCGACGACTTCGTGGTGGTGGAAGGTGTCAACCTGCGCAAGAAGCACAAGCGCCAGGTGCAGACCCAGGGCCGGGCGCTGACCCCGGGGATTGTCGAGTTTCCTGCGCCGCTGCATCTTTCGAACGTGATGCTGGTCTGCCCCAAGTGCGGCGAAGCGTCGCGCGTGGGCCGGCAGCCACAGGGCGAACGGCGGGTGCGGGTGTGCAAGAATTGCCACGCCGTGATCGACGCCTAGCCGCTGGAGCGAAGAAGAGCCATGGCTCATAACTTGCTGGAACGCTATCGAACGGAGATCGTGCCTGCCCTGCGGCGCGATTTCGGCTACACCAATCCGATGCAGGTGCCGCAGGTGCGCAAGGTGGTGGTGAATATCGGGTTGGGCGAGGCGCTCGACAACCCCAAGGCGCTCGAGGCGGCGGTGGGCGACCTGACGATCATCGCCGGGCAAAAGCCCGTGGTGACCAAGGCGCGCAAGAGCATCGCCAACTTCAAGCTGCGCGAGGGGCGCGTCATCGGCGCCATGGTCACCCTGCGCGGCGAGCGCATGTGGTCGTTCCTCGACCGGCTGATGAACGTGGCGCTGCCGCGCGTGCGCGATTTCCGCGGCGTGCCCGCCGAGAGCTTCGACGGGCGCGGCAACTACACCCTCGGCCTGCGCGAACAGTTGATCTTCCCGGAAATCCAGTATGACAAGATTGACAAGGTGCGCGGGTTTGAGGTGACGATTGTGACCAGCGCGCGCAACGATGAAGAGGGCCGGCGCCTGCTACAACTGCTGGGTATGCCGTTCCGGAAAGGGGCCTGAGCATGGCCAAGAAAGCGATTGTCATTCGTGAGACCCGCCGCAAATACCCGGTGCAAGTGCGCAACCGCTGCCGCCTGTGCGGCCGGCCGCGCGGCTATATGCGCAAGTTCCAATTGTGCCGGATTTGCTTCCGCGAGCAGGCCCTGGCGGGGAGAATCCCCGGCGTGGTGAAGGCCTCGTGGTAGGGGCGGGTGTGCCCTTCTGGATCGGAAGGAGAGCTGTCTCATGACCATTACGGATCCTATCGCCGACATGCTATGCCGCATTCGCAACGGGCTGATGGCCGGGCATCCCGTCGTGGCTATGCCTGCTTCGCGTATTAAGGCCTCGCTGGCGCAGATCCTCAAGGACGAAGGCTACATCGACAAGTTCGAGGTGGTCGACGAAGAGGGCAAGTTCTCCGCGCTGCGCGTCCACCTCAAGTACGTCGGCGAGCGCCGCGAGCGGCGCCCGGTGATCGCCGGGATCGAGCGCGTCAGCCGCCCGGGGCGGCGGGTGTATGCCGGGCGAAACGAGATCCCGCGGGTGCTGTCGGGCCTGGGGGTGACGATTCTCTCCACGCCCAAGGGCGTGATGACCGGCGCGCGTGCCCGCAAGCTTGGCGTGGGCGGCGAAGTGATCTGCAAGGTCTGGTAAGCGCGCCTGGCGCATCACGGCCAGAACGGGCGCAAGGAGGATGGCGTGTCGCGAATTGGACGAATGCCGGTGAAGATCCCGGCCGGGGTGAAGGTGGAGATCACCGGCACCCTGGTGCAGGTGCGCGGCCCGAAGGGCGAGCTGACCCGGGCCTTCCCGCAAGGCATGACCATCGCCCAGCAGGGCGATGAGGTGAACGTGCAGCCGGCGAGCGACGAACGGCGCTGGCGCGCTTTTCACGGATTGACCCGAGCGCTGATCCAGAACATGGTCACCGGGGTGAGCCAGGGCTACTCCAAGCAGCTGCAACTCGAAGGCGTGGGGTACCGCGCCGAGATTAAGGAAAAGAACCTGGTGGTGAGCGTGGGCTTCTCGCACCCGGTGGTGGTAAGGCCGCCGGAGGGCATCGGCTTCAGCGTGGAGGAGAAGACACGCATCATTCGGGTGAGCGGATACGACAAGGAACTCGTCGGCCAAGTGGCCGCCGACCTGCGCAAGATTCGACCGCCCGAGCCGTACAAGGGCAAGGGTCTGCGCTACGTCGGGGAACGGGTTCGCCACAAGGCGGGCAAGGCCGGCAAGGCCGCTGCCAAGTAACAGGTGAGATGATGGCGCACAAATCTCGCACTCAGGCGCGCAAGCGCCGCCACATGCATATTCGCCGCACCGTCAGCGGCACCGCCGCGCGTCCGCGGCTGAGCGTCTTCCGCAGCCTCTCGGAGCTGTACGCCCAGGTGATTGACGACGAACGCGGGCAGACGCTGGTTGCCGCGTCGACCCTCGACCGCGGCCTGGCCGAGAGGCTCAAGGGCCTCAACAAGAGCCAGCAAGCCAAGGAAGTGGGCAAGCTGGTGGGCGAGCGGGCGCGGGCGAAAGGCATTGCCGTCGTCGTCTTCGATCGCGGCGGGTACCGCTATCATGGTCGCGTGCGTGCCTTGGCGGATGGTGCGCGCGAGGCCGGGCTCGAGTTCTAGCGCGGGAGTGAGACATGCCACGAAATGAGAGAAACCTGCGGGTCGAGGAAAAGCCGGAATTTGACGAGCGGGTGATCGACATCGCCCGTGTAGCCAAAGTGGTCAAGGGCGGGCGCCACTTCTCCTTTCGCACCGTGGTGGTGGTGGGCGACAACCACGGCCGGGTAGGCATCGGCGTGGGCAAGAGCCGCACCGTGCCGGATTCGATCCGCAAAGGCACTGAGCGTGCGCGCCACGCCATGAAGCCCTTCCCGCTTTCGCGCACGACCATCCCGCATGAAGTGATCGGTCGGTGCGGCGGGGCACGGGTCCTGCTCAAGCCGGCCTCGCCCGGCACGGGCGTGATCGCGGCCGGCGGGGTGCGCGCCGTGCTGGAGGCCGCCGGCGTGCGCGACATCCTCACCAAGTCGCTCGGTTCGGCGAACACCCTCAATGTGGTGGGAGCCACGGTGGATGCCCTGGACCGGCTGTACGACCCGGCCAAACTGGCCGCCATGCGCGGCAAGTCGGCCGAAAGCCTGAAGCCCTTCTGGGAGCGGAGGAAGAGTGACTAGTCCATCCAAACCCCGAGCGCCCAAGAGCCAGGCCGCAGGGCGCGTGCGCGTGCGCCTGGTGCGCAGCCCGATCGGCAACACCTACCGCCACAAGGCCACCATTGCGGCGCTGGGCCTGCGGCATCTGAATCAAGTCGTCGAGCAGGAAGACACGCCTCAGCTGCGCGGCATGCTGGCCAAGGTGGCTCACCTGGTAAGGGTCGAGGCCGCGCCAGCCGGCAAGGAGAAGGCGTAATGAAACTGCATGAGCTCAAGCCCAACCCCGGCGCCACGCATCGCAAGAAGCGCGTCGGCCGCGGCACCGCTGCCGGGCAAGGGAAGACCGCCGGGCGCGGCACCAAAGGCCAGGGCGCGCGCCAGGGCGGGGGCCCCGGGCTGTACTTCCAGGGCGGTAACCTGCCGCTCTTCCGTAGCCTGCCCTTCAAGCGCGGCTTCGATCCGCTCGAGCGGACGATATACAACGAGATCAACTTGGAGACCTTGGCCTCGCTTCCGGCCGGCACGCGCGTCACGCCCGAGTCGCTGGCGGGCCTGGGGCTCCTCAGCCGCCCCGAGCTGCAGGTGGTCATTCTCGGCCGGGGCGAGGTGAAGGTGCCGCTGACCATTCATGTGCAGCGCATCAGCAAAGGAGCCCGCGCCAAAATTGAGGCGGCGGGCGGCACCGTGGAGGAGTTCTCCGCCGCCTAGGGGTGGAGACTAAGGAGCCAGAGCATGCGGCGTTCGGCCTTGCGTCATCTATGGACCGCTCACGACCTGCGCAACCGGCTGCTCATCACGCTGGCGTTGCTCGTCATCTACCGCCTGGCCTCGCATGTGCCCGTGCCGGGTGTAGACCGCGCCGCCCTGGCGCAGATATTCGCCCAGGGAGGCGCCGGCAGCACGCTGCTCAACCTGCTCGACCTGCTGTCGGGCGGCACGGTGTCGAACTTCTCGGTGCTGGCGATGGGGGTCTACCCCTACATCACGGCCCAGATCATCCTGCAGCTTCTGGTGCCGATTATCCCCGCCTGGGACCGCCGCATGAAGGAAGACCCGCAGGAAGGCCGGCGCTGGATGGAGCGCTGGACGTATTACCTGGCCGTGCCGATGGCCACGCTCAACGCGATCGGCCAGGTGCGCCTGTTCCAGACGCTGGCCGGGGGGCTGCCAATCATCAAACACTTCGGCTTCACCGGTGAGAACCTGCTGCCGACGATTACCACGCTGCTCACCATGACCGCCGGGACGATGTTCGGCATCTGGCTGGGCGAGTTGATTTCGGAATACGGCGTGCGCAACCAGGGCCTGTCGCTCATCATTTTCGCGGGCATCGTGTCGCGCATCCCAGCCAACTTCGGCCAGCTGCTCACCGACGAGCAGCGGCGTTGGTTCCTGGTCACGTTCTACCTGGTGCTGATGATCCTGACCGTATTTGCCATCGTGGTGGTGCAGCAAGGGCGGCGCAACGTGCCGGTGATGTACCCCGGTCGGCGCATCGGCCACCGCCAGGCGATGCCGGTCAAGGGCACCCTGCCGCTCTTGGTGAACATGGCGGGCATGATCCCGCTCATCTTTGCCCAATCGTTCCTGACCTTCCCGGCGATCATTGCCCAGTTCTTCATGGCCTCCAAGTCGCTGTGGGTGCGTAACCTGGCGGCGGGCGTGGCAACGATCTTCGGCGGCCAGAGCGGGTGGTACGGGTTGATGTATTTCGTGCTGGTGGTGCTCTTCACTTTCTTCTATACCGATGTGCTCTTCGCGCAGCAGAATTATGGGGATAACCTCAAGCGCTCGGGCGCGCAGATCCCGGGGGTGACGGCGGGCGCACCGACCCAGCGCTATCTGACGCGGGTCATGCGGCGGATCACGCTGCCCGGGGCGCTGTTCCTGGGCGTGGTGGCCGTCGTGCCCTACATTGTCAACGTCGCCCTGCCGTTTGCCGGGAGCAGCAGCCTGCTGCTGGTTTCGTCCTCGGGCCTGCTGATCGTGGTGGGCGTGGTGCGCGATCTGTTCTTCAATCTCGAGGCGGAACTCAAACTGAGGGGTTACGACGAGTCGATGCTCGTTCATTAGCGCCGGGGCTGGACCACGAGGCCCGACATGTCGGTCTACATCGTGATGCTCGGCCCGCCGGGTGTCGGCAAAGGAACCCAGGCGGCGGTGTTGGCAAAGAAGTTGGCGATACCGCACATTTCAACGGGCGACTTGTTTCGCCACCATATGCGTGAGAAGAGCGAGCTGGGGTGCCTGGCGCAGAGCTTCAT
>Ga0315274_10005648_pt1 | contig 18283 bp, 14 predicted proteins | sample YL17G02_20_MG_FD_203700 | JGI IMG/M metagenome (GOLD analysis project Ga0315274, IMG submission 203700) | Sediment microbial communities from Yellowstone Lake, YNP, Wyoming, USA - YL17G02_20 | ecosystem: Environmental > Aquatic > Freshwater > Lake > Sediment | place: USA: Wyoming | collected...
CCGAGTGGGCTGAACCTGCATGGGCTCAACCTGTTTGAGGATGATGGAGACTGCGGTGACGAGTACAACTTCTGCCCGCCGCGTGACGACCGGGTGGTGCGCGGCGGGCGCTTGCGAGCGGTGCACATGCATCGAAGCAACACGACGCAGGAGCTGCGCCTGCGCCTTGTGCTGCGCCTCCCGGGGGAACTGGCTCCCAACCGCATGCGGCGATCCCGCGCTTTGGTGGACATGCCGGTCGAAGTTCGCGCCCGCCTGACAGCGGGTGTCGACCGCGTCGACCTCGAGGTGCAGGTCGACAACGTGGCCAAGGATCACCGCCTGCGCGTACTGTTTCCCACACCGCTGCGCACGGAGTCGGCTGCCTACGATAGCCACTTTGAGGTCGTGCAGCGCGGCATTCGCCTCCCGCAATGGGATGAGACGTGGGTGGAGCAACCTCGTCCGGAAAAGCCCCAGCGGCGCTGGGTTGACATAAGCGATGGGGCCACGGGGTTGATGATCGCCAATCGGGGATTGCCCGAGGTGGAGGTGCGGCCGACCGCGCACGGGAGCGAGATCGCATTGACGTTGATGCGCTGCGTGGGGTGGCTCTCGCGCGACGACTTCCCGACCCGACGCGGGCACGCCGGCCCAGCGCTCGAGACACCCGCGGCGCAAATGCCCGGGCGGCACGTTTTTGCCTACTCGATCCTCCCCCATGCCGGCGGTTGGGAACAGGCCTACCGCCGCGCGCATGAGTTCGACCGGCCGGCGAGCGCCGTGGCCACAGCACTTCACCGCGGGCGGATGCCCTCGAGCGCCTCGCTGGTACAAATACACGGTGGCGATTTCTTGGTGACCGCGGTAAAGCAGGCCGAACGGGGTGGGACACTTGTTGTGCGCGGCGTCAACCTCGGAAAAACGCAGGCGCGTGTGCACCTCCGGCCCTGGAGGCGATTTGGACGCTGCCAGTTGGCGCGCCTGGATGAAACGCCGCTGTCGAACCTTTCGCTCCGTCGTGATGGGACTGTCGAAATCGAGCTGCGCCCGGCCCAAGTTGTGACCCTGCTGTTCTCCGACCCTCCGTCGCGAACACGGCGCTGAATTGGGTATCGTTCGGCATGCGCGGAGTGACGAACCAGCGTGCCGCGCACGAATTGCGGTCAGAAGGCCCCCTCTGGACGTACGCATAAGCCGTTGGCCTTGCCGGGCAGGGGAGAGATGGCTGTGCGGGTCGTTCCCAATTCGGAAGAGCGCTAAAGAGGCAGCGAGAGGTTGGGGGTCCACACGCGGATGGCGGCCTCGCCGCTCAGAGGGCACTTGTACTCGCAGATGCCGCAACCGATGCAGCGCTCACGCACAACCCTCGGTTGCTGAACGGTCGCGGTCGATCCGTCGTGGTGCGTGACCTCGACGCGCTCGAGCAGGATGGCCTTCTCCGCCACCGGGCACATCTCCTCGCAGACAATGCAGTCACGCTGATCGGCCCACGCAATGCACCGATCCTTGTCGATGTATGCAACACCGATGACGGATAGGCGCTTCTGCTCCAGCGTCAGTGGAGGGATTGCGCCGACCGGGCAGATCTCGCCGCACGCGGTACACGAATAGTCGCAATACCCCAAGCGCGGGATGAGCACGGGAGTCCACAAGCCTTCCAGCCCGGCCTCCGCTAGAGCCGGATGAATGGCGCCGGTCGGGCACGTGCGTGTGCACTCGCCGCAGCGCAGGCACTTGCCGATCAGGTTGTTCTGGCGAGCGCCAGGCGGCTGCACCAGGTGGGCCGAGGTTGCCCGCGGACCGGTTTGGCTGCGCAGCAGCGCCACGCCGGCCAATCCACCCCCCAGCGCAGCCAGCACCTCCCGTCGCTGTGGGTCATAGGCCATTCGCGGAGCAACCGCCGTGCCGGCAGTGAACACCGCGCCCTGGCGCGGGCACGCGGCCAAGCACTCCAAACACATCGTGCACTCGGCAGGGTCGCTGGCAAACTGCCGATCGGCGCGGATGGTGGCGGTGGGGCAAACGTGAGTGCACGCCCCGCACGCATTGCATTCCGGTGCCACCGTGCGCTTCACAATCGCGAGTCGGGAAAGGAGCGCGAGCAGCCCGCCCAGCGGGCACAGATAGCGGCACCAGAATCGTTCGGCGAGCCAACTGAGGCCGATGACCGATGCGAGCAGGAGGCCAAAGCCCAGAGCCACCCGGCTTGGCAATGGCTCGGTGGGGAAAACCGCGGGCCGCAGGAACGAATCGGCGCGCCCGATGAGCGGAGCGAGCAGCGGCACGCGGTACAAGCCCGTCTCCAGCGCGAGCACGATCCGATCAAGTGCTGGCCAAACGGAGGAGGCCAGTGACCGCGTGAGGAGGGTCAGCGGGTCGAGAACCATCAGGCTGAGGCTTCCGAAGAGAGCGCTCGCCAGAACCAGCACCACCAGGAGAATCTTGACGCGCCGCCAGGGCTCGGCAGCGCCGAGCGCGCGCACTCGCCGGCGCGATGGGGAGAAAACGTCGAGGATTGTTCCCAGAGGGCACAGCCAACCGCACCATGCCCGCCCAAGACCCAGGGTGAGGCCAATGACCAGCAGCGAGAGGAGCATACCCGCCACGAACTCGCGCCCGGCCAGAGCCTGGGCGAGCGCAGCCAGCGGGTCGAGGCGCACGAACAAGTTGGCCGCGGCAGGCAGGCCCGGCCCGCGCCGCGCCAGAATAAAGGCGGCAAGGTAGGCGGCCAGCGCCAGAATCTGAACCGCCCAGCGTGCGCGCGTATACCGACGCGCCTTCTGGCGCTGGCCAGCCTCATGCTCCAATGCTCAACTCCTCGATTCTCATCGCGCCCAGGTCGCTTTGCCCCAGCCCCATATCGTGGCCGGCGTGGAGATACGAAAGGTCATCCGGTTGCAGGCCGAAGAGTGTGGCCGCGTAGCTGTCAGCGGCCACGATATCGGTCGAGAGGATCAAGGTGTCGGCCTGGCGGACATCCGCCAACGAGCCGCCGCTTGGGCCGTGGGCCATCAGCATGCGCACGGCGTCCACGATAGTGAGCGCCGGCCGTACGCGGCTGGCGAGGTCCGCCAAGCGCTGCCCAATCGCCTGATGCATCAGAGGGCGGTCGCGGATCACTCCCATCAGATTCTTCATGCCTAACGTCAGACGGGCCAGGCTGTGATGCTTGGCGATGGGAACGTTGATCAGCACGTCGGCATTGAGCACGTCATCGTAGATCTCGAGCGCGTGCAGGTCGAGGCCCTGCGGCAGGTCGGTGGCCACATACTTGAACGAGCGCATGAGGTGCATCTCGCCGCCAGCCGCCTGCACCTGCGCCTCGATGCCGCTGACCGCATAGGCTTGCTCGGCTGACCCGCCGAAGGGGCAGTCCATCACCGTGACCTGCGCCGCGCCGGCGGCCAGGCACTGACGCACGAGTTCGCCCACAACGTAGGGATTTGTGGTCGCGGCGTACTCAAACGAATGGTAAGCCACGCAGATATTGGGTTTGATGACCACGCGCGCTCCGGGGTGGACGAAGCGCGGCATTCCACCCAGGGCGGCCAACCCCTGGCGCACCAGTTGCTCGGGCGTGGAGCCGCGGGCAACGACCAAGTCTGGATACGAGACTGGGGTGGGCGGCGCTTGCGTCGGCACCTCCTGTGCCGGAAGGAAAGGAGTGGCTGAAGCGGGCAGGGGCACGAGCGTGGGCGCTGGGGAGGAGGCGAATGGGTCGGGCAGGGTGCTCCCGATCCGCCCGCAGGCTGCGCCTCCAAGGCCGATGCCCAGCAACCGGAGGAAGGCTCGCCGCGTCATGGGAGTTGGCATCGTGGCTCTCCTCTCTTGCCTCGCGAACCCTCTGGCGCCTTCTGACCGAGCCGGGGAGCGCTGGCCAGGCTCGACCCACTTGTGACCGGGAAGCCCAAAGTCCGGTTCCGCACTGAGCGCATCGGGCCGCCTCATCACGATAGCTGCGTGGATCGCAGGAGGCAATGATCAATGGCAATGTCTAAGTCGGGAAAGATGTAATCGTCTGACCTGGATTGCCCGCGCCCAGTTGCAGCGGCCTCGATTTGCTCCAGGTCCGTTGCGCTCCGGCGTGGAATACCCGGCCCCGCCGCAAGTGCAGAGGGTGATTTACTGCACAATGCGTCACAAACCGCACCTCTCGGTTGCGTGCCGATCGGCGGACTGCGCTGCTCCAGAGGTCCCAGTATGTCCGGCCTGCGCTTTGCGTGCCGCGGTCACCGGTGCGGGGCTAGTTCGATTGGCCATTGTATAATAGTCGGCATCCCCAAACCCGGCGGAGCGGCGTAATGCCAGGCTGGCTCAATCGCCTCAAGCATCGGCGACCCAAGACAACCAGCTCCAAGACGACTGCGGCGGATGAAGCCAAGACCATCCGCATCTCCGTGCGCGAGCTGCCGGCGGAGCTTGCCGCGCGCCCTGGGTCGGAAGGCTCTCGATCCGCAAAGGAGTCACTCGACCCGGGGCTTAAACCCGCGGGCGAGGACGGGCCTCCGCCAGATGGCGCGGCGGACATAACGGTGGCGATGCCGGGTGGAGTGCTGCCCAGGCACATGCCTCGCGGCACAGCGGCGCCAGCGAGGCACGAGAACTCCGCGGCAGCGGGCAGCGGGAGCTCTGCCGCGGGCGAAACGCCGACCGTCGTGCTGAAGATCGCCTACCACGCCCAGCGCTTCCCGGCGGGCGAGCAGCCGTCGGCTGCCCCGCCGCGGTCGGCACCCGAAGGCCTCCCCGCTACAGGTGAAGGCAACGAAGTGAAGCGATCACGGGAACAGGCCCTTGTCCAAGCGCGCGAGCGGCTGAACAATGTACAGGAGAAGATCAGCCGCATCGCCGAGGAATTCGCCGAGGGTCAAGTGAACCGCGCCCAGTTCCAGGAACTCTTCGACCACTACCAGCGCGAGCGACGCACGATCCTGGCGTGGATCGATACCACTTCCGATGTACCCAATTGGCGCGAATTGGCGGCCGAAGGGCGCAGCATGATTATCCGCCGCCAACACAAGGCCCGCGTCCTGGGTTACGCCATCTGTGAGCAGCAATCCGGCCTGCCCCTGCGCAGCATCGGCATGTTCGAGGAGGATCCGGAGTTGGTGGTGCCGATGCTCACCGCCTACCGCTCGGCCACAGAGGAAATCTTCGGAGCCGGCATGCGCTCGACCGAGATCGAGGGCGGCCGCTGGTTGTGTTTCGTGGCGGCCGAATTTACCATGTTGATGGTCCTGTTCAGCAACGAGCCGGCGCGCAAGGACTTGGAAGGCCTCGACGAGCTGCTGCGGACCTTTGAGCGGATGAACCGCTACATCCTTCGCCGGCGGCCGATCCAGCCCGACGACCTGTTCTTGCCCTATCGCTTTTATATCGACAGCCCCAAGTAGGTTGAGGCGCCGCCGCATTCCATGTCGTCCATTCCCGTTTTCAAAGTCCTTATCGCCGGCGACGGTTCGGTGGGTAAGACCTCGCTCATTCGCCGCTTCTGTGAGGGCAAATTCGAGGAGTCGCGCGTCAGCACGATTGGCGTGGACTTCCAGACTCAGCGGGTCGATCTGCCCGGCGGCACGGTCAAACTCTCGATCTGGGATATGGCCGGGCAGGACCGCTTCCATGACATTCGCCAGGGTTTCTACCGCGGCAGCCGCAGCGCTGCGCTCGTCTATGATGCCACCGCTCCGGTCACGCTGCAGAACCTGCCTCGTTGGCGCGAGGAGATCCTGGCCGTGGTTCCCGACCTGCGTTTCGTCGTGGTGGCCAACAAGGTGGACTTGCTGACCCAAGGCATGACGTCGCCCTCCACCAGCCAGGCGCCGCCGAGCATTCGTGCCGGACGGACCTTTGCCACGTCCATCGGCGCGGGGTTCGTCCCCACGAGCGCCCTCAGCGGCACCAATGTTCCGCAGATCTTCGAACAAATGGCGAAACTAGCCCAGGCACACACTCAGGCCGGCTCTGGGGCTCGCTGAACCCCGTCGAGCGATAAGCTTCAGTCGCTGGGGGCTGCCAAGGCTGCGGGTGACATGCCCGAGAGCCTGAGCGCGCCATTGTCCGGGGGTGAAGCGTTCCGCAAGACCCATCAACCGACAAGGATTTCCTCCGTCGCCAGGATGGGTAGCGTGGCTGTGCCATCCAATGGGGCCCACCCGGACCCGTGGGTGCGCCGTGCAGCACAGCCTGATGTTGGACCACACAGAGGCGCAATCGTGAAGCTGCCGCACTGGTCGGTGGCACCCGAAGGCACGCCGCCGACTCAACGCAAGAACTTCCTCAACGTCCAGATCGACGGGATCGGAGTCGGCCTGGCGGCGGCTTCAGCGCCGTTTCTCCCGGTCTTCCTGGCACGCTTGGGTGCCTCGAACCTGGAGGTCGGCTTGCTGACTGCCATGCCGGCTCTGACCGGGCTGCTGCTCGCCCTTCCGGTAGGCCGCTTCCTGCAAACGCGCCTGCGGATTGTGCCGTGGTTCAGTCTTTCGCGGGTGCTGACCATCTCGGCCTATGCATTCACCGGTCTGGCGCCCTTCGTCGTACCGCAGAAGTGGCTGGTCGCGGCGGTGCTGGGCATCTGGGCGATGGCCACACTGCCGCAGACCGCCCTCAACGTTACGTTCTCGGTCGTGATGAACGGCGTGGCCGGCCCGCGCGGGCGATACGATTTGATGAGCCGCCGCTGGTCGATCTTGGGATTTACGACGGCCGTGTCGGTGGCAGCCGCGGGCAAGGTGCTCGACCTGCTGGCCTTCCCGGTCAATTACCAGACGGTCTTCCTCGGCCTCTCGCTGGGCGGCCTGCTCAGCTACTACTTCTCGTCGCACATCGATCTGCCCAAGGCCGAGCCCACGCCACCCTCGCCCGGCGCAGGGCTGAGGGCACGGCTGCGGGATTACGTCGGGCCGGTGGTGCGCGAGCGAGGCTTCGTCTCGTTTGTCCTCAAGCGCTTCGTGTTTCTCGCCGGCACCTCGCTTGCCACGCCCCTCTTTCCGCTCTACTACGTGCGCGTCGTGCAGGCCTCCGATTGGTGGATCGGGCTGATCAACACCGCGCAGATGGCCGTGGTGCTCTTCGGCTACTTCTTCTGGGTGCGCCAGTCGCGTCGGCGCGGGTCGCGGTTCGTGCTCCTGGCGAGTACCCTGGCCATGGCGCTCTATCCCGCGCTCATTGCGGCGAGCACGCGAGTCGAAGTCATCGCGATTATCGCCGGCGTGGCAGGGGTTTTCCAGGCGGGAATCGACCTGGTCTTCTTCGACGAGTTGATGCGCACCGTTCCCCCGGCTTACACCGCCACCTTCGTCTCGATGGCGCAGATGCTGACCTACCTCTCGGCGATGTTGGCGCCGCTCTTGGGCACTCTTCTGGCCGACCGGATCGGTTTGGCGGGAGCGCTGGCCATTGCGGCAGGCGTGCGCCTGCTGGGCTTTGGGCTCTTTGCCCTGCCGTCGCGACCGAGCAAATCGATTGAGGCTTCGGTGGCGGCTTAGCCTCCCAGAGAGAAGGTCCGCTGACTGGCGAATCCCTCAGATCGATGGATGGGCCCCGTCCGCTTCACACAAGGCGCATAGTCCTCGGTGGAATTCACGCCATCGCGCGCGAGCCGTTCGTGACTTGTCCGTGATGGCAAGCCCCAGGGGTCGCAATTCATTCCTCGACTCACAACGGTTTTCTGGTGAATGCGCTAGACCCTCGAATGACTCGGCGGCAACGAATCGCTGCGAGAGAGGCTCTGAATGGAATCGGAGAGTGCCAGGAGAATGGCGATGCGGTGACTACCGCGAGTTGTAGGCGGCGATGATTTGGCCGAGGCCGATCCCGCTTCCGGCGATCATCGCCATGCCGGTGAGGATGACGTACAGAGTCTGCCAGTGCTGCGCGGCGAGGGCAAACAGCCCGAGCGGCAGTGCGCCGCCGAATTGTTGATCGTACATGTGCGCATCAAGAATGAGGACGTAGCTGGCCCATGCGGTGACGCCCAGGCCCGCGATCAGAGTTGGGACGAGGATTAGTAGCAATGTCGGAATCTGTCGGCGAGTGATGCGCGGGGCCTCGGTGAACTCGATGGAGTGCACGAAGGCTTCCACCTCCGGCCACCTGTGCCCGGTCCGTTCGCACAATTGGGCAATCACCTGATTGCGATCCTGGCCATGCGCCAGTTCGCGGACAACGAATTCGGTAAGCGCAGGGTCGTCGAGCATCGAGGCATCCTGTGGACCGAGTCTGCACCATCCCACCGGCGCGCCTGGCGTGCCATGATGCGAGGCCGAGTATACCGTGGCCCGCCTTCCTTGCAGGAGAGTGCCGCCCCGCGTGGGTGGACGGGCACACGGGCCGGTGATTACACCCGCGCGACATCCTATGCTAGGATAGAGAGAACCGAGGTCGAGTGGGAGGGAGTGTGGGCGCACTGCCCGCCATTGCAGCCCGCGCCGAGGTCATCCGCCACCACAGGCAGCAGGGGGGCAAGGTGGCTGCAATCCTGCCGGTCTATGCCCCGCGGGCGCTGTTGCGCGCCTATGGTTTCCTGCCGGTCGAGGTCTGGGGACCGCCTGGGGTGCGCACTTCCGACGGCGCCAGCCACCTCCAGCCGTATGTGTGTTCGATCGTCCGCAACGCGCTGTCGTTTCTGCTGAGCGGCGGGCTCGACTCGACCGACTTGATTTTGGTCCCTCACGCCTGCGATTCTCTGCAAGGCCTGGGCAGCATCCTTCTCGACTTCGTCAAACCCCGTCAGCCCGTTGTGCCCCTCTATTTCCCACGCAGCGACGGAGCGGGTGCCCACCGATTTCTGGCCGAGGAATTTCGCCGCCTGGCAACGCGCATGAGGGAAATCACCTCGCGCGCACCGGCCGCCGACGAGATTCTCCAGTACGTGGTGGATGAGGAGACTAGCGATCTGCTTCTCCTTGAATTGCATGAGGCGCGGCGGCAACTGTCTCTGACCAACGCGGACTTCTACCGGCTGGTTCGGTCGCGCGAATACCTGCCGCGCGAGGCATTCGAAACCGCCGCCCGCCAGGCCTTGGCCATGCGGCATCCCGATTCCGCGCCCGGGAAGACGTTGCTCCTTTCGGGTGTCGTGCCCGAACCCACGTCGCTCATGGCCGCGCTGGATGAGCGCCAGGTGCAGATTGTGGCGGATGACACCCTCTGCGGCCGCCGGCGAGTATGCCCGCCGGGCAGGAGTTCCGATCCGTTTGAGCGTCTTTCTCAAAGCTGGCTTGGCGGCCCGCCCGACTCGACGCGCGGGTCTTCGATGGCTGCACGCTCCGACTATCTGGTGCGCCAGGTGGCGGCAAGCGGCGCGCGCGGCGTCGTTTTCCACCTGGTCAAGTTCTGCGAACCCGAACTATTCTATCTGCCAACGCTGCGCAAAGCGCTGCAACGCAAAGGAGTCCCATCGGTCGTGCTCGAGATGGACTTGAATGACGCACTTTCGCAGCAGATGCTCACCCGGCTGGATGCGCTGTTGGAGATGATTCCATGAACCCTGCGGCCGGCTTGGCGTATGCCTGCAATGCGCGTGTGCTCGGGCCGGCAGCGCTGCGCGCCGCACGCTTGCACGCTGAGTGGCAGGCGCGCGGCGGGGTGGGCCGATCGCCGCACCTCGCGCCCCCGCTGCGCATCGCGCCGCGCTTCAAGGAGATGGTCGCACGCCACTGGCTGGAGGGCCGATATGGGCAGGGCGTGCGCAAGGTGGCCTGGGTTACCTCCGGCGCTCCGGTGGAGTTCCTCACCGCCCTGGGTTTCTACCTGCTCTATCCTGAGAACCATGCCGCCATCTGCGGCACCGCGCGCGTCGCGGTGGACCTCGCCGGGGTTGCGGAAGGGGCCGGCTACTCACGCGACTTGTGCTCCTATGTGCGCACCGACCTGGGCAGCCTGTTCTCGGGGCGTACGCCGGTGGGCCGCTTACCTCGGCCGGACCTGCTCCTCGCGTGCACCAACATCTGTCAAACGGTGCTCTTCTGGTACCGAGTCTTGGCCGAGCATTTCGGCGTCCCCCTCGTGATTGTCGATACGCCGTTCGTCTACGGGGAGGAGGCTCCGCCCCACGCACTGCAGTATGTCGGGACTCAGATCGACGAGGCGATTGCCATCGCCGAGAAGGTGGCGGGACGCGCGCTCAGCGAGCAATCGTTCGAGCGCGTCGCCACTCGCAGCCGCCGCGCCACCGAGCTCTGGCTTGAGATCCTGCAGCGCAACCGGCATGTGCCGGCGCCCATTTCCGCCTTCGACCAGTTTGTTCTGATGGCACCCATCGTCGAAATGCGCGGTCAGGCCGCCACAGTCGATTTCTACGCGGCAGTATTGCACGAGGTGGATGAGCGCATCCGGCGCGGCGTGGCGAGCGTGCGCGAGGAGAAATACCGTGTCCTGTGGGATAACCTGCCGATTTGGTTCAGGCTGCGAGCGGTGGCCGAGCTCCTGGCCGAGCGACGAATCGCCGTTGTTGCCTCTACCTACACAAACGCGTGGGGCGAACTGGCGCCCTACCTCGACCCGGCCAACCCGCGTGAGTCGATGATCCGGGCTTACACCTACCCGATCCTCAACCGCGGCACCGGGCACAAGCTGCACATCATGCAGGGCATGATTGACGACTACCACCTGGATGGAGTGATCCTGCATTCCGATCGCTCGTGCAAGCCGTACTCCCTGGGCCAGATGGGCCAGCGCGAACGGCTGACCGGCAGCCTGAAGCGGCCGGCCCTGCTGCTCGAAGCCGATCACAACGACATGCGCTGCTATGCGGATGAACAGGCCGCCACACGGCTGGCGGCGTTTGCCGAGATGCTGGAGGCACAGCGGTGACGGGCATCAGCGCGCTGGGGATTGACGTCGGCTCAGCCACGGTCAAAATCGTTGGTGTGGACGATGCGGGGACTTTGTGCTGGGACGCGCTGGAACCCGCCCAGGCGCGTGGGGAGGTTCAGATCGCTCGCATGGTTGCGGATGCCCACCGGGCGTGCGACACGCTGGGGGGCGCGAAGGTTTCGCTTATTGCCACCGGGTGCGGCCGGGGCCTTGTCCACCAGGCGGTGCGCGAAGTGACAGAAATCACCTGCCATGCGCGGGGCGTCTTCCGCGACGTGGGTCACGGCGGCACGCTGGTCGACGTCGGCGGGCAGGACTCCAAGGTGATTGCTATTGGCCAAGGCGGCGAGGTGACCGATTTCGCGATGAATGACAAATGCGCGGCGGGCACTGGGCGCTTCCTCGAGAACGCCGCTCGCCACTTGGGCCTGCCGCTAGAGGCACTCGGCCGCGTTGCGTTGGAGTCTCGCGAGGAGGTGCGAATCTCGAGCACGTGCACGGTCTTTGCAGAATCGGAGATCGTCTCGATGCTCGCCCACGGAGTGGCCGTGGAGCCGATCGTGCGGGGGATACACCGTGCGTTGATCCTGCGGCTGGTGGCCATGATTCGTTCGGTCGGGCTGGCAGCGCCGCTCATGCTCTCGGGCGGCGTCGTGTGCAACCCTGCGATTGGCGCAATGCTTGCAGAAGAGACTGGCCAGAAGGTGGTTCTGCCGCGCCACCCGCAGCTGATGGGGGCCTACGGCGCGGCATTGATCGCGCTCGACGTGCGCTGACGCCAATGCCCCCTTTGAGGGGAATACATACACCGCCGGTAACGCAGAGACCGCAGAGACCGCAAAGACGCCTTTACCTGTCATTGGCTTGGCAGTGGTCGAGTAGACAAAATGATTGAAGAGGCTCGCCATGGCGAGCCTCTTCAATCTCGAGGGCACGTGGGGTATCGGCCTCTGGGAGTGGGGTGCGAAGCTCCCCACTCCCAAAGGATTGAATCACCCCCTCCCCGTGTGCAGGCAGTGGGCAGGGGGTGGGGTCAACCCACCTTGGGGGCGCATAAGAACAGATCACTGGATTCCCGCTGCGAACACGCGGGAATGACGAACAACAGCCGATGCGCTCCGCAAGATGTTGGAGCATGGGGGGCGGGGAGCGAAGATCCCTGCTCCCACAGAAAAGACTCAACCCTCCCCGTGAATGGGGAGGGGGCAGGGGGTGGGGCCAACCCGCCTCAAGGGGCGCGGAAGGAGAGAGCACCGTATTCTCGCTGCGGACCCGCGCGAATGACGAGCTCCTCGTCGACCCCTCCGGATCCGGGGTGCGCTACCGAGGGGTCTCGCCAGCCGTAGCTTCCTCGCGCAGCTTGCGGCGCAGCACTTTGCCCACTAGCGTCTTAGGTAGATCCGCGCGGAACAAGACTCGCTTTGGCACTTTGTAGGGCGCCAGGTTCTGCCGGCAGTAGGCAATGATCTCCTCCGCGCTGGCGCTCTCGCCCTCCTTGAGGGCTACGACGGCCACAACTTCCTCGCCCCTTTCCGGCACCGGCATGCCCATGGCGGCGGCCTCGCGCACCTTAGGATGCGCGTAGAGCACTTCCTCGATTTCGCGCGGATAGATGTTGTGGCCGCCGGCGCCGAGGATCATATCTTTCTTGCGATCGACGATCTGGAAAAAGCCGTCAGCATCCATGATGGCAAGATCGCCCGTGTGCAGCCACGGGCCGCCACCCTGTGGGTCGGGACGCAGCACATTCGCCGTTTCCGCCGGCTGGTTCCAGTAGCCGCGCATCACCTGCGGCCCTCGAATACATAGCTCGCCAATCTCACCGGGCGGCAACACGCGCTCGCCGATATCAGCGTCGACGATGCGAGCCTCGGTGTCGGGCCAGGGAATGCCGATGGTGCCTAGACGGTTTTCGCCATAAGCGGTGTTGCTGTGTGTTATCGGCGACGATTCGCTCAGCCCGTAGCCCTCGATGAGACGCGCGCCGGTGATCTCGTGGAAGCGCTTCTGGACCTCGACCGGCAAGGGAGCCGCGCCGCTGTTGCAGACTTTGAGCGAGCGCAGGTTGTAGCGGCTCACCTCGGGGTGGTTGATGATGGCCGCATACATGGCCGGCACCCCCGGGTAGAAGGTCGGCCGGCACGCCTGAATGGTCTTGAGGATGTCCGTCACATCGCGCGGATCGGGCACCAGTACGGACGTTCCTGCGCGAAGCGCACCGGGATTCATGCAGCAGGTCATGCCATAGCTGTGGAAGAGGGGCAAGGCGGTCAGCGTCGCATCCTGCGCCTCGGCCGCATTGACCCACACCAGCACCTGGTGGGCGTTGACCAGGATGTTGCGGTGGGTAAGCTCGGCTCCTTTCGAGAGGCCGGTGGTGCCGCCGGTGTACATGAGCACGGCCGTGTCGTCCAGGCCGAGCGCCACCGGATCGGGTGCGGGTGCCGCGCGAGCCATGAGATCCAAGAACCACGTTGCCCCCGATTCGCCTTTCAGACTGAGACGGTGGCCGCGCTTCTTCTCCAAGAGCAGCGTGAAGAGTGCGCGCAGCAGCGGCGGGAAGTAATCCTTGATGCGCGCCACAACGATGTGCTGCAGCGCGGTCTCGCCTCGGATCTGGCGAAGGATGGGGTAGGTGGAGCCAAGCGTGACGATGACCTTGGCGCCGGAATCCCGCAACTGGTGGCACAGCTCGCGAGCTGTGTAGATCGGGTTGCACGGGACGACGATGGCGCCGGCGCGCAGCGCGCCGTAGAAGACGATGATGAATTGCGGGCAATTGGGCAGATGCACCGCCACGCGGTCGCCTTTACGGACGCCGAGGTCCTGCAACGCCGCCGCGAAGCGATCGACTGCGGCGTCATGTTCGAGGTAGGTGATGCGCCGCCCCTTGAAGACCATTGCCGGGACGTTCGGGCAACGGAGGGCGGTCACCTTGAGCGCCTCGGGCAGCAGCGTCTGCGGGTAGTCGAGGTTGGGCGGGACGTGGCTTTCGTAGAAGCGGAGCCAGGGTTTGGAGTCAGTCATGGCGGGCTCCTTTCGAAGCGAGTCGCGCGCCTACGGGAACTGGCGCAGGAGAAGCGGGAGGAAAAGGCTGCGCACTGTGGCGGTGAAGCTGTAGCAGAACTCCGAAGTCCCGAGACTTGGGTCAGTTGCCGTAGCCGTCAAGTAGGGGTAGGCCAACCCGGATAGGGTCAAGGTCCAGACTCCACCAATGGCAGTAGCTGTGCCAAGATAATGCTCGCCACGCCATCCGGAACTCGAGTTGCCAAAGACCTCGACTGCACAGCCGTTGCAGGCAGAACCGGCTATCTCCACAGAGCCGAGAGCTGTGGAGGTAATTGTGGGTGGCAGAATGCCGCCGTTTGCGCCCGTGGTGACGTATAGCTGAGGTCCGAGATTAGAGTTGAGCACATTCCGGGTAACCACGTTCCGAATGTTAGTGTCCGTGGAGATCGACACGCCACCACCGTGATTGTTGAGTATCACATTGTCGGGTCCTATCGTGATGTCCGCGGCGCCGTTGCCGGCGTACACACCCGAGGATGTGTTGCCCAGCTCCACTGTGCGTCCTCGATCAACGCCAATGAAGTTCCCTCGAACCACGACTCCCGATGTGCCGTTGAGCTTGATGCCTTCCCCCGCATTGGCGCCGATCACATTCCCTTGATCCGGGGAGGCTCCGCCTATGGTCATGCCCGTTGCAGGGCCGAAGACGAGGATCCCGTCGCCGTCGTTTGCCAGCGGCGACCTGCCCGTCACGTCCAGGCCAATCGTGTTGGCGGCTACTTGGTTCCCTGTGCCCGCGTCATCAAACGAAACCCCCCGACTTTCGTTGCCAGATATCAAATTGCCCGAGTCGGCCGTGGATCCGCCAAGAACATTGTCCGCGGGACCGTTCTCGAAGCGGACACCCTCCCACCAATTGCCGATGGCCGCAGCCCCAGCGGGGTCCGTGCCGATGTAGTTTCCGGCAATCGTATTGGCGTCAGTCCCCGATCCACTGAGACTGACGCCGTATTGGTCGTTTCCCGAGATGACATTGCGCTCGCCGACGGCGTCGCCGCCGATTGTATTGCCCGTTGCCCCGCCCTCTAGACTTACGCCGTCAGACCAGTTGCCTCGGTCCAGTGTCCCCGCCTGGTTGAGGCCGATGTAGTTCCCCGACACGGTATTGGCCTGGGTTCCGACACCGACCAGGGTCACTCCATTGCCGTGATTGCCAGAGATCACGTTGCGTTCCCCCGCGGAGTCTCCGCCAATGGTGTTGCTTTGAGGTCCGCCGGTCGTGGCCTGGATAATGACCCCGGATTCGCCGTTGGCGACGGCGGCTCCTCCGATGTGGTTGAGCCCGATAATGTTGCCGGAGACCGCGTTGTTATTCGTTCCGGGGCCGAGGAGCTGCACACCACTGCGTCCGTTGCCCGAGATGACGTTTCCCTCCCCGGAGGAATCCCCGCCGACAGTGTTGGCGGAGGCGCTACCATAGATGCGGACTCCATGCCAGCCATTCTCGAGGGGGCCGTCGCCAGAGCCCACCGTGCCGATTCGATTCCCGGTGATGACGTTCCCCGTCGTCCCAGCATAGTAGACATCGACACCGATGAGATCGTTTCCGGAAACCACGTTGGCGTCCTCAGGGTCAACTCCGCCGATCGTATTGTTGGAGGCACCATACCCGATGAATATCCCGTCCCAGGAGTTGCCTGCCGCAACAGTCGCGCTGTTTCGCGCGCCCACATGGCAGCCTTCGACGGTGTTATCGTTCGCCGAGAGCCAAGGCGTGACAGGGATGGGGGCAATCACGATCCCATTGTGCGGAAACCCGATGATTGTCAGCCCGCGGATGGTGTTTGCAGAGGAGGCAATCCACAGGCCGTTGTTGATGGGGTTGTCGTCCGGCTGGTAGGGGAGAAGCGCGCCATCAAGCATGACAGGGATGATGGCGGGAGAGTCCTCGTCCGCCGCACTTGCGCCTGCCTGGGTGTAGCCATCGATGAAAAGCGTTCCCCCCGATGGATCCCAAATCGGCGGGAGAGGAGTGAGTGGGCTGATGACGTACGGTGCACTGCCCGAGATGGCAAATGTTATGACATCCGCTCCCACATGCCCGTTTGCATCGTAAATCGCTTTGCGCAGCGAACCATCCCCACTGTCGTTGGTGTTAGTGACGGTGTACGTGGCCGCATGCGCTGCAGGCAGTGGCGGAACCAGTGATAGCAGGAGAACAGCGATTGCGATTGAGATCCGCAGTCCCTTGGTTGACATGATGGCCTCCCACGCCGAAGGTCGCACTGTTGTCCGTTGGTGTTGTGTTATCGGGGTTGCGCGCATCCGACGCGCGCGGGAGTCACCCGAAGCCACTCGTTGGCGATCCGAATAGAGGAGGTCAGGCCTGGCAACAGGAGGAGGCGACGCGAATCGCGTCGAGGCGGGGTACCGCGTTGTGGGGTAGGGTGCCGCCAGGTAGCAGGGGGCACAAGATGGGAAGTGACAGCTGGCCAATAAGTATAAGTATATGTACTCCGGGCGGCAGCGCAACCTCGTGCAAGGCCGCCCAGGCCAGAGAGCGTGGGGCTCCGCCCGAGCGTGTGCCCGGCCTTGGCCTCGCATGCGGCATGAGGCGGGCCTAGCCCGTTCGCGATGGAAGCCGAGACTCGCAATCTCCCCAAGGGCTTATGGGGCAGGCGAGCCGGCCGCCCCTCATACAGCCGACTTGCGCGCTGAGCCGGTCGCGACTATTCTTTTCGGTTGCGGCGCCAACACGCGAGAGGAGGAAAGATGAAGTCCAAGACCCTTGACCTGCGCAAGAAGTACAAAGAACTCTATTCACCCCCTGCGAAGAAGGTGGTGGAAGTCAAGGTGCCAAGCCTCAAGTTCATCATGCTCGATGGAGAGATCGAACCGGGCAAGACGCCCACCATCTCCGAGAGCTTCGGCCAGGCGATGATGGCGATGTACGGCGTGGCCTATACGCTCAAGTTCACCTCGAAGCTGCGCGAGCGCAACCCGATCGACTACCCGGTGATGGCCATGGAAGGGCTGTGGTGGGTGAAGTCCGGGAAGTGGAGCTTTGAGTCGAAGGAGCCGTGGAGCTACACGCTGCTGATGATGCTGCCGGCGCATATCACCCCGGCCATGTTCCGCCAGGCCGTGCAGCAGGTGCTGGCCAAACGCGGCGAGAACCCAGCCCTGGCCAAGGTCCGGCTGGAATCGTTCGCAGAGGGGCGCTGCATCCAGATCATGCATGTCGGGCCGTATGCCGACGAACCCCGCACGTTGGCGCTGATGGATGAGTACATGCGTGCGCGCGGGCTGCGCTTCCGCGGCAAGCATCATGAGATCTACATGGGCGACCCGCGGCGGGCCAAGCCGGAGAGGTTGAAGACTATCCTGCGTCATGCGGTTGAGCGGATCGGGTAGGTGGCAGAGGGCAAGCGGTTCGAGGCACGTGCATGGCCCGCGTCGGGGCCGTGCGGGCTGCGCCTCTCGAGCGGGGGCGACGAGCCAGAAGCCCCCGCTCGTCATTCCCGCGGGATCCTGGCGGGAATCCACTGGATCTACACGAATGGGACACGCCGGACTTGAGAATCACTTGGACCCCGCCTTGAGCACGCGGGGACGAGGTTCTCCTCCCAAGGCAACCCGAGTCGCCGCTTTGGCGGGGAAGAAGTGCTTCTGTGATTCGGTGAAGATCCGGGAGCTTGCGTAGCCGATCCGTTTTGGTCCGGGTTTCGCTCTTCGAGTGGACGACGGGCCGGGGGTCGCGGCCCGTCGTCCACGAACAAGGAGGGGGACCCTAAGCCGCGAAGTACTCGGTGGCAGAATCTTGGAGCAGCACGATCAGACCGTAGACCCCCAGGATCGTCCCCAGCGGGAAGCACAGCACACTGAGCCCGGAAATCACGATTGAAAGGATGCGACCCCACGTCTTGCGAGCGAGGAGACCCGCGCCGGCGATGATTCCAGGCAAGCCAAGCACCGCCAGCAAACCACCCACGCTTGCGGCGACGATGCTCAGCACTTGTTCGGCCATCGCGTCGTCCACGGCCGTGCCGATGCCCACCAGGAGCACGGCCAGAATGGCAGCCATCAGCAAGTAGATCAGGTTGGTCCCGATGAGCAGCCAGCCAAGTACTGGGACATGGATCTCGAGTTGGGATTTGGTGAAGGTGTTCATGTGTGTCTGTCCTTATCTTGGATGAGCCCGAATGGTCGTGCTGGAATGCACCCCTTAGATTGGACAGCTTTCCCCGACCGATAGGTGGGGGCGGGGTTGGGGGTTGAAGATCTTGTGCGCCTCGAACTCCGCCGGCGGAAGGTAGCCCAGCGACGAATGAAGACGCTTCGTGTTGTACACCATCTCGATATACTCCGGCAAGCGGGACGAGAGCTCCTCGAACGTCCCCACGTCCATCAGGTACACTTCCTCGGTCTTGAGCGTCTTGAAGAAACTCTCCGCGATCGGATTGTCGTACGGGTTCCCCTT
>Ga0315274_10005650_pt1 | contig 18278 bp, 16 predicted proteins | sample YL17G02_20_MG_FD_203700 | JGI IMG/M metagenome (GOLD analysis project Ga0315274, IMG submission 203700) | Sediment microbial communities from Yellowstone Lake, YNP, Wyoming, USA - YL17G02_20 | ecosystem: Environmental > Aquatic > Freshwater > Lake > Sediment | place: USA: Wyoming | collected...
GCTACAGGGTCGGGAGAGCCGCATTCTGAACGGGCAAGCGTTCTCACCGGGACGGGTAGTTGGAATATCGCGGAAGGCTCCAGTGGTCAACCACGGCCAGTTTCTGGATTCGCTTGGGGACGGGCATATCGTCGTCTGCCGTGGCATCCAGACGTGGGAAACCGACTGGCTGTCGTTGCTCTTGGTAGCCAAGGGACTCGTAACGGTGGAGGGCGCCCAGTTGCAGCACGCAACGCAGATCGCACGAGAGTGTGGCGTGCCGTTCATCAACGTGACGACGGCAGACTGGGATAGCATACCCGACCAGGCCCGGATCGCCGTGGACGGCACGGCGGGCACGGTGGAGATCATCCAGATGCCGGAGCCATCGCGTAGCGGGCCTGACATCCCGACAGGACAGGTATTATAGCCCTGCCAGGAACCGCAACGTATTCGGCCCGGAAGGGAGGCAACAGAGGCGAAGGGGGACGCTCTCTCTCGCCACGCCCGCGCACGGGATTGCCGCGGGCGGTACGGGTTGACAGTTGTCGTTGGCAGCCGATGCTTGGTTGGTACGAGCCGAGTCGATTGCCGGCGAAATGGGACGGTAGTACGATGCGCAGACATCCGGAGGGAAGAGTCAGCAGAGCTACAGGAGGACAGCATGAAACTGAGGGATATCCGTCTGGTGCGCTTGAACGCCCCGGCGCACGAGACCAAGACGCCAGCGAAGCGTCCGTCTTGGTGGGAAGAGGCAGAGGTGGCCAACCCTATGTCACGCTATCCGAAGGTGAAAAGGCACCGGAATCTGTGGCTGCCCAAATGGGACAGCGCCTGGTGCCAGGTGATTGCCGAGGATGGGACCTATGGGCTGGGGCTGGTCTGGCCGCTGGAAACCAGCAGATCGGTGATCGGGCACCTGGCCCAGCACCTGGTAGGCGAGGACTGTCTGGCGATCGAGAAGCTGGCTGATATGATGTTGCGCCTGACCAAGCCGTACGGATCGACGGGCCTGGCCTCGTATGCGATCAGTGCGATCGACTTGGCGCTGTGGGACCTAAAGGGCAAGCTGCTAGGCATGCCAGTGTACAGCCTCCTCGGTGGGGCGCAAAAGGACCGGATCTACTGCTACTGCACCGGCAATGACGTGGACTGGTATCAGGAACTCGGGTTCAGCGCGTTCAAGCTGGCTTGTCCATATGGCCCGGCGGATGGGCTGGACGGCATCCGCAGGAACGAGGCATTTGTGGCACAGGTCCGAGAGCAGATCGGGGATGGGTGCGAGCTCATGCTCGACTGCTGGATGGCCTTTGACGTAGAGTATGCTGTGCGGCTGGCCGAGACCCTGCGCCCCTATCGCCTCAAATGGATGGAAGAGTGCCTGATCCCCGAGGACATGGATGGCCATGTCGCCCTGCGCCAGCGCTTGCCGTGGCAGACTCTGGCCACGGGCGAGCACTGGTATACGCCTGTCCCATTCGAGTGGGCCATCCGCCATCAGGTCGTGGACATCCTGCAGCCAGACATCGGCTGGTGCGGTGGGATGACCACTTGCCGCAAGGTCGCTTCGGCGGCGGAGGCAGCGGGGATGAGTGTGATCCTGCACGGAGGAGGGAACACCCCATTCGGGCAGCATTTCACGTATGCCACACCCCCATCACCCTGGTGCGAGTGCTTTGTTGGCACGCCCCCGGGCGTTCCGTTGGAGGAAGCCTGGCGACTGCCTGGACAGGCCGTCCCCCATGATGGGTGGCTCGTGCCCAGTGATGCACCAGGGTTCGGATTGGAGATCCCCGAGAGTTGGCTGGTGCCCGCCTAGACCGGGATTGGACTTGGCTTATGAGTCGTGCTACAATACACCGCGCCTGGCTAGTGGGCGGGGGCTACCTATGTGTAAGCCAGGTCACAGAGTGGGGAAACATCAACCGGGCGCAGTCCGGAAAGAGGAAGGGGCATCATGCGTAAGCAGATTGTGGCAGAGAAGGGGGCCGCTCCCCAGGGGCCCTATTCGCCAGCCATCGTCGCTGATGGCACCGTGGTCTATGTATCGGGACAGGGCCCTGTCGATCCTCAGACTGGGCAACTCTGTCTGGGCAGCTTTCGCGAACAAGCCGAAAGGACATTCCAAAACATCGGCATCCTGCTCGAGGCGGCAGGCACGTCATGGGAGCATGTGGCCAAGGTGACCGCCTACCTCGCTGACTATGGCAGCTTTGCGGAGTACAACGAGATCTATAAGCGGTACTTTGTATCCCCGTATCCGGCCCGCACCACAATACAGGCTGGCTTGGGCAAGATGGCGATCGAGGTAGACTGTATCGCTGTCATCCCCAAGTAAGGAAATCGCGTGGGATCTCGTGCCGTTCGTTCTCTCGCCTTGGTCGCCCTGGGCCACCTGGCAGTCGAGTTGTGCAGCGATTTCCTGCCGGTGATGTACCCTCTCCTGATGGCGAATCTGGGCCTGGCGTACACCCAGATAGGCGTCATTGCGCTGGTCGCCAGCGTGGGGACCTCACTGGCACAGCCCCTCTTCGGCTACGTCAGCGACCGGTGGAGTCCACACCGCCTGAGTGCGCTCAGCGTCCTGTGGATCGGCCTGCTGATGGGGGCAGTTGGCCTGGCCAAGAGCTACTCGTGGCTGTTGCTACTGGTCGGGTTCGGGACATTGGGTTCAGCGGCTTTCCATCCGCCGGCGGCGACAATCGCTGCGGCGAGCGGTGGCACGAAACGGGGCACGGCAGTGTCCGTCTTCTCGGTCGGGGGTAGCATGGGGGCGGCCCTGAGTCCCTTGTGGATCACAGGGGTGATGAGGTGGCTTGGGACCCGCGGGACCCTGATGCTTGTACCGGTCGGCGTTTTGGTTGGAGCTCTGCTGTACCGTTGGCTCGGCCTGGGCATAGGCGAGCGGGCGCGACCGAAAGTGCGGCCCGCCCGTCCAGAGAACAAGGCATTAGCGGGGATCATCCTGCTTGTGCTGGCGGTCATGTCATTGGCCTGGTTCCTGGTTACGCTCAGGACCTACCTGCCGATCTGGGTGCTGAACCAGGGCCAGTCGGCGCAGGCTGGGGCGCGGCTGTTGTCTGTGCTGCTTGCCAGCATGGGCGTCGGCAGCCTCTTTGGCGGAGCGTTGTCCGATCGCCTGGGTCGGTGGCAGGTGTTCGCCTTGTGTTTGGGACTGCTCAGCCCTGTGCTGTTGCTGTTCCTGGGTGCGACTGGCATCCTCCAGGCAGCCCTGGTGGCCATGGTCGGGGTGCTGGTCGGTGCTACGTTTCCGTTGAGCATTGTGATGGCGCAGGAAGCATGGCCTAGTGGGGTAGGGATCGCTTCTGGGCTGGTAATGGGCCTGGGCTGGGTGCCCGGCGGGATCGGAGCTTCAGTCACCGGCATGATCGCCGATCGCCTATCCTTGCACACCGGGCTGAGCCTGCTGGTGGTTCCTGCGGCGCTGGGTACGGCATGCGTGCTGTGCTATGCGCTGGCCCAGCGCTTGCCGCTGCGCCATGACCGGCATGCAATGTCGGAAGAGGTGAATGTCCGGCCCAGCTAGAGTGGGTTGCGGGAGGAGTTTTTGGATGGTGGAACTGACGTGCCAGCAGAGGCTGGAGTTGCTGCGAGAGACCAAGCTGCGACATACGCGGGAAAAGCAGGAACTGGTCGGTGCGATGGACCACGATGACTGGGCGCTGATTCTGCCGCCGCCGGAAGCGCGAGTGGTGGTCAAGGCGATCAGTGGCTCCGGTATGCCCATCACGGACGTGTTGATCAAGGGGTTCGAGCCGAAAAGCAATCACCCAAGCGGCGGGTTCTTTGGGCCCAAGGCGTGCGGTGAGAACTTTGGCGCGCTGTTGCGTGCGCACCCGGCATACGTGGACCCGGCGAGCAGCCTGCTGGGGGGGTACTGTGTGAATTTCAGCTCGTATCGGAAGGTGCACTGGAATCCTGACCTGGACTATGGTCATCTCAGAGCAGAACAGGAGCTGTACAAGCTGGGGACGGGCATTGGCGCTTCGCAGCATTTTTGCCAGGAGCTGACCATGGGCCTCGAACTCGGGCTTGGTGGGTTGCTGAACAAGATTCGCCACTACCGTGGCGAGCATGGGCCCGATCGGGCCGAGTTCTACGACGGTCTGGAGGTCATCGTCCTGGGGATGCAAGCCTGGATCCAGACTAACGTAGTTGCTGCGCGCAAGATGGCCGATGCGGAATCGAACCCGCAATGGCGTGACAACCTGCTGGCGATGGCGGAGATGAACGAGTACCTGGTTCAATCGCCGCCGCGCACCTTCCGTGAGGCATGCCAGTGGATGGCGTGGTACCAGATGGCGGCCCGCATGTACAACGGCAGCGGGTCACTGGGGCGGCTTGACCTGATCCTCCAGCCGTACTATGAGCGGGACGTAGCGGCTGGCAACCTCACCGACGAAGAGGCGATCCTGCACCTGGCGTGCTTGCTGCTCCTGGACACGGGGTACATCCAGTTGGGCGGGCCGGATGAGCGCGGTCGCGATGTGACCAGCCGGGTCTCATTCCTGGTGCTGGAAGCTGCGCACCGGCTACGGATCCCGGCGAATGTGGCAGTCTGCGTGGGCAAGGAGGTGGACCCGGAGCTGGCACGCCGCGGCGTCGAGATCATGTTCCAGGACAAAACGGGGATCCCCAAGTTCCTGGGCATTGACCATGTCGTGCAGGGTTTCGCGCGCAACGGCTATCCAATGGAGCTGGCTCGGCAGAGAGCCTATTCAGGCTGTCACTGGTTTGCGCTGCCAGGCAGAGAGTATACGCTCAACGACTGTGTCAAGATCAACTTTGGGGCGGTCTTCGAGGCGGCGTGGAACGAGATGTGGGCCGATGCGCCGGATTCGCCATCTGTTCAGGAGCTGTGGAGACGCTTTGAGAAGCATATGCACCGCGCCGTCAAGGTCTTGGCTGAGGGTCTGGACTTTCACATGCAACACATGCACCAGGTATTCCCCGAGCTGGTGCTCGATCTCCTATGCTACGGGCCCATCGAAAAGGGCCTGGATGCCTCTCACGGAGGTGTCGAGTACTATAACCTGTGCGTGGATGGGGCGGCCCTGGCAACGGTGGCTGACTCGTTTGCCGCCCTTGAACAGCGTGTGGAGAAAGAAGGGCGGCTGACATGGAAAGAGATCAAGCGGCATATTGACAGCAACTGGGTGGGAGCGGATGGCGAGCGCGCCCGGTTGATGATGAGAAGCATCCCTCGTTACGGCAGCGGCGGGTCTCGGGCTGACGAGTATGCGGTGTTCGCCACCCGCTTGTTCACGGATGCGGTGAAGGAAAAGCCCACTCCCGAGGGGTACAACATGATCCCTGGGCTGTTCTCGTGGGCCAACACGATTCCCATGGGCAAGGATCTGGGCGCCACCCCGAACGGCCGCCGAGCAGGAGCGCCCATCTCGCACGGCGCCAACCCGGACCCGGGATTTCGCCAGGATGGCGCACCGAGTGCATTGGCCCTGGCGATCGCCGCCGTGCAGCCTGGGTGGGGCAACTCGGCGCCGATGCAGATTGAGCTCGACCCGGGGCTGCCCAAAGGCCAGGATGGCATAGCGAACGTGGTTCACCTCATTCGCACCCACATGGACCTGGGAGGAACGCAGATCAACATGAACGTTGTCAACGCAGCCCAAGTGCTGGAAGCGCATCAGGATCCAACCAGATACCCCGACCTGATCGTGCGGGTAACCGGTTTCAGCGCCTACTTTGCCAGCCTGTCGCCGGAGTTTCGGCAATTGGTCGTCGACCGGATCATTGCTGAGGGGGCTTAGGTGAAAGAGGTACTGCTGACGGATGCGATGGCGGTCTCTGCAGTGGCGATTCAGGAGGCGATCGACTCGTTGGGTCAAGCCGGCGGTCGCGTGGTACTGCCTGAGGCGGAAGTGGTGCTTGACCGGGGGCTGCAGATGCGCTCCAACGTGGAACTGGCGGGGCAGGGCAAGCATACGATCTTGCGTCACAAGCCGGGACGCCTGTATCCTGTTGCTGGATACCACAACTATGGCATGCTGGACCTTCCCCTTGAGTTCAGCGAGGGACTGGGACCCGGCATGACCGTCACCATCCGGGACAACGTGCACGGGGGCTTTTTCGAGACGTTTGCGCGCATAACCTGGGTGGATGGCAAGTGGGTTGGTCTCGACTGTGGCCTGCATTCGGACTATGTGGCGGAAGAAGAGCCGGTGCTGATCACCAGTTTCCCGCTCATCTATGGCCAGGATGTAGAGAACGTGGCGGTTCGCGATCTTTGCCTGGATGGCAACCGTGCCGAACAGCCACAGGGGATCGGGGCGTGCCGTGGCGCGGCAGTGTACTGGATCAGGAGCCACCACATCACGGTGTCCAACATGCACGAGGCCAGGTTCGCAGGCGAGGGTCTGGGTTTCCAGATGTGCAGCCAAGTCCATATCAGTCAGTGCCGATGCGCGGAGAACACGGGCAACGGCTTCCACCCCGGTGCGGGCAGCACAGCCGCGCTCTTCGACGGGTGTGTGGCTGAAGGAAACGATATGGCTGGGTTCTTTTTCTGCGTTCGGGCCAACCACATCACGGTGCGCGACAGCAGCTTTGTGGCCAACACGGCGTGTGGGGTCTCAGTGGGAACGCGCGACTGCTACAACCGGGTCGAGGGTTGCCGCATGGCTGACAACGGCGGACCTGGCATCCTCTTTCGGGCGACGCCACGGCCGGTTGAGGTGCACTCGTGCAGTGTGTCACGATGCCTGATCGAAGGGAATGCACGCAAGACGGGTCGCGGTCAGATCGAGATCCTGGGTGATGCACACGATTTGTTGATCCGAGAAAGCCGCATCGTTGGCCTGCCGGCCGAAGAGCGAACCGGGGTCTATATGGCTCCCTCTGTTGAGCGCATTTGGCTGACAGACAACCAGATCGAAGGGTGCTTCCCGAGCATAGTGGCTGACCCGGCTTGCCTGGCCACTGGTCAGCCCGCGTTTCAGTGCGGGTCGGAGGCCGTCCAGGCGGTCGATCTGCGGCATTTGGCGCCGCCGGCCCAAGATTACAGAGGATGAACCGCCAGCGGCTGGCAGGCAGCCGCAGCAGCCTGTGCTGCGAGCGACAATGAGGAGCTGGCCCGCCAGTTCCCCCTGAGCAAAGGAGAGGACTTGTGAAAGACAGGAACCTGCTGATGATCCCTGGCCCGGTAGAGTTCACGCCGGAGGTGCTACGTGCGATGGGGGCATCCACGACGAGCCATTTGGCTTCGAGCTTTGTCGAGGCGTTCGGCGAGGCAATAGAGAGACTGAGAGAGGTGTTCCTGTGCCCCGACGGGCAACCTTTTGTGCTCGCAGGGTCGGGTACGCTGGCGATGGATAGTGCCGGTGCTAACCTGGTCGAGGCCGGCGACAAGGCCTTGGTGGTCAACACGGGCTATTTCAGTGACCGCTTTGGGGCGATCCTCGAACGGTACGGAGCAGTGGTCAGCCATGTGCGAGCTCCGACCGTCGGCGATGTGCCGCGTCTGGAGGATGTGGAGGCAGCGTTGAAGGTCGGCGGCTACAAGCTCATGACGGTCACCCATGTAGACACATCCACGGCTGTTGGCACGGATATCCGTGCGCTGGCTGCTCTAGGGCGCCAGTACGGGGTACTGGTGGTAGTAGACGGGGTGTGCGGCACGGCAGGGGAAGAGATGCGACAGGAGGAGTGGGGAATCGACCTGGCCCTTACCGCGTCTCAGAAGGCGATCGGCGTACCGCCCGGGCTAGCACTGGTCGTGGCAGGGCAGCGGGCGATGGCGGCGTTCCGGGGGCGCAAGACTGCCGTGGGCAGCTATTACTCTGACTGGAGCAACTGGCTCCCGATCATGGAAGCCTATGAAGGGCGTCGCTCCGGCTATTTTGGCACTCCGGCGGTGAACCTGGTATGGGCGCTGAACGCAAGTCTGGCGCAGATTCTGTCCGAGGGAATGGAGGCTCGCTTTGCGCGGCACCGTCGGCTGAGCGCAGCATTCCGAGCGGCGATCGACGCACTGGGGATGAAGCAGGTGCCAGTGAGCGCTGACAGGACGGCCACCACTCTGACTGCCCCCTACTATCCTGACGGGATAGATAGCAGGCTGCTAGGGCACGTGAGGGAGGCGGGTGTGATCCTGGCCGGGGGTCTACACCCGGCGATCCGGGATCGGTACTTTCGGGTCGGCCATATGGGAGCTGTCAGTGCGTCGGACATCCTGGTCACCGTGGGGGCGATCGAAGCGGGATTGGCCAGGATGGGCCACTACTTTGAGGCTGGCGCCGGGCTGGCCGCCGCGCAGAGGGCACTCGTGTCGTAAGGATGGCCGGATCCGAGTGTGAGGGATGCACAATGAACTTGAGGCGACAGCGACACAAGCCGCCGTTCGAGAGCCCGCAGCGCCCCAGTTTGGACGAAATGGGCATCCAGGAACTGGAGCAAGTGCTGGTCGATCTGCTGATCATCAAGTATCCGGGGGTGGACGAAGATGACATCGTCCGCCTGTTCGAGGCGCTGAGAGCCGGAGCAATGGATCAGGTGGGGCAGATCGAGGCGGACATGGCGCTCAAGTCGGCCCGATGGAAGCAGGCTGCGGTCGATGCGGAGCGGTGACGGGTCCGCCGGTTGGTGCGAGGCTGTGGCTGCTGGCGGAGGGTAGGCTGCTGATGCTGTGCTGCTACGCCGGCACAGCGGCTGCCGGCGCGCACAAATCCGAGACAAGGCGACATCTTGGTGTCAGGTACAGGTTGATCGCGATGGAACTCCGGCGGAAGCAGGTTTCCGCCGGAGTCTGCTTGGCGCCTCGACGCCCCGGAACCGGAGGTTGGTCCGGACGCTGTCCCAGCACCGCAACGCTTCGGAAAGGAGAGCGAGTCAGGCAGCCAGTAGACACGTTCTGGGATCGGCCAATCTCATGCGTCGGCTCCTTGTGACCGAAGGCCGAGATACCGGCGGAGCCTCATGGCGCCAGGATATGGTTGATGGCCTGCAGCTCAGCCTCGGAGAACGACAGGTTCTGGAGGGCCGCGACGTTGTCCTCAATCTGGCTCACCTGGCTGGCTCCGGGCAGGGCTGACGTCATGCCCGGGTGGCGAAGGACCCAGGCGAGGGCCATCTGGGCCATTGTCTGGTCTCGAGCCTGCGCGATCTGCCTCAGTTGGCGCACCTTGGCGAGCTTGTCCTCGGTCAGGTGGGCAGGCCTGAGGGATCCATGCGGCTTGCCGGCCCGAGAGCTGTCGGGGATGCCGTCCAGATACCTGTCGGTGAGCAGGCCCTGAGCCAATGGCGAGAACACAATGCAGCCCATGCCATGCTGTTCCAGAGTAGCCAACAACGGACCTTCTATCCAGCGGTTGAACATGCTGTACGAAGGCTGATGGATGAGGCAAGGCGTTCCCAGGGCGCGTAGGATCTCGGCGGCCTGGCGCGTCTGTTCGGGCGTATACGAAGAGATGCCGACATAGAGAGCTTTGCCCTGGCGGACTGCCTGATCCAGCGCGGCCATGGTTTCCTCAAGTGGTGTCTCTGGGTCGGGGCGGTGACTATAGAAGATATCCACATAGTCCAGGCCCATGCGCATCAGGCTCTGATCGAGGCTGGATAGCAGGGACTTGCGCGAGCCCCACTCGCCGTAGGGCCCAGGCCACATCCTGTAGCCGGCCTTGGTCGAGATGATCAGCTCATCCCGATAGGCGTCGAGGTCCTGTCGCAAGATGCGGCCGAGGGTCTCTTCAGCTGATCCGGGCGGGGGACCATAGTTGTTCGCGAGGTCAAAGTGCGTGATGCCCAGGTCGAAGGCACGATGCACCATAGCCCGGGAATCCTCGTACGAATCCACGCCACCAAAGTTCTGCCATAGCCCAAGGGACACTGCGGGTAGCTTCAGGCCGCTCTGACCGCAGCGTCTGTATACCATGGCGTCATAGCGATTGGACGATGGTAATCTGGCCACTATCGCCTCCTTTCATTGACCCCGAAATCGCTGAGAGGTTGCATCCCTCCATAGCGAGGGCGCGGATGCTACTGGATGACTGACTTGGGCGTAGCCTCGAGCCGGGTGACGTGGATCTTGGTGCGGTCGAGCATGTCATCGCACTGGGGTTTGCACTCGTTGATCCAGTAGTCGCTCTCATACACCTTCTGGTACAGTGCCTTGCGCTCTTCTTCGCTTTCGAAACGTCGTATCCACACGTACAGGTCATCCTCTTCCTGGCCGATGAAACTGCCAACGACCACCATGCCCTGAGAGATCTGGAAGGGGATGATCTTTTCCTCCATTAGCTTGACCCATTGCTCGCGCTTTCCTGGCTGGACACGGTACTGCCTGAGTTCGAAGAACATGACAGCCTCCTTTACGAGTGTCTGCTTGCATGGCCCCCCGGTTAAGAACACGGCCAAGGACCATGGTTCCTGGATCACGACGGGCCTGATAGGCAACGTCCCCTGGTCTCGCAGTAGGGTATCATACATGGTGCGGATTGTCAAGCATTACGAAGTGTCGTTTTGGTGCAGCAGGCTGGGCATGAAGGTCCGCTGCCTGTGGTAGACGGGGCTGCGATTTGGGGAACAGGAGAAGGCATGGTAAGATAGGGCCCACAAGCGGAACGGCAACGCATCAGCAAGGAGGAAAGGACGCACAATGCTCAAAATCGCTTTCATGGGGGCTGGCAGCACGATCTTTGCGAAGAACGTCCTAGGCGACTCTATGCTGAGTGAGGCCCTGATGGGTGCGCACATTGCTCTGTATGACATTGACGGGCAACGGCTGGCGGAATCCAAGACGATGCTCGACAACCTAAACACGAACGTCAACCGGGGGCGCGCCCACATTACGGGCCACCTGGGCATAGAGAACCGGCGGGAAGCGCTACGGGGTGCCAAGTACGTGGTCAATGCCATCCAGGTGGGTGGCTACGAACCAGCTACGGTGATCGACTTTGAGGTGCCGAAGAAGTACGGACTTTGCCAGACCATCGGCGATACACTGGGTATCGGCGGCATCTTTCGTGCGCTGCGGACGATCCCGGTCTGCCTCGATTTCGCTCGCGACATGGAGGCTGTCTGTCCTGAGGCCTGGTTCCTGAACTATGTGAACCCGATGGCCATGATCACTGGTGCGATGTTGCGGGGATCCAGCATCCGGACTGTGGGGCTATGTCACTCAGTGCAGGGCTGCGCGGAGGGATTGCTCAGGCGCGTGGGCATGCTGGACGAGGTGCAGACGCTGCGGTGGAAGATCGCTGGCATCAACCACCAGGCGTGGCTGCTCGAGATCGCCGACGGTGGCAAGGACCTGTATCCCGAGATCAGAAGGCGGGCTGCCGAGATCAACGGGCTGGCTCGCCAGACAGAAAAAAGCAAGCACTGGGACATGGTGCGGCTGGAGATCATGCGCCATTTCGGCCACTATGTCACGGAATCCTCAGAGCACAGCGCAGAGTACATGCCCTACTGGATCAAGAGCCAGTATCCTGGCCTGATCGACGAGTTCAACATCCCCCTGGACGAGTACCCCCGCCGCTGCATCCGCCAGATCGAGGAATGGAAAGCACGGAGCAATGAACTTGTGCGCAACAAGGCCCTGGGGCACGAACGGACCCACGAGTACGGTTCGTACATCATGGAGGCGATGGAAAACGACATTCCATTCCGCATCGGCGGCAATGTGCTGAACAACGGGTTGATCACGAACCTGCCACAGCGGGCGGTGGTGGAAGTGGCGTGCATGGTGGATCGGAATGGCGTGCAGGGATGCTACGTCGGGGATCTGCCCGAGCAGTTGGCTGCGCTCAATCGCACCAACATCAACGTGCAACTCCTGACGATCGAGGCGGCTTTCACCGGCAGGCGCGATGCGGTCTACCACGCAGCCATGCTCGATCCACACACCGGATCGGAGCTCACACTGGACCAGATCCGTGCCCTGTGCGATGATCTGATCGAGGCACACGGCATGCAGAGCATGTTCAGGTAGGGCGCAGGCAATGACCGCTGTGTTGGAGGATTGTCGCCTGGCCGGCGTAGCCATGCGTGCGCTGCGGCACCATACCGGGGTGGTGATCCCGGTGTACCTTCCCTCGACCATCGATACGAAGCAGGGCGAGGCGCTGCTGGAAGACACAGTGGAGCTTGCCTGCGGGCAGGTTACCGATCCGGCACACATCTGCCTGAGCGTGGACGGAGAGGCCTGTGGGGCAGAGGCTGCACAGCGGCTGGCGCAGCGATTCGGCGCTCTTGTACATATCGGACCAGTCAACCGCGGGAAGCTGGGCGCAGCGATGGACGGCGTGCGCGTCCTACTGCAGGATGTCGATGTCCAGTACGTGGCGCTCGTGGACCAGGATGGCGACCACTTTTGCAGCGAACTGCTGGGCTTTCTACGAGTGGCGCTGCACATCAGGGATCGGACCGAGAACGAACGGGTCATCGTCCTGGGAAGGCGCGCCTCGCGTCACCGGCCTATGGGATTCCTGCGCGGGGAGCTGGAGGAGTTTGCCGACCGCGTCCTGCTGGACGCGCTGGCGTACCGGGCAGCAATGGCCGGGCGCCCGTTGCGCCTGGAATACGCGCTGGCCCTGGACGAGTTCCCGGACTTCCACTCTGGCTACAAACTGTTCAGCAGGCCGACGGCACAGGATGTCTTTCTCAGCGAGCCCCGGCTGGAGGGGGTATCCGAAAGCTGCTACTACCGCCACGGGTGCGAGGCCGTGATGGTCGTGGAAGCGCTGGAAGGGGGTGCATACCTGGGCAACCTGAGCCGGAGCACACTCAACGTGCAGCCGATCACGACGTTCGGGCTGTACAACCTCAGCCAACTGGTGGCGGACAAGATCATCTGGCCTTGCCGGAGGCTAAAGATTCCGGCCCGCTTTGCCCAGCAATGGATGGCAAATCATGCGGGCCGGCTACTCCTGCACACGCTCAGGCCGGAGGGGAAGGACGAGCTGGACAGGATCAGGCGGCTAGTCCTGGGTGCGCTCCCTGACGGGGTGGAGATGGGGGAGGAACCGGTGCTGGAGCCACTATTCGTGTAGCGATGATGCCAGCCACAATGAGGCAGGCCTCGGCGCACCTGCCCCACGGATGACCACTACAGGCACCGGTTCCCGGAAACCAGGGCTCCGGCCGTCTGCTCAGGGTCTATGTCAGTTCGCAAAGAATGTCCTGCAAGAAGGCCAGCGTTTGCCCGACGTTGCGATGTCTCTCCTCGAGGGATTGGCCGCCGACACACTCGACATACAGCGGGCCATCAAAGCCCGATGTCAACAACGCCGAGAGAACGGCGCGAAAGTCAACCATTCCTTCGCCAGGCGTGATCATGACGTCGGGTATCCCATTCCGCACGACGCAATCCTTGATGATCCCGGTCTTGACCAGAGGCGCGACCTCCGCCACGTGGTCGGTTGGCATCTCCTGTCCCTTCGAGTAGTAGATGATGTTCCCCGGGTCATAGCAGATGCTGAAGGCTGGGTGGTTGACACGGCGGTGGGCGGCGATCAGCCCCTGGCTGGTCAGGGTGATCCCGCCATGGGGTTTGAGCGTGATCCCTATCCCAGCCCGCTGCGCGTGGGAAGCCGCCTGGCGGATCACCTCAAGGTAGGCATCGAACAACTCCTCCTCGTTGAGGCCCAACTCAAGAAGCCATCTGGCACCGAGGAGAGCCGCGTTATCGATCAGGCGTCTGTATGCCGAGAGTGCAGCTTCCAGCCCGTTCTTCAGGTCGACCTGGCCCAGCAGCATAGAGGGTGCCAGGCCACTGTCCAAGGCGGCCCGGCGAACGGCGAGTATCTGATCCCGGCTGCTGTCCGCGTTTATGTCGGCGGTGCTGAATAGTGCCACGTCGGTGTACCCAGCGGCTGCGATTCTGGCAAGTGCGTCAGCAACCGGTATATCCGAATAGGGTCTGGTTGTGCATCCGAGGACAAGGCCCATCAGTCAGTTCCACCTTTCTGCGATGTAGGGTATTGGGTATCGTAGGTCACGATCTGTCGCGAGCGTGCAGAACGGTAGGCAGCTTCTACCAGGGCCACATTGGCCAGCCCTTCCTCGCCAGGGATCGGGACTGCCCGTTCACCCCGCAAGGCGGCCAGCCAATCGCGCAGCTCCGCCTGCACGGGGTGCTCCAGAGAAAAGTCGTTTTTCGCTGTCTCCACCGCTGCTCCGTTCGGGCCAAAGACCTGAAGGGCCTGCGGCTCAAAGGCCGAGTCGCTGAGGATGGTGGCTCCCTCGAAATAGAGGCGGAAGCCGTATCGACCAGCACAAGTGCCTCCGCCTCCCTCGAAGGATGCCGCGCCGTTGCCGGCGAAGTGGATCTGTACAGCGATATAGTCCTCCATCTCGTGTCTCCAGGGCATGAACTTGAGCTCGGAAGCATAGACTGTCTCAGGTCTGCCCATCAGACAGCGCAGCATGTCGAGCTCGTGCACAGCTACCTCTGAGAGAAAGCCGCCGCTCTGTGCACGGCTGGCTCGCCAATTCCCCTCGACAGCCCACTTGGCGCCAGGCGTGGTGCGCCAGATCGAGGCAGCGCGGATCTGGCCAAAGCGCCCTTCCCTGTTCCATCGCAGGATCGAGCGGTAGGGCTCATAGTAGCGCAGGACGTGGCCGACCATAAGCTGCGTGTGGCAGTCGTGTGAGGCCTCGATCATGCGGCGGCAGTCAGAGGTGCTGAGAGCCATTGGCTTCTCTACGAAGATGTGGCATCCTGCCTTGGCTGCCTGGATCGCTGCAGAGGCGTGTAGGTAAGGAGGCAAGGCGATTATGACCCCATCCAGGTGGGGGTAAGTCAGGAGCGCTTCGGCGGAATCGGCTAGGTGGGCTGTGCACAGACTGGCCACCTTTGACGCCGCCTCGGGCAGGATGTCAAAGACCACAGCAAGCTGTGCCTGTTCTGTGGCGATCAATGCCTGTGCCAGGCTGTGGCCCATGCTGCCACAACCCCAGAGTCCTATCTGCAGCTGATCGGTCATCGTGGTGCCTCCATACGTTGGTGTAGGCAATGCGCGTGCAGCGCCCATGTGAGCCCTACGCATTATACTCGGAACGCTGCAACGTGAAAGAGGGCCGACGCACTGGGGGGGCAAGAGGCGACCGTGCTCACACTTGCGGCTCGAGGCCAGAGCAAGCAGGGCATTTCGTCGGCAGGGGCCATATCCCGGAAACGACGGTTCCCTGCCCGGCATGTGGATGGGCTGGTCCCGGTTCCGGTAATTGTTCCCACTGCGTTTCTATTTTCGAGAGCAGCGACAGGCGGTCGAGGCCGGGCAAGGGCAGCGGATGGCCGTCGAGGCCATGCTGGAGAGGACTGGGATTGGCGAGTGGCACGGGCACGCCATGGGGGTCCAGCCCAGCGCGGCAATGGACGGGGCAACGCGTATAGCGACGCATAGCCCAGGAATGGCGGCCTGGGGCCTGGCAGAGAGTCCCGGCAAGATCTCGTAGTATACAAGAAGGAGCGTCCATTCCTACATGGTACCGTACATTTGTTCTATTGTCAAGGAATGGTACCACAGGGGCGCGTCTGCCGTTGGGGGAGGATGGTTCCCCGCTCGCAGAGCGAGCCTGAGGATAGGGAAATCGTCAGCAGTGGGAACCTGTCAAGCCTGCCCTCAGGAACAGACACGCGCGAGCACCCACCGTGCATTGCGTGCTAGCACGAGATGTGATAAGATAGACGCGAACCTGGCATCCGGCAGGTGCCGGGCTCCTGGAGCCTGTGTCCTCAAGTGACCCGGGGGCAGGCACAGGAATCGCTCGCCTGGAAAGAGGGATGGTACTCTGCAGCCCGGGAACATGCGCAGCCTCATGCCACCCCGCAATCTACGCCTGACTCGAACCATGCCGCTGCTGGCGCAGTCGATCCCCGGAGGACAAATGGAAACCCTGCATCCACAGCAAGTGGAAGCACTGAAACGTCTCCTGGCCGAACTCATCAACCAACAGCGGGCTCGCGTCCTGGTGCGGCCCTACCGAGATGCGCTGGGCTACTGGTTCGGTGGAGGGAGCCTTGCCCAGGACGCAGAGGGTACCATCTGGCTGAGCGGTCGCTATCGCAACTATGGCGATTCACGGGCCGGGCTCCAGGCCGGCCAGAGGGGACTGGAGTGCGCCGTCCTTGGCTCCACCGACGGAGGCCAGACCTTCGAGAAGGTGCGGAGCTGGCCAAAGGAGGACCTGTCGCGAAATGGCCAGACGGTGCTGTCCATCGAAGGGACGGCGCTGCACCGACTTGCGGATGGGACATGGGAGCTCTTCGTCTCATCAGAGAAAGAGCTCAGCTACCCTGAGCCGGTGAGGCATTACCAGAAGCCGGGCACGGGGGTGTGGGCGATCGACCGGTTCGTCGGTACATCGGTAGGTCTGCTCGACGCGGCGACAATGGTGCCTGTTCTGAACGGGGATGGTCATCCAGAGTACCTGCACGTGAAGGACCCGGTGGTGTTCAGTGACGCCGTGGGGGACACGCAGATGCTGTTCTGCTCCCATCCCTACAACTGGACATGCAGCAACACGGGTCTGGCCGTGCGGATGGCTGGACAGGATGCGTTCCAGGCTCGGAGTTGGGAGGTGGTGTCGCGCGGGCCGACGTGGGACGTAGCTGCCACGCGGATCACCGACCGCATGCCTGTGCCACCACTGGGGCAGTTTGCCGGGCTGCCCGCGTTCGCGGTGTATTTCTACGATGGGGCGGAGTGCCTTCGACCGCACGAGGAGAACGTGCTGGCCCACAAGCGGGCGCGAGGGTACTCATGCGAGGAGATCGGCGGGGCGTTCTGGGCGTGGGATGAGTCGTTTCCCGAGCTGCACCGGCTGTCCCGATTGGAGCCCCTTTTTGTATCTCCCTGGGGGACGGGGTGCAGTCGCTATGTGCATACCCTGGTGACCCACGAAGGAGTCCTGGCTACGTGGCAGCAGTCGCAGGTCGATGGGTCGCAGCCGCTTGTGGGCCGCTGGCTCGCTATGGACGAGGTCGAGCGCATCCTGGCCGCATAGAAAAGTGCATCTGCCCCTCGCCCCGGGCCTCGCCCTATCAGGCCGAGGGAACTGCACATTGAGGGTCAGAAAGGGGAATCGGCATGGGGATCAGTCTAGGGCTTGTGGGCCTGGGTTCCTTTGGCTCGGCGTTCGCGGACCTGTTCATGAGCCATCCGCTGGTGGACCGGATCGGGCTGTGCGATCTGGAGCCTGACCGGATCGAGGTTTTCGCCAAGAAACCATCTTGGGCGGCCAAGTTCAACCGCAGGGATGTGTATGGCTCGCTCGACGAGATCTGCCAGAGCGACCTGGATGCGCTGGTGATCATTACCCAGCACTGGCTGCACGCGCCCCAGTGCATCCAGGCGATGGAAGCTGGCAAGCACGTGTACAGCGCTGTGCCGATCATCAGCATCCCGGACGGCGACGAGACCCTGGAGTGGTGCGACCGGCTGGTCGAGACCTGCAGACGGACCGGGATGCACTACATGTTGGGCGAGACAACCTGCTATCGGCCTCAGGCGGTGTACTGTCGGCGCCGGGCGCGGGAAGGAGCCTTCGGGGAGTTTGTGTACGGCGAGGGGGAGTACTTGCACGACGTGGATTCGGCTACCAACTTGCGCGAGGTGATCCGACAGCGCCTGACTGGAAGGGCGGGGCAGGAATGGGCGATGCTCCAGAAATGCTACCTGGGGCGGGGCGTGCTCAGCGGGCCGATGCACTATCCAACCCACTCGACGAGCGGCCCGATGAGCGTCATGGGCGCGCATGCGGTAAAGGTCTGCGCCTGGGGGTATGCCAACCGATCGAGCGATCCCTTCTTTGCCGACAGTGCTTACAGCAATGAGACGGCACTCTTTTACCTGAGCAACGGCGCGACGATGAGGATCTGCGAGTTCCGCGAGATCGGCCACCCGGGGCGAGAAATGTTCCGCGTGTACGGGACACGGGGTAGCTTTGAGAACGACTGCTGGACGGACAACCACGCGAGCACGCCGCTGACAGAGGCAGAGATGCGCGACCCACTGCCTGACCACGTGCTGGCCGCCTTTGCAGCGCACAGCAGTTCCTCCGACGTACATGGCGGACACGGGGGGTCACACGCCTACCTCGTGCACGAGTTTGTGGATGCCATTGCCCACGATCGCCGACCAGCGATCTACGTCTGGGAGGCGGTGCGCTACATGGCGGCTGGGGTGATGGCGCACAAGTCGGCGCTTCGCGACGGCGAGATTCTCAGTGTGCCGGACTGGGGAGGCCCGCCGGCGGGCTAGTGCAGAGCCATTAGCAGGGAGAGCCGAGGACCGGCCCTCGCCCGGGCACTCTGCGTG
>Ga0315274_10005654_pt1 | contig 18267 bp, 17 predicted proteins | sample YL17G02_20_MG_FD_203700 | JGI IMG/M metagenome (GOLD analysis project Ga0315274, IMG submission 203700) | Sediment microbial communities from Yellowstone Lake, YNP, Wyoming, USA - YL17G02_20 | ecosystem: Environmental > Aquatic > Freshwater > Lake > Sediment | place: USA: Wyoming | collected...
AAGTGGCGTTGGAACGCGGGCGTCAGCCCCCGGCCGGGCGTCCTGGGCCTCCGCCAGATTTACCTGTTCAACAACCTGACCTATATCGAGGACCACGGCGGCCGGCTCGAGTCGCGCAACAACATGGCCGGCGCCTTCAACATGTTCCAGAACGGATCGATCCTGTTCTTCGGCGTCATCAGCAACCTGGAGGTTCTGGAAGAGAGCTTCGAGATCAAGGACGGCGTTTTCATCCCGGTCGGCCGCTACCGCTACGACGTGCTCGCGGCCTTCTTCGAGTCGGACCGAACCAAGAGCGTCTACCTCAGGTCCGGGCTCGACGCCGGCGGATTTTATAACGGCGATTTCGTCGGCCTCGACGCCCAGGCCGGCCTCAGGCTTTCGGGCCAACTCCATCTCGAGCTGACCCTCAACCGGAACCGATTCGACCTCCCCGTCCCGGGCGGCCGGTTCACGACGACGATCGCGGGGACGCGGCTCATTTATTCCTTCACGCCCGACCTTTACGCCAAGGCCTACCTCCAGTGGAACGACGCCGAGCGGCTGTTCAAGAGCAACTTCCAGGTTCGCTGGATCTACAGGCCCGGCGCCAACCTCTACTTCATCTACAACGAAACCCGGAAGCTGGGCGGAGCTGGCTACCTCCAGGACCGGATCGTCATGCTCAAGGTCAGCTTTCTGTTCAACACCTGACGTTCCGCGCCCCTAAGAGGGGCCGCGCTTATTCCCCGTCTTTGATCATTGACGGCGATTGTCCAAAGATGTACAGTAACCATGTACATATGGAAAGGAGGCCCTGATGCCGATTCAGACGACCTATACGCGGGCCCGGGCCAACCTCGCCAAGCTGATGGATTCGGTGGCGGAGGACCGGGAGATCGTCATCATCGAGCGGCGGAACGCGGAGAATGTCGCCATGGTGGCGGCCGAGGAACTCAACAGCCTGCTCGAAACGGCCCATCTGATGCGGTCCCCTAAGAACTCCCGGCGCCTGCTGGCCGCTTTGGCCCGGGCGCTCAAGAACAGTCGGGCGCCCATGTCCCTCGACAGACTGCGTCGCGAGGTGGGCCTTGAGGGCGAAAAAGCGTGAAGCCGTCTTCCAGCCCGAGTTCATCGAGGACCTGCGCTATTGGGTCGAAACGGACCGTAAAATCGCGCTCCGCGCGCTCCATCTCGTTGAAGCCGTCCCGAGGGATCCCTTTTCCGGGGAGGGCAAGCCCGAGCCGCTGAAGTATCTGGCGGCCGGCGTCTGGTCGCGCCGGATGACCCAGGAGCATCGGCTTATCTATCTCGTCCGCGATGAGCGGGTTGATTTTCTGCAAGCCCGCTATCATTATTAAGCCGCTTTCGGGGCAGTCGGCTTCCCGTTCAACACAAGGCCTCCGGCTTGCCTCGGGACGGAGGATGGAGTACAGTTTTTTCATTAATAGAATAGAGGTGCCCATGAACATGAGAACCGCTCGTCGTCATCTCTTCCTGTGCTTGGCCGCCCTGGCCGTCCTCGTCCCGGCGCTTCACGCCCAGCGGACCGGCTTCAGCCGGGACGAGTACGTGAGGCGGCGCCAGGCTCTAGTGGGGAGCGTCAAGGACGGAGTCGTCATCCTGTTCGGCGAAACCGGCGCTCCTCCGGCCGGCCACTTCCGTCAGGACAACGACTTTTTCTACTTTTCGGGCTGCCAGGATGCCAACGCCATCCTGGTCATGGCCGCCCGGACGGGGGAGACCTTCCTGTTTCTCCCCCAGCAGTCGCCGCGCGAAGAGATGGTCGGCGGCCCCAACCTTCTCAAGGATTCCGCGGCCAAGGACAGGCTGGCGCTGAGCGAAATCCAGCCTCTATCATATTTCGACGAATACCTGGCCCGGAACTTGGAGAGGCTGGGCCGGGTTCTCTACGTCCGCCTCTCTCCCGGCGACGCGGTCGACGAGGCGCGCTCCGAAGTCGGACTCATGACGGCCCGGCGGTCCCGAACCCACTACAACGATCAACTCTCTCTCGACAATTACCGGATCTCCAAGCTCAGGGACCGATACCCCCAGTGCGAACTCCGCGAGATCGTGCCCTTCATCGACGCCCTTCGGGTCATCAAGTCGGAAGAAGAGATCGCCGTATTGCGCCGGAACGGGAGGATTTCGGCCCTGGCCGTCCGGGAGGCCATGCTCGCTTCGCGGCCGGGCGGGTTCGAATACGAGGTCGAAGCGGCCGCGGTCGGCGCCGTCCTCAAGGGAGGCGCACGCGGCCCAGCCTACGCCCCGATCGTAGGCTCCGGCCCCAACTCCTGCATCTGGCACTACGAAAAGAACGAGCGCCGCATCGAAAAGGGCGAACTCGTCCTGATGGATTTCGGCGCCGACCTCGACATGATGACCATGGATATCACTCGGACCTGGCCCGTTTCGGGAAAATTCAGCGACGAGCAGCGGGACATCTACCGGACCGTCCTTGAAGTCCAGAAAGCCTGCATCGCCGCCTTCCGTCCCGGCCTGACGTCCAAGGACGTCCGGGAGGCCGTCGCCCTCCACCTGAAGAAGAAGGGCCTGGACCCGCGCGGGCTCTCGGGCGGGCTGGGGCATTTCGTCGGGCTCTCGGTCCACGACGTCGGGCCGGACGGCGACGTCGTCCTCAAGGAGGGCATGGTCATGGCCATCGAGCCCGCGCTCTACTATCCCGAGAAGGGCATTGGGATCCGGATCGAGGACACCGTCCTCATCACCAGGAACGGCTGCGAGGTCCTGACAGCCGACGTCCCCAAGGAGATCGACGAGGTCGAGCGGTTGCTGGCCGGCCGGAATAAATCGGCGAATATACCGATGCATCGGGAGAAACGAACATGATCCCAGCCGTTCCTCATCACCCGGGAGGCGACGCGTCACGGCGCCGGGGCATCCGGCCCCTGACCCTGATGGCGTTGATGCTCATCGTTCTGATCTTCATTCCGCCGGGCTTTAACGCTGACGCCCGCTTCGGTCCGTCCTCCTCCGTCGCCGCATCGCAAAAACGGTCCTATCCCCGCCATCTTTATCCCAAGCTCTTCATCCAAGTCCAGAAATACTATCCGAGCGCGACTCTCTTGGACAAGGCCGCCGATTGGGACGTCCTCGTCCTCGACGCCGAGACTGTCGCCAGCCGTCCCGAATTCCTCGGCCCCTCAGGCCGCATCCGCTCCCACAATGCGGCGGCCGTCGTCCTCTTCTATTTCTCCCCGGCCGATATCATCCCCGGGAATCCGGCGCCCATCAACGCCGGATTTCTCGCCGGCCTCAAGGACGGCGACTACATGAAAGACGCGGCCGGGGCGCGCTACCTGCTGTTCCTGCTTCCCGGGGGCGTCTGGACCGAGATGCTCAATCTGACGACCCGGGTCAACGGATACCTTCCCGCGTATCTCAAATCCGCCGTCGTCTCGAAAGGCTTGGGAGACGGCGTCTTTTATGATTGGATCACGGAGCAAATCTCCTGGCTTAACGATCGATCCCCCAACCCGAACAAGCCTCTCGATATAGACAACGACGGCGTCGCCGACTCCGACGCCAAGCTCGACTCGGCCTGGGTCCGAGGCACGAAAAACATGCTCGCCAAGAGCCGCCAGAAGTATCCCGAGGGGACCCTCATCGTGGGGAATGGAGGCTGGGTCTTTGACGATACTTATAAAGGCTGCCTCCAGGGACGCATGGTTGAGAACTTTCTCGGCGGCGAGAGCTTCGGTTACGACTGGCATCGGGTCCTGCGCGGCCATTGGCTCATGCACCGCGGCTCGCTCTCTCCTAAGATCTCGTTGATTATGGCCAACGGCGGGATGCGGAATTATCGGTTCATGCGCTTCGCCCTGTGCTCGACGCTCATGTTCGACGGATATTTCGCTTACACGAATACCGGAACCTATCAAGCGTCCTGGTGGTATGACGAGTATTCCGTCGATAAAACGACGGGCAAGGCGGTTCGATCGTTGGCCTTTAAGGGCTGGCTGGGCTCGCCCAAAGGAGCCGCCTACGACGCAGCGGACACAACCGTCCTGCTCTCGAGCTTTCTCTTGAAGGACGACAGGTCCTCGCTGACGAAGGTCTGGCGCCGGGATTTCGAATATGGGACAGCCCTTGTCAACCCCGGCAGCGCGACGCGGACCGTTTCGCTGGGCGCCGTATTCCGAAAGATCAAAGGGACCTTCGATCCTGCCACGAACGACGGCAAGACGGTCAGTTCGGTTCAACTGGGGCCCCGCTCGGGGCTTGTCCTCCTCGCCAAATGAAATGCTCCGACAATTGTTCAGGCTCTCAGTCTCTTCCGGAGCGGCGTAAAAAGAATTTACGTTTTCGCGTGGATTGGTTTGAAGCTAAGGGATATATGTCCAGAGTATTTGCATGGTTTTTGCTGAAAAATGAGAGAGAGGAGTAATAACGAGATGTTCACAGCTCTGGCGATTTCCCTCTGGGCCGCACTTTCCCTGGCGCCGAGTTCCAATGTCCGTCCACAGCTCTCTCCCCAAGTCCCCTATGACGCGCGGAAGGCATATCCGGTCGAAGCGTTGAAAGAAGACCTCAAGCTCCTGCCTCTCATAGCGGAGATCAAGGACGGCCACACCCGGGCCCAACTGTCTCCGGCCGCCGGCGCCTTCCTCGATCATGAACCCGTCGTCTTCCCCTTTGGGCTTCGTTTCCTGGATGACAAAACCTATCTCTTCCGGAACCTGAGCTCGGATCCCAACATCAAGGAGGGCGCCGAGCTCCTGTCCATCAACGGGATGACGATGGCGGAGATCCTGCCCAAGCTTCTGCCGCTCATCCCAAGCGACGCCGGGATCCAGACCCGAAAGCTCCGTCAACTGGAATTCCCAGCCACTTTTGGCAGGCTTTTCGCCCTCCGCTTCGGCAGGCCGGGATTCCGTGATGGACCGGGCCTTGTTGTTTCTGGAAAAGTAGGAGGCTCCGCCTCAGCTCCGGAGGCCGAGGGCGCTCGCCAGCAGCAGCAGGTTGAGCGCGATCCCGATCGCCGCGACGATCCAGAGCGTCATTCTGAGAAGGGGGGAGTTCGCGTAAGGACCCATGACCTCGGCCGAGGAGGTCAGCCGGATCCGGGTGACGATTATGATCGGAAGCTGGACGCTCAGGAGCATCTGAGATAGGAGCAGCCCCTTGAAGGGATCCCCGATGATGAAAACGGCGAGCGCCGCGGCCGGTGCGTCTTAAGCCGGTCGAGAAGCCTCATGGATTGAAATGTATTTGCCCCCCCACCTTTCTTAAGTATTCTTCGAGGTCGAACCTCTCGCTTTTTTGATAATTTGGACATATTCCGCCTTGACCTTTTCGGCCGTCGTCTTGTCGTCCTTGCTTTCAAAAAAGAGGTTCAGATAGAGATAGCGGGGACGAAGCTCTTTCGAGATAAACGTCGATTCCGCGATTTTCGTAACCATCCTATTCCCGAATTTTTCATGCAGCCAGGCGCTGAGATTTCCCCCGATCGGATTCTTAACCAAAGATACGACCGGATCTTTCCCCGTTTCCTGCTCATAGCCCGGAGGCCAGGGATGATAGACTCCGATAAAGGCGAACAGGATTGAAATCGTCAATAAAGCCGCGAAGAGGGACGGGCGGAGCTCCCGTATGACCTGGGGCAGGAAGAACAGGCAGAGGGGGATAATGGGGATGAGATACCGGAAACCGTACGACCATCCTCCGTAAGAGCCGACGAAAACGATATGGAGGAGGATCGTCGCCGCGATCCCCGCCCCCAGCCATCGGGTTTGCGGCCGTCCCAGGGCCGCGCCGGTCCGGAGCTGTTTGATGAATCCGTAGACGCCGAGCAGGAGCACGGGAGACACGGTGAAAAGACCGTGCCAGCCGAAAAGGCATTTCAAGGGATAAAGCCAATCGTCGGGGAGGAGCACGTTCGCGAGATTCCGGGCGATTTGTCCGCTGTAGTCAAGGCCGCCGGGGATCATTTTAACCGGCAGGATGGAGCCGATGATCGCCCAGTTTGACGCGCAGAAAAGCGCCGGGGCCAAGCTCGCCGAAACCAGATATCGGACAAAGGATCCTTGGGTCCGGGAATGCAGGACCATGACGGCGAAAACCGCCAGAAATATCCCGCCCGGAGCCGGATCGATGCAGAATGCGATGGAGGCCAGTATCCCCGCCTTGACAACCTTTTCCTCGATCACGGCGCAGAAGGCGGCGAACAGGAAGGCGGCGGCGACGGTATGGTTGTTCAGCGTCACCGAGAAACTCGTCAGGATGGTCCCCAGGCCGAGGGCCGCCGTCGCGAGATAGCGGACTTTCCGCGTCGGCTGAAAATGCTTTTGGATGGCTACATAATATTTTGTGACGAGCCAGGCCGTGCTGAGGCCGACCATCAATAGGGTGAGCAGATAAACGACGAGGCGCTCATGGCCGGCGAAAGAGAGTCCCAGGACCGTCCTGAGGATAGTGTACAAGCCGGCTCCGACGATGCTGAAAAAGGGAGGCTTATTGCTGTAATCCTTGCCGTCGATCGTGACCCGATCAATCGTCCAATTGTAGCGCGATTCGTTGATGGTGGGATGATGATAATCCACCAGGGATTCGATCTGGGCGAAGCGGGACGCGTCATTCCCCGCCAGGAAAACGGTCTTATGAGTGAAAATCGCCAGGATGCCCAAGCTGACGAGAAAAACGAGGATCTTCTCTGCCGGGCGAACGGACGGGACGTTGGCTTGATTCACGGCCCTGATGGAAATAGATCATATCAGAGCCCGAGAAACGAAGTCAATGATTCGGGAAGAAGCATTCAAAGACGTGAAAAAAGCGGGGCGGATGTCTATAATGTCCTCTGACGACAGGAGGCCGTCACGCAGGAGCTCATCGCGGCCGGAATTCCCTTGGCGGGCGTCCTGGTCTGCCTCCTGGCCGAGCGGCTCCGCCTCGATAAGGCCCGGGATCGCGTCCCGATCCGGATCGGCGTCACGGGAACCCGCGGCAAGTCGAGTGTCGTTCGGCTCATCGCCGCCGCCTTGCGCGAAGCGGGGACCAAGACCCTGGCCAAGACGACGGGCTCGAAGCCCGTCCTGATCCTTCCGGACGGCGCCGAGCGGGAGATCGAGCGTTCCGGACCGGCTTCGATCATCGAGCAAAAGCGGCTCGTCCGGCTGGCGGCCAAGCTGGGCGCGGAAGTCCTGGTCGCCGAGCTCATGGCCGTCAGGCCGGACCTCCTGGCGGTCGAGTCGCGCGCGATCCTCCAGCCGCGGCTCCTTGTCGTCACCAACGTCAGGCTCGACCATATCGAGGATCAGGGAAGGACAAAAGCCGAAATCGCGCGGAGCCTGGCCGCTTCCTTCGCGGCCGGAATGACCGTCCTGATCCCCGAGGAAGAGATGCTGCCCGAGTTCCGGGAGGAGGCGGCCAGGGCGGGGGCCGAACTTGCGACCGTCCCGCGGTCCGCGGACCGGGTCCGTCAGGCGGGGGAAACGGGCGTCCTTGAGTTCGAAGCGAACCGGCATCTGGCCGCGGCGGTCGCGGCCCGCTTGGGGATCGAGCCCGGGACCGCCCTCCGCGGCATGAATAAAGCCCGCCCGGATTTCGGGAGCCTCAGGCTGTGGGACGTTCGACTCCCCGGCGCGGGGAATCTCCTGCGCCTGGTGAGCGCCTTCGCGGCCAACGATCCCGACTCCACCCGCCGGGTCCTGGACGCGCTCGCCGCGGCCGGGGTCTTGGAGGGACGGAGGCGGATCGGCCTGCTCAACCTGCGCGAGGACAGGGGGGACCGGACGCTTCAATGGCTGGCCGCCATCCGGGACGGACTCCTTTCGGACTTCGACGATGTCGTCCTGGTTGGGCCGCCGGCCCGCGCGGCGAAGCGGAGATTTAAAAAGGGGACGCCTCCCGGCGCCCGGCCGCGCCTAACGGCTCTCGCCGACAGCGACCCGGCCAGGATCATGGCCGGGCTGGCGGCCGAGACGGACGGCGGGAAGGCCGCCGTCATCGGATTGGGGAACATAGGCGGGTTGGGGAACGCCCTTGTCGAGTATTGGGCAACAATCGGAGATCAGCATGGCGCTTGAAACTCTACTGGTCGGCGTTGTCGTGGCCTTGGCTTTCATCGAGATCAGCGGCGTTTGGCCGGGGGGGATCATCGTCCCCGGCTATCTGGCCCTCAGCCTCGACCGCCCCGAACGGGCGGCCTGGACGTTGGCCGCCGCCTTCCTGGCGCTCGGCCTCTACCGGCTTCTCGGCCGCTATCTTCTCCTGTTCGGGCGGCGCCGGTTCGCGGTCATGCTCCTGCTCGGGGCGGCCTGGGCGGCGGCGGGGGTGATCCTTCTGCCGCGGCTCGCGTCCGGTCCGTCCGATCTCCGCGTCGTCGGCTGGGTCATTCCCGGCCTGATCGCCAATCAGCTCGGACGGCAGAAACCGCTTCCGACCTTGGCAGGGCTGGCGACATGCACGATCGCGACTCATTTCATCGTCCAGCTGGGAATGGTCCTCTTCCAGTGAGAGACGGCTCATGAAAAACAGAAACGTCCCCATTTACGCGGCGGCGATCGTGAGTCTTCTGGCCTGGGGCGCCGAGAGGATGATCCTGCCCGCGGATGGGGGAGAGGCGCGGACGGCCATGGCCCGGGCCGCGGAGATCATGGACAAGTCCCTTTCCGCCCTGATGGCCTGCGGCGAAAGCCGGGGCCTTGCCGTCGATGGGACGGCCGATCCCAACCGAACCGGGATCATCGGCGTCGAACATTCGCCCGTCACAACGACGCTCGGGAACCTCGAGGCCAAGCGGACGACGGCGAATCCCGCCTGGGCGGCCCTGCTCGTCCGGCTCCTCGATGAGGCCGGCGTTGGGGAGGGCGACCCGGTCGCGGTCGGCGCGTCGAGCTCGTTTCCCGGACTCATCGTCGCGACCCTGTCGGCGGCCGAAGCCATCGGGGCGCGGCCGCTCGTCATTGCCTCGCTCGGCGCGTCCCAATGGGGCGCCAACCGGCCCGGGTTCGGCTGGCTCGAAATGGAGGACTGCCTGAGGGCGGAGGGTCTTCCGCATCATCCGCCCGTCGCCGTTTCGCTGGGCGGGGACGGGGATACCGGTCTGGATTTATCCGAGGAGGGTCGGGCGCTGCTCCTCGCTAAAATGGAAGCGGCCGGAATTCCCCGGATCGCGGAGCCCGATCTCGCCCTGAACGTCGAGGCGCGGATCGCGGCCTTTGAATGGGCGGCCGGAGGAAAGACAATCAAGGCCTTCGTCAATATCGGAGGGAACTGGGCCAACATTGGAACCGACGCCTCGGTGCTGGAGCTGAAGCCGGGACTGATGCGGGCGAGAATTTCCTATCAACCCGGCCGGAACGGCGTTATCCAGGCCATGTCGGCCCGGGGCGTTCCCGTCATCCATCTCCTCAACATACGGGGATTGTGCCGCCGCTACGGCCTTCCCTGGGATCCAGTCCCTATGCCCAAGCCTGGAATAAGCGTGAATCGTCGGATATTTGGGGAAAAGAAACCTCTCTTTTTTCTTGTCTCGGTCGGCTATTTCATGATTTTAATCTTGCTTGGGGTTGCCTGCCGACGTTTGATTCTCGCGCCTCCATAGGTGGTATAATGATCGGCCTGATTTTCATAAAAGGATTCAGTCGATGATAAAGAATAGGGTTTTTCTTAAGACAATCATTTTAGCGGCGGCCGTTCTTGTTGTGACCGGGGCGGCGGTCCTCGAGGCCCAGGAGCTCAAGGTCCGGGTGACGGCGCGCCGGGCCAACGTCCGGGCTTCGACCGACCTCAAGAGCGAAGTCGTCGGCCAGGTCAAGAAAGGGGCCGTCCTTCAGATCGACGCCAAAGAGGGCGACTGGTATCTCGTCCGGCTGCCGTTGAAGCTCGAGGGCTATTCCCTGCCCGGCTATATCCATAAGAGCGTCGTCGAGGAAGTCGGCGAAGGGACGGCCGGGACGGCGCCGGCCGCGGCCGAGGGCGAGAGGGGAGGGGGAGGTCTCGAAGCCGAGATCGGCGCCGGGTTTGCCTCCGTGAGCGGAAAGGATTTCGGGGGCGGCCTGGCCCTGTCCGCGGGCCTTTCGCTTCCGCTCTCGGACCGGATCGCTCTCGTCCTCCGCGCCAATCTCCTCAAATCCGGAGCGGCCGGGGATTCCGAGCGGTTGAGCAAGGGGACGTTGAGCGCCGTTCCCCTGGAGTTGGGCCTTATCCTCCGTTTCCCCCTGAACGGGGAGCTCAGGCCGTTCGCCGAAGCCGGGATCGGTTATTGTCTCAACTCGTTCAAGCTCGACCCGGCCGCCTTGGAAGACTGGGCCGGGCGGGGGATCACCCGCGAGGAGAAGGTCGAGAATGCTCTGGGATTCTACCTCGGCGCCGGCCTGGATTATCCTCTTTCCGATCGTTTATTTCTTTCGGGCAACCTGCGATTCATGATCGCCGGCGCCAAGGGCTCCTGGACCTCGGTCGATAAAACGTCGAGGGCGCAAACAACCGGCGAGTGGGACGACCTGAACCTGGGCCGGATCCAATTCAGCGTCGGCCTGCGATATGCCTTTTAAAAAACGATATCCGGAATTCCTGGGACACGATACCGAATCCAGAGATTCGGTTCATGTCCCGGAATTCCTCGCCCGCTTCCAGGGGCAATTTTGGGTCGCTTATCGCATTTGGATTTAGCTGGGCTTTCGGCTATCATAGACATTGATGTCAGACAGCCTATTTTCCGGCGGACGCCCGAATCCCGCCGACGCATAGCCTGACAGGGAGGGAAAAAATGAGTAAAAAGATTGCGGCTCTTTTCGGGGTCCTGGCGATCCTCGTCCTCATCCCTCTTTTCGCGGCCCAGTCGCGGACGACCGAGTATCATAAGGCGGGACAGAAGATCGCCAATGATACGACATTCAACATTACGCTTCCCGACGGATACTTCGTGACCGGAACAGTCAAGGGGCCGACCGGCGCCGTCGTCAAGGCGGCCGCCGTCTTTATCGGCGACGCCGCCGATTTGTTCTCCGGTTTTTCCGGAGCGACGAATACGGCCGGCAAGTTCTCGATTCCGGTCCAGGCCGGGACCAAATTCTTGGTCGTCGGTCCTCCGGCCAGCGCGTCGGTCGACCCGTCCAAGTTCTCCCGCCTGTTGGACAAGACGATCTTGGGGATCAGCGTGACCAAGGACACGGCCTACGGCGATATCGGTCTCCAGAACGGCTTTATCCTGAGCGGGAAGGTCGATCCGCCGGCCGGAACGGCGACGCCGTTCATGTTCATCCCCTCCATCCAGGTTTTTCAGCCAAACAACCTGACCATGATCGACGTCGCCCAAACGGGGGGGGCGAACCAGGCCATCCTGAATAAGTACGCGGTGGCCCTCTCGGCCGGGACCTACCGGCTCCTGTCCAGGACGATCGCCATAACCCAGACTTTCCAGGCCGTCCCGATGCTCCCCAAGATGGACCAGGTCAATGTCAGCAAGGATACCGTCAAGAACATCGCGATGGCCAAGGGCGGCTACAGCTTATCGGGAACGGTCAAGGATGCCTCCGGCAAAGGGCTGGACGGCTTTCTCTATGTCGTTCCCAAGACCGGCGTCTTCAAGGGCTGGCCGATTCAAGCCACGACCGCCATTAAGGGAGCCTTCGGCCTCCTGCCCGGAATGAATATCCCCAATACGTTTATTCCCGCGGGGACCTATATGCTTGTGTTTATTCCGCTCAACTATACGACGACCGGCTATGCGGGGAAGGCGACCGTGACGTATTTCGACCTGACCATGCCCGCGGCCGCCAAGACGCAGGCGCTGGTTGCCAAGAACGGCTTCGTGGTGACCGGAAAGGTGGTCGATGCGAAGGGGAAAGCCGCCATGGCGATGATCACGGCCTTTTCTACGGGCGCGCCCTTGAAAGTCGACCTCCTGGGCTTGAATTTCGCGTTCGCCCAAACGGACAGCAAAGGCCAATACCGGTTTACCCTGCCCGCCGGCACGTTCAACATCATGGCCACGCCCGTCACGTCGAGCGTGGCTGCGGCCCGGCGGCCCGAGGAGATAATGCGGCGGATGATTCTCAAGGCGGTCTCTGGCGGCTCCGCGCCATTCTAAGACTTCGCTATTTCGTGATTGGAATCGGCGTCAATCTAAGATATAATAAATTAAATTGCGGCGGCTATCGTCGGGTTGCCGGCGAGCGACCAGGCAAGGAGGAAGTCATGAATAAAAAAATCCCGGCTCTTTTCGTCGTCCTGGCGATTCTGGCGGTCATCCCGATTTTCGCGGCCGAGTCGCGGACGACCGAGTTCCACAAAACCGGGTTGAAGATCAACAAAAACACGACCTTCAACATCAAGTTCCCGAACGGCTATTTCGTCAAAGGAACCGTCCAGGGCTCGAACGGGGTGCCCGTCGAGGATGCGATCGTGTTCGTCGGAAGCGCGACGGACAAATATTCCGGCTTTTTCGGCTCGACCGACTCGGCCGGCAAATTTTCGGCGCCGGTACAGGCCGGGAAGAAGTACCTGAGGATCAGTCCGCCCTCCGGCGACTCGGTCGATCCGTCCAAGTTTTCGCGCCTGCTTGAAAAAACCGTCGAGAATATCAATGTGACCAAGGACACGACCGTCAGCCCCGTCAAGCTCCAGAACGGCTACATCCTCAGCGGGAAACTCGATCCTCCGGCCGGGAGCGGCGCGCTTAAAGAATTCGGTGCCTTGATCGCGCTCATCTCCGCCACCGACAAGGAAAAGATCTCCAGCGCCCAGACGGACGGCCCGAACAGTAATATCGACAACAAGTACGCCGTGGCCTTGGCGGCCGGAAGTTACAAGATTTGGGCCATGGGCGGCGGCACGACCGCCGCCAACCAGATCATCCAGATGCAGCCCATGGTCCAGCCGATCAAGATCAGCAAGGACACCGTCAAGAATCTCGTCATGCCCAAGGGCGGCTACAGCCTTTCGGGGACGGTCAAGGACGCGGCCAATACCAAGCTGACCGGGTATCTCTTTATCATTCCCAAGAGCGGCTCTTTCAAGGGTAGCGTCCTCCTTATCTGCGGGGTCGACGAGGGGGTTTTCGGATACCACTCCGACCTTAACCTGAAGAACATTTTTATCCCCTCGGGCGCTTATACGCTCATGTTTATTCCTCTCAGTTACCTTGACGTCGATTATAAGGGCAAGGCGACCGTTTCTTATTTCGACCTGACCATGCCCGCGGCCGCCAAGACGCAGGCCCTCGTCGCCAAAAACGGCTTCGTTGTGTCCGGAAAAACGACCGACGCCAACGGTAAAGCCATAGGAGCCATCGTTTTAGCTACCAACAAAAACGCCCAGATCAGCCTTAACCTGCTGGGGATGAACTTGATGCTGGCCTCCTCCGACGAAAAGGGCAGCTATCGGTTTGCCCTCCCCGCCGACACGTTCAATATCCAGGCTTTCCCCATGTCATCCTCGTCGGCCCTCACGCGCGAGAAGATGCTGCAGCGGCTGATCGGAACCGCGATTTCGAGATAGAATCGACGCCTTTTCTCAAACGATTTAGTATTCATCCGGTTCCACAGATCGGCCGGATGCCTTTCTGCGCACCGATGTCTTCATCCCCGCGTACGTAAGCCAAAAGAGATTATTAGGCGACATCCGGCTTTTCGTCGCCGACAGCCGCGGCCGGCCCAAGGCGCAAGGTTGACTTTTTTGCGCGACGGTTCTATCATTTCATCGAAAGAACGGGGGAAAGTGGACATCTCCGCAGTTCGATCCGTTAATCGATGGCCGGCCGGGATTTACAGTCCTGAATCAATGCCATGTTGGGATCGTTATACGGATCGATATAAACAATGTTAGGCTCATTTGGAGGTAACTATGATAGTGAGACTCAAGTTCTGCCGCCGTATCCTCCTGACCAGTGCCGGTCTATTCGTCGCGGTGGCCCTCGTGGTAGCCGCAGGCGTGATTCCACCGGTCAAGGCCGACATCTTTTCCTCTGCCACGCCACAGAGGGCCGTTGTCGCGTTTTGGGGCAACGTTGCCTTCAACCTTCTCGCCGCAGCGGTGCTCGTGTTCATCGCCCTCCGGGCCAGAGGCCGTAGTCGCCTCTCGACCACTGTTCTCGGCCTTCTGGCGTTCCTTGCGCTCCTGCTCGCTCTTGCCCTCACCGATGCGGCCTTCGCGTTCCAGGCCCACGGCCCCGCAATGCAAACCGTGCGCATCCTCCTTTTCATCTGCTCAGTTACCGATTTCCTTAGCGCGGCACTCGTCACTACAGCAGTGTTTCTCTTTCCCAAGAAAACATGAATGGGCCTAACCAGCGCTTGCAGCGGACCGTGCTTCGCTGCCGCTTCGCACGGCCGCCGAAGCGCGGCGCTAGACGCAGTGCAGTTTCTATGCGGTTGCCCGGCCGCTGAACGCTGAGCGTTAGCCACAGTTGGCGTCGTTGCGTGATTATGCTAAAATAATTATGTGAAAGCATATACTGCAGTCATCGAGAAGTGCGCGCAGACGGGGTTGTACGTGGGTTATGTGCCTGGGGTACCCGGTGCTCATTCCCAGGGCGCAACGCTTGACGAACTGGGAGCAAATCTTCGCGAAGTGCTTGAGATGCTGGCGGAAGAAGGCGAGCCGCAGACGGAAGGCGAGTTTGTCGGCACGCAGATCGTCTCGATTGGGACGCGATAGCACCATCATGGGTCGGCTTCCCGTACTTAAACCGCGCGAGGTAATTGACTGCTTAGGGCACGCGGATTTGTTGAAACGAGGCAACGCGGATCGCACAAGCAGTTCCGTCATGCAGACGGACGTGGCACGACGGTGCCCATACATTCTGGACGCGACATTTCGCCGATTCTTCTACGTAAGATTGCCAATGACATCGTAGTGACAGTTGAGGAATTGCTGAATCAACGATAGGACTGTGGCCAACAAGCGGCTGGAGGCGTCGCCTGTCGGCGCGCCTCAGCCTCAACGTTGGGCGTAACAGGAGAAATCACAGGGTGGGCATGGCCGAATAAGGCACTTGATCGAGGAACCCACACCGGGAAAGCTGGAACGGATTCGTAATCAGCAGGATGGCTTTCTGGATATCGCGCTTAAACTCCGGCTAATCTGGAGACGCAAATCCCAGAAGAATCAAGGCCTTGACCCATTCGCCGACGCCAAGCCCCGCCTTTCAAGGCGGGGATGAGAAGCGAGGCTCAGGGTTAATCCTATACAAGCCCCGGCCTTCATGCCGGGGAGTCGAGGGGTTGACTTTTATAAAGATTAATTTAAACTAAAAGTGACGATAGATGTAACCTTTGGTTCTTATCTATGGAAAAAGCCGGTCTTTTAAACATTGTTCGAGGTGGAAACACCGTCTTTACTTTTAAAGACATTCTTTTAGCTTCCGGAAAAACCAATCCCTCTCTGCTTCGAAGGCGGATTAGCTACTATGTGAAGAACAGGGAGCTTTATCCCATCCGCCGAGGCGTTTACGCCAAGGATAAAAATTATGACCGTTTGGAACTGGCTAACAAAATCTTTACTCCCGCCTATATCAGTTTCGAAACGGTCTTGGCCAAAGAAGGCGTGATATTTCAGCATTACGATCAAGTCTTCGTGGCCAGCTATTTAACCCGAGAAATATCCTGCGATGGAGGGGCCTACGCTTTTCGCCGATTAAAAGATTCGGTCCTGACCAATTCTCTGGGCGTCGAGATCAAGGTTCATTACTCAATCGCATCCAAGGAAAGGGCTTTTTTGGATACGCTCTATCTGAATACGAATTATCATTTTGATAATCTGTCTTCCATCGATTGGAATAAATGCGTGGAAATCCTGCCCATCTATGCCAATAAAGCTCTGGCAAAAAGATTGGATTCATATTTTAAACTGGTTTGACATGCTTGATCGAAACATCCATAAAACAATCCTGCTTCAAATACTGAAAGACATTTATACCGATACTTCACTCGGTCCGGTTTTAGGTTTTAAAGGCGGCACCGCCGCTCACTTCTTCTATAATTTGGGCCGCTTTTCGCTTGACCTCGATTTCGATCTTTTCAACGAAGTCAAAGAAGATCTTGTTTTTCAGCAGGCGGAAAATATCCTTCGGCAATTCGGAACCATCAAAGAGAAATATATAAAGCGAAACACTTTGTTCTTCCTGCTTTCCTATGACGAGAAAGCGCCAAACATCAAAGTGGAGATCAATCGGAGGAATTTCGGCTCCCGCTACGAACTGAAGAGCTACCTGGGCGTATCCATGCTTATCATGGTCAAAGAAGATATGTTCAGCCATAAGCTGGTCGCTATGCTGGAACGAACCAAGACGGCGAATCGGGATATCTTTGACGTCTGGCATTTTTTGAAAAATCGCTGGCCCATAAATAAAGAAATGGTGGAAAAACGAACAAAAATGGATTTTAAGGAGTATTTGAAGAAATGCGTGAAGTTTATCGAATCCATAAGTGACCGCGGTATTCTGGCCGGTATCGGCGAACTCGTGGACGATAAGCAAAAAGCGTGGGCTAAAGCCAATCTCAAGAGAGATACGGCGTTCTTGTTAAAATTACGGCTGGAGCAAGAGAAATAATTATCAATCATGATAGAAAACCCCGGGGCTTTTAAGCCTGGGTATGAAATTGTGTATTCCGATGATCTTGCCCTTACAAGATTGACCCGTTCGCCGACGCTACCCCGCCCTGAAAGGCGGGGCTTAAAATCGGAGCCCCGCCTGTTCAATACCCATGAACCGGTAGCGGTTCATGAGTAACGGCATTCATGCCGGGGAGTCGAAGGGTCGACTTTATCATCCGGCGGTTTTATCATTTCATCGAAAGAACGGGGGAAAATGATCTGCATTTGTGTGTTGAAAAAGGGTGGGCGCGGTGTTTGCAGCCCGGTCGATGGCCTTTGACTCGGCTTATGCAGTATGTATAAGCCGAAGGGACATAACGCGGTAGAAGGGGGATATAATCAAATCTTGTGTATGAAAGGAAAGAGCGTATCCTATGTTGATCTTCCAAATTCAACAAGGACCCGGAGGGGTCCGAAAGGATACGCTCATGGACAAGCTTACTGGAAAAGCGGACGCAGGTCGAATGATTTCGGAATCGGGGTCGGCTTTAGACCGACTCCTTCGTGAAGGAGCGAGGCGACTTCTTCAAGCCGCCTTGGACAACGAGGTGACTGAGTACTTGGCCAAGATGGGGCATCGGCAAACGGAGGACGGCCGGCGCGAGGTCGTCCGCAACGGCCGGCTTCCCGAACGGGAGTTAGTAACGGGCGTCGGCCCTGTGGCGATCCATCAACCGCGGGTGCGGCATCGGGAGTCGGAAGCCCGGTTCACCAGCCGGATCTTGCCGCCGTTCATGAGGCGCGTGCCGAGTGTGGACGCGCTCATCCCCGCGCTCTATCTGAAGGGGATCTCGACGGGCGACTTCGCGGAGGCGCTGGAGGCGATCCTGGGGCCGAACGCGTCGGGGCTGTCGGCGACGAACATCGTCCGGTTGAAGGAGGGTTGGAAGGCCGACTACGAGGCCTGGACGGCCCGGGACCTGACCGGCAAGCGCTATGTCTACTGGTGGGCGGACGGGATTTACTTCAACGTCCGGCTGGATCCGGAGCGGCCCTGTATGTTGGTCATAATGGGGACGTTGGAGGACGGGACGAAAGAGCTGGTGGCCGTCTGGGACGGGATTCGGGAGAGCACGGAATCTTGGAAAGAGGTCTTGCGCGATCTCAAGGCCCGGGGCCTGCGGGATGCGCCCCAACTGGCCGTAGGCGATGGCGCCCTAGGGTTCTGGGCGGCCCTGGCGGAAGAGTTCCCCGGAGTTCGAGTCCAGCGCTGCTGGGTTCACAAGACGGCCAACGTGCTCGACAAGCTCCCCAAGAGCGTCCAGCCCTACGCCAAGAAGCTCATCCACGAGATGTACTTGTCCCCGACGAAAGACGACGCCTGGGCGGCCTACCGCCGTTTCCGGTCGGAGTTCGAGGCGAAGTATCCCAAGGCGACTGAATGCCTCCGGAAGGACGAGGACGTGTTGTTCACGTTCTACGACTTTCCGGCCGAGCATTGGAGACACATCCGGACGACGAACCCGATCGAATCAGCGTTCGCCACGGTGCGTCATCGGACCCGGCAGACGAAAGGCTGCGGATCGCGCTTGGCGACATTGACCATGGTGTTCAAGTTGGCCCTCGAGGCCGAGCGTCATTGGCGGAAGCTCAATGGATCACAGATCCTGGCCGATGTCATCCAGGGCGTACTATTCGTCGACGGCGTGATGAAGAAGGCGGCCTAAAAATGGAACAGCAGGATGCGCTCAAATTATTTTCATACACAACTCTTGACAATATCTC
>Ga0315274_10005656_pt1 | contig 18265 bp, 12 predicted proteins | sample YL17G02_20_MG_FD_203700 | JGI IMG/M metagenome (GOLD analysis project Ga0315274, IMG submission 203700) | Sediment microbial communities from Yellowstone Lake, YNP, Wyoming, USA - YL17G02_20 | ecosystem: Environmental > Aquatic > Freshwater > Lake > Sediment | place: USA: Wyoming | collected...
AATCTTCTGGATCTAACATCGCTACTTCCAAACTATCTCCTTTTTTTCTAAAGGCAACTATATTATTAGATCTGGCAACTGGTTCGGGTATTTTCCTCAAAACTTCTAGGGGAATCGTCTCTTTTTCTAGATTAACAAAAGGAATACCTAGAATATAGGCTTCGAGTTTTATCAATTCTTCTTGAGTCATCAACCCTTCTGATACCAAAACATCGCCAACTTTTTGGTTGCTTTTTTCTGCCTTCTTCTGCGCCTGGTCAAACTGCTGCTCATTAACCAACCCGGTATCCAACAGAAATGCTTTCAATTGTTGCGATTCAACTCTCATGGTAATTTTAAGAAATTAATGTGTTATATTTCTCCCAGCGCTTTTTTTATTTTTTCCAAAACTTCTTCCAAACCATATTGGGCTTTGATCAAATAAGCCATTGCTCCCAACTCTAAAGCCTTGCCAACGTTTTCCATGTCTTCAAGATTAGTCAAAACAATAACCGGAATTTCTTGGGTTTCCTTTTCTTCTTTTAATTTCTTTAAGACCTCAAAACCATGAATCTTGGGCAAAATCAGATCCAGCAAAATCAAATTTGGCTTTTCTTCCTTAGCAAGTTTTAATCCTGTTTCGCCATCAAGAGCCGAAACTACATCATACCCTTTGTCTTTAAGAATAGTTCCGAATGCTTTTTGAAGAGCAACTTCGTCTTCAACGAAAAGAATTTTTTTCATAGAATTGTCATTGAATAAAGAATCGGCTGCGAATACACGAGTATTCGTATATTCGAAATAAATTCGTTATTCCTTGATTGTTATTTTATTGGCAAAATAAACCAGAAAGTGGTTCCTTTTCCTTCTTCGGATTTAAATCCTATTTTCCCACCCAATCTGGTTATAATAGATTTAGTGATAAACAATCCTAGCCCGCTTCCATAAGGCTGCATTTCCTTCACATTTTGGGAGCGAAAGAACTTCTGGAAAATATACTTTTGGTCTTCTTTGGGTATGCCGACGCCATTGTCTCCGATCTTAAATTGAATATTTTTTTCTTTTTTAACAATTGTTATCTCTATCAGTCCCTTTTTCCCCTCCTTTGGTTTAGCATACCTGATGGCATTATCTATAAGACTCTCTATGACTATTTTAATTTGATTAATAACAGTTAGCACTTCGGGCAATTTCTCATCGGCTTTAATCTTTAAGTCTATGCCTGAGGCCTGGCTAAAGGGTTGAAATCTGAAAATCAAATCTTTGGTTATTTTTTCCAAAGAAACTTTTTCTTTATTTTTGAACTGGGAACCGTCTTCGACTTTGGTGACTGTAATTAAGTCTTTTATTAGTTCACCCATTCTGCTATTATTTTCTTTCAATATTTTCAGGTATTCAAGTTGCTTCTTATCAACCTCCCCAAACTCTCCAGATATTAAGGCCTCAATCGCCCAACTCAGACTTGTAAGGGGAGACCTAAGTTGGTGGGTAACAATGCTGACGAATTCGCTTTTTAATCTGTTGGCTTCGGCCGTCTTTTCAAATGACTTGGTAATAACAAAAGTAATAATAAATAGGGCAGCAGTTAAAAAAAGAACTACCAAAGCTATTACCTGCGGATCGTTCAGAAAGTGCAAACCAATACCATAAACGGCAGAAATAACTCCAGCCATCACAATGCCCATCAAAACGAAAAAAAAGTGGGGGCATTGCCATAAAGACAAGTTATATTTTTTGCATTGGGCGGAAATGTTCAGGTCTTGAAGCGTAGTCTTAAATATCATTAGATTAATTATACCATAAATCAAAAAAACGATTTTAATAAAGATTGATTTTTGAAGAATAAAATGGTATATCCAATTGTAGCGAGCTCTCGCGGGGCGTGGTGTAACAGAAACATATCCGCTTTGGGAGCGGACGACTCTGGGTGCAAGTCCCAGCGCCCCGACAAAAAGCGGGATTAGTTGATCGGTTCAACGTCACCCTTCCAAGGTGAAAAGGCGGGTTCGATTCCCGTATCCCGCTCAAATAAAATAGCCTGCCACAAATGTGGCAGGCTATTTTATTTTTAATTAATAGCTGCTATCTTGCGTATTCAATCACTCTGCTTTCTCTGATAATGTTAACTTTTATCTCTCCTGGATACTTTAATTCTTCCTGGATTCTGTCAGCAATTTCTCTGGCTAATTTTTTAGCTTGAAAATCGTCAACTTCTTCTGGTTTAACAAAAATTCTGATTTCTCTTCCAGCTTGTAAAGCCCAGGCTTTCTTTACCCCAGAAAAAGCAAGAGCGATTTTTTCTAATTCCTCCAGTCTCTTTAAATAATTCTCCAAAGTATCCTTTCTGGCACCAGGCCTGCTGCCGGAAATGGCATCAGCAGTTTGGACTATAATAGCTTCCAAACTCTCATAAGGGTACTCCTCGTGATGAGACTTAATTGCGGTTATTATTTCTTTTTCAACCTCAAACTTTTCCAGAATTTTAACCCCTATGTCAGTATGAGAACCCTGAATCTGATGGTCAACTGCTTTGCCTATATCGTGCAATAAACCTGCTTTCAAAGCCACTTTTGGGTTTCCTCCAATTTCATAAGCTAAAGCTTGAGCCATATGGGCGACTTCTATTGAGTGAAGCAACACATTCTGACCATAACTTGTTCTAAATTTCAATCTTCCTAAAAGCTGGACTAGTTTGGGGTTTAACCCATAAATACCAACGTCATAGATGGCTTGCTCTCCAGCTTCTTTTATCTTGGCATCTATTTCTGATTCTGCTTTTTGGACTGCTTCCTCAATCCTGGCCGGCTGGATTCTACCATCTTGGATTAATTTTTCTAGAGCCACTTTGGCTATCTGTCTTCTGACAGGATCAAAAGCAGAAACGACTACGATTTCCGGAGTTTCATCAACCACTATCTCCACTCCTGTTAATTGCTCAAGAGTCCTTATGTTTCGGCCTTCTTTCCCGATAATTCTGCCTTTTATTTCTTCTGAAGGCAAGCTGACAATAGTGGTGGTGGTTTCTTGGACTTGGGAAACGGCGCATTTTTGAATAGCTAGGGTTAAAATTTCTTTTGCCCGATTTTTAAATCTTTCTTGCCCTTCTTGCTCAAGCTTTCTCATCTTCTCTAAGAAATCCTTTTGATATTCTTTCTCAATAGTCTCAAGGTATTCTTTTTTTGCCTCTTCTTTTGATAAACCCGAAATCTGCTCAAGTTTCAATTGGGCATCTTTTTGGAGATTTTCTAAGTTTACTTTTATATCTTTTAGTTTTTCTACTTTCTGGAGAAAGTCTTTTTGTTTCGTTTCATAATCGGAAATCCTTTCCTCAAGAAGGTTTTCTCTTTTCAATAAAAGTTTTTCTGTCCGGAAGATTTCTTGCCTTCTTTGATCAACTTCTTTGTGGGATCTATCAATTATTTTCTGGGCCTTTTCTTTGGCCTGAGAAATTATATTGTCAGTTTCTTCTTTGGCTTGAGTGATTCTCTTTTGGATTTTGGCTTCAATTGTGGCATAGTCTCTTTTGGCAATTGATTGGCGGGCAAGATATCCTAAAACCGCGCCGATTCCCACAGAAAATATACCCATCGTGAGTAGAGTTAATTGAATCATGTTCAAAGATAAAAATTTGGGTACTCAACATTTTATTTTTAAGGATAACCATTTGTAAGTTAAAATTATTTTTTATGCTGAATGTCCAAAAATTCAAATTTATTTTTACAAGAAAATTTTAGCAAATTAATCACTCTTTGTCAAAAGCAACAAAAAATAGGCGAGAAATGCCGCCTATTTATAGAAAAATTGAAATAGATTATTCTTTTATTTTTATGACTTCGTCAACTATTCCGTATTCTTTTGCTTCTTCGGCCGAGAGATAAAAATCGCGGTCAGTGTCTTTTTCCACTCTTTCTAAAGGTTGATGTGTATGTTTTGCCAAAATTCTGTTTAGTTTATCTTTTATTTTTACAATCTGTTTTGCCGTAATCTCAATCTCAATCGCTTCTCCGGTCACTCCTCCCATTACTTGATGGAGTAAGATTTCAGAGTTGGGCAGGACAAATCTCTTCCCATGAGAACCAGCAGCTAGTAAGGTAGCAGCCATTGAAGCAGCTAAACCAACGCAAACAGTCGAAATCGGGCACTTAACATACTGCATCGTATCATAAATCGCCAATCCTGCAGTAACGGAACCGCCAGGACTATTAATATAAAGCTGGATATCTTTTTTGGGATCCTGGCTTGCCAGAAACAAAAGTTGAGCAATTATAGAATTAGCCACCGGATCACTAATAGGGCCAGCTAAAAAAATAATTCTTTCTTTTAAAAGCCGGGAGTAAATATCGTAGGCCCTTTCTCCGTATTGAGTTTTTTCAATTACTGTGGGAATTAAATTCATAATGATAGTTTTTCTAAAAATTTAAGGGTTTTTTCTTTTCTAATTTCACTTTCAATATATAATTTTAGTTTTTCGAGGTCAAGTTCTTTTACTTTATCAACTGAAAAGTTTTTCAAAATCCTGCTAACTTCTTCTTTAATCTCGCCGTCAGAAACATTAATTTTCTCTTTGATTGAAATCTCTCTTAAAATTAAATCGTACTTTACCCTTCTCTTGGCTTCTTCATCAAATGAATCTTTAATATCCTTTTCTGATTTTTTTATCTTAGCCAAATATTCCTCAAAAGGCATTTTTATAACCTCGTCAATTTTGGCCCGAAATCCATCCAACATTATATTTTTTTCTCTTTCTATCAATAATTCAGGGGTTTCAGCATCTATCTTCTCACCTAATTTAGTCATAATTTCCTGTTTAATTCTCTGTCCTTCGATAATATCTTTTTCCATCGCCAACCCTTCTTCGATGTTGTTTCTAAAAGAAGCCAAATCTTTAAAATTACCTAGATCTCTTGCCCATTCGTCGTTTATCTCTGGGAGTTCCGCTCTTTGGACAGAGTTAATTTTCACCTTAAAATCAAAATTTTTGCCGGCCATCTCTTTTTTGGGATGATTTTCGGGAAATTTTAAAGAAAATTCTTTTCCCTGTCCATTCATCATACCGATCAGGTTTTCCTCAAAACCTGAAACAAATTGCCCTTCACCCAAGATAAAACCGTCCTTTCTTTTTAATCCCTCCTCGATTTGGGGCGAAGAGAAATCAATCTCAATGAAATCGCCTTTTTCTGCAGGTTTATTTTTAAGAGTTAATTTGGCCCTCGATTTTTGGATCCAATGAAGAGCATCATCAATTTCTTTGTCCTCTATGATTACTTTTTTTCTTTTAGCTTGGGAAGCAATTTTTTTATAATCCGGCAGTCTGACTTCTGGAAAAATAAAAAAAGAGGTTTTGAATTCAAAAAAATCATTTCTAATATCAGTTGGCTTTAAAGCTTCAATCTCTGGCTGGCTTAAAAGCTCAACTTTGTTTTCCAAAATCAATTTTGGCAAATTTTCTTCCACCAACAATTTTACCGCTTCTTCTAAGATTGCAATTTCTCCCACTTCTTTTTCAATTAATTCTTTCGGAGCCTTGCCAGGACGGAATCCTTCTTTTTTAACTTCCTGACTAAACACGGAAATTGCTTTCTCTTTAAATTTTTTAAATTCATCTTTTGGAATTTTGAACAAGACCTCAGCTCGGGAACCCGATATTTTTTTTAACGAGAGTTCCATTGTTTTTAAATAAGGAAACTAGCTATTAATAAAGCGACGATGTTTAAAATTTTTATCATTGGATTAATTGCTGGTCCAGCCGTATCTTTAAGAGGATCACCAACAGTATCTCCGGTAACAGCTGACTGATGAGCGAAAGAATCTTTTCTCCCTTGATTCCCTTCTTCTATATATTTTTTGGCATTATCCCAGGCCGCTCCGGCAATAGTCATAAAAATAGCGATCAATACTCCAACGATTATACTGCCGATTAAAAGACCGCCCAAAGCTTCTGGCCCTAAAAGGAAACCTATCAGAACTGGAAAAATAACTGGCAAAAGAGCTGGTAGAGTCATTTCCCTTAAAGCCGTCTTCGTCACAATATCAATGCATTTTTCATAATCAGGTTTTGATTTACCTTCCATAATTCCTTTTATTTCTTTAAACTGCCTTCTTACTTCCTCAACCAATTTTAGAGCCGTTTTTGCCACTGCCTCCATGGCAAGGGCAGAAAAATAATAAACAATCATCCCTCCCAAGAATAGTCCAACTAAGATTTTCGGATTTTCTAGAGAAAATTGAATTCTAGTTCCTAAATCTGTTAATTTTTGAGTATAAGCTGAAAATAAAATTAAAGCGGCCAATCCTGCCGAAGTAATAGTGTAAGCTTTTGTGACTTCTTTTGTCGTATTTCCGACCGAATCTAAGGCGTCCATTTGTTTCCTAATCTCTGATGGCAAGCCAGCCATTTCAGCGATACCAGCGGCATTATCAGTAATTGGTCCATAAGCATCCAAGGCAACAATCAAACCTACTAAAGAAAGCATTGAAACTGTAATCATGGCCAAACCATAAATACCGGCTAAATTAAAGCTAATTAAAATGCCAATAGAAACTAAAGTGATAGGCCAAAACGTTGCTTTCATCCCCACTGAAAGCCCGGAAATTATATTAGGAGCATGGCCTGATTGAGAAGAAACGGCAATAGATTTTACTGGTTGAAATCTTTTTGAAGTGTAAAATTCTGTTGCTAAAAAAATGAAGGCGGTGAGTAAAAGACCGAACAAAGCCGGTAAATAAAGATTTAAAACTGAACTTTTAAAAGTTTTAGAAAGTTGGGAAATTATCAAAAAAAATCCTATGGCTGACAAAATTCCAGCAATAAATAGTCCTTTATAAAGAGCACCTATTATACTCTGATTTTTACCAAGCCTTACGAAAAAAGTGGATATAATTGAAGATACTAATGCTATTGACGCTAAAAGTAGGGGAAGAAAAACTGCCTCAGGTAATTTCGGAAAAAGAGAAGAGCCAAGAATCATAGCTGCCACAAGAGTGACGACATAGGTTTCGAAAAGATCAGCTGCCATACCAACACAATCTCCAACATTATCCCCAACCTGATCAGCCATAACCGCTGGATTTCTAGGATCGTCTTCAGGAATTCCTTTTTCAATCTTTCCGACCAAGTCAGCGCCAATGTCAGCTGCCTTGGTATATATTCCGCCTCCCAATCTGGCGAAGATAGAAATTAATGATGCCCCAAAGCCCAAGGCGATAAGAGCTTGGAGATTCTTTGTTAGACCGTAAAAAACAGAAACCAAAAATAAGCCTAGACCGGCAACTAAAAATCCGGTAACCGACCCTCCTTTGAAAGACAGGCTTAAGCTTTCTTTTAAACCCCTCTCTGCTGCTTTAATAACTTTGATATTTGTTTTGGTAGAAACCATCATTCCTATATATCCAACAGTTGCTGAAAAAACAGCGCCTAATAAAAAACCAAAAGCAGCCGTAAGGCTTTTTAGTAAAATTCCAATGATTAGAGAGAAAAAAATAGCCGTTAGGCCTAATATCCTATACTCTCTTTTTAGATACGATATGGCGCCCTCTCTAATAGTTTGGGAGATTTCAGCCGCTTTCCCCGAATCTGAAGGCGACTGATTGATTTTTTTCACTAAAAAATAAGCACAAATTAAAGAAAACAAGGAGATAAGAATAGGAAAAAATAATATCGACATAAGCCAAATTTTAATTAGTAGAAAAATTCATTTTCTATTTTTCTTTCTTTCCTTTACTTCTTTTTTCTCCTCTTTCTCTTTCTTCTCTGATTTTTTCTCAACTTCTTTAGTTCCTTTTTCTGCTGGAGTCTCTTTCTCTTCTGTTATTTCTTCTGCTTCGCCTGATTCTGCTGCCTTAACGTCAATCTTCCAGCCAGTAAGTTTTGCTGCTAATCTTACGTTTTGTCCGTCTTTTCCAATGGCTAAAGATAATTGGTCTTCTGGCACTACTGCCAAAGCTTTATTTTTGGGTTGTATCTTAACTTCTAAAACCTTGGCTGGACTTAAAGAGTTGCTGATATACTTTGCTGGGTCGTCAGAATACTCAATTATATCGATTTTTTCTCCGCCCAACTCATTAATAACTGCCATAACCCTTGTTCCTCTCTGGCCGACTGCGCTGCCTATGGGATCTATGCCTTCCGCGCTTGAAGCAACGGCAATTTTAGATCTAGATCCTGCTTCTCTGGCAATCGATTTTATCTGGACTTGTCCGGAAGAAATCTCAGGTACCTCGAGTTCAAAGAGTTTTGATATCAATTTTGGATAAGCTCTGGATAAAAAGACAACTGGTCCCTTGGGGGTCTTTTCAACTTTTAAAATATAAACTTTTATCCTCTGTCCTGGTCTGTAAAATTCGCCGGGCACTTGTTCTTCTTTCGTTAAGATGCCGAAAGTTTTGCCGATGTCAAAAAAGATATTTCTCCCTTCAATCCTTTGGACAATACCAGAAATTATTTCCCCTTCTTTTGATTGATATTCCGAGAGAACGGCTTCTTTTTCTGCTTCTCTTATTTTTTGCAAAATGACCTGCTTCGCCGTCTGAGCGGCAATTCGTCCATAATCAAATTTTGTTTCCAGGGCCATTTCCAATTCTTCGCCGGATTTAATTTTCGGCTTTATTTTCTTGGCGTCTTGAACCATGATGTGCCTTTCAGGATTAAAACGAACCTTCTTTTCTTCCTCGTTGTCTTCTGGCACTTCCGTTTTTTTCTCTTTTGTTTCGTTTAATTCTTCTTCGGACAATATCATTGATTTATCAACTACAAGTTTAACTTGCCAAAACTTAACATCGCCGGTTTCGGGATTAAGCTTCGCTTTTATAACCTGGCCTTTTTCTCCGTAGTCTTTTTTATAAGCTGCTGCTATTGCCTGTTCGATGCTTTCTATAACTTTATCATAAGGTATGCCTTTTTCCTCTGCAATTTGAGCAATAGCCGATGTAAAAGATTTTATATCCATTTTTTTGTTTTTCTTTTTTTTCTTAATAAAAGTCCGCATTTCACGGACTTGTTCTAATTTTAGTTTAACAAATATACCTCACCTGTCAACCGGATAGAAGCCCGCGATCAAAGCCCCTTGTCCGGCATGAACTCCTATCACCGGGCTTGCCAAAGAAGTAAACAAAACCTTAATTTTGGGATTTATTTCTAAAATATCTTTTAGTTCTTTGGCTGCTATGGGGTTACCGGCATGAGATATCGCAACTTTTATTTCATTATTATTACTCCTACTTTTTACTTCTTCAGCTAAAATTTCGGCTAAATTTTTGCCAAAACGTACCCCTACTAATTTAACCTTGCCGTCTTCAAGAGTGAATAAAAGCGAGATCCCTGTTTTCTGGATTAGAGAAACTACAGGAGTAAAAATCCTCGGCATTTTAAATCTTCCGCCTCGGACTACGTATTTAATATCTGTAATCAATCCGAAAAGTTTCACTTTCGGACAGAATGTTTTTAGCTCCTCGATAATTTCATCAATCTTTTTTCCCGCTAGAATCAATCCCTGAGCCTTCATCGCAATCAAACCTTCGGCTACCTCGACTGTGAAGCAGTCAAAAACGGAAATGTTCAATTTCTCTGGTTTTTTGAAAATAGATCTGGCGATTTTCGCCTGACTATAAGCTCCTGAAAGTTTTGAGGGAAGAGTTATAACTAAAATTTTTTCAAATTTTTCTAAGGATTTTTTGTAATAATTAAAGTAATCGTTAAATGTGGCAGCAGAAGTAGTCGGTATGTTCTTTGCTTTTTCTAGTTTCTCGTAGAAGTTTTCCGAATCTAAGCTTTCTTTATCTGAAAAAATAATTTTAAACGGGACACTTTCAATTTGATTTTTCTCTAAAAATTCTCTTGGTAAGTTAGCTGTTTCTCCTACTACTAGTCCTAATGGTTTTTTGGCAACAATTGTTTTTTCCTCACTCACTAAACTTTCTTCTCTCCAGTCTAAGATTTTTAATCCTTTTAAGACCTCCTTGACTCCTTCTATGGAATTAGTATGAATGTGTAGCTTAATCTTGTCTTCTGACTCAAGAACATCAATACTCCCCCCCAGCTCTGCCAGATCTTCTTTAATTTTCCCAAGATTCACACCTTTTTTTTCAATAATAAATACAATCTCAGAGCGATAGTCTGTTTCCTGATTAACACTGGCTTGATAAAGCGATCTAGCTGAAGATTCTAGATCTTCCCGCGCCTCAAGCACTTCCCCTTTCAGATTTTCAATCCAAGCTTCCAAAATTTTGACAAAACCTAAACCCCCGGCATCAACAACGTTATTTTGTCTTAAGACTTCGAGTTTATTTGTTGTTTCTTCAAGCGCTTTCTTACCAGCTATTAGGGATTCTTCTAGTATTTTGATAATATTTTTTTCTTTGTGTACTTTTGCCGTCTCGGCAGATTTTCTACTGACAGTCCCGACAACATCTAAAATCGTGCCCTCAACTGGATTAAGAATAGCTCTATAGGCCGAATCTGTTCCTTTTTTCATGGCTGAAGAAAGAATTAAACCGTCTATTGTCTTTAAGTCTTTAATTTTGTTTAAAAAACCGATCAGATAACCCGTATAGATCATGCCTGCATTTCCTCTGGCATTTATCATTGCTCCTTCTTTGATATCTTTGGCTAATTCTAAAAAAGAATTGTATTTTTTTTTAGCAATTGCTCCTTCAATGCCCAGCAAGGTTGCTGACAAGTTATAACCTGTATCTTTATCAGCAACCGGGAAAACATTTATTTTATTTATGTCTTCCTGATATTGAACCACTTTTTGAGCTGCCGCTCTCATCATGTTTTTTAGGTCTTCTGGCCTAATTTCAATGACAGTCTTCTCCGACGTTCCGAAAATAAACTCTATTGGTTTTTTTACTACATTCACCCCGAGCTTCACTCCAAACTTTGCTACTTTCCAACCAATTTTTGGTGGTAACAAAAGAGTGTTTCCCAAAAATTTCAGGATTTTATTGTCCTCCATATCTTTTAGAATCCGATTGATTCTGAGATTGAATAAGGCCTCGTTATTATCAAAGAGAATACGATTTCTGAATAAAATAAGTTTTTCTTTTGATTCAAAAATTTCTTTTATTGGGCTCAATCTTTTAACCAAAATCGGGACTAGAGAAAAGGCGGTAAAAAGGCCGACGGTTTGAAATTGGTTAAAAGTAAGTGAAAAAATAATCGCAAAAGCCAGAAAGCAAAGAGTCCCTATCGAAGTATTCCAGATGATTGCTGGAATAGAAAACAAAATTAAAGATAACCCAGTTATTTTTGGAGAAAAAGCTAAAAGACAGCCAAATAAAGTTCCCAGTCCTCGGCCGCCGGCAAATTTAATAAAAATACTCCAATTATGGCCGACTACCGCAGCTAAACCTGAAAAAACCTGAATCGAAGGAGAAAAACCTAATTTCTGGGCACCAAAAACAGCTAAATATCCTTTTAATATATCGAGAAGAGCAGTTAAAATGCCGGCCAATTTCCCAACGTTTTTAAAAACATTGGATCCTGAAGTTTTCTTCCATCCTATATCAAGGATATTTTTGCCGTAAGTTTTGGCAATTAAAAAACCTGAAGGTATTGAACCCAAAATATAACTAACTATTATCCAAGATCTCTCGGTTATCATAGAAATTTATGACTTACGTCCACGGTACTTACGTACCTCCAAAATTTTTCTCTGCAAAATTTTGAAATTTATATATTGAGTCACATTCTGTGACTAATTATAAAAAACGGCATTTGGAAAATGCCTGATTTTTGCTTTTTGAGAATCGGAATTAATTTCGACTGAAACAACATCAATTTGCCATTTTGAATCTAGGGGAATTTTCTTTTCCATTAACCAACTCTCTGCAGTTTTTAAAATTTTTCTTTGCTTTGAGAAATCGACTTTTTGTTCTGGCGAAAATCCTTTATCAAAATTATCTTTTAATGTTTTCACTTCGACAAAAGAAACGATATTATTTTTTTGGGCAATAATATCAATTTCTCCTCTTAAGGGACCTGAAATCCATCTGGGAGAATAATTTCTGTTTAAAATATTATAACCTTTTTTCTTAAGATATTCAGAAACTATTTTTTCTCCCATAACTCCTACTTTTTTTGAATTCTCGGCAATTTTTGGCATCAGTTCTTTGGAATATAACATTTTTAAAAAATGACTACAAGAAATAAAAACCGGGAGGAAAACTCGCGGGTAAAACTTTGGACCTGGGCGGATTTGAACCGCCGTTTCCACAATGCGAATGTGGCGTCTTGCCGCTGGACCACAGGCCCGGCTAATTTTTCGGGGGCGAGGGAGTCGAACCCTCATCGCGCGGTCCCGAACCGCGTATTTTACCGCTAAACCAGCCCCCGTTTTATGTCACCCAATATTTTTTCTTTGTCATGGCGTCTCTTTTTGTCTCAATCATCTCTCTTTGCTTTATGGCTTTTTGAGATATCATTTCCAATTTTTTCTCTGACAATTTCCCTAGTTTTCTTGTTTCCTTTTCCAGAAATATTCTTTCGTTGTTGTCGGGATTTTCCAAAACAGAACCTAGCAAAATATCCAGAACTTGGCCAACTTTTGGCCCAGGTTTAATGTCCAAAATTTTCATTACGTCTTCGCCATTAACTTTTATCATCTTGACCGAAATGGGATCCTGGGAAACTTTTTCAATTGTATATTTTAAATGCCTTAATTTATATGGCTCGGCTTTGGGAACGCCAGAACCAATCCTGTCTGCCATCCTTACTTGCAGTAATTCCTCCATGTTTTCTGGCCCCATTTTTCTGACCAACCTTCTTACTGAGGCATCGGAAACCTCATTAACGTTATAATAAAAAAGGTGGTATCTGACAAGTTTTGTAATTTTTTCAATGTCTTTTTTGGGAAATTTTAATCGGCTTAAAATCTGGATAGTCATTCTAGCTCCGACTATTTCATGATTATAAAAAGTGGCATTTAAACCCTTGCCCTGTTTCACTCTAGGTTTGGCGATGTCGTGAAAGAGAGCAGCCACCCTGACGTGTTTATTAAAGTCCTTTTTGGCGGCATATCTTAAGGATAAAATCGAGTGCTGATAGCACTCATAAATATGGTGTTTATTCTGGGAAACGCCATAACCTTCTTCCAATTCCGGGACTATATATCTTAAAAGCAAAGTTCTTCTTAAAAGCTCAATGCCTTCGTCGGCTTTTTCTGACATAATTATTTTTAAAAACTCATCCCTGATTCTTTCTTTTGAAATCATCCGTAAGCCGGGAGAATTTTCTTTTATAGCTTTTTCAGTATTTTTTTCTATTTTAAATCCCAAGGTGGTGGCAAATCTAACTGCTCTCATTAATCTTAGAGCGTCTTCCTTAAATCTGTCTTTGGGATTACCGACTGCTTTCAGTATTTTTCTTTTTAAATCTTTCTGGCCAGAAAAAGGATCAATAATTTTTAAAGTTTCAGCTTCTAGGGCCACTGCATTAACCGTAAAGTCCCTTCTTGCCAAGTCTTCCTCTATGTTTTTGGCCCATTTTATTTTATCAGGATGCCTTTTATCACTGTATTTTTCATCAATCCGATATGGAGTAATTTCAATTTCCTTTAGCTTTGGGTTTTCACTTCCAGTCAAGACTGTCACTGTGCCAAATTTATTATCTGAAAAACTTCTTAAGAATATTTTTCCGATTTCCATTGGTTTGGCATTGGTGGCTATGTCCCAATCCTCCGGCTCTTTTCCTCTTAAAAAATCCCTGACGCAACCGCCGACGACATAGCCTTCAAATCCAGCCCTTTTTAACTTATCAATAATAAATTTTACTTCTTTTGGGATTTCCATGTATTTATATTAAATTCTAACCTTAAATGTTGTTTTTTTCAATTTTTTTGCTAAAATTCAAGAAGTTGTACCCTGGGTGATTTTTAACGCCTGGCGAGGACGCTCGGCTAAATCACCCGCAAAAGCTAAGCAGTTAGCTTTTGCCCTCGTAGTGTAATGGATAACATATTTGGCTTCGAACCAAAGGATTGCAGGTTCGACTCCTGCCGAGGGCATATGAAAATTTATATGCACTAGCAGTGTATATAAATCTTTATTCACGTTTGGTGTGCCGAGAACCTGGTCCCCGAATTCCGAGCCGCGAGGCGAGGGAATACCTTCGGGCAACTCTTCGACTCCTGCCGAGGGCACAAAAATAAACAAATCCTGTTTAAATTAGTTTGCGCATCTAATATATTTTTTATATTATAAGATAAAAGGTCAATATAATTTTAAGGTCACTTTAAATAGAAAATAATAAAATATGGAAGAGTCTAATTTAATTATTATAGCTCTCTTTTTTCTAATTATATTATTGGGAGCTTGCTTTGGGTTGGGCTATTATTTTGGCCAAAAAAAATCTGTTGGGCCAGCAACCTGTCCTCCTTCTCTTCTAGACTCAAAAATGATTAATGGTTGGATCGCTTTTGCTGAGGGTGAGGTAAAAGAATTTTCTGGCCAAAATTTAATTTTAAGCTCAGGTGAAGAAACATTAAAAATTTCTATTTCTGAAAAAACTAGAGTCCAAAAATTAAATCCCACGACTCGACTAACTGAGGAGACCAATTTAAATGATATTAAAGTGGGGAGTAAATTAAACATCCAATTGTTATATGTGCCAAAAGAAAAACTTTTAATTGGGGATTTAATTATTATTTTACCTTAAAATCTTATGAGCAAATTTTTAAAAAATATACTTTTTTTTCTAATTCTTATTTTCGCTTTTGGTTTAACCAAAACAGTAAATGCCGAAACTAGGTATATGCGTTCTAATTTGGTTACTGTCAACGGAATACCCGCACCCGCATATGACCTTGGGTTAACTCAAACTGCAACTTCTATAAATGCTTCTGATCCTGGTTCTGGAGACTTAACTGTTTACTGGGGAATCCGAGTCTGGAAAAGAACTAGCACGGGCGTTGAAACAGAAATCGACGCTGCCTCAGGTTACAAAGACGTCGTTTCCCGATCTACAATTGGTTCGGGCGTGCTAAACATGAATACTTGGACTTGTCCCGTAACAGCACTAGCTAGTACTGACAGTATTGTTGTCAGAGTTTATATTAGACTTGGAACAGGTACCTGGGACCAAATGGCTGTTTTTACTACTCCACAATTGAATGCTACCCAACTAAATAGTGCTGCCTGGAATGTTTTTTATTACACTAACCGCAATTATGTTTCACCCGCTTTAATGGCCAATTTTTATTATGGCAATGCAACAAATAATAGTCGTATAGAAGGTTTTGCATATACACAAGCCTGTATTCCTCATACCTTCAATAGCGCAACCTCAACTGTCTCTCCTACTTCAGTGAATCCTGGTGGCCCTCTTACTACAACCTGCGATTATGGAGAGGCAAATATTAATTGCATTGATTCCTCTGTTGGCGGAAATTCATGCACCTGGGCTGGCTTCTGGACTGGAACAGCAGCCAATTTTACCTGCACTGCTCCAACAACTCCTGGAAACTATACTCATGTATGCACGATAATTGTTGGCAGAACATCCAATTGCTGTGGCCAACCCCCAAATAGCGATGGCTCTGTTACTGTTAATCCTACTACTTACCCCCTTACAATTACTAAAGCTGGTACTGGTTCTGGTACCGTAACTAGTAACCCGGCTGGTATTAGTTGCGGAGCTACCTGTAGCTATAATTTTAATACAGGCACCTCAGTTACCTTGACTGCTACTCCTGCAGCTGGTTCTGCTTTTGCTGGTTGGGGAGGAACAGGCGGCTGTACAGGAACTTTAACTACTTGTACTGTAAATGTAAATGGCAGCTATACTCCAACTGCTACCTTTAATCTTACTGTTACTTACCCTCTTGTAGTTACAAAATTTGGTACTGGTTCTGGTACCGTAACTAGTAACCCGGCTGGTATTAGTTGCGGAGCTACCTGTTCTTTTAACTATGGTGGTGGCACCTCAGTTACCTTGACTGCTACTCCTGCAGCTGGTTCTGCTTTTGCTGGTTGGGGAGGAACAGGCGGCTGTACAGGAACTTTAACTACTTGTACTGTAAATGTAAATAACCCTTATACTGTAACTGCTACTTTTAATGTTGCTACTTCTTACGCTCTTGCAGTTACAAAATTAGGTTTAGGTTCTGGTACCGTAACTAGTAACCCAGCAGGTATTAATTGCGGGGCTACCTGTTCTTCTAACTATAATATTGGCACCTCAGTTACCTTAACTGCTACAGTAGCAGTTGGTTCTACTTTTACTGGTTGGTCAGGAGGAGGTTGTACAGGAGTTGGCACTTGTGTTGTAACAATGAATGGCAACACAGCTGTAGTTGCCACCTTCAACATTACTGTTTTCCCCCTTACGGTTACAAAAACTGGTACTGGTTCTGGTACCGTAACTAGTAACCCGGCTGGTATTAATTGCGGGGCTACCTGCAGTTTCCCTTTTAATGCTGGCACCTCAGTTACCCTAATTGCTGCTCCAGCAGCTGGTTATGCTTTTACTGGCTGGGGAGGAACAGGCGGTTGCACAGGAGTTAGCCCCACTTGTGTTGTAAATGTAAATACCGCTTGGAATGTAACTGCTGCTTTTAATGTTGCTTCCTGTACTGCTACCCTTGTCTTTGACAAACCCGGCGGCTATACTATTCCTGAAACAATGACTATCACTTTTTCTAATGCGCCAGCAGGAAGTACCCTAACCCTTTTTAAGCCAAGCGGTGAGATTGTTTGGCCATCGCCCTGGCCTGTGTCAGGTGGTGGCAATGAAACAATTAATTTAATTTATGGTAACCCAACTGGTACCTGGTATGCGACCTTAATTGGCGGTTCTTGTAATCTTCAAGCTACAGCTTTTGTTAATCCTGGTCCTGGTTGTACTGTTGTCTTTGACCAAGACAACTACACTGTAGGCCAGATAATGAATGTCACTTATTCTAATGCGCCACCAGGAAGCACTCTAACTCTTAAAGACTCAAGTGGTGTCATTGTTGCTCCATCTCCCTGGCCTGTGTCAGGTAGTAGTACCTTAATACCAAGAGCTAACCTTCCGGGTGGTCCTTGGAAGGTTGAATTGAGTAATGTTGGTGCTGGCTGCTACGCTATGGATACAGCTGAAGTTGTCGTTCCTCCTTGCCAGGTTCAATTTGATCTAGGTGTCTACACCCCCCCCGCAATAATGCATATTGATTTTGTCGATGGGCCACCAGGAAGTACCCTAACCCTTTTTAAGCCGGGCGGTGGCGTTGCACAAACCGCGTCAGGCGCAGGCACTAGTTTTTTAGATTATGATTTAGTGGCTAGTTCTCCATCTGGTAGCTGGAAAGTGACCTTAGTTGGTGGTAGTGGTAGCTGCAATGTTCAAGATCTCGCCGAGGTCAAGCCTCTTGGCTGTGATGTTAATTTTGCAAACGATGATCCACCTTACGTTTTTGGAAGCACAGTTATTATTAGTTATACTAATGTCCCTGCAAACACCAAGTTAGCTATTTTTGATTCTAGCGGGGCTACGAGTCCTTCTGCCAGACAGAGATGGACAGTTTTAGGCTCAGGTAACGTAACCTGGGCTGGTACTATTGATATGGCTGGTAATTGGTTGGCTACGTTAGATGGAGTTGGTTGTACTGATTTGGACCAGACAACCGTTGGTGCTGCGCCAACCTGTGCTAGTGCAGAGGGCGGGCGCTGTGATCTTACAAAAGAGTGCGGACCTGATGGACATTGCGTATGTGCCAATTGTTATGATTGTCGTGATTCTATGCCTTGCTGTTGTGTGAAAAAACCTTGCGTCCCTTCTTGCACTGGTCCTGGTGGAAACTGTTGCGATGGCAATTGCCCGGTTAATTGTACTGTTGCCCAAGATCCGGACTGCAAATGCCAAAGTGGTAATTTTTGCTGCGGGGTAGGATGTGACAGCACTAATGATAGCGAATGTCTATCCTGCAAAGTTACTTTTGACCATCCTGTTTACATCCTTGGGAGCACGATGACTATTAATTATAAAAATGCCCCTGCCAACACCGCATTAGCTATTTTTGACTCAAGTCCTCCTAGTCCTTCTACATATCAACCTGCCAGGCAAAGATGGATAGTCGAGGGTTCAGGCAGCAAAACTTATCTATTGGGAACTACTGATATTACCGGCTCATGGCTGGCCACACTAGACGGAACTGGCTGCGTTGATTTGGCTAATGCAAATGTTTCTACTTCTTGTCTGCCAAATGGATGTAATGGGGATTGTCCTCTTGGTTGCGAAGGCAATGCAGCTGACCCTGATTGCGTCTGTCAAGCTGATGTGGAAAAATGCTGCGGAGCGGGATGTAATATCCTC
>Ga0315274_10005657_pt1 | contig 18264 bp, 22 predicted proteins | sample YL17G02_20_MG_FD_203700 | JGI IMG/M metagenome (GOLD analysis project Ga0315274, IMG submission 203700) | Sediment microbial communities from Yellowstone Lake, YNP, Wyoming, USA - YL17G02_20 | ecosystem: Environmental > Aquatic > Freshwater > Lake > Sediment | place: USA: Wyoming | collected...
TACGTGGGCGATGGGCAGAGCGATTACGAGGCAGTCTCCGCGGCCGACCTGGTTTACGCACGGAATGGCCTGCTTGAGCACTGTCGCGCACAGCGCATACCGGCGGTCGGTTTCGAGGACATGGCGGACCTGCTGCGGCAGTGGACGTTGCGCGGCATGCACCCAGCTGCCGTCGCTGCGCGCGGGGAAGGCACAGGCAGGCCCAGTTTCACCTAGAGACGGCATCCGGAGAGTGGACAGTGCCCGAGACCCTGAGGATCGTCGGACCGGCAGGCACACTGGCCGCGCACCTATATCTGCCACACGGCGCAGGTCCGCTTCCGGCTGTGATCCTGTGTCATGGGCTTACCAGCTGCAAGCAAAACTATGCCGACCTGGCTCAGTTCATGCAGGGCGAGGGCTTTGCGGCCATGGCTTACGACTGCCGCGGTCACGGTGAAAGCGCAGGTGCGTTGGACGGACTGGCCTGGCAGGACGTCGGAGCGGTGGTTGAGTACCTGCGCACGCGACCTGAGGTGGACGCGCAACGCATCGGACTGGTGGGAGCCAGCATGGGTGCGCACAACGCGTTGTGCGCCGCAGCTGAGTACCCCGTTATCCGCGCCGTGGTGGCATTCTGCACAGCTTCCGAGATCACGCTGCAGTACGGCCTCATGGACCCTTTGTATTGGCATGACATAAGCACGGAAGGCGGCAAGGTGCGGGTGGCACTTCCGGACTATCTCGCCTACCTCGAGACACACAGCATTTACCAGGTAGGCGCCCGCATCCCTCCGCGACCGGTGTTCTTCATCCACGCCCGGGACGACGAGTTCGTTCCGTGCAGCGTGAGCGAGAGGCTGTATGCCCAAGCGGGGAACGAAAGCCGCCTCTGGTTGCTGGACAGTGGCGGACACCGCGGCCCGCGCCACGACCCCCGTGTGATGCACGCCGTGGCGGACTGGTTGCGGGACAGGTTGCGTTAGAGGAGGACTGGATGGCACCTGCGACCACGGTCGAAAGACTGAGCTACGGCGGCTGGCCCAACTGCTACCGCTTGACCAACGGAATCGTCGACCTGGTGATGACGACCGACGTGGGTCCGCGCGTCATCCGCCTTGGGTTCTGCGGAGCGCCGAACGAGTTCCATGAGTACACTGATCAATTGGGCAAGATGGGTGGCGATCAAGGTCGGATCTACGGCGGACACCGCCTCTGGCACGCGCCTGAGGAGGCCGCGCGCACTTACGTCCCGGACAACGGCCCCGTAAGTATTGAGCAACACGCAGGTTTCGTTCGCATCGTTCAGCCCGTGGAGCCCAACACGGGCATCCAGAAGGAGATCGACATCCGCCTCACGCCTGCAGAGGCCCACGCGCAGGTGACGCACCGCCTGCGCAACACCACGCTGTGGCCCGTAGAGCTGGCGCCCTGGGCGATTTCGGTGATGGCCCCAGGCGGGACGGCCATCATCCCCCTGCCACCGCGTGGAACGCATCCGCAGAACCTGCGACCGTCCGGCACCATCGCCCTGTGGCCGTACACGGACATGCGCGATCCACGCTGGACGTGGGGCGGCAAGTACGTCCTGGCACGGCACCAGCCGGGAGCGAAAACCCCGCAGAAGGCGGGCGCCGTGGTCCCAGACGGTTGGTGCGCCTACGCCCGCGCTGGTCATCTCTTTGTGGTGGGCTTCGACCACATCGCGGGCGCGACCTACCCTGATCTGGGCTGCACCGCGGAAACGTGGATGGATGCAGACATGCTGGAAGTGGAGACGCTTGGACCGCTCACGCGTCTCGAGCCAGGCGCGGCGGTGGAGCATTGCGAACGCTGGTTCCTGTTCGCGGATGTTCCAGTGCCGCAGGACGATGATGATGTGGATCGCTCGGTTCTGCCGCGGGTGCATGAAGCCGGCGTGTAGGCGACATACGAGGTGCCGGGCACTCGTCCTATCTCGCGGCTACCACCGAGAGGAACTGCATGTACCGGCGCGGGAAGGTGAAATTGACCTCGCGATTGGGCGGAACGGTTGCGGTCTGCGACGGCGGGCTGGGGTAGCCGAGGCGAAAGGCCGTCAACGTGTACGTCCCTGCAATCACGTGCAGCGTGTACAGCCCGCTTTGGCTCGTGGCAGTAAAGTACGCCCCCGGACTCGCCGACACAACGACGTCGGATAGAGGCGTGCCTGCCTCATCGCGCACCCAGCCGCCAATTGCGTAGCGCTGCTGGAAAAACAGGTCCACGTTACTGCGGCTCGGCGGCACGGTCACGGAAACGACGGCGGTCACTCCATATCCAGGCTTTGATGCGCTGACGGCATAACTGCCCGTGACGACCGTGAGTGTGTAGACTCCCAGAGCGTCGGCGCTGCCCACATATCCCACGGGTGCTGTGCTGACCTGAGCTCCCGGAACGGGCGTCCCGTCATAGTCGCGCACGATCCCCTCTATGTCGTACCGGGCCGCGAATGCGAAATCCACTGCGTTGCGAGAGGGCGGCAAGCTGATCGCTAGGGCAGGCGGCTCCGGGTAACCCGGCTTTGAGACGCTCACGCTGTACGCACCTGCCTCCAGCGTGAGCGTGTAGGCGCCGCCGGCGTCAGATAGCGTGCTGTGCCCTCCGGGTTGTGCCAGGATTACTGCGTCGCGCACAGTAGTCCCGTCGAAATCACGGACCGTCCCGCTGACTATGAAGCGTTGGGGAAACGCGAAATGCACGTCCGTACGTTCCGGCGGCACAGTGACGGTCCTTGGTGGGAGGGCGGGATAGCCCTGTTTCGATACATGGACGCTGTACGTTCCGCTGGACAAGTATAGCGTGTAGAGGCCGCCCGCGTCTGTGCGCGTGCTCATCCCGCCCGGAGAAACCGTAACCTCGGCTTGGGAAATGGGAGCGCCGTCGAACTCGCGCACGGAACCGCCGACGGCAAAGGTCGGCAGGAAGGTGAAATCCACGTCTCCCCGATTCGGCGGGACTGTGACCGAGCGGCCGGGCGGACTGGGGTGACCGGACTTGGCCACACTGATCGTGTAGGTCCCGGCCACCACGTAGAGCGTGTAGCGTCCGTCGGCAGCGGTGAAGGCAAAGTCGTTCCCCGGGGAGGCACTCACCAGCGCATCCTGTACGGCTCGCCCTTGAAAGTCGCGCACCATGCCGCTGATGCTCGCGCGTTGCGGGAAGGCAAAGTTGATGCCATTCCGGCTGGGCGGCACGCTCACTCGCTGCGACGGGACGACCGGAAAGCCGGGTTTGACTGCGCTGACGTCGTAGATCCCGGCTGCGACCAATAACGTGTAGTCGCCGCGATTGTCCGTGCTCGCCACGTACCCACCGGGATTGGCGGTCACGGATACACCGGAGATCGGAGTGTCGTCATGATCGCGCACCGTGCCGCCAATCGCGAACGCCTGAAGGAAGGTGAAGCTGACCCCCGGTCGGTCCGGCGGCAGGCTGACCGACTGCGGCGGCGGGCTTGAGAAGCCAACCTTGGAAACGCTGACGCTGTAAGCGCCACCCAGCACCCTCAGGATATAGCCTCCCGAAAAGTCGGTCAGCGTACTATAGCCGCCCGGAGCCGCCGCGACAAGGGCGCCTCCGACCGGGTAGCCGCCGAACGCGCGCACCTCGCCGCTGATGGTGTGGCCCCGCGGGAATGCGAAATCGAGGTCGGAGCGATTGGGTGGCACCGTGACCGACTGAGCGTCGGGACTCGGGTATCCGCTTCTGAAGGCGCTGACGTTGTAGGTGCCCGCCAGAACGGTCAGGGTATAGACACCGCGCGCATCGGTGAGGGCACTGTGGCCGCCGGGCTCAGCTCTCACCAGAACGCCCTGCAGCGCGGTGCCATCATAGTCGCGCACCATGCCTCCGACGACGTTGCGCTGCGGGAAAGAAAAGTCGACACCGTCGCGCTCTGGCGGCACGGACACCTTCTGAGCAGCTACACTCGGGTAGCCTCCCTTCCATATACTGATGTTGTACGTTCCGCTGCCCAGGGTCAGGGTGTAAGCGCCTACGCCATCGCTCAGCGCCGGGCAGTCGCCTGGATCGGAGGAGATGCGCGCTCCGGCGACGGGCGTCTCGTCAAAGTCTCGCACAGTGCCGCGCACGGCGAAGGTCTGTCCAAAGGTCCAATCCACAGCCGAGCGACTGGGCGGCACAGTCACCGTCTGTGACGGAGGGCTGGGCAGGCAGGGTTTGGATGCATTCAGAGCATACGTGCCCGCGACCACGGTGAGCGTGTAGACGCCGTGGGCGTCGCTCAGCCCGCTGTAGCCGCCAGGAAATGCGCTGATTGTAGCTCCTTCCACCGCCTCACCCTCGTGATCACGCGCTGTGCCTCCGATCAGAGCCTGAGGCGGGAAGGAGAAATCTACGTCCCTGTGGCCGGGCGGAACGGTCACACTCCGCGGGGGTGGGGCGCTGCGCCCGACCTTGCTCGCCCGCACCTCATACGTCCCGGCAACCACAGTCAGAGCATACGCTCCGGAGGCATCCGTGGCGGTGACATAGCCTCCCGGCGACGCACCAACGGTGACCCCCCCCATTGCGCTGCTATCGAAATCCAGCGCCCTGCCAGCAATGGAGTAGGTTTGCAGGAAGGCAAGGTCTGCTCCGCTTCGACTCGGAGGCACTGCTACAGTCAGCGCCGGCGGGCTTGCGAATGGATGCTTGGAAACACCGACCGTAAATGTCCCGGGGGCGACGCTCAGTACATAACCGCCGTCGGCGCCGGTTAGCGTACTGTAGCCACCGGGGGAGGCGCTGACCAGCGCACCCTGCACAGTGCTTCCGTCCGCCGCGCGCACCGTGCCTGCGATGGTGAAATGGGGAGGAAAGACAAAATCCACGTCGCCTTGACTGGGCGGCACAGTGACCGAACGCGAGGGTGGTGATGGATAGCCCGCCTTGAAGGCGTTCAGGCTGTAGGTTCCGGCGACAAGGAGCAGAGTGTACGCACCGTCAGCGCCAGTGGTTGTGCCGTGCCCACCAGGGGAGGCGGTGATCGAGACGTCGCCTGCCGCGGACCCGTCAAAGTCGTGCACCGATCCACTGACGGCATAGGTCTGCAGGGACGCGAAACCGATGCCGCTGCGGCTGGGCGGGACGGTGACAGACTGGGTGGAGCGGTCCGGATAGCCGTGCTTCGAAGCTCTGACGGTGTACGCGCCTGGCATGACGGTCAGCGCGTGGGCGCTGCTGGCATGGGTAGACGTGCTGTCCCCGCTGGGCTGAACGCCAACGACAACGCCCTCGACCGGAAGAATGGCATGCGTTATCAAAGCCGTCTGCAGCTCGCTGCCACGGTCCTCTGGACCACGAGGCGCCGGCGCGGCGAGAGAGCGAGCCGCGCCACACAGCAGCGCCGTCGTAAGCGTCAGGCTGGCGGCGAGCAGGCCGGCGAACCAGAGTAGGGGCATACGCCTCAGCGGGGCCGTGGTCAGCATCCGGTTCCTCCTTGATGACAGGAAGGGGACAGCGTGCGGCGGTCTGGAGGGCTCATTCGCGCGTCACGAAGGAGGCGCGCCAGTATGTCCCTGGGGGACGCCACGCGCGGTCGCGCCTGCAGCGATCCAAGAGTGCCGCTATGCACATTATATCACGCCGCAAAAGCGCGTGTCAATGACTGTCACTTGACGGATGTCTCCCAACTTCGAGACGGCATCAGGTTACATAACCTGGCGCGACGGAGGCTGGTAAAGCCGAGGGGGGCTCGTAGTGAGGGCAAGAGGAGCTTGTGGCCGAGGGGGGTTTGTAGTGAGGGCGCAAGCCCTCCTCGACGTCGGGGAACAGCGACCATGCCGGAGTGTTGCCAGGAAGGACTCGCGGCTAGAGCGCGAGTGCTCCCTTGGCGTCGAAGCGCATGGCGCCTCGCTGAGTCAGACCGTGGCGCTGTCGCTAGTAGGGCGCTGCAGGTCCGACAGCATCACCTCGCGCGCCAGAAACGGCCCCGGACCTGCCGGCACCTCCCCTTACACAATCCCTGGGACGTCGACCGCGGCCGCAAGGGCGTGCGGCTGCACAGCATGTTGCTCAGTCCAGCACGACCTCGTAAGACGCCGGCGAGGGGTCGCCATCGAGCAGCGGCGTGACCCTTTGTTTGGCCATGGCCTGGGTCGAGCTGGTGTCCATGGCCATGAAGGTCTCGTAGGTCTCGTGCTCGACGATGGCCGCATAGTTGCCGCCCGCACGCGGCTTCAGCAGGCGCCTTCGCAGGAAGCCTTTGTGTTTCGCAAACTTCTGGTTGGACCAAGCGAACCACGCGCGGAATTCGGCGCCTTGCCTGCCTTGACGGGCGGGAACCGAATGATGTTCACGAACATCTCGGACCTCCTTGCCTTCAACAGCTGCGTTCAAGCGCGGGTCACCAATTCACGCGGAAAGTCGGTCAGAACCTCGGGGCCCTGATCGCCCACGACCACCGTGTCCTCCACGCGCATGCCCCACGGTCCAGTGTAGAGCCCGCAGTTGCCCACTGCGAGGACCGTGTTGGCCTCGAGAGGCTGAGGCTCCTTCTCTCCGTGGAAGAAGGCGTGGCCCGGCGGCAGCGGCGCCTCGTCAAACTCGATGCCCACGCCATGAATCGGCGGACCAAAGACGTGGTCGCGGTGTCCAGCCTCTTCCAGGATCGTGTGCAGTATGCTCTCCAATTCGCCTACTCCCGTGCCGGTCTTGACCTCTGCGACCGTGGCCTGTTGCGCCCTGAGGTAGAGATCATAGGCGCCTTGTTGCTCTGCGGTGGGCATGCCAATGCAGACGGTGCGGCAGATGTCGGCGCTGTAGCCATTCACGATGGGGTGCAGGTCAATCATGACCAGGTCGCCGCGCTGGAGCTTGCGCAAGCTGGGCAGTCCGTGCGCGATGTTGGTGCGCGCTCCCGAACTGACGTACGAACACCAGAACTCCTCCGTCCCGGCGTGCCGCATCGCAAATTCAGCCGCGGCGGCAATCTGGCTCTCGGTGAGCCCTGGCCTTAATGCCTTGACGGCTGCTGCCATGCCTGCTACTGCGACCGCCGCTGACGCGCGGATGCGCTTGATCTCACCCGGCTCCTTGACGAGGCGCAATTGGGTAAGGATGTGGGTGCAGTCCCTCACCTCGACGGGCTTGGGCCTGCTTTGCCTGAAAGCGCAACGTCTGTTATGCTTATGGTGAGGCTCGCTGCAGCCTGCGTGGCCATTGTTTACGCGGAGCGCACTGGGGCAACACACCGGAGGCGCCAAGGGGTTCAAGGAATTCAAGGCCTTTGTCATGCGTGGGAACGTGGTGGACCTGGCAGTGGGCGTGATCATCGGTGGAGCGTTCGGCAAGATCGTCTCGTCGCTGGTCACCGACATCATCATGCCCCCGATTGGGGTGCTGCTCGGTAAGGTCGACTTTTCCAACCTGTACCTCAACCTGTCAGGCACGACGTATGCGTCCCTGGCTGACGCCAAGGCGGCCGGCGCTGCGACGATCAACTATGGGCTCTTCATCAACAACGTGATCGACTTTGTCATCATGGCATTGGTCATCTTCGTCCTGATCAAGCAGGTCAACCGCTTGAGGGCCCCATCGCCAGCCCCTGCCGCGCCGACGGCCAAGGATTGCCCGTACTGCTTTACCGCCATCCCGATCAAGGCCGTGCGTTGCCCGCACTGCACGTCGGAACTCAAGTAGCTAGTGACGAGTAACGAGTGGCGAGTCCACTGAGTAGCCCAGGGCGCGACTTCGTCTGGGGTAGTCTCGCCACTCGCGACTGGAGAGCTTGTGCACATGCTATTCCATTTGGTCCGGGGCCTGGTGCTCGGTTTCTCCATCGCCGCGCCCGTGGGTCCGATCGGGGTGCTGTGCATTCGGCGCACGCTGAACGACGGACGCCGGGCAGGCCTTCTGACCGGGCTCGGGGCGGCGACCGCAGACGCGCTGTACGGTTGCGTCGCCGCATTCGGATTGACGCTCGTCTCCTCATTCCTGCTAGACAAGCAGGCGTGGCTCCGTCTCATAGGAGGCGCGTTCCTGTGCTATCTCGGCGTGCGCACTTGGCTGGCACGGCCGGCCGAGCGCTCAGTTGGCGCCAGTGCCAGGGGGCTGGCGGGTTCCTACCTGTCGGCGCTGGCTCTGACCATCACCAACCCCATGACCATCCTGTCCTTTGCTGCGGTCTTCGCCGGTCTGGGCTTGGCGGGCACGGGCGGCAGCTATGGACAGGCCGTGGTCATGGTGCTCGGCGTATTTCTGGGCTCAGCGGCATGGTGGCTGCTGCTGAGCAGCGCCGTGTCGATTCTGCGGGCGCGTTTCACGCCGCGGTGGATGCTCTGGGTGAACCGGCTCTCGGGGCTGGTGGTGCTGGCCTTTGGCATTTCGGCGCTGTTGAGGTCAGCAACCTGAGCGTCAGGCGGTAGCGCAAGGCGGCGGAAGGTCTGGGATGGTATTCGGGGCTGAGCAGGCAAGAACTCCTGCGAAGAGAGCGCCTGGGCGAGCCGAATAGCGCCGATCCGGCCCAGCGAGCAGCTTGTCAAGGCGCGCTGGCTCGCTTTGCGCTAGGCCCAGTGAGCCCGAATCGCGCAGCGTGCCGACTGGCGGGCCAACAGAAACCTGGCGGGTGTTTCCTCAGCCGTGAATCCGCTGCCACGTGCCAGTCGCCAGCGGCGGCGCTGTAGCGCCGTCATGGTCAGAGCCCCCTCCTTGCTCACTCGTGACGTGAATCTTGTCTCATCCGGACGCGTGGGCATCGATGGACGGGCTTTCCCCAGTCTTCCTCCTGCATTCACAACGCCGCCGGGCGCGACCGGCCATTGTGGTTTGGTGACACGTTCCCCGCCAACTGGCGGGTGCGAGGCTACCTCTTTCAGCCTGTGCATCCGAGCTCGAGGAAGCCGGCCTGCTTGGGAATCCGTAGAGCGTACGTGTAGGGCGCGGTACACGCGATGCCATCTGTGCTGTAAGACAGGGTGGCAGTGTACCAGTCTTGTACCCAAAGGAGCTTGTAGATGAAGTGCTTGTCAGGCCCGGACACAAGCTCGATCGCGTCCCGCCCGGCCTTGGCCGCTTCGAACGCCTGGCGGTATGCCAGTTGCACCTCCGCCGCCAACTCCGCCCGCAAGCTCTCCGGGATGTTCGTCGATCTGCCCGTGCTCACAGGGGCGGCCTGTGGACCGACACCCAGGCTCTGCTGAACGTCCAGCTCGGGCGGTAGCTTCTGGCGCCATTCGGTGTTCACGCCGCAGTTCTTCATGGTGATCTCGACGGAGTCGAGGTTACGTCTGACCGGCTCGACCATCGTCACGCGGATGCTCCGGGTTGGTTCCGGCGTCGGCGTTGGGGGCACTGCAATGGTCGGTGTCGGCCTGGGTACTTCAAAGGTAGGCGTCACCGTGGGCACTACAACCGTGGGTGGCGCCGTCGGTGCTGGTGCCGGCGGGCTGCATGCACAGCACGCCAGACCTAATGCGATAAGCAAGGCGGTCGCGCACATGCCGTAGAACAGCCTGTTCATTCCTTCCTCCCTGTTCAGTGCCCGGGGACCGAGTCGCACGGCGCGTTGCCGCCTGCCATCCCAACCCGCCTAACGTGCAGACAGGACTGCAGGGCAGCAGGTAGCGGTTCCGCAAAGCGGGCCCTCGAGGTCATCTGTCAGTCAGATCTCCCTTCCAGGGAGATGTAGTCCGGCGTTCATCAGCCGTCGCCTTCGACGAAGGTCATCCCCTCGATCTGCGACACTGCGGTCATGATCGCCCGGCGCAGTGCCGTGTCTATGGGCGACTGTTCCACGGCGGCGGAGATGGGCAGTCCGGTGCTGAAGGCGTCGAGCAGCTCGTAGACCGGCACCGTGCCAGGGTTGGACGCGGGCTGCCTGGACTCGACTTGCAGCACGAGTTCCCGCACACGTTGGGGCGTGACCTGCGCCACAAGGGCGGGCACTACGGAGAAACCTGGCCCGCCACGAGGGCGGTCGCTACGCCTCGGCGGCGCATTCTTGCCGGCCCACGGCCGGCAGATCAGACGCTTCAGGCTCCGTGGTAGCCAACGGTGATTTGCTCGCCCTGCACCATGGTCGGCACGCGGCGCTGACCCCCATTTAGGATCAGCATGCGTTGCAGTGCGGCTCCGTCTGCGTACACATCGTGCTCGATGTATGGTGTCCCGTCCTTTGCCAGCCGTTGCTTCAATCCGACGCAGTACGGGCAACCGGGTTTGGTAAAGACCTCGACCTTGGGCTTGGATTCCTGTGTCACGGGATCATCCTCCTGCAGCGTTGGGCCTCAGGCACTGACTGTGATGAGTGACTCGTGAACCAGAAGGCTGTAGCCGAGAGGCTGTTCTCAGGCACGGGATCATGCATCACTAGACCACAGTCGACGGTTTGGCCTTTGCTTCATCCCACCGCCTTCCGAGGGATCCTGGCCTTATGCCTCCCGTCGGGATGGTAGAACGCCTTCTTGAGCCACAGGGCCACGTAGACCAACCCGATCAGCACGGGCACCTCGATCAACGGCCCGATGACGGTTGCCAGGGCCTCAGGCGACGCAATGGCAAACGTCGCGACGGCAACGGCGATCGCCAGCTCAAAGTTGTTGCTGGCCGCTGTGAAGGACTGCGTCACGGCCGTCTCGTACGGGAACCTGCGCCAGAGGGCGATGACGAACGACAGCGCGAACATGACCACAAAGTAGGCCAGCAACGGCATGGACACGCGCAGGACATCGCCTGGCGCAGCCAGCAGCTTGTCGCCCTGCATGGAGAACATGGCCACGATGGTGAACAGCAATCCGATCATGGCAGTAGGGCCCAGGCGGGGCATGAAGCGCTGGTCATACCAGTCGGCGCCCTTGCGGCCGCGCAGTAGAGTCCGCGTGAGAAAGCCCGCTGCCAGGGGAATGCCCAGGAAGATCAGCACGCTGCGGGCGATTTCGCCCATACTGATCCGCACCATCGTGCCCTCGGCGCCGAGCCACTGCGGAACGACCTGCAAGTACAAATAGGCCAGCAGGCTGAAGAGCAAGATCTCTAAGATGGAGTTGAGTGCCACCAGGACTGCGCAATACTCATTGTCGCCGCCCGCCAGTAGGTTCCAGATCAGCACCATGGCGATGCAGGGCGAAATCCCCACCAGGATGAGGCCTGTACGATAGTGCGGAAAGTCCGGCAGCATGAGATAGGCCAGAACGAACATCGCCGCAGGCGCAATGAGCCAGTTTAGCGTCAGCGCGACCGCGAACTGCCTTCCTCCGCGCGCTACTTTTCCCAGCTCCTCGTATTTGACCTTTGCCAGGACAGGGTACATCATCCACAGCAGGCCGACGGCAATCGGCAGCGAGACGGTGCCAATGGACAACGCACTGAAGGCGCTCTTGATCCCGGGGACCAGGGCGCCCAAAGCCACCCCCAACGCCATGGCCACGAAGATGAGCACGGGCAACAGGCGGTCCAATGTGGACAGCCTCTGTACCACGCTCCCGTTTGATGATTCCTCGATGCACTGCGACATTGTTCCTCCCAGAGCTAGAATGAGTGCCGCGCCTCCTTCGCAATTGACGCGGCTGAAGCCGTGACTGCAAAGGCCTTCTTCGCAGTGACGACTTCAGCCGTCTTTCCCACCGCCGCGACCCAGGCTGCCTTGCCAGCCGGACCAGGCGCAGACCGCAACGGCGCGCCGGATCACGGGAAGAGCTGTTTGTAGTCCTCCACTAGTTGGGCAAGGTCCGGATCGTCCGCAATCTCGGGCCCAAGGGTGATGATCTGCACCTTCGGTTCAGTCAGCTTGCCTGCAGAAGCGAGGCCGACGTCCAGCCTGCCGAGCCACTCCCCGTTGTATCCGGCCTGCACGACGAGAGTGTCTCCAACTTGCACCGGCGACTCCAGCAGCTCGGTCGTTCCACCGCTGACGATGATGTCGAGACCCGTCACGGCTTCCGCCAGCGCCTTGCTGCCTTCGAGCCCGAGCTGGGATAGCACGATGACGACGTCGCTCTGCTTGCGCACCTCGGGTAGGTATTGGCGCACGGTCTCAACCGCATCCAGCACTTTGAGTCGGCTGCTCGCATCGGCTGCGGTCAGCAAGTCGGAGCCGCTAACGCCAAGGATGCCAAAGCGCCCGCCATTGCGCTGGATGATGGTGTATGGCTGCAGCAAGGGCTTTCCGCTGGCGATACTGACAACGTTGCATGCCACGGCGGCAAAACGCGCTTCCTTCATGGCGTCCAGGAACGCGTCCAGGCCTTCCTGCAGGTCCAGGCCGCCGATTGCCATGGCGTCGTAGCCCATCGCGTTCATCGCATCCACTATGACCATGCCCTTGCTCTTCATGGATAGGTCCTGGCCAATGAGCGCGTTGCCCGCATCTAGCAACAGCACCGGGTCCTTCGACGCATCGCGTACTTGCTTGATCACCGTGGCCCGCCGGGCCACCCCGCCTTTGGGAATGCCTCAGCCGCACGGATTGGTGTAGCCGCGAACGTCGTTGGTGTGAAGGATGGTGACCTTGACCGGGCCCCTCTTGGGGGCACACGCGGCAACGCAGACCGCGAGCAAGGTGAAGGCCAGAAGCGTCTTGAAGTATGATTGTCGCGTCACGTTTGCTTCGACTCCATGATGCTAGATTACGCAATCCACACAAAGTACAGCCCGACGAGGACCATCAGCCCACCGCTCAACTGTTCTAGACGCGAGCTCCAGCGCACGAGAACTGGAATCGCCTTGACCAGGCCAGCAAACGTGCCGATGACAATGATGGGCACTCCCCGGCCCAATCCGTACACGAGCAGCAGTGCCGCCCCGTAGAGGGTGGCTCCTTTAGCCATGGCCAGCGTCAGGATGGCAGCCAGCGCCGGGGTCGCGCAGCCCGACGCCGCCAGGCCAGAAACCAGGCCCAGCGCGAGTGCGCCCAGCAGGCCGCGGGCCCGGACCTTCTCGCGTTGCCGCGCCGCAATGTCCGGCAGAGGCAGCGCAAGGATTCCTGCCCATTGCAGGCCCATCACGATGCAGACGGCGGCAACAAGATAGTACCACAGCCGCGTGTTTCCGCCAATCAGGCCGCCCACAAGCGAGGCGACGACGCCAAGTGCCATCAGCGTGATTGCCAAACCCAGCGCAAATGCCGCGGAGAGGGCCAGGCTGCGCCCGCGTGTGATCTGTCTCTGACCGCCAACGAACGCGATCACCAACGGGATCATGGCCACGTTGCAGGGTCCGATGCTGGTGACAATACCCCCTACGAACACCAGCAGGAATGCCCAAGCCGATGCGTTGCTGATAGCGGAGAAATCCGGTTGCATCGCTCCGTTACCCCCCCGAGGCCAGTCGGGCCAGCTCGGCGCGGAGCTGCGCTTGCGTCATCAGCCCCGCTTTCAGTGTGGCCTCACCGGATGCCGACAGGAACACCGCAGTAGGTATGGAGCGCACCTCCGCGGCCACTACCAACTCCCAATTCGCCTCGTCGTTTGTGGCCACTTCGATGAAGGTCACCATGGGTTGATAGTCGCGCCGCACCATCTGCACCAGCGCGTCCATCTTCCTGCATGGCTCGCACATTCCGCTGTGGAACAGGATCATCGCGGGTTTCCGGTTGCGCCGGGCCCACTCGATCTGTGCGCGCGGATCGGTCGCGGGCGGTGGGGAGCTGCGGGCTTCAAGGGTCTTGAAGCCCACGATGAACAGCACTGCCGCCAGAACCGCCCCCGCGGCCAAGAGTCGTGGGCTGATTCTGCCTACTGCCGCTCGTTTCATTGGGAGGTCTCCTCCGTCAGCCAGGCTTGGATACGCGCGTCGATTGCGTCGCGCACTCTTCTGAACTCGGCTAACTTCTGGTCCTCGCTACCGTCGAAGGCTGCGGGATCGTCAAACGCCCAGTGCAGGCGCTTTCCCACCCCAGGGAAGATGGGGCATTCGGCCTCCGCCCTGGAGCAGACCGTGATCAGGTATCCAAAGTGCAGCTCCCCCAGCCATTGCCTGATGCCTTTGGAATAGTGCCCGCTCAGGTCGAAGCCGATCTCTTCCATCACCCTTTTGGTGTAGGGGTGGATCTCGCCCGGTTCGAGACCGCCGCTGTAAACGTCGAAGCGGTCGCCGGCGTACTTGCGCAGGAATGCCTCGGCCATCTGACTGCGGGCTGAGTTGTGGGTGCACAGGAACAGAACCTTGGGCTTCACAGTCTGATCACCCTTGACTGAGTCAAAGTGGCCAGGACCGAACGCGGTGGGAAGACGATGGCATGGTGTGTGCACAGCCGCACACAAGCATCGCAGCCCACCACGCACTTGAGCGACTGCGCCACGTAGACCGTGCCGCTCTCGCGCTTGGCATAGACCCCGTTCGCGCAGAAGCGCAGGCACTTGTCACAGCCATCACAAAGGGTCTCGTCCAGCACCGGAAACCACGGCACCTGCTCGCGCGGAATGCCCTGCCATGTCTCGCGCTTGACGGGCGCCGTTCCGGACCGCTCGGCCTCATAGAACGCCCTATATTCGCGCAACAGGGCCGCGGAGAAATCGGCCTCTGCCGACTCCGGAATGTAGTTGTGCTGCCGAGCCCTCTGAATGAGCTGCGACCCCAGTTCATCTGACGGGGGGAGGTTCAACTGGTATAGCGCCTCAAAGACCTCGTCCAGACCGGTGAGGCCGGCGGGAAAGCGCCCGACGATGATCTGGCGGTAGCTGAGTGGTTTGTCGTCAGGCATGCCGTGTCCTTTCCTGTCTCAGGAGGCTCTCACAGCCATCCTCGATTCTGCAGACTCCAGGGGCAGGCGCGGATGCAGTTCGAGCAATCCATGCCGTTGGCGCGCCAGAACTTGTAGCACTCGCTGACATTGACCGGCCAGCGGAGCAGGCCCGTGCGGTTCGAGATCGAAGTGACCTGAGTGGTGCGCTCCTCGCTGCGAATGGCCTTTGCCGGGCAGTTCTTAGCGCAGACGAAGCAGGTTTCGCAGTACCTCTGCATGCCAAAGTCGATGGGTTGGTCAGGCACAAGTGGCAGGCCGGTGTAGACCTTGCAGATGCGCTGGCGCCCCCCGAACTCCGGGGTGAGCAAAAGCCCCAGCCGGCCCAGCTCCCCGAGTCCTGCGTCGATGGCGAGCGGGATGCTCTGCGTGGAGTCGTTGCCGGAGGGTACGGCCGGGTAGCCCAGCGTGCGGATGTACTTGGCGAGCTTGGACGAGATCTCGCCCATTCTGGAATAGGCGTGCGCGGTGATGGCGCTGGCGCCGAACCTGGGGGACGTGGCGATCTCAGTCCAGTCCATCTCGATGGCCATGACGATGGCAAATGGGTAGGGGACGTCGAGCTTGCCGTAGGCGCCGCTCTCGCGGTCAAAGTAGTGCGAGTAGACCCAGCGTGGGTCGAGCCGGGTGATGCCGACGAGGTCAGCGCCGAAGGTGCGCGCCACCTGCTTGATGCGCAGGGACATCTGGGCCAGGTCGGAGACGGGGTACTGGTTGGCACTGACCGGGTCGTTCCAGTCGTACATGCCGCCGGTGTTCTGCAGGTGACCGGAGTAGCCGCGGTAGTTGGGGTTCAGGCTGCCAGCAGCGTCGTCAGTGTAGATGGAGCCGGCGACAAAGGCCATGCCCTCCAGCATCTGCTCCGGCGACTCGCGTGGCGTGCGCGGGACGACCTTGGTGAGTTCCTGCTGGTAGTTCTTGTCCCACACGGTGCGGGAGAAGACGTGGTTGCGCTGGTCGAAGCGCTCGATGAGTCCGGTTATGAACTGGGCGTAGGTGGGTTGGCTGACCCTGCGCGCGCCGGGGACCTTGCGGGCGTGCTTCTCGAGCACGTGCGCCACCAGCGCCTCCTGCGTGTCGAATCGCGCGTCGCCCTGCGGGCAGATCCACTGCGCCGGCTCCCACATGATCGGAGTGGCGGTAGATAGCGGCTGGGGCGGCGGCGGAGTGATGGTCGGCTCCGGAGGAGGTGTCCAATCCGGCGTCGGCGCGTCGACGTCCATGCCCGAGACGTGCCCTTGCACGGCGGGCGTCCACACTCTGGTTGGCATGGCCTCGCCGCCGCTAAGGTAGGTGGGCATCCCCGCGGTCGGCGTGACCTGCGGAGCGCAGGCGGCCAGAGCCTCCGCCGCGCCGGCCGACAGGCCAAGCAGCGCTGCGTAGCGTAGCAGGTCCCTGCGGCTGATTCTTCCCTGCTTGATGAGGTCATGCAACTCGATCGTCCCCATGTCCATTCCTCATGCCCTCCGTCTTATGACTTTGTTGCGGTACCTCGACACACGGCATCCGCACGCCGGTGCCCCAACCCATTGGCTTCTTCGAACGCGAGGTGACTCACCCACCCAGCTCAGCTGCTAAATCAAGACTACTGCGCGCTGCTGACCGGCGCTGCCTTGGTGCTGAGATGCCGACTGGACGGAGGGCCCGCCGGGCCTTTGTCAGCCTCCGCGGGCGGCTCTACTGCCGACTGCGCTGGTCCGGTGCCGGTACCAAGTGCACCCAGAAGCGCCCGAAACTGGACACGGCCACCAACAGCTTCGACTGTCCCGGCCTAAGCCCGTCCCAGAGCTCTCTCGACACGTAGATAGCGAGGTCGTGCGCATCGAGGCGCACGTACTGTTCTGGGTTCTCAGGCGCGCCCATCCGACCGGAAGGGCCCTGGTAGGCCGTTCATCAGTCGATCACATAGTCCCGCGTAACGGTCATTGCCCCGCCGTGTTGGCGGATGTGATCGCGCAGCCACTCGGAGCTCAGCCTGGCCCTGTGACTCGCCACTATGCCTTCTGCTCCTTTGCGGCCTCTGCCGCAGTCCGAATCCAGGCAATGACTTCTGCCTTGGTGGGAATTCTCCCGCTCATCACAAGCTGCCCATTGATCACCAGCCCAGGTGTGCGCAGGATCGGGTATTGAGTGATCTCTGCCATGCTGGTAATGTGCTGGAACGTGGCCTCCACGGCTACCTCTTCTGCGGCTGCCTTGGCAATGGCCTCCACCTTGTGGCAGTTCATGCAACCAGGGCCAAGAATCGCGATGTTCACTTGTCTGCCTCCAACCATATTCAAACTTTCGCATATTTATAACACAACTTCATTGGACTGTCAAACGCGGGGAGGACAAGGGGGTCGAATTCCGCACAGTACGTCATTCCGAGCCAAGCGAAGGATTTCGTGTCACGTAGCGTTGAAATGCTTTGCTCGCTACCGCAGGGTTTTGGGGACCCCCTTTTCGACACGGTCTAGGTGAGCGAGGTTGCGACTGGCGCGCAGTTGCGCCCAACTCACACTCGAGGCGTGGGCCTCACCATACAGCCGCTCCCCCAGCGCTTAAGGTCGGCTTTGGGATTGACCGGCATCAGGCGGGATGCCGGGCGGGATCAGCCTCTCCCGCGAGTCCAACCCCGCCCGTGGCGAAACGCCTGCCGGCAGCCCATCTGCACCTGCTAAACGACGGCATCGACTCATCGCCGCGGTCATGGCGGCAAACCGATGACCCGCCAACCGGCGGCTACTGCAAGCCAGGTTGCTGCTGCCCTGCACGGCCGCAGCCCGAGAGCGTTATCTCCCTTCCAGGGAGATATAGTCAGGAGTTCATCAGCCGTCGCCTTCGACGAAGCTCATTCCTTCAACCTGGCTAACAGCAGCTACAATCGATTTGCGCAAGCGCATTTCCACCGGCGACTGTTCCGAGGCGTCCGCAATCGACACGTCCGCGGTCAGAACATCCAGCAGCGCATACAGCGGAACGCTGCCACGGTCGGCTTTCGGCTGCTGCGGTTCGAGCTCCAGGACGAGTCGCCGCACGCGATCAGGTGTCACTGATGCTACCAGCGCTTCCAGTTCCTGCTCGTTCACGCGGACCCAGCCTCCTTTCGCTGTCGCGTTCGTAGGCCCGAGGACTCCAGCCGGCGGCGGATGTCTGGGATGGAGATGTTTCCGCCGGAGGACAGAAGCTCGTTGCCCACGAATACCAAGGGGATCCGCCCTTGACCACGGGCCACCAGGGCCAGAACGTCCGGGAAACGATCCATGTCGGACGAGAAGAGGTCATGGTACTCCACGTCGACTGTCTCGCCGAAGCGGGCACGCAGGGCACTGCGCGCAAACGCTGCTGTCCTGCGCCAGCCGTCCGTCGTGCCCTCCTTGCAGGCGGTCAACGTGCCGAAGATGTGCACCACAACCGAGTCATCCCCAGGTGACCCGTCGGCTAGCATGGCCCGGGCCCACACATCGGGCCGCACCCACCCATCGGGCCGCGCGTGTCCGCGCCACCCGGTGAGCGTCCAATGACCATGATGGACCTGAACGCCTGGTCGACGTGATGGCAATGGCACCTGGGACATTCCGGGTCGAGCCCGGCTGTCTTCTGGC
>Ga0315274_10005658_pt1 | contig 18261 bp, 13 predicted proteins | sample YL17G02_20_MG_FD_203700 | JGI IMG/M metagenome (GOLD analysis project Ga0315274, IMG submission 203700) | Sediment microbial communities from Yellowstone Lake, YNP, Wyoming, USA - YL17G02_20 | ecosystem: Environmental > Aquatic > Freshwater > Lake > Sediment | place: USA: Wyoming | collected...
CAGGGTCATCAGGCGATGTACGACACGAATTCGCGAAAAACCGGCACGGTTGTTTTACGAAATCGGAGATAAGGCCTCCGATTGGCGGGAATCGGCATGAAATGACCTCCAAAAAATCATCAAATAGCACTAATTGGGGGTACGATCTCAGGCAGGATCGGGGTGTAGTATGCCGGAAGAGAATAAAGGCCTAATTTGGGGGGTATTAATGGGGGTAGTCTCCGACGGGCACCGACGGAGATTTTACCATTAATCATGGGGATGCACAGGTTTATAGTGAGGGGGGAGATGCACCCTGATCATCTCTCCGTCGGAGACACATTCCCCGGGAGGGGGTCCCGGCCTCCAAAATATGTGTTATTCCGGAAAAACCAAGTCCTTTGTTATACGATATTCGCATAAATCCCCCCGTTCGGCGGATTCGGCATGAAATGGCGTCCAAAAAATGCGCAAATAGGTCCTTTTGGACAGTGTTTGAAAAGGCCGGCCGTATCATAGGTGGTCGCAGGGGGAGGAAGGGCTGTTTTGGGGATCGGGCCGGAAGAGGTGGTTTCTCTAAGGCAGGGGGGTATGAGTTGAGACCCCCCTCTTTGGAAAAATATTTGTGTGAGGGGGGGATATGCCATGTGGTGGTGGTGGTTCCCCGATCACCATGACCAACAGCACAATCTCCTTAGGTCTTCATATCAAATCCACAAAAAATCGAAGCCCGCTTTTCGCCCAACGGTGAATCAGCACAATGGCAAGTATTTGGCAGAATATCATTTTTATGAAATAAAAAATAAAAAAAGATTAAATAGTGGGTATATATCCTTATATATGCAACCAAAAATTACGGGAATCTGTCTTTACCCACTGTATCAGTGGGTCGATGTCCACCCCCCTGGCATGGTCCCAACAGGTCACACGATTGGGAATGTCCTGTGCAGCACCATGTCTGAAGTCGGGTTCGCAAACGCGATACGTCATAACCTCGTATGTGCCGGAAATGCTGATGGGGACTTCTTCAACATCTATGTCACAGGAAGGATAGTTAAAAAAACCGGGACCTTTTCAGAACCTGTGCAATTGGATGAATTCAACATGGATAAGCAAAAAGTAGGTGCTGATGGTTCGAACCGGGTTCTATGGGAGTGGCCTAATCGTGTTGGGTACAGAGAAATTGGTGCGACCTATGAAGTGAACCTGACACTCCTTGACAGAAAGAACAGAGGTGCTTCACCACCAGAGGTACAGGGGCCGTTTACGGTGAAATTGTTAACACCGCCCCCACCCAAACCCATAAATGTCCCGAAAAACAAAAAGGTGCGAAAAAAGTGATTGGCTCACTGATATAAAACAAAGTAAACGCGTGGTTCTGATTTTTTAAATTTTTTTTCTATAGGAAGAGAGCAAAAGATCTTTGAAAAATTCCGCGAACGTTTCAAAAAATTTCATAGACCGGTTGGTGAGAAGGATTTTTGCCGACATATTTTTTCTCGGTGTCCGGATCATCAAGAAATGTCGTATCCTCAATCTTTTTGTTGGTCTGATCGATTTCTTTCTAAATTAACTCTTGTAAAGAGCATGAAATAACTTATTTTCAATGGAACTGTTTTGAGAACGATGGAACGAGGAGAGAATAGTATGATAAAAATATTATCAGGATGTGATAAGCAATAAACATAAATATTATTATTATATTTAATGTGATCAGTGACTGGTTGGAAAACGTCGTACTATCCTATGGCGTTTTCCAAAACCTCTCATTAAGGATTTGGTGTTGACGATGAAGAAACCGGTAATAGTTTTCATTCTTCTGGCCTGTATGGCGATGTTTGCGATCGGAATCGTATCTGCGCAAGAAAATACCACTGGAATCCCTACGCAAATCAACCAAGCTGATTTATTTTCTTGGATGACCACAAATCCTCCAAATTATGGATTAGGCATAGCATTTTTTATTTTGGGTTTTATTGGTGCTTTAGTTGCAATTTTTGGCCTTATTGGTGGAGTAATTCCTGGGACAAATGGGAAGGCCCAACTTGATGTTCAGATGGCACGCCTTGAGAATGAAGAGAAAAGACTGGAACAACTGATAAACGATGCTAATACTAATCCCGAACTTCTTAAAGCAGTAGAAATTGCTGTTAACAATATTAGGGATGATATCACACACGAACGGCGAAAACAATTCAATCAGGCTGCGATTATCTATTTAATTCTTGGAGCCTTCTTTGCCGCAATGCTGGCTACTAATATGCTTCAAGCAATCGTTATCGGTTTTGGTTGGACCGCTATTGTCGGTGTGCTAGGATTAAAGAATGACCATGAATACCGGTCCAATAAAAAAGACGAGGTAATTGAAAAACTTGAACAGAAAAATGAACAGCTGACCGCACTTCAAGAAAATCTCTCAAAGCAGATAGACGAATTATCAGAGAAAATTACTGAACATAAACCCGAAAAGGGTTCGATTAGAACTGATGCTGATATAGAACATAATATTAATCTTACAAAAATAGCGGGACGCCTCAGAGGGGATATTAATTCAATGAATGTCGGTTTCAAAAACGATAATTTAACCAAGGAAGCAGCCTTGGTGAGAAAGCTGTAGTAAGATCCACTTTTTTATGGATATTTATCACTAAATAATGGATGTTTATCACTAATGCTTGTACCTGAATCCCCGGCCTTTTCATCCGCGAGAACAACCGTCCGCCACGACTCCGGATCAGGGTATCAGACTTGATCCGGGATGAGGGGGGGTCTGACAACCCGGGCAGAGAGCATTGGGCAGCTTGAGAATTGAGGCGTCCGGTCCTGCCGGTACTGTCAGGCACTCTCCGACGGTGGAGTGATCCGGGGAGTGGCCCGGAAGCACAGTCCCACCATGGAAACCGGGCATAATTCGCCAAAAACCGGGCATAATTCTCATTTTTCATCCATTTTTCCGACGTAAAAACAAGGAAACAAATAGCATCAATTGGGCAGAGGATCTTTTCAAAAACGGGCTGCGGTATGCTGGAACATGGAAAAACCCCTGTTTTTGGCCTGAAATCGTGAATTTTCTCCGACGGACACCGACGTGGATTTCAGGTAAGGGGGTGTCAGACAACAGGCCGGGACAGCTGCATGGAACCTGGGAGACGAGGCAAATTTCATGCCGGCACTCTCCGACGGTAGCATGCCCCTTGCCATCCTAACTGGGGGGATGATTTTCCTTACTTTGGTTGTAAAAATGGGCGAATTCCGGTACATGGTTTTTGGAATACGCAATAATCTTTGTCTGTTTGCTCGAATTCGGTATAAAATGACCTCTAAAATGATCGCTAATGGACGCTTTTGGATGGGCGATTGTTTACTGGATCGGGCTGTGATACGTGAAAACGGAAAAACTGACGTTTTTCCTAGAAGTTCGGGATCCGTCATTACCGACGGACCCTCACTTAACGGAAAGAACTCCTGTTTTGGCCATGAGGGTATGACATAAGTCATACCCGAGTGGAGAAGACTACAAAGAATCCTGAAGGATTCTCCTCATCCTCAACATTCTGATGAATGTATCGGAAGCCAAAGGCATCTTCGACTCTCCGATCGGGATTTTTCACCGAAGGATACCGACGGAGATTTTTCCATCAATCATGGGATGCACAGGTTTGTAGTGAGGGGGAGATGCACCCTGATCATCTCTCCGTCGGTGACCTTCTCTCCGTGAAGCGGTCCCGGCTCCAAACCAAGTCTTATTCACACAAAACCAAGTCTTAATCGCCAAAAAAAAGCCCTTTTACAGCAATGTACCGACGTGATTTCAAAATGTCCTTTTATGTCCTTTCCAGTGGCTGATCGGTTCGTGGGATTACCTGCAATATGCAGGAAAGGCTTAAAAACCCGCTATTGCCCGAAAGTCAGATGATTTTTCCGTCGGACACCGACGTAAAATTTGAGCATGGATCAGAGGGGTGCCTGACATTACCAGGTCCCGGCACATGCGATAGTGACAGAAACAAAATTCTCATAGCAGAACGACACCACATTGTTCCACAAACGGGTGACATCGCACGTGTCCGCTTCAACAAAAAAAATTGTCTCATCATTTCCGGTTGAGAGCGAATACACCCGTTGCGTCACCGCGTTAGACCGCGCCGGGATTCTCACGTGTCTTCCGAGATCAGGAAGCGCCGGGATTATCGGGATCGATGGGAGAGAGTACCCGCTCCCGAGCTACGAAGAGGTCGCTGCATTCTTCGATCGCAACCGGGAACTCGTGGAGCGAAAAGTCCTGCAGGGATTCGATCGTGTCGCTTTAACGCCTCTCGCAATGCCCGTGCCCCTTCTCATCGACCGGATGAGGGCGGCCGTTCTCAGGCACGCAGGCGAGGGAACAATCTTCCGGACCCGGCGATCTCCTTCTGATACGCTCGTGCCGGTCCGTGTCAATCCGGAAAAGACGGTCTGGGTCTGGGAGACCCTGCGGCAGGCCTTCGATACCGACCGGCTCGTCTATTTCCCGCAGGAACATCCCGGCCACCAGAAGGGACAGCCAGAATACCGCGGCCAGACCAAATCAGAAGCGATCAACAACAAAAATATCTGCGCAATTCATGGCTGGTCGGTGGGGCTCATAGAAAGTACGCCCATCATGCCGGGGCCGGGCGAGGGAACAACACGCGCCGGCAGGAAACAACTGGAGATCGGCTTATCCCCGCGTGAATACCTGCGGACCTTGCACGAGCCGGCATATGCCGGGGAGACGGGAACCACGCTCGAAGATTTCATCACACAGTTCCTCACCCGGCTCGAAACAACGAATGAAGTGAGCAACGACATCAGCGACAACAACGCCCTCTGGTGCCTCGGCCAGTACATGAAAATCCCCTATGCGGAGGTCGTGCCGACCGGCCGCTGGCATCGCAAGGTCGGGCGGGTCCGGCTCGACATGCACCGCACTGGAAACAAGCGCTGCACAAGGAGCGTGGGCGCGGCCACGGTGGTGAGGCTGGGAGGGCATTGACGTCTGCCGGTCCGGAAGGAAAAGGGAAAAATGCAAAAAAATTTCCCTGCTGCAGGATGAATGCCACCTCTCATTCACAACCTTTAACGTCTTATACGCAGAATTCCACGCGTAAAACAGGTGATTTCTCATGGCAAAGAAACTCATGGAGTACTTCAACAAGTCCCCGAGGCTCGGGACGCTCAGCACTGCCGACAAATCAGGAAAGGTCGATTCCGCAGTCTTAGGCTCGCCCCGCATGACGGACGAGAAGACCGTGGTCGTGGGGCTCGGGAAGAACCGCACGCTTGCAAACCTCCAGCAGAACCCGCACGCCGTGTTCCTGGTGATGGAGCCGGGAAAGACGCTTCCGGACTGGAAAGGGGTCCGGGTCTACCTGAAGGCAAAGAACATAGCGACATCCGGGCCGGCGCTCGAAACGTACAAGGCCCAGATGGCGAAGGTTGCCGGGGAGGCGGTTGCAAAGATGATGGCTGCTGTCGTGAATTTCGAGGTCACTGAAGTCCGGCCGCTCGTCGACATGGGCCAGGGCTGGGAGAAGTCAGTATAATCGGTATCCGTAAGGACCAGTAATCCCAAAAAATGGACTCCTTCAGAAGAACCGGCTCGAACTGTGGTTTCCTGTGGAAGCCTACAGGAGCCTGAGAACCGAAGCATCCGTACAGGCTGTCGGTGAGCTAGGTTCTCCGACGGAGAGATATGGAAAGGGAGAGCAACTTTTCCCCATCCTGGGCCTGGATCCGGGCATAATTCACGAAAAAGCGGGACTAATTATTACGAAGTTCGCGTTATGCCGTCCGTTTGGCTGGAATCGGCATCCGGCGGGCTCCAAAAAATCCCTAAATAGCACTAATTGGGGGCACGATCTCAGGCGGGATCGGGCTGAACTACTGGAAATGGAAAAGAAACCCTGTTTTTACCTTCCGATCAGGATTTATTCCCGACGGGTACCGACGGAGATTTTATCATCAGTCATGGGGATGCAGCGGGTCTGTAGTGAGTGGGGAGATGCACCCTGATCATCTCTCCGTCGGTGACTTTCTTCCTGTGAACCGGTCCCGGCTCCAAACCAAGTCTTATTCGCGAAAAACCAAGTCCTTTGTTATACGATATTCGTATAAAGCCCCTCCGTTCGGCGAATTCGGCATAAAATGGCGTCCAAAAAATGCGCTAATAGGTCCTTTTGGACAGCGTTTGGTGTGGCCGGCTGTATCATAGATGGTCAAGGGGGAAGGAAGGGCTGGTTTGGGGGGGTTGGACTGGAGGAGTTGATTTCTCACATTTAGGGGGAGGGGGTCAAAGTTGAGACCCCCCACTTTGAGCTGAGGGAAAAGGGAGTAGCACTAGGTTAATCAGTGGGGATGTGAATTTGGAGTGGATTAGGCAAGAGTATTCGTTTCATCGATACTTAAGGCCAATAAACCTCCTCTTGTCCAGAGTTTTGAACGACAATCGAGGTGTTATATCTTCCTTCAATTATTTCGATGAATTGATCAGATAAAAACCTCAAAATTTATTATGGAATCGGATAATGGCAAAGTGGATCATCCATATTTTTTTTATCAACCTGTAGATTGAACTCGTGCGGAATGCCTTTCTTACTCCAAGTCATTGTAAAAAGATTAATATTATTTACAATCTTTTCGGTGATAATAGAGTCTACATGGTTTTCATCTACTTCTGCATCAATTTTTTTTTCTGGATCGTAAATTAAAAAAATTGTTGTAGAATTATCTTCATTCAACGGATTTACGATCAGATTCTCAAAAAAGACTTTTTTTATGATGTTACTAATTTTCGTATCCTCATTTACGTTTCCTGTGGGTCGACCCCATTCCTGTACTGCATCACAATAGGTGAGAAGGAAAGCTAAAGGATAACATTTAATTTCGATTTGTTTAAGTGGAATGTTAACATCTTTGATGTAATTATGCAAAGCGACCGCCAATGCTGCATCAGTAGCATTTTTTCTAAGACTATCATTCCAATTAATATTTAGAATTGTTAATGCTCCAAGTGCCCCGTGATCATGAACTTTTAGAAGCTGCCCGAGGAACCAAAGTCTGAATGCGCTACGTTTTTTTTCTTTATCAAGGGGAGAATAACATTTTTCAATAAACCGATTTGAAATCGCTTCAATTGATTTATATGTTTTATCTGATAAAACAAATGGCGTCCAATCAAATGTCGCAATAATATTATTTGGCAATCCGAGGGCTTCTTTCGGAAACTGTGGAAGCCACTTTTTGACATCAGATAATGGATATGCGACATCATGCATAATAGAACAAATAAACCAAGATTTAATCAGATTTTTTAGATCATCCTCCGTATTTATTTTAAAAATTGGAATCTTTTTCTCTTTCCACTCATTAATTATTAAAAATCCAATTGAAAAGACAAAAAACATATGGAGAAAATGATCGCGATAATTTGGAATTTTATATAAGATCATTTCTTCATATTTCTGAAAACGGGAATTGATATCAAATAGTTCATTTGGCATGTTTAGGGTATTTCCTATATCCGTTATTCCTTTATTTATCAACTTCACAATCTCAGAAGTTCCCTTAGAATTCTCCAGTTTCTTTGTTACATCCTGTAATTGTATAAGAATTTTAGTAGAGAATTCGCTGTTGCCATCTGATTGATAGTTCAAGATATAATTTATAAGCATGTTTCCAGAAAGTTCCTTGAAGGAAGGAGTCGTAGAGACATTTTTTATTGCAATTGCCGCTGAAAGGGCAAACATCTCTAAAATTGTCTTTTCTTCTTCAGTGAAGAAGTGAATCGATTGTTTAAAATGCAGATATAGAACGCCAACAATTTCCCCATGAAATTCCAATGGTAAACAACCTACCGTTCTCACGCCAAGATCCTTTGCACGTTTACTTGCCCTTACAACCTCTTTCTTATTTTTATCATCGATTTGATTCGTACTATCACAGGGTGTATAGCCATCGTTTGCGATTGAGTCATTCTGGACATCTTCTACAACCACAAATGCATCCTTTCCCTCTCTCCTTCTTTCAATTGCCAGTTCACCAATACCTTTTCCCCTTGGATCCTTCCATCTTGGTGAAAAATTGCCAAGCTCTTCCTCTTCCTTTGTCGCACCAGCAGCGAAAAGGAATTCGAATGGATTTTCTTTTTTATTTTCATCGAAAAGATAAATATTGGGGATGCTCCCGGCGACGATCTTATGAAGTCCTTTAACAATCTGCCTACCCATCTCATCCCAACTACATACAGACATCATGTCCTTTTCGACGTTATGGAGTCGTTCAAGTAGGAATGATCTCCTGTTGAGAAAGGTAAGAGATAATGTTGATCCAAAATCGTTTAATATTTTTTCATGTTTGCGGGATAACGTTGTGGTAACAGAATTTACATTCATGACACCGATTAGTTTTTTCTCTGCTGATGTCAATTGGTCTGTCTGCTCATCTACCTCCGGTATTTTTGCCACAGTGATTGGTACAGCGATTTCAGATTTTAATGTCCGAAGAGATCTGGCATAACTCTCCCACAATTTCCCAGGAATATTGTTTTCGAAATCCACCTTACCTTTATTCTCAATACATGTCAGAAACTTCTTAAAATCATCATCGACTTTGATATTTTCGACTCGTTCTGTTTGTAAGTTTCGGGCCACCCTGCCGACAACGCAATCATGAAATGATCGAATCGCCATCATAGGGTACTCTTCACAAATACCTGCTAGTGCTCCTGCAACAAGTCGATTTCCGGTATAGTCTACAAACCGGATCCGGGCATTTTTTACTCCTGTCATCCGTTTAGCGTATTTGATGATTAAGTCAGATACATCGTGGAGTGAAGACTTCATCGCAGCGGCATGAATTGCTTCCATCTCCTCACTTTCAATTAAATTTGTCTTTATCATAATTAGGAGGTGAATTAATTTTCACAGTAAAAAATCTATTGAAATTAATTGCCTCTTTCATGCATCTACTGCGGAACAAAAGGCCCGCTGACTACAGAGCACATCCTGCCGCGATCCTGCGGCGGCCCGGATATTCCGGACAATGCCATCCGTGTCTGCCAGTCGTGCAATTCCGGCAAAGGAGGCAGGCGGTTGTACGAGTGGAAAGGGCTCCGGGCAAAAGACAAAATTCCCCGGATTGCGGAAGGTAAGTACCTGAAGCTGCTCTACGATCTCCACGACAAACGAGGGACGCTGAACGTGGACAAGAAGGAACTGGGCCGCACGATGTGCCCGGCCTGCGACCTGAAACCACGATGTGTCGAGGCGGACACGGTGGAGAAGCTGACGGTGTATTGTCTGGAGGGGGTGTTTCATGTGTGAGGAGGATTATTGATCGGACATTATTTTATATAAGAGGAAATTTAATTTCCCTATCGATGGCTCCGTATGGATTCTCTTGAGTTAGTCAAAATTGCATATAAAAAATATAAGCAAAATGTCTATTACGATCAATTGAATTTATTTCAAAGAAAGCGATTAGCGGATTTTGAATGTGCCAATGACTTTGAAGAAAAATTAAAAATTATTGCATCAGTAATCGATTCCATTAAAAATAATTCATCAGGATATAATGCAATATTAGATCAATACATCAAGAAAATTGGATTTAAATTGCTCCCTAAAACAGTAAAAACTCAAGAAGATCAAAAAAAAGATGAAATAGAAAAATCTGATAAACAAAAAAATAAGGATAAACGTTTTTTAACAAATAAAAAATCCTCTGATAAATATTTCTTGGAAGGTGCAAATTTTTTTATCGATGCACCTATTGAACTTCATCTGATTAGTGTAATTTGGTTGATGAAGGCAGGAATCTATCTTGAATCTGAAATTTGTGACTCCTGTTATGGGTCTCGATTAAATGAAAAATTACTTAGATCTGATGACAAAAGCAGCCATTTATTCAGGATGTACCCGACTCAATATCAAAAATGGAGAAATGGGGCTCTTAAAAAGGCAGAGGCTATTTTAAAAACTGAAGAAAAAGATGTTGCAATTCTTTCATTAGATTTTAAACACTGTTTCTATTGTATCAATACCGATTTCAATGGAATTTGCAATGTCTTAAAAACAAAAATACAAGATATAAATGATAGGAATTTTGCAATTAAATTAACAGAAATTTTGAAAGAAATCCATTTACAATACAAAAAAGTTATTAGTGATTTTTCTCGCTCTTCACACAGTGATATTCCGGAATCCATTATCCCGTTACCTATTGGTTTTGTTTCTTCGAGTCTGCTGTGCAACTGGCATTTAAAAGATTTAGATGAAAAAATTATGAGAACATTAAGTCCGGATTATTATGGCAGGTATGTTGATGACATTCTTATAGTAATGAGCAATCCAGTGATTGAACCAGAAAATAGGATTCACAATTTCATGAAAAGATATTTTTGCGATACAAAAATTTTCGATTATGATTCGAATAAGGAATCTTATTCGCTTATGAACAACAAAATTCTGCAAATCCAAGAAAAAAAATTAATTTTACATTTTTTCTCGGTCGAACATTCCCATGCGTTATTAGATTCATTCAAACAAAAAGTGGATGAGAATGCATCCGCTTTCTTCTTCTTGCCAGAAGACGATTTAAATTATTTTATCAATAAAAATGCATATAATCTCCTTTACGATGGATCTACAAACAAATGGAGAAATATTATCGGCATTGTAGAAAACGTAACGGAATTATCAAAAAATTTAACAAAGATCATTACAGGCTTGACTCAAAGTAAAATTAATGATGACGAATTAACCACAATCTCGGATCAGTTATTTAAATTTTATAAAGGGAAAAATTTCGTTACTTTTTGTAGAACCTGGGAGAAATTGTTTTCTTTCACAATAATGACAAACCAGCAGAAAAATGGTGCAATATTCTACTTCGATATTCATGACACTATCTTAAAAATTACAGAGTTTTCTCCAGAAGATGAAAGTAAAGAAATCGAATGTCAACTAGAGAATTCACCACAAATCAATAACGAAATTCTTCGAAGATTAAAAAATAATTTGTTAGAATATCTAGTTATCGCGATTTCTATTCCAGTTGGTCTTCTAGGAAATAATCAGGGTATTTATCTGAAAAAACATATTGAGGAATCAAATAACCGATATCAGAACCCTATAAAATTTAACCAGGAAGCAAAAGACATCAAACGATATTCGAAATTATTCCGGCAATCCAATCTTATAAGACACAATTACATCGCTTATCCTTTGATTAATTATACAGACTATGAGGCATCACTAATTGATTGGGATCAATTTGAAAAAAGCTTCGCAAAACAGTCTTTAACATTTAATCAGAAAAAAATTGATCGCTCGCCAAGGTTCATTCATTTTGATGAGTTCTATCTATTCCAGTTTCTTCAACATGTATTACATGGAGAAAAAATCGAATTTGCTTTGCTTGAGGAAAGGTTTAATGAAATATCTCATGTCTATGAACATTTCCCGATATCAATTCGAAAAAACAACGAATTATCAATATCAGACCGAGATGATACAATTGAAATTATCGAATACTGTATTCCGAAAAAATATTCCACGCCAACAGAAAAACTAGGAAAGATAAAAGTGGGAGTTGCAAACATAAAAATAACAGATGAAGATGTCGAAAAAAGTTATTTTAAGAATAAAAAACCAAATCTTTCCTTCGAACGTCAAAAAGAAATTTTCTCACTTCTTAATCAAGCCAAAAAAAGAGAATGTGATCTTTTAATTCTGCCAGAATTGTCAATCCCCTATCGTTGGTTACCATTTATGGTCAAATATGCTCGCAATCATCAAATAGCCTTAATATTCGGCATGGAATATTGGATTGTTAAAAGGAAAAATTTCGTTGCTTATAATTTCATTGTATCTGCATTACCTGTAAAGAACAAGGATAATTATAAAACATGTTGTGTCTCAATCCGATGCAAAAATCATTACGCACCTAAAGAGATAGAAAACCTTAAAGTTCAAAACCGGTGTATTCCAGAAAAAGGTTATTTTAGATATGATCTCTTTAAATGGAGAGGTTGCCAGTTTTCGATTTATAATTGTTATGAAGTCTCAGATATTAGACATAGGGCAATTTTTAAATCAGAATTGGATTTCTTAGTCGCATGTGTATTAAATAAGGATATAAATTATTTCTCTTCGATAGTTGAATCGGTTGTCAAAGATTTGCACTGTTTCGTGATCCAAGTCAATTGTTCAGAATATGGAGACTCAAGGATCGTCCAACCTACCAAAAAAGAAAGAATGGATATACTTCGCGTTTCAGGTGGTGAAGATAATACTATTTTAACGGCAGAATTAGATATTGTTAAATTAAGAGAATTTCAGTTGTTGGATTATCCAGCTCAATTATCAATGCAGGACAATGAAAAATATAAACCAAATCCCCCAGGATTTAACAGAACAAAAATTCATAATCGTGGAAAGTGTCCGAAAGTGAATTAACAGAGAATTAAAATGCTCCTTTTCTTTGACGTGGAAACCAACGGCTTGGCAAAATCTCAGAATGGATCTTTCTCGGATATTGATAATTGGCCAAGGGTAGTGCAATTAGCTTGGGCATTATGTGGTGATGATGGAAAAAATTGCACGCGGAAAAACTATATCATTTTTCCCAAGGATTTTGATATTCCTGAGAAAATGTCGGTAATTCACGGGATTACAATTGAAAGAGCTGAGAAAGAAGGAGTTTTACTCAATAAGGTTTTAGAAGCGTTCAACATTGACCTTGACAAAGCAAATCTCTTAGTGGCACATAATATTGGATTTGACTTACCTGTAATAAACGCTGAATTTATCAGAAATAATATAAAAACCTCGTTCCTCGATAAAGAAAAGTATTGTACTATGAAATCTCCCGAAATTGTTGAATATTGTAAAATTCCAAGTTCAATTGGAATCGGTTTTAAATGGCCTAGTCTATCTGAATTACATAATACTGTTTTTAAAAAACCGATTGAAGATAGCCATAATGCTGCTGCTGATGTTGATGCCTGTTTAAATTGTTATTTTGAATTAAAAAGGAAGAAAATAATCGGTAACCCCGATCGAATTGAAATATGAAAAATCCATTATTACCATACATCTTTCTTTTTCACGCAGACGTTTTTATTAATCCCCTCTTTGGTTCGCCTCACACAAATCCCCGTAATCACAGTTCCGGCACCCCATGTACGACGGCCTCGCCACAAACTCCTCCGCACACACGGCCGCGATCATCCCCTGCAGCCGCTCCTTGAATGCGGCGATGCTCTCGTCGTTCGGGACGTAATCGATCATTTTGTCGTCCTTGAGGTAGTAGAGCGAGGCCCGGGCCGGCAGCTTCCCGTACCTTTCCTGCACGGCCATGCAGTAGATGTTCATCTGGATGTCGTCGCGGATGCCGGCCTTGGTGATGTTTCCGGGCTTTGCTCCGGTCTTGAAGTCGATGACGACAAGGCCGCCGTCGGGCTGCTGCTCGATGCGGTCGATGAAGCCGGTGACGGTGCGGCCGTCAAGCCGGAACCGGAAGCGGAGCTCGGCGGCAAGGATCGTGTTGGGGTTTTTTGCCTGCCAGCCAAGGAAGGTGTCGAGCAGGCCTTCGGCATTCCTGCGGTCCTCGGCCTCGTGCGTCCGGTTCGGGTATGCGGATGCGTCCCACTCCGCATCGAGGAGCGCGAGCGCCCGCTCCTGGGAGAACGGGATGCCGGCCGCGTTGTCCCGGCTGAGCTGCTCGATGACATCGTGGACGGCGCTGCCAAGCGAGAAGTAGGTCTTTGGGCTTTGCGGCACCAGCAGGACGTGCTGGAACTTGTAGCGCTGGGGGCAGTCCGCGTACGTGTTCAGCGCGGACGCCGAGAAGGTGTGGGAATCGCCGATCAGCGGCAGGCTCTTTCCCTGCACGAGCTCGGTGAGCCGGAAGTCCGGCTCGATGAACGCAAAGAACGACCCGGCATCGAACGACGCGGGCGACCCGCCGTCCGCGATCAGCCGGAGTTTCTCCAGCTCAATCAGCCGCTGGAGCGCTGTCTTGTGCAGCCCCTGGTCGATCGCCGCCTTCGCCTGCTCGCGGGTCTCGCTGACGAGCTCTTCGAGCGGGGTAGCAGCAACACCTTCATCGATCGCCTTTGGTGCCGGCACTTCGACACGCCGGATGAGCGGGTTGGAGGCGTACCGCATTTCAACCAGGAACTGCGACGGCCGGGTCTCGTTCTTGTTGTCGCCGTACCGTTTCGCCCGGGTGAAGTACAGGTTCTGTTCCGCCCGGGTCATCGCCACGTAGCAGAGCCGGCGCTCCTCCTGCTCGAAGAGCTTCTTCTCATCAAGGCCGGTCTTTAAGCCTTTGGATAAATCATTCGGCACGTAGAACGGCTTGGACTGGTACCGCAGGGGAAACCGCTGGTAGGCCATGTCGGTGACAAAGACGACCGGGAACTCCTTGCCCTTGCTCTTGTGGGCCGTGAGCACCCGCACCGCGTCTTTGTTCTCCTGCTCGTCGACCTCCACCGAGAAATCCGCGAGCAGTTGGCAGTAGTCGAGGAAGTCGCCGATCACAGCGCCCGGCGCAATGGCCTCGTACGCTTCGGTAATCTTCAGGAACGTTTTTAAGAGCAGGGGGTCCTGCTGCTCCTCATCGGAAAGCGCCCGCTGGTACAGGTTCGTGTCCCGCATCACGAGGTTGTAGACCAGTTCGTGCAGCGTCGTCCGGTCCTTCTCTTCAAGGATTTTTGCCACAAGCCCGGTAATCTCGGACACGACGGTTGCATCGCCCGGGACAATATCGGCAGCACGGAGCATGGTCTCGTACACCCCGTCATTTCCCGGGGTAGTCCGCGCAACCTCGCGGGCCGCCGTGTTGATCGTCTGGATCGAAGGTTCGGTGAGTCCCGCCATCTTCATGATCCGGGCAAGGGAGATGCCGGCAGTGAGCGGGTTTGCAAGCACGTTCAGGTACGCGAGCAGGTCGCGGATGATCCGGGCGGAGAAGAACTCCACCTCCCCGACAAACTCCACCGGGGTCCCCAGCGACTTGAGCGCCCGGTAGTACTTCACCCCTTCCGCCCGCCTCCGGCAGATGATCGCAAAGTCACGAGGCGCAAAAAACCGGTCTTTCCCCGGGACCGGTGTACCCAGCAGCCGTTCGATCTCGGCGAGCACGAACGCGACCTCGGCCGCCTCGTTCTCGCACTCGGCAACGACAACAGGATCGCCGGGCGGGTTCTTTGTTAACAACTCCTTCTCCTGCCGGTCCGGGGCGTGCCTCATCAGCTCGAGCGCGAGCGTCAGGATGGTCTCCGAGTTCCGGTAATTGTAGGACAGGAGGATCTCCCGGCAGGATTCGTACTGCTCCCGGAAGTCCCGGAAGTTGGTCAGGTACGCCCCCCGGAACCGGTAGATCGTCTGGTCGTCGTCCCCGACGACGCACACGTTCGTTCCGGCAAGCAGCCGCACGAGCTGCGCCTGCGCGTAGTTCGTGTCCTGGAACTCATCGACAAGGATGTGGGTATACTGCTTTTTGTACCGGTTCAGGATCAGCGTTTTTCTCTCAAGGAGCATGACCGCCTCGTGGATCATGTCATCGTAATCGAGCAGGTTTGCCGACCGCTTGTACTTCTCGTAGGCAATGTACACTTTCAGGAGGTCGGAGAGCTTGTCACAGTAGGCCCGCTCCTCTTCGGAAAGTTCAGCGGCCTTCCTGGAAGCAAGGTACGCCGCAAGTTCATCCGGCGTGATCAGCTCGTCCCGGAATGCGCTGATCCCGTCGATGATCGACTCGATGACGCCCGGGGCATTGTTCCCGATCTCGATATGTTCGAACCCAAACGAGTCGATATTTTTCAGCCCCCAGACCAGCTGGTTTGCCCGCGAGATGACCCCGCCGTGGAACGCGATCCCGGAATCGAGCACGTTGTCCTCCAGCATTTCGAGGCAGAAGGCATGGAACGTCCCGACAAAGAGGTGGGACGTGTCGATCCTGCCTTCGAGGCGCTCCAGCATCTCGCTTGCCGCCTTCTCCGAGAACGTGAGGGCAAGGATATGCTCCGGGGCGACCCCCTGGGAAACGAGGTGCAGGATCTTTTCTGTTATCACCCTCGTCTTGCCCGACCCCGGGCCGGCAAGCACGAGCTGGATGCCGCCTTCGTTCACCGCGGTCTCCTGCGGCGGGTTCAGGGTCATGATAGGAAGTATAGGTGCTCGTATGAAAAAAGGGCTTTCTATCAGGGAATTCAAATAACGAGATCGCGGATTTTATTGACTATTAAGATCATTCAGACACGTAAGGTGAGGTATGGTCGAACAGATCATTAATGGATTGAGGTATGACACAGAAAAATCCATGTTAATTGCGTCATCGAAAGACGGGACAAAACATCTCTACCAGACAAAGAAAAGACGATTCTTTCTCTACTTTGAACGTCCGGGTCAAAGTACTGTCACACCCTATCTTGAGGCAATAACCGCTTCGAAGGCAAAGAAAGAGTATGGGTCAATGCCAAAACAGGTCGTTCCTTGGAACAAGGCATTCGGTACCAAAGTAGAGGATGCGTAATCAGAAGGTGTTCGTCCCGTTCCCGCCATTCCCGATTGCACCTTGTTTGTCCAACCCTATGCTCGCATTTGAGACTGCGCCGGTTGGGAATCCGTTTTTCCTGTATCACTAACCTGTGCCATTTTCCGGACAATCACCGCTGTATCTTTAAAAAAAAGAATCATTCCAGGAACTTGTCCAGCGGGATCGTCCGGATCTTCTCCTTTGTCACCGCGGTCACGTCGATCTCGCGGGCTTCGGCTTCCTTGCCGATCACCTTCACGTCGTGCTCCAGTTCCCCGATCGGGATCTTCTTCTTGCGCTTCTCGACCGGCGGGTTCATCTTCTCGGCCATCTCGAAGTCGACGACTTTCTGCCGGATCTCGTCAGGCAGCGTATCGCAGGACTGCAACAGCCCGATGAACTCGTTGCAGAAATAGTTGTCAATCTGGATCCGCCTTTTCGTCGCGTGCGCAAACTTCCCGATCACCCGGCACAGGTTCTCCCGGTCCTCGGGGCTGAGCTGCTCCGCAAACTCGTAGTCCTCGACCTTCCTGAGCGCCAGCACCACCGGTTCGAGGCAGTCCTGGGTGACCACGTACACCTGCCAGTCTGCCATGTCGTAGTGGAACTCGTCGAGATACCCGACCGTGTTTGCCGGGACGACAAGGAAGATGTCCTTTTTGACATTCTCCTCCTTCGCGTACTTCTTTGCGGCTTCGGCCTGGTTCCGGATATAGGCCGGGAAGTTCTCCAGTTCGTCCGGGTTCTTGGGGCTCTTTGCGTCAAAGATCACGTACTGGTCGCAGATCAGAAGCGCGTTGTCCGGCTTCTTCCCGGCATACGGGAACTTTTCCTTGTCACAGTACCCGATCGTGTGCTGCCGGCAGATCGAGCGCAGCGACTGTTCGACAGCCTCCTCGTGCTTCTGCCACGTCTGCGCCATCTCCTCGTACTGCCGGTGGATCCCGGCGTCCCGCTCTGCCTGTACCCTGAGGCGGTCTTCCTCGAGCTGCTTCTTTAACGTGGTCAGCTCCACAACCCGGGTGTCATGTTCACGGGTGCGTTCTTCGTCTCTCTGCCGGAATCCGGCGATGGTGACCTGGTCGTTGTTGGACTGGGCCTTCTGCTGTTCATACCGTGCCATGAGTGCGGCAATGTCGGCATTCAGTTTCCCGATCAGCGCCTGGTTCTTCCGGTCTGCTTCCACAAGCCCGCCGGCGACATTCTCCCGCTCGCTCATCCTGCGGACCAGTTCCTCATTTTTTGCCCCGAGCGAAAGAAGGTCCTGCTGCAGCTGGATGAGTTGCTCCTTCTGGTGTTCAAGGGTCAGGGTGAGTTCCCGGTCATGTGCGCCAATCTCCGTGATCGTCCTGCCCTGTTCCTGCAGGAGATTTTGCAGCTGCTGGTATTCAGAGAAAGCATCGTAGCCGGAAGCGACAATAGTCTTCCAGAAAAAGAGGCGTTCGAAGAGACCGGTATTTTTAATCCGTTCAAAAAAACTGCGGAGTTTTTCAAAGGAAGGGGATTCCATGCAGGCACCTTGCACTCATCACTGTCAGATAGTCATCAGCGGGGGAGTGATATTTACGTAACGGTTGCAGGGTGAAGATACAAAACGGGGTGAAGGGCACTTACTCTTTTTTCTTCTTCGCCACGACCTTCTTGTCGATCTTTGCGATCGAGACGCAGTTGATCACCGCATCGCCACCCACCATGTAGCGGTGGATGATCTGCCCCAGC
>Ga0315274_10005659_pt1 | contig 18260 bp, 13 predicted proteins | sample YL17G02_20_MG_FD_203700 | JGI IMG/M metagenome (GOLD analysis project Ga0315274, IMG submission 203700) | Sediment microbial communities from Yellowstone Lake, YNP, Wyoming, USA - YL17G02_20 | ecosystem: Environmental > Aquatic > Freshwater > Lake > Sediment | place: USA: Wyoming | collected...
GTTGGTGCTGCCGCGCTACACGCAGCCCGAGCCGGACCAGCGGTTGGTCTTGGAGAAACTGGGCTGGGAGTTGCCGGCCCAACCGCCGCCGCGGATCCGCTCGCCCCAGGTTCCCGCGACCGCAAAAGGAAAAGAGACGAAGTCAAAAATGTAGTGGAGACCTTTGGGATCGTTGGCCTGCAAACCAACGCCTTACGTTCCCGCACCTGCCTCAACCATGAAATTTCGGCTAGCGTCGAATCGGATCCTTTCCGTCCGTTCTACCTGCACGACTCGGGTGTCATGCACAACAATCTGCACCACTTCGAACCGGATCGAACCGACATGCTGTTTCACAATCCCGAGCCAATCGACCGCCTCTGTTCCGGTTTCGCTCGTCTTCGGTTTGTGGGCCGTTATCATGTCAGTTCACGACCACAATAGGAATAATCTACAGTATGTCAATAGAGGAAGTGTTATTGTTTTAAGTCATTTGTCTTCAGAATCACATTCGCATCGGTAGATAATCTCAATATGATTCTTGATCTATATGGTAGAGATAGTACACAGTCGGCCTCGCTATGAAGTTGTCGTTGCGTGGTGAATATGCGTTGCGTGCTTTGATCGTCCTCGGCTTTGACTATCACTCCCGGGATCGGAAAGTGGTGCGCATTCAGACGATCTCTGAGCAGCAGAGAATTCCCAAACGGTTTCTGGAACAGATCCTCAACGACTTGAAGTCGGTCGGCATCGTCGAGAGCAAGCGAGGCTTGGCGGGCGGCTACCGGCTACGCCTGCCACCGGAGCAGATCACCCTGGCGGAAGTGATCCGCTCCATCGAAGGGCCCTTGGCGCCCGTCCGATGCGTGAGCGAGCGATTCTACAAAAAGTGTTCCTGTCCAGACGAGGAGAAGTGCGGTATTCGCAGCGTGATGAAGGACGTTCGCGACGCGATCGTGGGGATTCTGGAAGCGGTGACGGTGGCCGAACTCTGCGACCGCGCCCGGCGGCTGCAGCAGCAGGGAACCAACTCCGAGGACTACGTGATCTGAGTCCGCGCCTGACCTGGGGCTCGCGGCGTCGCGTTCGCCGCTTGGTAGGAAAGCGGTAGTAGGGCCCAACAGAAGGGCCGCTTTTGTAGGACCGTTTTGTCGGCTTGTCATTCTCCTGCGGCTGGGCTTATGAAATAGGCAAGGCCAACCAGGCAATGACCGGTGACAACCGTTATGGGAACAACGCTTCTCGTGCTGATCTTGATCGGAGCGGTGGTATGGCTCGCCGCGCGCTCGAGCCAACTCGCTGAACGGGCACATCTGTTGGACACTCGCCTATCTTTCCTCGAGGATCGCCTCCGACAATTGCAGAAGCTCGTGGAGTCACTTCGCGGCTCGTCGGTGCCGGCGGAACCGCCACCAACACCCGCGGCCGAACCGGCGACCGTCGCTCGCCTGCTGAAGCAGCGCGAGGAAGCGAAACCGGTGCCTCCGGCCATTCAAGCGGTCGCTGCTCCGATTCTGTCCGGAGATTCGGCTGCCGCCACTGGGCCACGGCCCACGCCGCCGTCGCTGCCGCCGATGATCGAACCCACCCCGCGGCCCCTGGCTCCAGTCGCGCCCGCGCCGATTCCGCCTCTGCCCGCCCCACCCACGAAACCTGCACTGGCGATCGACTGGGAACAGTTCATGGGCGTGAAGCTGATCGCGTGGATCGGTGGGCTGACGCTGTTTCTCGGAGTAGTCTTCGCCGTCAAGTACTCGTTCGAACACGAACTCATCTCGAAGGAGGTGCGGGTGGCCCTCGGCTACGTGATCGGCGTTGGCCTGCTCGTTGGCGGTCTGGCTCTGTCGCGCAAGGCGTATGCCGTCACGGCACAAACGCTCTGCGCCACCGGAGTGCTCATTCTGTATGCGGTGACCTACGCCGCGCGGTCCTACTATAGGCTCATCCCAACCGGCTTGGCTTTCTTCCTGTTGGTGCTGGTGACGGCCACTGCCTTCCTGCTCGCTGTTCGGCTGGAAGCGCGGGTGGTGGCAATCCTCGGGTGGGTGGGCGGTTTCCTCACGCCGATCCTCCTCTCCACCGGGGTGGACAATCCCGGTGGGTTGTTTAGCTACATCGCATTGCTGGACGTGGGCTTGATTGCGGTCGCGCTGCACCGGCGCTGGCATTTTCTGACGTCGCTCGGCGCGCTGGGCACCGTCGCCATACAGATCGGTTGGGCGGCCAAGTTCTTTGAACCCGCCAAGCTCGATGTGGCCGTAATCGTCCTCCTCGGCTTCGTGGGGCTGTTTCTGGCAGCGTTCTTTCTGGCGGCGAGATGGAAGCGGGCCAACCCCTGGCTCACCGCGTCCGCCGTTGCGCTGCCCTTCGTCACGCTGGCGTTCACGTTCCTGTTTCTGACGTATCGTGAGTTGGGCCAGAACCCCGGTGGGGTGTTCGCCGTGGCGCTGGGGGCGGATCTCGGCCTGTTGGCGCTTGTGCTGCGCAACCCCGGACTCCGTTCCGTGCAACTGGCCAGCGGGGCCACGGTCTTCCTGCTGCTCGCGGCCTGGATCGTCGGCTACTTGACGTCGGAACTTTTGAACTGGGCGCTGGCCGCTGCGCTGGTGTTCGCCGTGTTGCACTCGGTGTTTCCGCTGATTCTCCAACGGATGCGACCCGGCAGCTCGCCGGTTTGGTGGGCGCAGTTGTTCCCGGCGCTGGCGCTGCTGCTGCTGATGCTGCCGATCTGCCGGATTGGCGATGAGCCCGGCCTTTCGTTCCTGTTCTGGGTGGCGCTCCTGCTGCTGGACGGGCTGGCGATCTTTCTGGCGGTCCTGTTGGCGTCGGTGATCTCGCTGATCGCCGCGTTGGTGCTGACTGTGGCCACCACCGCCATCTGGGTGCTGCGCATTCCGAGCGAGGCGAGCGGCCTGCCGGAAGCGCTAACGGTGATCGGGGGCTTCGCCTTGTTTTTCTTCATCGCCAGCGTCTTCGCCATGCGCAAGCTGCGGGTGAAGCGCGAGGGTGGGGTGCCTGGTGCAGGTGTCGGGCCGGGCCTCAGCATCCCGTTCGACTTCTTGGGAACGCCTCAGGAAGTGGCCGGGCAGGTTCCTGCGTTCTCGGCTATCCTGCCCTTCCTGCTGCTGATCATGGTGGTGGCCCGGTTGCCCCTCGCGAATCCCTCTCCAGTCTTCGGGCTGGCGCTGCTCTTGACGGTCCTGGGGCTGGGCGTCGCGCGGGCCTTCAAGATCGACTGGTTGCCGGCGATCGGGCTGGCGGCGGTGGTGGGACTTGAGAATGTCTGGCACGCAACGCACTTCAAACCTGAAAACGCGCCAGGCTCACTCGCCTGGTACCTGATCTTCTATGTTTTGTTCACCCTCTACCCGTTTGTGAGCCGGGTGGTGGTGGAGGGGCGGATCGTTCCTTGGGCGGCCGCGGCGCTTTCCGGCCCGCTTCATTTCTATCTGGTGCACCGGCTGGTCAAGGTGGCGTATCCGAACCCGTACATGGGCCTCGTTCCGGCGGTGTTTGCCCTGCCGTCGCTCATTGCCCTGGTGATTCTCATCCGCACGCTCCGGGCTGAGGCGCCCCAGCGAATGAGTCAGCTTGCCTGGTTCGGCGGCGTGGTCTTGTTCTTCGTCACGCTGATTTTCCCAATCCAGTTCGACAAACAGTGGATCACGATTGGCTGGGCGCTGGAAGGCGCGGCGCTACTATGGCTGTTCCATCGCGTACCTCACGAGGGTCTGCGGCTGACCGGCCTGGGGCTCCTACTGGTGGCATTTGGGAGGCTGGCGCTGAACCCGGCGGTGCTGAGCTATCACGAGCGGAGTGCCACGCCCATCTTCAACTGGTATCTTTACACTTACGGTCTCGTGACGCTGAGCCTGTTCGCCGGCGCGCGGTTGCTCGCGCCTCCCCGGCACCGCGTCTTCGAGGTCAACGCGCAAGCCATCCTGTGGGGCTTGGGCACCACGCTGGCCTTCCTGCTGTTAAACATCGAGATTGCAGACTACTTCAAGCCGGCAGGAGCGACCGCCCTGGCGTTCGAATTCACCGGCCACTTCGGCCGCGACATGACCTATTCGATCGCGTGGGCGCTGTTTGCACTGGTCCTGCTGGTGGTGGGGATTGCGAAACGGCTCGCGCCGGTGCGCTATGCGGGGCTGGGCTTGCTCGGCGTCACGCTGATCAAGCTCTTCTTCCTCGACCTCCGTGAGCTGGCCGACCTCTACAAGGTTGGCGCGTTTATCGGCGTCGCGGTCATCGCGATCCTGGCGTCCTTCCTTTACCAGCGGTTCTTGTCGCCTAACTTGAAACGCCATGAAACTGAGCCGCCCGAATCCCCCTCGGCCTGAAAGCCGGTCGGCGCGTCGCCGTGTCGCCGCCCGGTTGGGCTGCGTGTTGGGCTCGAGCCTTAGCCTTGCGTTGACGCCGACGACCCCGGCGGCCGATTTCTCCGCTTGGCAACATCGCCAGGAGCTGCGAGTCCCGACGCCTGGACTGATCAAGCTGAACCTCCCAATCGACACGCTGGACGCAGCCCGGCCCGGGCTGGAGGACTTGCGGATGCTTGATCCAGAGGGGCACGAAGTGCCCTACCTGCTCGAGCGATCTTCACGTGCCGGGCGAGTCACACGGGATGCCAAGGCATTCAAGGCGGTCTTGGAGACGAGCGCGACCGTACTCACGCTGGAGACCGGTTTCACTCAGTCGATTGACGCGATCACGCTGGAAACGCCTGCCGCCAGCTTCATCAAGCCAGTGAAGATTGAGGGTTCGCAAGACGGCGCGAAGTGGCAGCCGCTTGCCCAAGGTCTGCCCCTCTTCCGTCAACCGTCCGGCGCCAGCCAACTCCAACTCCCGGTGCCCGACGGGACGTGGCCATTCCTGCGTCTCACGGTGGACGATCGTGGCTCGCCTCCGATACCGTTCACCGGGGCACAAGTTCGAACCGCATCGCCCGAGGCTGTGCCCAGCGAAGCGATCGCGATCGAGATCGTCGAACGCCACGAGACCGCAACCCAGACACGCCTCCTGTTGAAGTTGGGGGCGGCGCACCTCACCTTGGCGGATCTGACTCTTGAAACTGTGGAGCCGCTCTTTACGCGGCCGGTGACGCTCGCCACGCGACAGCTTGCCGAGAACGTGCTGAAAGAGCAGCCGTTGACGCGCGGGACGCTCTACCGGGTTGCCGTCGAGGGCCAGCCGGCATCGGCCAGCTTGACCCTGCCGGTCGAAGCCCAGCTCCCTTCGCGCGAGCTGATCCTCCTCATCGCCAATGGGAGCAGCCCGCCATTGAACATCAGCTCTGTCCGCGCCACTCGTCGCCTCACCGGCCTCCTCTTGCTGGCGAAGCTGGCCGGAACGCATTCGGTGCTGACGGGCAACCGGCTGGCGACGGCCCCTCGCTACGACCTCGCGGCGCTGTCCACGAACCTGAAGGGCGTGGCCGTGTCACCGCTCGCGCTTTCCGCCGTTGCGCCCAATCCGGCGTTTCATCCGCCGGAAACTCTGCCGCAGGTCCAAGACCGCGGCACCGCCCTGGACGTGCCAGCGTGGAAGTATCGCAAGCGCGTACAGTTCACCGGCCGGGGCGTCCAGCAACTCGAGCTGGACCCGGACGTTCTCAGTCACGCGAGCCCATCCTTCCAGGACCTGCGCCTGATGCGCAACGGCCAGCAGCTTCCCTACCTGATCGAGCGCACGTCCCTGCCCCGCGTCGTCGAGCCTGTCGTTGTGCCTGCCAGCGATCCCAAGCGACCGCGCATCAGCCGTTGGTCTCTGCAAGTTCCCCGTCGCTCGCTTCCTCTGGAGGAGCTGCGCGTCATGCCGCGGACGCCCCTGTTCGAGCGCGAAGTGGTGCTCTACGAAGAAACCCACGACGAACGCGGGGCGCGATACCATCGTTCGCTGGGCCAGGCCCGTTGGATCCGTACCCCTGAGCAAGCGGACAGCCGTCTGGTGCTGACGCTCTCATCGCCGCCAGTGAGCGACCGCTTGTTCCTGGAGACGGACAACGGGGACAATCCGGCGATCGACCTGCACGGGTTCCAGTTGTCATATCCGGTCACCCGGCTGCTTTTTAAGGTGAACGATCCGGCTGATCTCTTCCTCTGCTACGGGAACCGCGAAGCCGCTCCGCCACGGTATGACCTGGCCCTCGTAGCCGAGCAGTTCCTGGCGGCCGAGAGGTCAATCGCGAAGGCGGGACCCGAGGAGCAACTCAAAGGGAGCTCCTGGACGGAAGGACGGCCGCTGGCGGGCGTGAAAGGCATCCTGTTCTGGGGGGTGCTGGCGCTGGTCGTGATCGCCCTGCTGGTCGTGATCTCGCGACTGCTGCCGAAGGGAGTTGACTGATCCGACCAGGGGGAGGTGGGTTCGTGAAGGGGAGCCGGCGTCGTTTGGGGCGGTGTCCTCATCAAGCTGCCGCCGGGCGAAGCTTGGCTGCGTTCTGTAGGCGATCGACGATGCGCCGATGGGCGCTGGAGAAGGCGAGCCATTGAAGTTGTGTCGGCGAGCACCAACGGCTTCCTGAGCCGAGGTGAAGGGAGCGCTGGCCGGCGTCCAGCCGGAAGACGTCGAGCGTGATCCGATAGCGCGTGATCGAGTGCTTCAGGCGGAGGAACAGTTCAACCTTCTGCCCACGCCAACCGAGCAGTTCGCGCATCGCGTTCTGGCGGGTGTCAGATCCGACCCCAATTTCCGTGTTGGGGAACTCCCAAAGCTGTCCGTTCACGACCTTCGCTGGACGCTGCCGAACCAGGAAACGGCCGTTCCGTTCGACGACGAAGGCGACCACGTGTTTGGGAATCGGCTGGGCTCGCTTCTCCTGGGGGGTCGCGGAGTCTTGGTGGGAATCGCGAAACGCCGCACAGTGGCGCTTGAACGGACAATCCGGACAGCGCGGATGACGCGGCGTACACGCTACGGCACCGAGTTCCATCAAGGCCTGGTTCAAGTCCGCGCAGTTTCGCCGTCCCCGCGCGGGTTCTTTTGCCGCGGCGCGCACCAACCGGTCGGCCAAGGACCAGAGCAGTTCCCGGGTCATCCGATTTTTCGGATCTCGGCGGATGCCGAAGAGCCGAGTGAAAACCCGAGTGACGTTTCCGTCGAGCACGGGTTTTGGCTGATTGTAGGCGATGCTGCAAATGGCGCCGGCCGTGTAGCAGCCAACGCCCGGTAGCGCCAGCACCTCATCGAACGCCGTCGGGAACCGTCCGCCCCGCTGTCCAACAATGAACTTCGCAGCCTCGTGCAGGTTCCGGGCACGGGTATAGTAGCCGAGGCCTTCCCACAGTTTCAGAACCTTCGGCCAGCGCGCCCGGGCGAGCGATTCCAGGGTGGGCAGATCGCGCATCCACCGTTCCCAATAGGGGATGACCGTCTTGACCTGAGTTTGCTGCAGCATGATCTCGGACACCCAGATGGCATAAGGATCGTGCGTGCGCCGCCAGGGCAGATCGCGCGCGTTCCGTCGGAACCACTGCAAGCTGGCCCGGACGAGGCGGCGCACCTCCGGCGGCGTCGGTTCGCGATGGATTCGGATTCTGCCCCGCACGGTTGCGCAGACTAGCGCACCCGGCTAGCATCAGCCAGCTTTTGTGAAGCCTTTGACCTCCTACACGCGGAAACTTGATGCGGCACAGGCCGATGCTCTTCGACGACACCTGCAGGCCCACGACTACGCATTCGAGGCGGTGCCGTATGCTCGATTCGCCGCGCACAGGGAACAGGTCAACGTGGTGTTCTACGAGAGTGGCAAGCTGGTGGTGCAGGGCAAAGGAACGCAGGAGTTCGTCGAGTTCGTGCTCGAGCCGGAGATTCTGAAGCAAGCGGAACTGGGCTATGAAGCCGTCCTCAAACCCGAGATGTTCGATCCGCGTCTCGGCGTGGATGAAAGCGGCAAGGGCGACTTCTTCGGGCCGCTGTGCGTCGCGGGTGTTTATGTGAACGCCGCCATCCTGAAAGCGTGGGCGGATCTCGGCATCCGCGACTCCAAGAACATCGGCAGCAACAAGAAGATCGCCGAGCTCGCCGGGACAATCCAGAAGACGCCGGGTTGCGTGGCCACAGTGGTGCCCATCGGAAATGAGGCGTACAACCGGCTGCACGCGAAGCTGGGCACGGTGAACGCCATCCTCGCCTGGGGCCACGCACGAGTGATTGAGAACCTGCTGGAGCGCGAGAGCGCGATGCGGCCACCGCCCATACGGGCGATTAGCGACCAGTTCGCGGCGAACAAGGCCACGGTTGCCCGGGCACTGATGAGCCGTGGGAAACAGATCGAGCTTGTCCAGCGCCATAAGGCCGAGGAGGACTTGGCGGTCGCGGCGGCGTCGATCTTGGCGCGGGATGAATTCGTGACCCGGCTGGCCGTCTTGGAGAAGCAATACGGCCTAAGCCTTCCTAAGGGGGCCTCCGCGGCGGTGGACCAAGCGGCGCGCTCCTTCATTGCTCGGCACGGCTTCGGGAGCATTGGGAAAGTGGCCAAGCTGCACTTTCGAAACGCCCTCCGATTGACGGAACCCGCCAAGGAGAAGGTGGAAGACCTTGGAGCAGAGTGACCGGGACAAGGCGCGGAAATAGCTACTGAAAACGGTTGACAGGGTCGGGGCGCTTTCCTAGTTTCTGCCGGTCACTGAACCGTAAGCTAGTGAGAAGTCATTAACCCCTACGGTTTTTCGACAAAAGACAATGGGGTTGATGGTGGGTTGCTGTCTTTTGCAGGCAGGAAAAACTGGCTGCCCATGTAGCTCAGTTGGCAGAGCGCGTCCTTGGTAAGGACGAGGTCATCAGTTCAACCCTGATCATGGGCTCCAGGTTGAGCGGTGGTCGGAAGCCGAGCTTTCCCGGACCTGATTGAACAGAGAAACCAGCAACAGCAGGAATCGCGATGGCTAAAGAACAATTCCAGAGAACGAAACCGCACGTCAACGTGGGCACGATTGGGCACATTGACCACGGCAAGTCCACTTTGACCGCGGCGATTGTCGCGGTGCAGGCGAAAAAGGGTCTGGCGCAGCGGATCTCCTACGCGGACATCACTAAAGGGGGCACCGTCCGTGACGAGACAAAGACCCTGACCATCGCGGTGTCGCATGTGGAGTACCAAAGCAACGCCCGCCATTACGCTCACATCGACTGTCCCGGCCACGCCGACTTCATCAAGAACATGATCACCGGCGCCGCGCAGATGGACGGCGCGATCCTGGTCGTGGACGGCTCCGAGGGTCCGATGCCGCAGACGCGCGAGCACGTGTTGCTGGCCCGCCAAGTCGGCGTCCCCGCCATCGTGGTTTACCTGAACAAAGTGGACTTGGTGGACGATCCGGAGCTATTGGACCTGGTAGAGATGGAGTTGCGCGATCTGCTCAACAAGTATGATTTCCCGGGCGACAAGACGCCGATTATCCGCGGGAGTGCCAAGAAGGCCATGGCCGGCGACGCCGAGGCGGAGAAATCCATCCAGCAGTTGCTGGATGCGGTGGACGCCTTCGTGCCGCTCCCGATGCGCGAGGTGGACAAGCCGTTCCTGATGTGTATCGAGGACGTGTTCAACATCGAAGGTCGCGGCACCGTGGTGACCGGCCGTGTCGAACGCGGTGAACTCAACCGCATGCAGGATGTCGAGATCGTGGGCTTGCGCGAAACCAAGAAAACCGTGGCGACAGACATCGAGATGTTCCGCAAGCTGCTCGACAAGGCGACGGCGGGCGACAACGTGGGCGTGCTGTTGCGCGGTACCAAGAAGGAAGAAGTGGAGCGTGGCCAGGTGCTGGCCAAGCCCGGCTCGATCACGCCGCACACGAAGTTCAAGGCCGAGGTGTACGTGCTTTCGAAGGAAGAAGGCGGGCGGCATACGCCGTTCTTCACCAACTACCGGCCGCAGTTCTATTTCCGCACCACCGACGTCACGGGCATGGTCACCCTGGCACCGAACGTCGAGATGGTGATGCCGGGCGACAATGTGTCGGTGGACATCGGCCTGATCGCGCCGGTGGCGATGGAGAAAGGGCAGCGTTTTGCGATCCGCGAAGGCGGCCGCACCATCGGGGCCGGCCGCATTTCCGAGATTGTCGCCTGAAGTGAGCATGCAAGCGTGGCGAGGGATGAGGCGGGGGGCGTGGGCCCCGGCTTCACCGGCTTCCGGAACCTGAAACGAAGGGCACATGCAGCGGCGCGAAGGGCGGTAGCTCAATTGGTAGAGTAGCGGTCTCCAAAACCGTCGGTTGGGGGTTCGAGTCCCTCCCGCCCTGCCAGCCGTGGTTCCCGGAGGGGTGGCAGAGCGGTCTATTGCGACGGTCTTGAAAACCGTAATGGCTTAACGGCCATCGGGGGTTCGAATCCCTCCCCCTCCGCCATGAAACGATTGTGAGTAACTGGTACGTCAAACTATTGATCTGGGTCGTCGTCATCGGGGGCGTGTTCGCCTTCCTGTGGCGCAAGGGCTATCTGCTCAAGCTGACGCTCTACGTCCGCGAGACCCAGGAGGAACTCAAGAAATGCTCGTGGCCGTCCCTCGAGGAACTCAAGGGCTCCACCGTGGTGGTCATGGTGGCGATGGCGCTCATGGCGGCGTTCACGATCGTGGCGGATCTGGTCGTGTCCAGGTTGATCGGGCTGATGCTCTAGCGACGGAATCCAGAAGGCCATCTCATGCGCAGCCAGTGGTTTGTCATTCACACCTTGTCCGGCCAGGAGCAGAAGGTCAAAGAGAGCATCGAGAAGCGGATCAAGACCGAGGAGATGCAGGACTACATCCAGGAAGTTCTGGTGCCCATGGAGAAGGTGGCGGAGATCCGGAACGGCAAGAAGACGGTCACCTCGCGCAAGCTTTATCCGGGCTACGTGTTCATTGACATAGTGCTGTTAGATGAGAACCAGAAGGTGGTCGAGAAGCCCTGGTATTTCATCCGGGACACCCAGGGCATCATCGGCTTTGTGGGGGGCGACCGGCCCACACCCACGTCGTTGGAGGAGATCGAGACGATTAAGGCCCAGATCACCGCCTCGGAAGACACCGAGCGGCCCAAGGTCAGCTTCGAAGTCGGCGAGACGGTCAAGATCAACGACGGCCCGTTCCTGAACTTCAGCGGCGTGATCGAAGAGATCGATCCAGACAAGGGCAAGCTGCGAGTCACGGTCAACGTCTTCGGGCGGAACACGCCCGTCGAGTTGGAGTACTGGAAAGTGGAGAAAGCGTAAGCCATGGCGAAAAAGGTTGTTGGGCAGATCAAATTGCAGATCCCGGCCGGGCAAGCCAACCCGGCGCCGCCCGTCGGCCCCGCGTTGGGCCAGCACGGCGTGAACATCATGGGCTTCTGCAAAGAGTACAATGCGGCCACCAAGGACCAGGCTGGCATGGTGATCCCGGTCGTGATCACCGTGTATCAGGACAAGTCCTTCACGTTCATCACCAAGTCGCCGCCGGCCGCGGTGCTGCTCAAGAAGGCCGCCGGGATCGCCACCGGCTCGAAGGAGCCCAACAAGGAGAAGGTCGGCAAGGTGACGCGCAAGCAGGTGCTGGACATTGTGAAGCTCAAGCAGAAGGACCTCAACTCGGCCAACGAAGAGGCGGCGTTCCGCATCATTGCGGGCACGGCTCGGAGCATGGGCATTGATGTAGTGGGATAGAAACCAGAGCGCGGGAGAGTGACACACTCGCCAACACCGCAAACGACAGACATGCCAAGCAAACGATACAAGAAGGCGCTGGAGATGGTGGACGTCCACAAGGCGTATCCACTCAAGGATGCCGTCGGGATTCTCGTGAAGTTCCCCAAGGCCAAGTTCAACGAAACCATCGAGCTGGCCTGCCGGCTCGGCGTGGACCCCAAGCAGTCCGACCAGATGGTCCGTGGCACCGTCGCTTTGCCACACGGGAGCGGTAAGACGGTGCGCGTGCTTGTGTTCGCCAAGCCGGGTCCCGCCGCCGAGGCGGCCAAAGCCGCTGGCGCCGAGCACGTCGGCTACGACGACCTGATCAAGAAGTGCAACGAAGGCTGGGTGGACTTCGACGTCGCCGTCGCCACGCCCGAAGCCATGGCCGAAGTGCGCAAGCTGGGCAAGGTGCTCGGGCCCCGCGGCCTGATGCCCAATCCCAAGACCGGCACCGTCACCGAGGACACAGCCAAGGCCGTGAAGGAAGTCAAAGCCGGCCGTGTCGAGTTCAAGATCGACAAGGCGGCCAACGTCCACGTGCCGGTCGGCAAACTGTCGTTTTCCCCGGAGCAGATCGTGGAAAACGCGCGGGCCGTCGTCGAAGCCATCCTCAAGGCGAAGCCGGCCGGCGCGCGCGGTGTCTATGTGCAGCGCTGCACGTTGTCCGCCACCATGAGCCCGCCGGTGGCCCTGGACCTCAAGGATTTCAACCCGGCGGCGTAACCCGAAGCGAAACCGAGAACTCGAACATGCGCGCAGAGAAGCAACTCATCACGAAAGAGTACGTCGCCCGCCTCAACGCTTCGCCGTTTGCGGTGGTGGTGGACTACCAGGGCCTCACCGTCGGGCAGTTCACCCAACTCCGCTCCCAGTTGCGGACCGAAGGAGCGGAAGTGCACGTCGTCAAGAACTCCATCCTCCGCGTGGCTGCCCAGGAAGTCGGCCTGCCGGACCTGGGCACGCTCACTGGACAACTGGCGGTGGTCACCGGGCAGAAGGACATTTCCGCTGCGGCGAAAGTACTCAAGAAGTTCCAGAAGAACTCGGACAAACCCAAGTTGAAGTTCGGATTCCTGAACAACCAGCGGCTCGACACGGAGGCGCTCCTCGCCCTGGCGGACCTGCCGTCGATGAACGTGCTGCGGGCCACGTTGCTCGGGCTGTTGCAGGCCCCGGCGAGCAAGCTGGTGCGGCTGATGAACACCCCGGCCGCGCAACTGGCCCGGGTGCTGCAGGCCTATGCGGACAAGACCGCGCAACCCGCGTCAGCCGGCTAGCCCGAAACCCTTTCCCGCCGCCGCATTGGGGCGTCGCGGAATAACCACACACGAACCAAAGTAAATCGTCGGCTCACCGGCCGTGCGCATAATTCATCCGGAGCCGCGGATGACGACGAGACTGAAAGGCAACATGGCACTGGACAAAGCAAAGATCGTAGAAGAACTCAGCAACGCCACGGTGATCGAGATCGCCGAACTGGTGAAAACGCTGGAAGAGAAGTGGGGCGTGACCGCGGCGGCGCCGGTGGCAGTCGCAGCGGCCGCGACGGGCGGCGGCGCGGCGGCGCCCGCGGCGGAGGTCAAGACCTCGTTTGATGTCATCCTCGCCTCGGTGCCGGCGGACAAGAAGATTGCCGTCATCAAGGCCGTGCGCGAGGTGAAGGCCGGCCTGGGTTTGGCGGATGCCAAGGCGCTGGTGGAAGGAGCGCCCAGGCCCGTGCTGGAAGGCGCCCAGAAGGCCGAGGCGGATGCGGCGAAGAAGAAGCTGGAAGACGCCGGGGCCAAAGTCGAACTCAAGTAGGACCATCATCGCCGGGCGGCGGAGATGCCGCCGCCCGGCACACGGATGCGATCCGAACCGAGCCATTGTCAGAATTGTATCAACGCAACGGAAGAATTGGGGTCAAAATAGAATGCCGGCGGTTCCTGGAGCAGGCCAGGACAACCGGCGTATTGTCGTTTATTGCCAATAACTGTCCGGACCAGTGCCGGCTATCGAGCAAAGGGTACCATGCCATCGCGAACGGCTGAACGCATTAACTTCGGCAAGATCAAAGAAGTCATCGCGCCGCCGAACTTGATCGAAATCCAGGTCAATTCGTATCGCGAGTTTCTGCAGCAGGACATCCCGCCCTCCAAGCGGAAGAACCTGGGCCTGCAGGCCGTCTTCACTGAAGTCTTTCCCATTGAGAGCTACGACGGGAAGATCGTGCTTGGCTACGACAGCTACGAGATCGGCGATCCCAAGCTCGATTGGTTGGAATGCCTGCGCGAAGGGCTGACCTACGGCGCGCCGCTCCACGTCACCTTCAAGCTGAAGGAAGAAAAGGGCACCAAGGAAGAGAAGGTCTTCATGGGGGAACTCCCCCTGATGACGCCCCAGGGCACGTTCGTCATCAACGGCGCCGAGCGCGTGATCGTCAGCCAGTTGCATCGCTCGCCGGGGCTCGCGTTCGAAGCCACCCAGCACCCGAACGGAAAGATGCTCCATTCCTTCCGCATCATTCCCGACCGCGGTTCCTGGTATGAAGCCCAGTTCGACACCAGCGACCTGCTGTACGTCTATCTCGACCGCAAGAAACGCCGCCGGAAATTCCTGACGACGACCTTCTTCCGGGCGCTGGGCTATAGCTCGGACGCCGACGTGCTCAAGCTCTTCTACGACATCGAGGAGCTGTCGATGAAAGTCGCGGAAAACCTTGAAGACCTGCAGAACAAGGTGCTCATCGAGGACGCGGTGGATTCAGACAAGGGCATCGTCGTGGCGCGTGCCTTCGAGCCGCTCTCGAAGGCGGTGATCCGGCAGATCGCCGAGCTGGGCGTCCATAAGATCCGCGTGGTCGATACCACCGTGGACGACGGTATCATCATCAAGTGCCTGAAGAAGGATCCGGCCCGCAACGAGGAGGAGGCGCTCAAGGACATCTATCGCCGGTTGCGTCCGGGCGATCCACCCACCGCGGCCAACGCACGCGCGCTTATCAAGCGGCTCTTCTTCGATCCCAAGCGCTACGACCTGGGTCGCGTGGGCCGTTACAAGATCAACCAGAAGCTCGGCCTCAAGGCCAACAACGACTCGCGCATCCTGACCAAGGAAGACCTCGTGGCTGCCACGAAGTACCTCCTGCGCCTCAAAAAGGGCGAGGGGTCGCTGGACGACATCGATCACCTGGGCAGCCGCCGCGTGCGCACCGTGGGTGAACTCCTGGCCAACCAGTGCCGCGTCGGCCTGGCGCGCACGGAACGCCTGGTCAAAGAGCGCATGACGCTCTTCGACCAAGGCGTGGACACGATGACGCCTCAGAAGCTGATCAACCCCAAGGCGCTGTCCGCGGTCGTCCGGGACTTCTTTGGCCGCAGCCAGCTCTCTCAGTTCATGGATCAGATCAACCCGCTGGCCGAGCTCACGCACAAGCGCCGTCTCTCCGCGTTGGGGCCGGGCGGCCTTTCCCGCGACCGCGCGGGTTTCGAGGTTCGCGACGTCCATCCGTCGCACTACGGCCGCATTTGCCCGGTGGAGACGCCGGAAGGGCCGAACATCGGCTTGATCGCCTCGCTGGCCACGTTTGCCCGCGTGAACGACTTCGGCTTCATCGAGACGCCCTATCGCCGCGTCGAGAAGGGCCGCGTGAGCGGCCACCTGGACTACCTGACAGCGGACCGCGAGGAGCAGTACACCGTGGCCCAGGCCAACGCCCCCATCGACGACAAGGGCAACTTCCTGACTGACCGCGTGACGTGCCGCTGCAAAGGCGACTTCATCGATGTCGAGCCCGCCCGGGTGGACTACATGGACGTCTCACCCAAGCAGCTCGTTTCGGTGGCCGCCGGCTTGATCCCCTTCCTGGAGCACGACGACGCCAACCGCGCGCTGATGGGTTCCAATATGCAACGCCAGGCGGTGCCGTTGCTCGTCACGGAGGCGCCGCTCGTCACCACCGGGCTCGAGGATCGCGTGGCCCGGGACTCGCGCGCCGTCCTCGTGGCGGAGGAAAGCGGCAAGGTGGCGTCTGTCACTGGCAACCAGGTCATCGTCACCAAGGACGGAAAGTTGCCGGAGGGCAAGAAGAAGATCCGGCACGATCCGGAGAACGGCGTTTACGTCTATAGCATCCGCAAGTTCATGCGGTCCAATGCCGCCACCTGCATCAACCAGAAAATCCTGGTCTCCCGCGGGGACAGCGTGAAGAAGGGGCAGGTGATCGCCGACGGCCCATGCACAAGCGGAGGCGAACTGGCGCTCGGGCGCAACGTGCTGTGCGCCTTCATGCCCTGGAACGGCTACAACTTCGAGGATGCCATCCTGATCAGCGAGCGCATCGTCAAGGAGGATATCTACACCTCGATTCACATCGAGGAGTTTGAGGTCAACGCCCGTGACACCAAGCTGGGCCCGGAGGAAATCACGCGGGACATCCCGAACCTGGGCGAAGAAGCGCTCAAGAACCTGGGCCTCGACGGCGTGATCCGCATCGGCGCCGAGGTCAAGCCGGGCGACATCCTGGTCGGCAAGATCACGCCGAAGAGCGAAACCGAACTGGCGCCGGAGGAGCGGCTGTTGCGCGCCATCTTCGGTGAGAAGGCCGCGGACGTGAAGGACACTTCGCTGCGCGTGCCGTCCGGCACCTATGGCATCGTCATGGACGTCAAGGTATCGTCCAAGAAGGAATCGGACAAAGCCTCCCGGACTTCCGCCAGCGAATTGCGGAAGCAGGCCAAGCAGGTCGAGGAGGAATACAAGTCAAAGATGGACGAGCTGCGCGAGCAGTTGACCGAAGCCCTGAGTAACATTCTGCTCGGCGAGAAAATCCCGCTGGACGTGGTGAACTCCGAAACTGGCGAGATCATCATCCCGGCCAACCGGAAGATCACCAAAACCCTCCTCCGCAAACTGGCCGGCGTGTACGACCGGATCGAGATCGATCCCTCGCCCATCCGGAACAAGATCAACGAGATCATCGGCAGTTTCAAAAAGAAGTTCGACGATCTCCAGATGCAGTACGACGAAGAGCTGGAGCGCATGGAATCCGGCGACGAGGTGGACAGCGGGATCATCCGCTCGGTCAAGGTGTACATCGCCTCCAAGCGCAAACTCTCCGTGGGCGACAAGATGGCCGGACGCCACGGCAACAAAGGCGTCGTGGCCAAGATCGTGCCGGAAGAGGACATACCCTTCCTCGCCGACGGCACGCCGGTGGACATCGTGCTCAACCCGCTGGGCGTGCCTTCGCGCATGAACGTCGGCCAGGTGCTCGAAACCCACCTCGGCTGGGCGGCGAAGATTCTCGGGCTCAAGTTCGCCACGCCCGTGTTCGACGGCATCAAGGAAAAGGAAATCCGCCGCTACCTCAAGGAAGCCAAACTGCCCGAGCACGGCAAGACGACCCTCTTCGATGGCCATACGGGCGAGCCGTTCGACCAGGAGATCGTGGTCGGCAACATCTACATGATGAAGCTGGGTCACTTGGTGGCGGACAAGATTCACGCCCGCGCCGTCGGGCCGTATTCGCTCGTCACCCAGCAGCCGCTCGGCGGCAAGGCCCAATACGGCGGCCAGCGCTTCGGCGAGATGGAAGTCTGGGCCATGGAAGCCTACGGCGCCGCCTACACCCTGCAGGAACTGCTCACGGTGAAATCGGACGACGTCCAGGGCCGCACCCGCATCTACGAGAGCATCGTCAAGGGCGACAACGCCCTCGAAGCGGGCGTGCCCGAGTCGTTCAACGTTCTCGTGAAGGAAATGCAGTCCCTCGGCCTCGACGTGAAGGTCGGGTACTCGAACCCGATCGACCAGCCGCACACGCCCACCACGGTCCTGACGGCGTTGGGCTAAGACCTGAACTTTTCGCCTCGGCAACCTTATGATCAGCACCAAAGAATCCGCGCGCGAGCTGCTGGGACTCGATACCGTCAATCTGGTGGACCATGTCGCCATCAGCGTCGCCTCGCCTGAAGCCATCCGTTCGTGGTCCAAAGGCGAGGTCAAGAACCCGGAGACGATCAACTACCGCACCTTCAAGCCGGAGAAGGGCGGCCTGTTCTGCGAACGCATCTTCGGCCCGGTCAAGGACTGGGAGTGCTCCTGCGGCAAGTACAAACGCATCAAACACCGCGGCGTCGTTTGCGACCGCTGCGGCGTGGAGGTGACCCTCTCGCGCGTGCGCCGCGAGCGCATGGGCCACATCGAGCTGGCGGTGCCCGTCACGCACATCTGGTTCTTCAAGTGCATGCCCTCGCGCGTCGGCCTCATCGTCGATGTGACCGCCCGCAACCTCGAGCGGGTGATCTACTACGAGGACTACATGGTGATCCACCCCGGCCAGACGCCACTCAAACTCCATCAACTCCTCAGCGAAATGGAGTACCGGGAGGCGCGCCAGACCTATGGGCCCGACGCCTTCGTGGCCAAGATGGGCGCCGAGGCGGTGCGGGAAGCCCTGGCCCTGGTGGACCTGCAGAAACAGATCGCCCTGCTGCAGGACGCGATGCAGGAAACCAAGAGCAAGCAGATCCGCAAGAAGATCGCCAAGCGGATCAAACTGTTCCAAGGTTTCCTGAGCTCCAAGAGCCGTCCCGAATGGATGGTCCTCACGGTCCTGCCGGTGATCCCGCCTGACCTGCGCCCGCTCGTGC
>Ga0315274_10005661_pt1 | contig 18254 bp, 11 predicted proteins | sample YL17G02_20_MG_FD_203700 | JGI IMG/M metagenome (GOLD analysis project Ga0315274, IMG submission 203700) | Sediment microbial communities from Yellowstone Lake, YNP, Wyoming, USA - YL17G02_20 | ecosystem: Environmental > Aquatic > Freshwater > Lake > Sediment | place: USA: Wyoming | collected...
TTCTCTTGAAAGTCTGAACAATTCATCCTTTTCTGTTGGCATGTTTTCTTCCTTTGTTTAATAACAACGTGAGAGAGTTACTTAATTCTTATTTTAGCGACAATCCTTAAGGATTATGTGGTTTATGAATCTTTCATGCGCTACTGAAGGTCTAGCGGGACTTGGCGTTTCTTTTTGATGGTCTGGGAACGCTCTGACGTAGGATACCTACGAACATAAAAAGTTCTTGTAGAAACTTTCTAGAACAGATAAAACTATATGTCTCTCTGAATGGCGACGTCTCCCGCAACTTCCCTTTTTCTTTTCTTGTTAGTGTTGGCTTCTTTTTGGATTCAGTCTCTTGGGATTGACTCGTGTGATGCACGAGCCAGTAATGGCTAGATCTTGACCTCATGCAGTATGCTCTTGATTGGGTATACTCTGTCTTTGTGGGAGTTGCGTTTGATTCAAAGGGCACGTGCTCTTTTTGTTTCATGCCTATAGAAGGCGTTTCCATAAATCTTAATAGAAGCATGCATCACACAGTGACTCGTCGGCTTGTGCAAGAGGAGAAGGCAAAATGAAAGTGCGCGTTGAAATCTTGCTGGTACTGCTTCTAACTAACATGTTATTGTTTGTGATCAAGATAGATCCTGTTAACTCGGAAACCCCCGAAGTTGCTTCAAGCCAAGGCCTGGTGAACGCAATGGCCTCAGCACAGGCAATAGGAGTGCCCCACTCATATCTTTCGGTCAACAAGCCGCCTACCGAAAGTTGTCTGACTTTGTATACAGCAGGCGGCCAGACCTTGTCTATCCCAGAGAGTCTGGCGGGTCCTCAATTGTTAAGCTTGTTCACGCTGAACACAAGCTCAACCGTATTCGTTAACGATAAGAGAGGTGGAGATAGAGTTGACATTTTGCTCAGGAATTACACGATGCTTTCCCAGGATTACCTGCATGACGGTGCAGTGAGAGTCATTGTGTTGATGGGAGCCAGATTGTCCTCCGATATTTACGAAATTAGTCCGCCAAGCGGACTCGAGGTCAATCAACTGTGCCAAGAACTGCAGGAATCCGGAGGAAAGATCTTGTCGACATACGTTTCATTACCGTTCATAACCGCGGAATTGCCTTATGATAAAGTCTTCGAGTTTGCCGAATCAGACAACGTAGCTCACGTTTTCCTCGACAAGAAGTACAGAGTCCAAATTGCGGAGAGTGTTCCCGTGATCAAGCCACCAACCACATGGAAGCAGATTGAAACCCAATTCGGCTTTGCAATCAACGGAAGCGGAGTGAAAATCGCCATTCTAGACACTGGAGTCGACAAGAACCATCCTGACCTGAACGACTTAGATGACAACCCTGTCACTAATGACCCGAAGGTAATAGAAGAAATGTGTTTCACAGATGAGAATCACACTTGGGATGGGTTCGGGCATGGAACTCACTGCGCGAGCATTGCAGCTGGAACTGGTGAAGCATCAAATCACACGCGTGTCGGCGTAGCTCCCGGAGCTTTACTCTTGAATGGCAAAGTCTTGACTGACGGGGGGTGGGGATATGATTCTTGGATCATTTCAGGAATAGAGTGGGCCGTCAACAGGTCGGCAAAAGTGTTGAGCATGAGCTTCGGTTCCAGCGTGAACGGTGACGGCTCTGATCCTCTTTCCATGGCCGTTGATTGGGCAACTGACAGTGGGTTGATTTGCGCCGTGGCTGCTGGAAACGCTGGCACGGGAGGAATGTTTACGGCAGGAACACCTGCAGTGTCTAGGAATGCCATCTCAGTAGGAGCCACTAGCAAGACCGATGCAATGGCTGATTTCTCAAGTCAAGGACCCACATCAGACTATCGTCTTAAACCCGATGTCTGCGCCCCTGGTGTTGACATTGTCGCAGCCAGGGCTAACGGAACAAGCATGGGTACGGTGATAGATGAGAATTACACCAAGGCCTCTGGGACGTCCATGGCCACACCACACGTGGCTGGCGCAGCAGCCCTCATCATCCAAGCGCATCCAAGCTGGAATCCAATCATGGTCAAATCAAGCATGATGGGCAGCGCCAAGATGCTGGGTGGAGAACATTTGTGGAGGCAGGGAGCAGGCAGAATCGACGCCTGCAAGGCAACGAACACCACTTTGCTCATTGTAAACCCGAGTTCAAGCTTCGGAGTGTTGAAACTGGGAGACGCTGCGAACACAACTCTGACGATAATTAACCTTGCTAACGTGAGTGCGGCAGTAACAATGTCTGAGCTTGCACTGTGCGAGGGCCAAGAAGTCAGTTACGCGAGCATAAATGCCAGTTCAATAGCTATACCTGGTCATGGGAGCGCCACCGTGGCTTTGCAGGTCGGACCGATAGACGCGTTGGCTCCGGAAGGATGGTACGAGGGATGGGTAAACGCGACGCTGACGGATCAAGGGCGTTACGTGCAGGCTCCTTTCCTGTTTGCTTCTCTTTCTGAAATCACGGTTACTGTTTATGACACGGACAACACTTCACAAATCGACGCTGGCATAGTTCTCACTACTAGTCCAGACCTGACTTACGTGGATTACAGTAGTGCATCATGGGTTGGCCCGGAATATGAAGCAGCACATTTCTTTTCTAAGAGCGGTGACCATGTCTTGTGCGCACAAATGGCCGGGATTTACAATGTCTTCCATCTGTACGACTTTGCCCGAATGTTCATGCTGGAAAAGCTTGTCTACTTTCCAAAAGCGGCGTCAATTAACATATCTATCAGCTTGGCTGACGCGAAAATTAGCCAAATTCCAACGGTCGACTCGTCTGGAAATAACCTTACCGTCCACTCTTTCACGCAGTTTTTCAGTGGTGGGCCTCAGACTTGGTATAATGGTTACTTCCAACTATCGCAGTGGTCCACTGGATCTGGCTGGTATGGATTTGACTTGAACGTGTCTCAACTTACATTTTATTCCACGGACTATACGCCGCCCGACAGATTATGCGAGGCACTAGGCTACTATGCCTCAGACACGCTCCATTCAGAAGTATATTTGATGCCGCTCAAGTATTGGAACGTATCATCTCTCCCGTCCACCCTGTCATATCCAGAGTCAGACCTGGCAAAGTACCATATTTTCTACAATATGCCTGAAACATACCCGGAAAACGGTCTCAACACGATGAACGCTTTCTGGTTTACTTGGGATCATATAGGCAGTCTCCAGGGCTGGGGCTGGGACGTTCACAGAGTTCCTGCTGGAATAAACGCTACATACTATTTGGCCCCGCAAAATGGCACGTATTGGGGAGAATACATGCCCACCTACGGCGGCTGGGTTGATTACCTTTATGGGCCGAACGAGGACTGGAAGATAGGACAAGATTATCCATATCCACAGATTCCTCCGGGGAAGGGTGAAACCGGAAACATTGTGCTTGGCAAGTTTTCATTCGGCCCATATCAACCGGGCCTTAATCTGAATGTTTCAAGAACAGGCAACACCTTCTTGCTTAACCTAACTGGAGACATATGGACTAACCTCCTCTGGCCTCACTCAGAAGGTCCATTATCACCTTATCCTAAATACTACGCAGGGTACCGAATTTACATTGATGGGACTTTGTTTGAGGAAGGAAACCTCAACGGCGTGAAAGGCTACGATGGTAAGCCCTACATGAACCACCCTCCTGACTACCCAGATGTTGACTGGTGCGGAATCAACAAGACCTGGGACTTGAGCAGCTCTAGGGTCATGCTGCAACTTTTTCTGCCCTCTCTAGCAACTGCTAGCAGGCATACCATCTACAACATGAGTTTCACGCTGGGCTCTGGTGATTCGACTCCGCCAATCCTCACAGGGATTTCTTACCCCCTCAATTATACGCCAGGTCAAGACCTGAAAATCAATTTCACTACAATGGACGCGGGCCTTGGCATTGAATCGCACTTTCTCAAGTACAGTTTCGACAACGGAACAACTTGGCAATCCGCCACCTATCAACAGCCAAACTACATTATCCATTGCCCAGAAGCAGATTCTCTCGCTGTGCTTATTAACGCGACCGACAAAGCGGGCAACTCGCTGCAATATCTTGCGGCCCCGATCTCACTCTGCAACAAAGTAAAACTAGACGCAAGTCTGGAAGACTCTGGAAAGAGCATCCACGGGAATCTAACAAGCACAGAACACCAAGGTCTAAGCGGAATAGCGGTTTCACTGTCGCGAGCGCAGCAAACCGCATACACAATTGCAGATGATAGTGGAGGGTTCACGTTTAATTTTTCCCATTCAGACATACTTCCGCTCTACATAGTAGCTTCTGCCTCAGTGGGGTTCTACGGCTCTGAAAGAGTGAACATTGGGCAAGAGTGGGATTCTACCGCTTACTTGGAGAACGTGTGCAACAAACTTCAGTTCGGCAACTCTTGGTCAAAGGTTTTTGATTCCTCATCTTGGTCTGGCTTGGTCATGAGGGCTTCAGCTTCTTCGTCGAACGATGGCTGCCTGTACGGTCCATATATGACTACGGGTTGGGATGGAGCTAGCATGCTTGGGAAACCATACACTGCTACGTTCAGGCTCAAGGTTTCTTCCAATGTTTCTACCAGTGTCATTGGTTACATTGATGTATGCTACAATGCTGGTCCTGCTCTTCAGTCGAGGCAAATCAAAGCTAGCGATTTTGCATCGCCAAATACATGGCAGGATTTCAAGTTGACCTTCATTACGCCAAGTTCCTTGACCGCCGGTCTTGAGTTCAGAGTGACGAACCACAATAATGGGATAACAGACCTCTACGCCGACTTTATAGTTGTGAGTCGCCGTTGGGGTGATTCAACTGTTTATGTGGAGGGCGCATATAACAAGCAACGTTACGGTACTTCATGGACGAAGATAAGTGATTCGTCCTCTTGGTCAGGCCTGGTTATGAAAGCTCAAGCTTCCTCGTCTAATGGTGGTTGTCTCTACGGTCCTTACATCACAACGGACTGGAGTGGACGGATAATGCTAGGCCGACCCTTCGCTGCCACATTCAGACTAAAAACCTCATCAATAACCTCATCCAATGATCTGGTCAACGTTGACGTTTGCTTCAACGCTGGCACGGTTCTCCAATCGGTGACCATCAAGGCAAACGATTTTGCGGCACCCAACACATGGCAAGACTTCAAGATCAGTTTCATTGCACCGAAAAGCATGATTTACGGTCTTGAGTTTCGGGTGAGAAACTTGAACAATGGACTCGCAGACATCTACGTGGACTGCATATCCGTCGAAAGACCATTGAACACGTCAGGTGTCTACGTTGAGGCTGCATATGGCAAACAGGTGACTGGGAGTTCATGGTTAAAGGTCATCGACTCCTCTTCCTTTTCGGGCACAGTGATGAAGGTTTCAGGTTCCTCGTTTAGTGGCGCTTGGTTATATGGTCCGTACATAAGTGAAGACTCGCAGGGAGGAAGCATGCTTGGCAAGCTTTATACTGCTAGTCTAAGGCTGAAAGTCTCATCGAATATCCCCACAAACAATGTCGCTTACATTGACGTCTGCTACAACGCTGGCGCAGTCATACAGTCGAGAACTATCAAAGCCAGTGACTTTTCGTCGCCGAATTCTTGGCAGGAATTCCAGCTGAGCTTTGCTGCTCCTAACACAATGACCGCTGGTCTCGAGTTCAGAGTTGAGAATCTCAACAATGGAGTTGCAGATCTTTGTGTTGACTACATAAGCGTCAGTCCACGTTGGAACGCGTCTACAGCCTACGCTGAAGGCGCCTACAACAAGCAGCGATTCGGTGGCTCTTGGTCCAATGTGAACGATCCTTCGTCTTGGTCTGGCATCGTAATGAAGGCGGCGGCTAGCTCTCCGAACGGCGGTTGTCTCTACGGTCCATATATTTCGTCTGACTGGGATGCGAGAAGCATGTTGGGCAAGAGTTACGTGGTGAGCTTCAGGTTGAAGGTCTCGTCGAACCTATCAACGGATAATGTTGTTCGTGTTGACGTCTGCTATAACGCTGGCACGGTACTCCAGTTAATGTTCATTAAGGCGAGTGATTTTACATCATCTAACACGTGGCAGGACTTCCAGTTAGCGTTCACTACGCCAAGCTACTTGACTTACGGGCTTGAATTTCGCGTCATAAACCTTAACAACGGCGTCACAGACGTATTCGCCGACCAGTTAGCAGTCAACACGATTGAATAGAAAATAGGCGTGCGCTGAACGCGTTGCCAAAAGACTCGGAGCTGGTCTTTCCAAGAGGCTACAGAGAACTCGAACACTTTCCGAGGACTGATGAAGAAAGCTGCAGCACGTTTGCAGAACCCGAGACTGCGAAGCATATCCTTGACGACTTTCCGTCACTGGGGTGCAACCATGACCTACCACTACACAAGAGACATCTTGCTCGTTCAGAAACTCCTTGGACACAAACACATTGAAAACACCATGAAATACACCCAGCTCGTCACTTTCAAAGACGACGAGTTCGAAGTCGCCACCGCCACAACCGTGGAAGAAGCAAAGAAAACGCTCGCCGTAGGCTTCGAATACGTCACCGAGAAAAACGGCATAATGCTCTTCAGAAGACCCAAAAGACTTGGCGCTACAGTGGGTTAAACGTCACGCAGTAGGGGATAAACCTCTGTCTATGAATCAAGAGACCTAGCGGCATCCTCAAGAGAGGTTTTTCGATTAGATTGTATCTTTGACGCTATAATCTTAGTTTTAAGGAAGATCGTTTTGACCCTTTGTTTTCTTCGTGGGATGGGAAGAATTCTAGGATGTCCAGAATCGCTGCGCAGTGTTTGCATTGGATGTAGCTTCTTTCATGGTTTGAAGTGATCCAGAATCCTTCTGCGGAGTTGCATTTGGGGCAGTTGCGTATGTTTCTGCGGAAGTTTTCCATTTCTTCTAGGCTCAATCTTTCTCCCTAGGTTTTTAGAGTTTAGGGTTTCTTTTATGCGTTGTGTAGTTTTCTTCTAGATGCAGACGGTGGTTATATTGTTTCTTACGATATATTACGCTGTTGGAATATGCCTTTTTACACTAGCTGCTCATGTGATTGTTGATTGCAATGCCAGATCTAGCGCCAACAGTAACGTTCATAATGCCAATACAGGGCAAGCCAGAATTCCTGGTTGAGCAGATAAACGCGGTCTTCAGGTTCTCGGATCATTACAGGGGATTCTGCGAACTCATCGTGGTAGTCGATGAGACAGCCAAGGAAACGGAAGCCATCGCAAAGATCGTTGGGCTGGCTGTGAAAATCAACGGAGTGAATCATCCGCACGTTAGAGCAAGAGTCTTGCACTGCACTTCGACACAGTCCTTAAGTGGATCGGTCGAGATAGCTTTGACGCATTCGCTTGGCGACAAGATCATGATCGTGGCGAACGGTAGGCTGGACAGGTTTGATGCTTCTCAGTTGTGTGGCCTTGGCATGGGTCAAAGAGAAATCCTTGTGGCTGAGTATTTTCTGGATGAGACGATGTTCGGCGAGTTTCTGGCAACACAGTAGATTTTCATTCTGAGCTCTCGACTTGGGGTCGGTTAGCGTTTTCCTTCATCGAAGGACTGGCGCTTTGGCTTCTAAGCGAGGCAAGCCCCAGGAGCGCGCTGAACAGGGCAGGAAGGAACAGCAACGAAGTTACGAACCCAAACTGGGGCAGAAGCGGGAAGCCATAGTAGAAGTACAGCCACAAGATTGCCATCGTTGTTCCGGCCATTGTGTTAGCTAAGCTTCCTCGGAGCGCCGATTTTCTGAGGATTTTGACGCTGCCGTAAACGAGAGCCATCGTGGAGGCGAAAACCGAGACCCAAGATATTATGGCGAGTAGCAGGAAGCTAGGACCGATCAGATCTGACGAGTAGATGTTCCAGCACCACGCGACTATGTAGCTGCCTATGCTGAGAACGCAGCCGATCGCTACGATACCCAAAACGCATGCAGCGTATTGCAAGTAATTCTTTGTTGCCAAAGGGAATCGTATTGTAGATGTAAGGCAAGCTTTAAAATATTTATGCTAACTCCTCTTATATTGAAGATTGCAGTGTTTTGGGTGAGCTTGGTTTGAAGAGAAAGATGTTGGCTGCAAGAGAAGACTTGGTGAATCAGGTGAGCGAGATAGCTAATCGTGGCGGGCTCACGCTTTTTGGGGTTGCTAACGAGGCTCTGGAGCAGATCGTGAAGCTCGACAAGTCAGGAATGAGGATTAGCGATGCTGTTAGGGAGTATGAGGTTTTGAAAGCAGCGCGGGATGCGGGCTTTGTGCTTGTTCCTGAGGGCTTACTGTATGATGCTATGGACAAGGCTTATCGTGAGGGCAAGACTTGGATGATGAAGAAGTGGGTTGAAAGCGGCGAATGGTGCGGCAAGTACTATTCCGTGAAAGAGTCAGGGGACAAACTTCAGAGGCTCTTTGAGGATTTGCGCGGTTTCTTCTGGAACGCGAAGGATTTCGAACTGTCTCAGAAGGGAGACAATGCGGTATCGGTCCGGTGTGCGAGTCCTAGATTTCCAGAATCCTACACTGCCTTCCTAGGATCTTTCCTCGAAGGAGTGCTCGGTGTCTTAGGCTACAAATGTGTTCAGAGGGACGTGGTGAAAGGGTTTTTGGAGTTGGAGTTCGAAACGATCAAGGGAGGCTCTGCTACCGATGGTGGCAAAGTCAAGTAAAGACAGGAAACTGGTGCTGGTTCCCAACCGCATCGTATCAGAACTAATGGAAATAGCTAACAAGAAGGGTCAGCCCTTCTACAATTTCGTAGCTGAGACTCTTGAACAGGCGTTAGGCGTCTACAGCAGTGGAAGTACCCTCAAGGACGTCGTGCGTTCGTACGAGTTCATGGAGTTGTACAAGTCTTCAGGAGCAAGGGTTGTCTCGGATGATCTTTACAATTACTTGATTGACAAGTCTTATGAGACTGAGGAGAAGGTTCTGCAGGATAAGATGATGATGTTTGGGCGGCGTTGCGGAAGAACTCTTTCTGCAAAGTACGCGGATCCAGTCGGCGCTTTGACAGATTTTCTGTTGACGGCTGGCTGGAACCTGAATGACGTTTCCATTTCGAAGGAGAAGGACGTCGTTAGCATTAGGTGCGCTTCTCCCATACTCTCAATGGGGAATACGCTGCTTCTTCTCAAATTCATTGACGGAGTAATGAACGAGCTGGGTCATGTTTCGCAGAAGCAGGATTCGGCAAAAGGGATTCTTTCATTGGAATACGGCAAGGCTTGAGCACGCGATCTAGCATCTTTCTCCTTCATAATGTGACAACAATAGACAAAGTCTGCAAACAAAGGTCCATCGGGACTAGATCGCAATTTGGTGACGACTTCATGAGCGAGTTGTCCCTCACTCAGAATGGGCAGATTGCTTACAGGAATCAGTAACTGAGAAGTGCGGCAAAGGATAGGGTAGATATTCACCGAAACATGGCGAACCATTGGAGCATATGGTCTCTGCCTTTCTGTTTTTCACATGGTTGTTGAAAAGTGAGAGAAAACATGAGGTCTCTTAAACAGATATTTTAGCATTTACATGTTACGGATGCCTATGATTCACGGTTTTGCGGTCTGCAGAGGCCTTCTTCCTGCCCTGTGAACATGCGCAAGTGTTTTATTGGACTTCTAAGTAGGGTAGTTGGCAATATGTTGGTGCGTGTTTGATATGAATCGAGCTATGACTTTAGTTGTTGGTTTCTTGCTCATTGGTGCGACTTTGGTTTCGGGAAGTGGGATAATTTATCTTACCAATAGTGCAGGCTCTTCAGTCGTGTTGTCTGTCACTCCAGCTATCGTCGACACTAGTATCGGAGGGATTTTTGCAGTTACCGTTAACATTTCTAACATCAGGGATCTGGGAAAATGGGAAATGACGATTAACTGGAATGCCAGCGTAATAGATCTTGATCAGACCAGCGGTGATGCCGTTGCCGAGGGTCCGTTTCTGAGAAGCGCAAATGCCCCAACGAAGTTCCAGTTCGATCCATACATGACTGGAAGCGGTGTACTTTCTGGAGTTTCTTGCTCTATTCTACAGGCTAAAGGCGCAAGCGGAACGGGGAGTATACTTCAGATGCGTTTCAGAGCAATCGATGTGGGAACAACTTCGATTACCATAATCAATGCAAAGCTCTATGATTTTATGGGGAGGATCATGATTCCGCCTCCCAGCATTGACTCGGGAGAAGTCAACGTCAACTCGGCTTCAGCTGCACATGACGTGAGAATCGCGGCTTTTGACTGCCCGCCTTCAGTCGTTGCAGGGGAACTCGTACTGCTCAATGCGACTGTGGAAAACCTTGGCACTTCTGATGAGAACTGGATTCGAGTAGAACTAGGCGTGAATGGAATTCCCTGTAACTCAACCATCACGTCGGTGCCTGCAAACTCTCAGATTCAGACTCGTTTCAATTGGACTGCTTCTCCTGTGGGAACACTCAACCTAGCTGTTTCAGTAGATCTTATGTCAGAGGATGCGAACCTGACAAACAACGTTGCTTGGAAGCTGGTCACAGTTGTCGCTGCTTCATATGACCTAGCTATATTACTAGATACCATGTCACCAGGTCGGATCACTCTAGGTGAGAATGTGTGGCTCAATGCAAGTGTCCTAAATCTTGGATCTATGAACGAAAGCAATGTTGAAGCTTCAATATACGTCGACGGTGAGCCAAAGCATCACGAAGTTATACCTAGCCTCGTTGCTGGAGACTCGCATCAGATTGGATATCTTTGGATTCCTGATACGGCAAAGACTTTCAATATCACAGCCTCTGTGATAAGTACCTTATTTGATTCAAACACTTCGAACAACTTTGATTCGCGGAATGTTACTGTAATTCCATCCTCAGGGAGAGCGAGCATTCTTGTTGTTTCAGATGACGGAGGCTTCTACTCAAGAGACGGGACGGGCCTGCCATCGTTTGCGTCGGCCTTGGCAAACTACAGCTATGACGTTTGGTTGGAATCCGCAAATGGTACTATCAAGAGCGAGACTCTTGCCCGCTACGGGCTAGTGATCTGGACTTGCGGAGATTATGCTCAATGGGTGATTAACCCTAGAGAAGAACTGGCGTTATTGAGCTATTTCAAAGGGGGCGGAAACGTCTTACTGGAGGGAGAGAAAGTGGCTTCAGACTTGATTAGCAGAAACCAGCAACTACTGCTAGACGAGATGTTGCACATAAAGTGGGACAAGCTTGCGGTGCCAACTTCTGGCATTGAGTCAGTCTATCCTCACCCATTGACGCAAGGCCTGACATCTGCAAAGTGGATCAGAGCTCCGGCATACTATCCCGATGGAGTAGAAGCGACTGAGGGCGGATTTGCTGTGATGAATTATGCTGGGACAAATTTCTCTGCAATCACCGTTGTTGATGGTAGTGAGACAGGAACAGGTTCGGTCATCTATATGTCCTTTTCCGTGTCTACTCTACCAGAAGCGAATAGGACTTTGCTCATTGGAAACGCTGTTCAATGGTTTGGCCGGTTTGGCGTCTCAGTTATTCTAGGTGAAGTCATTAGGTCGCCCGCTCGATCAGTGAGTTTCGTTTATGGTAGGTTGCAGGGAAGCAATGGGTCAAGTTTCGACACGGTTGCCGGTGGCATGCTATACGCGCTCTGCAAGAATGAGCAAATTCAGGAGTTTGCAGATGCTCTTAATGCCTCAACGCCAGATGAAAAACTGATATGCGCGTTCGGCAGCCCATTCAACAACGAAATGATCAGGAATATGAACGCAAGTGGAGTCCTGCCAATCATAATCTGTCAAGACTCGAACGACCAGAATCATTACCAGCTTAGGAACAACACCTCAAATGCCTTGCTTTATGATTTTGAGATTGGGTCGGGCAATTCAAGTCTGTTCATCATACAGGCATTCAAGAAAGATGGTAGGACATATCTTGTTGTGTGTGGTTTTGACTGGCAGGGGACCTGGGCTAGCGGAATGAAACTGTCAAGAGTACTCTGCCGGAATCTGAGGGACTATTCTGGATCATACTACGTCTTCGAATGGAAGAATAGCAATGAGTCCTCTATCCCAGTGGAGGCTGACTATCAAATGCTGCAAACTCTGTCGACAATTCACTAGTCGCTGTTTACACAGTCCTAATTACCTAGTCTCGAGTATCTTGGTGCGATTGATATGATAAACGGAAAAATAATAATGATTCTGTCTATGCTTCTAATTGCACCAATAGCAATGCCGCTACTTACAAATTCAGCTTACGCAATCCACACTGCTCAAGTCTACTGGACTGATGCGTCAACTCCGAATCTGATAGTAAAAAGCAATTCTTCAATGATTCCAAGTACTGCAGATGACACCATGGTTTTGAAGGATTGGACTTGGGATGAGAACCCCAACAATCAAGTGCGAGTAACATTCCAGGTAAACAATACCAATAGCCTACAGGCGGATATCACTAGAGTCCAATTCTACATCCAGGAAAAGGGAGTGTCGAACGCATTCTTCCATTTCTACAACGGATCCGTTCTAGATTTACATGGAGGCTCTTGGACTACGTCAATTCTTGAAAAAGACACGAAGGGGTGGGCCCGACTGATAGAATTCTCAGCATTAACCGGACGGGTTGTAGCTGGGGAGACAGGAGATTTCGCTATCAGTTTTGCGAGCGTAATTGAGCCAGTGATGCCAGGGACTTACTACAATTTCACCGTGACTACGATTGACGCCGACGGGTATTCAGCAGAGCATTTCATTCACCTTATGTTTGACACCATACCACCAGTAATAACTACAGTGCCAGTCGACGGCGGTATAGTGTACGGTATCCCGTATGCGTGTGGAGTCCACTACTTCAATCTTAGCGTGACCGCATACGATAGCCCGAGCGCTGACAGTGGTATCTCAAAAGTTAACATTACGATAGACGATGGAGCTTCTTACTGGTATTACAACGGTTCGGTGGGTATAGGTCCGGGCCAGACTTGGGTTCTACCTTCGGCGGACAGTATGGTCTGGAACTTGGCTAATGGCACTCACGTTTTGAAGGTAACAGCTTGGGATGGTGTCGGTAATGCGGCAACCGTTACAGTGACCTTCACTTACATTGTGCCTAACCAACCAACGATCGATCTAACGACTGAAGAGCACCCGATCGCAGTCAGAACCTCAAATGATATCCCGTATGCAAATGGAACCTCGGCGCTAAAGTCATGGTATGACTCCACATTGGGCTTGGTTCTTTCAGAACAGATGAACTACTCGACGTACAGGAAGAAAGTGCTTGGTACGCTAGTGACAGTCTCGGGGGTATATTTCAACAGCGGCGTCGCCGTCACTGTTGAGATTGAAATGCCCACATACCCAACGTCTCCAATAGTCGTTGCCAAAACCACAACTCAAGGCGATGGCTCATTCTCTGCGACGTTCGTGTTCCCACAAGCTCCTGCAGGCAACTACAACATAATGGTCTACTCGACGCCATGCAATCTACCAGCTATATTTGAAGTTCTGCCCGAAGTAATCTTCAAACCAGACTACGTTGTCGGTCCAGCACTTATTGAAGTCACAGCCACAGGTTTCACAGCCCAAAACACCACGAGACCATCATGGATGCTCATGTTCCCTGATGCCTTGCAAGGCGTTAACACACAAATAGATCGATGGTGGTTCATAGACGGAAACGGAACACTGCGAAACTGGCTGAATACATACACCGCTGGCGTTGAAAACGTCAGCACAACACTGAACTGGCCTTGGTTGAATCCAGGATCGAATACCATTGAAATCAAACATTTTGACGGTGACTGGTGGAACGGACCTGGCATGAACTGGGTTCGCACGCCCTGCTTCATAGGCGGAAACATCATAACTGTCAAGGAGACTCTGAGCCTTCTGATCGACATTAACGCGAAGCTCGACATTCTCAAACCCATAGTAGAGCGCATAGACGGCAACGTAGTCACAATCAACACTACAGCAGGTCGCATCGAAGCCACGATCAACCAACTAAGCCCAGTAATCACGCGCATAGACGGCAACGTAGTAACCATAAACACCATCGTTGGACAAATCAACACCACAATGGCAACCGTCGGACCGCAACTAGCAACCATCGCCCCCGACATAGCCACGATCAAGACCTCAGTAGGCACAGGCCTAAGCGGCACTGTCACCTCAATACGGGGCGACGTAGCAACCATCAAAACAGACGCAGGCGACGTCAAAGGACAACTACCAACCCTAACCAACTACACACTCATAGCAGTCATCTTCTCAGTGATAGCAGCCATAGCAGCAATCGCATGCGCCTTCCTACTGTTCAGAAAGATAGCATAAGCAAAAAGCCAAAAACAATCTTTCCCCCTATTTTTATTGTCCTGAAGAAGCGAACGCGACGCTATAGTTGTCCGAGAGTAATTAGACGAGACCTACTTCTCCAATATCACACTGTTCCTCGTGAGTCGTACCGTGTATTTCCTGAGCAAATCCTGCTTTCGTTTTTTCTTGCCTGAATGCAGTGCGTGTCTTGTTTCAGACGATACAATATATCGTCCTGAGGAATATAGACGTTTCTTACATAACTGGTTAAATATCGCTTTTCAACCATCTATTTTAATGGACAAGAAGGGAAAACTCTTGAAATGCCCTAAATGCGAAGAAGAAATGATGATATTGTGCCGAAGGGATTCCTCAGGCTTCATGGGTGAAGTCTACAATAAATGCTTGAGTTGCGGTCACATGCCCGACGCAGAGGCTCCCATGCAGGCGCCGAGAAGTGTTTTTAGAAAACCAAGATCAGCGGTGCCAAAAACCAACGTTCATGATTGGCGCTGGAAAACAGTTGCTGCTACATTGCTGGCGTCGATCGTGCTGGTGTCGGTGATGCAGATACCCGTGCCCGTCAGAGTCTTCGCAGCAGAAGTCCCGATCGACCCAGTCAAGAACATTCTTCCCTACGTGGTTCTACTCAACTTTTCAACGACAAACTTCAGCCTAAACTACACCGAAGGCCAATTGTCACTGCGCGTCACAGCTGAACACGCAACCGTAACATCCTCAAACGTCTCCCAGAACGTGACAACATACTACATGGTGCTCGGAGTAGTCTTGATCAGCTACCAAGACGCACAGAGAACGCTGAACATGGGGTTCGCCAGCTTAACGATGGCCATCACAATAAGATACCAGGACCTCATAGCGAACATCGAGGCATCCACGTACATGCCGCTTTGGACGGCGCTATTGGAGAAACTGACTGGACAAATACCCTAGTCATATCCAAACCCAGGGAGGCGAGATCACAGGTGCAATGCAGCTACTGCAGCAAACCCATATACGTAGGTCACCTATGTCCCCACTGCAAAGAATACCACTGCACAGAACATCATCAATCAGCAAACCACAGCTGCCCCTCAAACATGCAAGCAAATCTGCCATCCGTTAACCACGACTACACCCCAAAAACACCGGTAAGACCTCAGACAGCTCTCACCGGGATGGAAAGCACTCAGAGCAAGTTATTCGTCCTAGTCTTCACACTCGTAATAGTCGAAGAAATCCTGCGACTGATAAGTTACGCATTTCGTTCGCCATACTTGGAATCAAACATTTACGTTGCCTTAGCTTCACTGCAAGTCACACCTTATTTCTCATCCTCAATCCTGTTCCTGCTAGTATGCTTCATACTCCTGGCAACAAGAAGGCTTGCAGGAAATCGGAACACAAAGAGAGAATACGCAAGCTTGCTGAAGAAAACACTGCCTTTCGGAATATACGCTTCAATAGCCATAATAACGCTCGTCTCAGTTGCAAACCGACTCGTGATACTACTCGCGTAGAAGGAGAAACATGATGAAAGCCAAGCCCACTATTCTCGCCCTCACAATCATCCTCACAATAATAGTAGCCTCTCTCGCAACCAGCCAACACCAGTCAATCGCACACGCTGCCAACGGCAGAAACGTGGATCTCTTCTCAAACAAGATACCATGCGACGGCAGAGGACCAAACCAGACAAGCGGCGCCTTCGTACCACAGGAATTGGTCATAATATACACACTTGTAACCTACAACGATGAACCCATCGCAAACAAGCTTTCATCATTCGTAGTCACAGGACCAGCAAACCCCTACCAGAACATCACCATCATCGGAGTGAACATGACAAACTCAAGTGGCATTGCGAAATTCTCATTCCGTGTTCCGTGGCCCGAAGAGCACGCTGAGGAAATAGTCTTTGGCTTATGGCATGCCATTGGAACGGTCGACATAGCTGACGTACCAACGACTGATCATATGGATTTCAGAGTGGGCTGGATAGTGAGGATAAAGAGCATCACGACTCTCAACGATCACTTCGAGCCACAAACGAGTTTTCTCAGGCGAAGCACAGTGATCTTCAACATTACAGCAGAAAGCATTGCATGTATTCCCAAATCTGGCACGATCGTGATCAATGTCAAAGACTCGATGAATTACCCAATCATGTTCATGGAATTGGACGGTCTCACTTTTCCTGTCGGAGAAAGCTACTTCCAGGCTTCTTCAGTGATACCTGATAGTGCAAGGATTGGCGAAGCACAGGTATTAACCGCTCCCTACACCGATTCCATACCAAATGGAGGAGTGCTCTACAGCCCAGCCGTTGTCACCACGTTCCAAATAATCACAAGAGACATATGCATACAATCACTCGTACCCTCAGAAACCTCTGGACAAATCGGCGATATGATAACAATCACGATGACCGTGAAGAACAAAGGAAACCAAACCGAATCCTTCGATGCAAGCACATACTTCAACCACACAATCATCCAAACAAAGAATGTGATAACCCTGCCCCCATCTGCACAAACGCAGGTTGTATTCACATGGGACACACACGGCCTTCCTGAGGGAGACTACATCTTAAGCGGAATCGCAGGACCGGTCGAAGGGGAAATCGAAACTTACGACAACCAATTCACAGACGGGATCGTGAGCCTCCACGACCACGCGCCACCACAGACAAAAAGAGACGTGGCAATAACGCTAGTGACGGCTCAACCTTTAGAGGCTCAAGTTGGTGACCCCGTGTATATACTGGTACAAGTGAAAAACCTGGGAGACCGACCTGAAGGCTTCAACGTGACTGTTTTTTATGACGGTTTCCCCATGACTGTTTTTCATGTAATACTCCTATCACCAGGTGCTGAACAAAACCTAACATACACTTGGGACACATCAAGCATGTTTGAAGGGCTTTGCACGATCAAGGCATACATCCCACCACTGCCAGACGAGCAAAACGTAACAAACAACGAGTACACAGACGGAACAGTCCACATCATAGCCCCACATCCACCAGTTGAAAAGCACGATGTTGCAGTAGCCAACGTAACTGCCTCAACAGGTCAGGCATTCACAGGCGACCCCTTAGGAATATGCGTTGAGGTTAGCAACCTCGGCGACTTCGACGAGACATTCAACGTAACGGTCTACGCCGGCACGCTGAAGATAGGCGGCCAAGATTTTCTGCACTTGGGCACCCACTTGAATCAGACCGTATGTTTCTTTTGGGACACTTCAGGTCTGAGTCCGGGCAACTACACGATCTGGGCTATCGCAAACCCGGTGCCAGGCGAGACAAACTTGGAGAACAACTGGCTCACGGATGGAGTAGTTGAAGTCAAAGAGCTTCTGCCATCAATCATCCACGACATCGCGGTCATATGGCTTTCTGCCAACACGACCGAAGTCCGTGCTGGAGAAAACGTAACGATCGACGCAATGGTCTTAAACCTCGGAGACGTTCCAGAAAGCTTCAACTTAACCATATACTATGACGCAAACCTAGTACAAACAATCACGATAGAATCACTTGCACCCAACACAACACTTCTATTGACAACAATGTGGAACACGAAGAACGTGGAACCAGGCACCTACGTCTTAAGCGCAAACGCCACTATCCTTCCAAACGAAGTGAACACTGAAAACAACTTTTTCGAAGACGGTCAAGTCAGCATAAGACCATATTATGAGATACTTTTGTGGCTGCTGCTGATTCCGTCCCTCATAGGTCTTGCATTAATAGCATTGCTACTGTTGCTGTTACTCAGAAGGAGAAGAAGGAAACGGCCTACCGCAATGCTGACCTACGCGATACTTTCGCACCCACACATATAGCCCTGGGTCTTGTGGTCGTGTCTAACCTATAGCAAGTATCCCTTCCAAAACCCTATTTTCTTCCACGCACAATTCTCTTGACAGCCAAGCTCTCAAGAACGTAATATCATTAGGCATCTGACCACTGTAAGTATAGACGCGCCCGT
>Ga0315274_10005662_pt1 | contig 18252 bp, 17 predicted proteins | sample YL17G02_20_MG_FD_203700 | JGI IMG/M metagenome (GOLD analysis project Ga0315274, IMG submission 203700) | Sediment microbial communities from Yellowstone Lake, YNP, Wyoming, USA - YL17G02_20 | ecosystem: Environmental > Aquatic > Freshwater > Lake > Sediment | place: USA: Wyoming | collected...
AGGAAGAATTGAAATATCCGGGAGAAATTAAGGTTAATGTAATCAGGGAATTAAGAGTGACAGAATACGCTAAGTAAAATTTCTAGTTGCTAATTACTAATATTTAATCGAAACCCCGCCAGAACACGTTCTGGCGGGGTTTGTGTTGGAGCGGACTTGGAGCGGGCGATGATTATCTATTGAGATAATTATCTTCCACTCAAAATTTTTTTGAAATTTTGAGCGGGCGAAGAAATAAATTTCTTCTTCGTTCAACTGCGGTTGAGCGGGCGAGGGGAGTCGAACCCCTGTCACGACTTTGGAAAAGTCGGGTAATACCGTTATACGACGCCCGCAACGTACAAATTTCTTCGAAATTTTTCGTTGCTGAAACGTGTAAATTTTTCGAAAATTTATTACGTTTCGCTGTCGGGGCACTGGGATTCGAACCCAGACTAAATCCTCCCACCCCAGTACTAAAAATTAACTTTCGGGGTATCCAGATTTGAACTGGAACTAAATCCTCCCAAAGGATTCGTGCTGCCATTACACCATACCCCGTTAATTTTAGTACGGGGCGAGAAGGACTCGCCTGCCGTTACACGCCCGAGCGAAGCGAAGGGTGGAGATGAGAACGTAGTTCTCATCGACTATGCCCCGCTCGCGCTTATTTTAATGAAATTTCCGCTTTTAGTCAACGAGTCCGCCGCAGCGGACGAGTTAGAGTTCAAAGAAGCAAGCTTCTTTTCTCGCCCTCACTAGTATTCGGGCAGATGAAGACAAACACCCAAGTTCTGCAATCGCAGGACGCAGGGTCATAGATGAAAGCGAAGCCTTCATCGTTTTTTGGAAAAGGAAAACTTCATCGCCCAATGAAGATTAAGGCGAAGAAATAAATTTCTTCTTAACCCTTCGCTGCGGTTCGGGTGGACGATGAGATGAATCTCATCTTAACCTTCACTCGGCTTTTTGCCTCGCTCGGTGTATGATATACTAAATCAATGAATCTTCGATTCAGTTAAATGTTTCAAAATTGAAACATTTGAAAAAGATATTTTTAGAGAAAATATCTTTGCCCATTTCTCACTAATCTTCAATAATCAATGAATTTTAAAGGATTTTGCGAACAATTGAATGTTCCCTTCCAATGTCGGAAATACGATTTATCTCTCTGGCAGTGCCCTCAATTTCTTTTTTTAGTGATGGGATTGATTATTATCGGTTCCAGCCTGACTGTCTATGCCATCGGAAACAAATATATTGAAGACCCTACGTTGGTGGCCTTGCTCGTGCTTTTTATTTCCGCCATTTTGTTTATTGTCGCCTCCATTATCACCCGGAGTTTCGAAAGACTGGCGGAAGCCAGCCGCATGAAATCGGAATTTGTCAGCGTCGTTTCCCATCAACTTCGCTCTCCCCTTTCCAATTTAAAATGGGTTATTGAATTTTTAATGTCGGGGAGGGTCGGTTCGGTTACCGAGAAACAGTTGGAATATTTTAAAATATTAAAGGAAAACAGCAACAGGATGGAAGAGCTGGTTTCGGACTTACTGACCGTTTCCCGCATCGAACAGGGAAAATTGCCGCTAAAAAAAGAAAAAATCTCCATGGATGATCTGGTTAAAGAATCAGTCAGAGAAATGGAAATTTTTGCCCGGGCTTCAAACGTAGAAATAGATTCGAAATCGGAAAAAAATCTGCCCCAAATTATTACCGACTATTTTCAATTGAAATTGGTGATTGTAAATCTTTTGGACAATGCCATCCGCTACATCAAAGGAAGGGGAAGGGTGGAAATAATATTGGAAAAAAAGAATAAAAATTTGCATTTTGAAGTTAAAGACAACGGAGTCGGCATCCCCCAGGATGATAAAAAATATATTTTTCAAAAGTTTTTCCGGTCGGAGAACGCTCTACGGCATCAAACCGAAGGCTCGGGATTGGGTTTGTATATTGCCAAATCAATTGTCGAAAAGTTAGGAGGGAAAATCGGATTTTCAAGCCGGGAAGGCGTTGGGTCGACTTTCTGGTTTAATCTACCAGTTAAATAATAAGTTAATCTTGGTGGTCAATGAACCTGAGGGTTCATTTCCACCTTCGCCCGTTGAAACGGGCTCGGTATATGAAGAAAATTTTATTTGTTGAAGACGAACCCGTTCTTCAAAAAACTTTCGGAGAAATTTTGAAACAAGAAGGGTATGAAGTAGTTTCTGCCTTAGACGGAGAAATAGGTTTAAGATTGGCGAAAGAAAAGAAGCCGGAATTAATCTTGCTTGATTTGATCTTGCCAAAAATTCACGGCTTTGATGTTTTGAAAAAGCTGAAAGAAGACAAGGAAACTCAGGAAATTCCGGTGATTGTTTTGACCAATCTTGAAGGGATAGGCGACGTGGATAAGGCTCTCGAGTTGGGAGCAACCACTTATTTGGTAAAGGCCCAATATACCCTTGAAGAGGTGGTCGAAAAAATTAAAAAAGCCCTTTGCGATTAGCGCTGCAAAATTTATGCGAGTGGAACCGCAACAATTAAAGGCCTTTCTTTTGGATGCCAAATTGGTTACCGAAGAGCAATTCGACGGAGCCGCAAAGATTGCTGAAGATTCCAATCAAAAAGTTGGGGATGTTTTAGTTTCTCAAGGAATTATTCCCCAGGAAGATTTGATTAAATTGGAGGCATATATTTTGGGGATTCCGTTCGTCAATTTGGAAAAAGAGAAAATTGAAGATGAAGTTTTAAAGATGATTCCCGAGCCTATAGCCCGTTCGAACAACATCGTCGCTTTTAGAAAAAAAGGAAATGAGCTGGAGGTGGCAATGCTCGACCCCGAAGATTTAAGAACGATAGAGTTCATTAAAAAAACGGCCAATCTTAAAATCTTACCCAGGCTGACCACGCCCGAAAGCATTAAAAACGTCTTGAGGCAATATCAAGAAACTTTGGAAGTCGAATTCGGAGAAATTATAAAAAAAGAGGCCGGAGTGATAAAACCGGTAAAAGAAGAGGAAACAGTGGAAACGGGAGAAGATCTCAGAAAAGCGGCCGAGGAATTGCCGGTAATTAAAATTGTCGATACTTTGTTGAAACACGCAATTTTACAGAGAGCTTCGGACGTTCATATTGAGCCCACGGAAAAAGAAGTTCTGGTCCGTTATCGAATCGACGGAATTTTGAGAGACGCCATGACTCTGCCCAGATTAGCCGCCTCGGGAATCGTCGCCAGGATAAAAGTCCTTTCCAATTTGAAACTTGACGAACACAGGCTTCCCCAGGACGGACGTTTTAAGGTTGAAACCGAGGATTACAAATATTCAATAAGAGTTTCAGTTTTGCCGGTTTTCGACGGCGAGAAAATCGTAATGAGGCTTTTGCCGGAAACCGCCAAAGCCTTTACATTAGAGCAGATAGGGTTAAGAGGAGATGCGTTAGAAACCATTCAGGATAATTTGAGGAAACCGGTAGGCATGCTTTTGGTAACCGGTCCCACCGGCTCCGGAAAAACCACCACCTTATACGCAATGATGGAAATTTTAAATACCCCCGGCGTAAACATTTCAACGATTGAGGACCCCATTGAATATAGGATGCCCAGGGTCAATCAGACTCAGGTTAATCCCAAAATCGGCCTGACTTTCGCTTCGGGGTTGAGATCTCTGGTCAGACAAGACCCGGACATACTTATGGTCGGAGAAATCCGAGACAGCGAAACCGCCAGTTTGGCAATTAACGCCGCCTTAACCGGGCATTTGGTTTTATCAACCTTGCATACCAATTCCGCCTCGGGTTCCCTGCCCCGGTTGATTGATATGGGAGCAGAACCATTTTTAATTTCTTCGACCTTAAATTGCATTTTAGCTCAAAGGCTGGTGAGAAGATTGTCTGAAGAAAAAACAAAATACACCCTGAAAGACTCCGAACTTAAAAACATAACCAAATATTGCGATTTAGACAGGATTTTAAAAATTTTGAAAGAAGAAAAATTGGTAAAACCGAAAACGGCCTGGAAGAGCATCGAATTTTTCAGACCGAAGATAAGCAAAGAATGCCCGGAGGGCTATCGGGGGAGAATCGGAATTTATGAAGTTTTACCGGTTAACGAAACCATAAAAGAATTAATCGTAAAAAAGGCAAATTCCGACCAAATTCAGGCCCAGGCTCAAAAAGAAGGAATGAGGACAATGATCGAAGACGGATTTATAAAAGCCGCCCAGGGGATAACCAGCATAGAAGAAGTATTAAGGGTAATTGTCGAATAACCGATGCCGAAATATTTTTATCTTGCAAAATCTTTGGAAGGAGAAGAAAAATCCGGCGTGATGGAGGCAAAAGACACGCACCAGCTGGCGGAAACCTTAAAAAATCAGAGTTTTATTTTGATTAAAGGTGAGCTCGAGAAAGGCAAGACGGAGAAAGGAAAGATTAATTTTTCCGTTCCTTTTTTCGGCGGAGTTTCATTGACGGAAAGAATGATGTTTACCCGTAATCTCCAGGTGATGATATCCGCGGGTCTTCCGTTGCCGAGAACCTTGGAAACTTTGGCTCTCCAAAGCAAAAGTAAGGTATTTAAAAAAGCGCTTTTGGAAATAAAAGAAGAAGTAACCAAGGGAAAAAGTTTCTCCGAAACCTTGGCAAAATACCCCAATATTTTTTCCGAACTTTTCCAAAGTATGATTAGGGTCGGCGAAGAGTCGGGCACCTCGGAAGATGTTTTGAAAGTTTTAACCAGACAGATGGAAAAAGAACACGAACTGCGTTCAAAAATACAAGGGGCGATAATGTATCCTGCGGTCATACTTTGTACTATGATTGGCATCGGTGTTTTAATGCTTGTTATGGTCGTTCCAAAACTCGCGGAAACTTTTAAGGAATTGGAAATTGAACTTCCGGTTACCACAAAAATAGTGATTGGCTTAGGCACTTTTTTGGTCGAAAAGTGGTTTTTGGTCATCCCGATTATTATCTGTTTTTCGTTTTTTTTCTGGATAATTCTGAAAACCCAGACGGGGAAAAAAATAATTGATACCTTGTTTTTGAAACTACCCATCATCTCTCCTCTCATTAAAAAAACGAACTCGGCTTATACCGTCAGAACCTTAAGTTCTCTGATTGCCTCCGGCGTTCCCATTGTCAAGTCTTTGGAAATCGTCTCAGGAACCCTGGGAAATGTGTATTATAAAAACGCCGTTTTGGCGGCGGCGCAAATCGTTAAAAAAGGGGGAAAATTATCCGAAGCCCTCTCTTCCTACCAGGACATTTATCCTCCGATTGTTTTCCAAATGATCCAAGTGGGAGAAGAGACGGGAGAAACGTCTAGTATTTTATCCAAACTGGCTGATTTTTTTGAAGATGAAGTGAGCAACGCCACTAAAAATATGGCCTCATTGATCGAGCCAGTTTTAATGCTTATTATCGGAGTAGCAATAGGTTTTTTCGCCATTTCAATGGTTCAGCCTATGTACTCGATGTTAGGAGCAATCTAGAAGCTAAAAACTCAAAGTGCAAAACTCAAAACCGCAACTCAAAACTAAAAACTTTTTGGGATTTACTCTTATAGAACTTCTGACTGTTATTAGTATTATTGGAGTTTTGGCTTTAATTGGAATTCCTGCTTTTAGAGCTTATCAGCCTAGCTTAGAGCTGTCGGGCGCGGTTCGGAAGTTAGTTGGCGATCTTCGTTATGCAGAACAACTAGCAGTTACCGAACAAGTTAATCACGGAATTAGTTTTTCTTCCAGTACCAATCAGTACCAGATGATTAGTTACGGGGCGGTGGAGGAAACGCTTGCTTCCACTACTCTTCCTGAAAAAGTGAGTTTTTATCAAATCGCCGGCTTTACCAATGATCAGGTAATATTCAATCTTTACGGAGCAGTAAAAGAAGCAGGGAGTATTACTTTAATTACTAAAGATGCAACTACTACTATTGAAATAAGACCCTCCGGTTTTGTAAAAATAATAAAATGATTAGTAGACAATCTGTAAAAAGTTTCACCTTAATTGAATTATTAATAGCAATATTTATTTTAACAGTGGGAATTGTGGGAATTTTATATATGTTTCCAATGGGTACCCGAATAGGGAAATTTGCTCAAATGGCTTCGGTTGCCACTCAGTTGGGTCAAGCAAAAATGGAAGAGATTATTTCTAAATCATACGATGACATTTCTTCCTCTACCGAAGCATACGGTGAGATCCCCGATTTTGAAGCCTACAAAAGAGTAACGATAGTAAGTTGTTTTGATTCCAATGGCTCCGGTTTAACTCCCGATTGTCCTGATACGGGAATAAAAAAAATAGAAGTAAATGTCTCTTGGAAATCACCTCTCGGAGTTACTGAAAAAAACATTAATTTAACCAGTTTGATTGCTCAGCGATGAATATTATATTTAAAAATAAAAATGGCTTCACTTTAGCCGAACTTTTAGTGACCATTACTATCCTTGGTTTAGTTCTCGGGGCAATTTACGAGGCATACGCATTAAATCAACATGCTTATCGAAAAGGTGAAGTTTCAGCCGAACTCACCCAAAATAGCAGAGTAATTTTAGAGAGAATGACCAGGGAAATTCGTCAGGCAAAAGGAATAGCTACCGATCTTTCAGCAGCCAGTACAGATGCCACCAGCACCATTGAGTTTGAAGATGGCCACGATATTAGTTATGTGCATTACGTCCATTATTTTTGGGATGAAGTCGATGAAACAATAAAACGAGAAGTAGTTGCTTATTATTTTTCTATTTCCGGTAATCCCAATAGCACCAGCACTTATGTGGCCTGGGATGCTACGCCTCCGGTAGGAGAAAGTTTAGAGAATTGCACCCTAGAAGGCCCCGACATAATTGGAGAGTATGTTACTGATTTAAAACTTTGGAAATCAGAAGGTATTAATATCTATTTAACTTTTAAAAAAGGAGAAAACAGTATCAATCTTTCCACCAAAGTTTTTGGAAGAAACCTATGATAAAAATTTCACCAGAAAGAGGCGTAGTAATAATTATTGCTTTTTTAACTTTTGGGATTTTATTACTTTTGGGTACTTATTTTTTATCTTTTACTCTGAGTGAATCCAGAATTTCAGAAAGCCAACTGGTTGCCTCGAAAACTTATTATTTAGCTGAAGCCGGAATTAATAAAGCGATTTGGAAGTTAAAAAATGAAGATCCTTGGAAAACTTGTTTTGCTACCTCAAGTATAGGATATGATTGTAATTGCGATAATTGGCAATCTTCTTTTGAAATAAATATACTATCCAATAGCACTACTACCGTTTCAATTATTAATTCTGAATGTGCCTATGGCCAATTAACCGCTACTTCCACCATAATGACTTCTGAAAAAAAAACTGCTCAAAGAGTAGTTAAGACAACAGTTTATAAGGCGTTAGCCAGCCCTACTGAAAACGCTACCGCTATGACAGGCGGCGCCAGTCAAAATGTTTTAATCAGCAATAGTAATTTAAAAGTCTATGGGAACTTTTTTGTTGATAATATATTACATATATATACAAGCGATATAGAGGTTATAGATAGTCCCAGTAATTTCCCCGAAGTTGATGGTAAAGTTCTTGTGACGGGTAATTATCAACTGCATTCCGGGAATGCCCCCAGCACTACCGCTATTTGTGCAAGCGATTATTGCCATACAACTTCCACCTGCAACTGCGTAGCAGAAGCTGATAAATTTGATTCATGCAACACCGGCAGCTGCCCTCCAAAGAGTCTTAATCAGCCGCTAGTTGATTTTGATTCTGGCCAAAGCACTTCTTTTTACCAGCGCGCCTTAGCTGCCCAGAACGCTAACCAATGCCAAATTCTTTGTAATGGCTCACCGTGTAGTACCTCTGATTGCGGCGGTTCGCCTTGTAATAATAAATGCATTATTACAGCCTCTCAACTTTCAAGCATTTTAGGAGCAGTCGGAACTAACGGGACCGCAACTTTAAATAATGAAATTACCTATATAACGGGTGGCGGATTCACTTTAAACTGTAAACGACTCGTTGTTAATGGCGTATTAGTAGTTAATGGCGCGGTTGATATCGGAACAAGCAATTCCTGCGGGGCCAACGCTCAAATAACGATCAATAGGCCGAATTCTACAAGCACGTCAGGCCTTTTAGCTATAGGAAATACAACCTTCGGCCAATACTCTTTTCTTGCCCCTACAACTCTTACCGGGATAATTTATGCTTATAACAAGAAATTAGAGTTCAATAATCTGCCCCAAGAAGTCACTATTGTAGGAGGGATAATCGGAAGAAAGATAGATATTAATAACGTAACTAATTTATTTACTTTGGAGCTGGATAATGAGGTAATTTTATATAGTTTAGGCTATAAGATAAATAACGTGGCGATAAACCCTATTTTTTCACCGATAATTACGACCGACCACTGGGAAGAATCTTATTAAAATAAATTTTAAATTTTGGCAAAATTGATATAATCATTAGAAGAAGAAAATAAAAATGCCTGAATTTTTATCTTTAAAACCAAAAGCTTTCGGACTCGATATTTCCGATTTGTCTTTAAAGGTAATTCAACTCGAAAGAAAACGAGAAGGTTTTGATTTGGCGTCTTTTGGCGAGACCCAAATTAAACCTGGCATAATAAAGGGAGGAGAAATAAAAGACGAAGAGGGTTTGGCAAAAATTATTAAGAAAGCGATAGCAGAAGTCAAAGGAAAAAAATTAAAAACGAAATACGTCATTGCCTCGCTTCCCGAGGAAAAGGCCTTCTTGCAGGTAATTCAGATGCCGAGGATGCTGGAAGAAGATTTGAAATCCGCCGTGATTTTTGAAGCCGAAAATTATATTCCTTTGCCGATAGAAGATGTTTATTTGGATTCCCAGATTGTTCTGCCGGTAAAAAATCATTTGGATCACTACGATATTTTAATCGCCGCCTTGCCCAAAAGAACAGTTGATCCTTATTTATCCTCGCTGAAAAAGGCGGGACTGCAACCTCTGGCTCTTGAAATTGAATCTCTGGCCGTAGCGAGAGCCTTGATTAAAAATGAAGTTACGGTTTCTCCGGTTCTTTTGATTGATTTGGGGGCGACGAGAACCAGTTTTATTATTTTTTCCGGGCACGCGTTAAGATTCACTTCTTCCATCCCCGTTTCTTCCCAGAAATTCACCGAAGCGATCGCCAGAGTCATGGGGATTGATTTGACTACGGCCGAAAAAATGAAATTCAAATACGGCTTGAAGACAAAAGCCAGCAAGGAAGGAAGTCAGGTTTTCGACGCCTTGATTCCTCCCCTGACAGATTTGATTGAACAAATAAGAAAATATCTTGATTATTACCAGACGCACACTTCCCATGAGCATTTGTCGCCCGACGGCAATAAAATGGCGAAGATACTGCTTTGCGGAGGAGGGGCGAATCTGATAGGGTTGAACGATTTTCTTTCCCGCGAACTTGATCTGCCGGTGGAATTGGGAAATCCCTGGATAAATATTCTGCCGGAGAGTAAAAAAGAGGCGTCGGAATTGTCTTTGGAAAAAACGTTTACTTTCGCCTCCGCTTTGGGCCTGGCTCTAAGAGGGCAAAAAGAAAACGATTAAATTATTTCAATGCTCAATGAATCTTCGATTCAGTTAAATATTTCAAAATTAGAATATTTGAAAAAGATATTTTGAAGAAAATATCTTTGCCCGATCTTCGCTTTAATAAATTAAAGCTTGGTAGTCGATGAAGCTAAGGCTTCATCTTCACCTGCGCTTTCTAAGGAAGCTTGGTAGTCGATGAAGCTAAGGCTTCATCTTCACCTGCGCTTTCTAAGGAAGCTTGGTCAATGATCAATCTTTTACCGCCAAAAGAAAAAGAAGAAATTTTAAAAGAAGAGAACTGGAAATTGCTCATGATTTTAGGGATGATTTTGCTGTTTTTTCTTATTTCTTTGTTATTGATTTTATTCTCAATAAAAATTTTTATTGTCGGTGAAGTCGAAGCCCAGAAAATTATTTTTGCGGAGCGGGAAAAAGAATTTAAAAGTACTCAAATGCAAAATCTTCAGAATAATCTGACCGCTTTCAACAAAAAACTTTCACAATTGGATTCTTTCTATCAAAATCAATCTAATTTTTCCGAAATTTTAGAAGAAATTTCAAAAACGCTTCCTTCTGGAGTTTATCTGAATAATTTATCGATCGTCTCTCAGGGAGGAAAAAACGAAGGATCCGGATGCAGTATTTCCGGTTTTTCTCCCAGCCGGCAAATTTTACTTGTTTTGAAAGATAATTTAGAAAAAGAAAAAAACTTTCAAGAAGTTTATTTTCCGTCGTCTAACTGGGTGAAGCCCGCGGATATCAATTTCACAATCAGTTTAAAAATAAAATGATCCTTGTATGACAATAACCAGGAAAATCAATTTGTCGATATTTATTTTCATTGTTTCGGCCGCTTTGATCGCCGCCTTTATCATTCGTCCTTTTTTTAATGATATAAAAATCGGTTCGAAAGAACTGGTCTCGCAAAAAGAAAATTTGGCGATTCTGGAGGCTCAAATGGCCAACCTGGAGAAATTCAAAATTATTTATAAAAATCTTGAAGAAATTTCCGAAAAAGTCGACAGATTATTTGCCAACCCGGAAGTGCCGGTGGAATTTATCGGTTTTTTGGAAAATACCGCCGAAGAATACCATTTGAAGATTGAAATTTTCCCCGCTTCCGCCAGAGCCACCGAAAAAGATCTCTGGTCTTACATTACTTTTCAAATAAGCACCTCGGGTTCTTTCGCTGATTTTTTAAAATTTCAGAAAAGAATGGAAAACGGCTCTTATTTAATTGAAATTCAAAATTTAAACATCAGCAGACTTACCGAATCGGGCGAAATTCAAGCAAGTTTTACCATTAAAGTTTTTACAAAATGAAATTAAGAAAAATCGGGTCATTTTTTAAAAAATTTCCAAGAGTTTTAGGAGAAAATTCATTTTTAACTTTTTTAGGATTATTATTCGTTTCTTTGGTTCTGGGAGCGCTGGTTTTCTATAGATTCAGTTTTTTAGTCGGTAAGGAAAAACCGGAAATTACCGAAGAATATCTTCGGTTCCAAGAAAAAACCTATCAAGCGGTTTTAGACGAATGGCAGAAACGGGACAAAAGACTTTCAGAAATAAACTTAAAATTATATCCCGATCCCTTTGTTAAAATCTCCACCTCAACCTCCACACCTAATCAGTAATAACTTCGTTAACTTCAGCGTTGAAGCACCTTTACTGATTAGGTGTGGAGGGTTGACTAAATAGCATTTTTCAGATAAAATTTCCTTTGTCTCGCCCCTGTAGCTTAATGGATAAAGTACCTCCCTTCTAAGAAGGTGATGGAGGTTCGATTCCTCCCAGGGGCACATGGTGGCTATGGTGTAGCGGTAACACTGCTCTTTGTGGAGGAGCCGTCGCCGGTTCGAATCCGACTAGCCACCCAAAAATTTCAGCCCGAGTTTTTCTCAATTTTCCCTAAAAACAAAAAATCCACGATTGTGGATTTTTTTGTACTATTGGCCTGCCTAAATAAGGATGCTATTTTTTTTCTTCCAACTTTACTTTTAGAACTATTTCTTGTCCCGTTCTCAGGATCTTTAAAGAGATTTCGTCGCCGATTTTTAATTTTTGGAGAGACAAAGATAAAGGATTTTTTTCCGTAATTTTTTCCCCGTTGCATTCCAAAATCAAATCAAATTCTTTTAAGCCGGCCTTATCGGCCGCGCCTCCTTTTATAATGGCTGTTTCCCCCAGCGCTTCCCTTACAATTAAAGCTCCGTAATCCACGGGCAGTTTGTTTTTTTCAGATATTTCTTTATTCAAAAGAATGTATTTTACTCCCAAAAACGGCCTTATGATTTTTCCGTATTTTTTAACTTCTTCGAAATCTTTTTTGGCATAATTTATGGGTATGGCAAAGCCGATATTTTGAGCCCCCATAATCGTAGCCGTATTTATTCCGATAACCTTTCCTTCGATGTCCACTAATGGCCCCCCCGAATTTCCCGGATTGATGGCGGCATCGGTCTGGATTAAGCCTCTCAGCATTTCTGCCTGTTGCGTTATGCCGCTGAAAGCAGTAATATAGCGGCTTAAACCGGAAACGACCCCGGTACTTACCGTATCATGAAATTCTCCCAAGGCGTTTCCTACGGCGATTACCGATTGTCCCAGTTCTATATTGTTCGAATCCCCCAATTCTATAAAGGGCAAATTTTTGGCGTTAATTTTCAAAATAGCAATGTCGTTTATCGGGTCTCGGCATATGACCTTAGCCGGGTATTTTTTTTCCGGTTCGTAAATAACGGTATAATCCGCGTCGGTGTCCCCGACTACGTGCTGGCTGGTTAAGACATACCCATCGGAAGAAATAATAAAACCCGAGCCCCCTCCTATTTTAGTTCTTTCTTTTTTTCCATTTCCAATCTTAGGGACAACAAAATTTTCACTCCCGTAAGGGAAAAAATAAAAACCCTCGATTTTAGGCAAATCCTTGGAAATTACGATGGTTATTACCGCAGGACAAACCCTTTTTGCGATTTCGATGACGGGAGATTTCTCTTGCATACCCCGTAGTGAAATTTCGAATTAAAAATTTCTTCGAAATTTTCTTTTATCGCCCCGTAGGAGTTCGAAATTCTACTACGGGGCATACAAATATATTTTATCATAAAAAACATTGTAAACAAAGCGAAAAGCTGATATAAGATAATTATAGTATACGTCCTATACCCGGCGGAAGGGTCGGGCTCGATAAAATTTCTTTTGAAATTTTGTATAGAGCCCCTGTAGCTCAACGGATAGAGTAATCACACCCTAGTTGTGTTTTAGGTTTCGTTACGATAAGATAAATTAATGGGTAAAAAGGCTCTCACTAAAACACAGATTAATCAAATAATTCGTCTTAGAGAACGGGGGCATAGTCTTCCAGAAATAAGGCGCATTACTTCACGCGGAAGTGGTACGGTATTTAAATACATTCGTGGAATAAAGATTTTACCTAAATTTGAAGAATTATGGAAAAATAAAAGAAAGTCAAGTGTATTCCGAATGATTCGAGAACAGAAAAAAGCAAAGGACCAAGCAAAAAAACTTATTAAAAACATAGGAAAAAAAGAAAAAGTTTTAATTGCGGCATGTCTTTATTGGGCAGAAGGAGCGAAAAGAGATTTTAATCTAACCAATACCGATCCATCCCTGATTAAAACTTTTATAAGTTGCCTTGAAGAATTAGGTGTAAAAAAAGAAAGGCTATCAATAAACCTTCGAATATACGAAGATTTAGATAGAGAAAAAGCTTGTAATTTTTGGTCAAAAATTGTTGGTATTCCCAAAGAAAAGATAATGTATGTCGATGTATTAAGAGGTAAAAAGAAAGGGAAACTTAAATATGGTATGTGTCGTGTGAGGGTTACAAAAGGAGCTTATTTTTTTAAATTACTGAATAATCTTGCAGAAATTATTAAAACTAATACAGTTGCCCCTGTCGTTTAACGGATAGGACGAGGGTTTCCTAAACCCTAAATTATAGGTTCGATTCCTATCAGGGGCACAGGATTAGCTTTTTTAAAATCTTTAGAAAGGAGGTTACAAGAATGAACGTTTGGATACTTTTACCGTCGGTATTTATATTGTTTTTCTTGATCTTGGTGATTGGTTTGATTGTGGCAAGAAGGACCATAAATAAGCTGGCAGAGGACCTTAACTACGCGCGTCATACTTTCGTTGTCTGGTTCATAACTCCCCTTTTCAGACTGTATTTTTGGCTTCTCGAATTCTTTGGCAAGCTCAGTGTCAACGTAAGCGGTCCTATCCCCTGGAACGAGGAAAGATTGATTTTTGTCGGCAATCATCCCATGCCGAAACTCCAAGATACGTTTCTGATTCCCATCCTGATTTTTTATCTCCAATTCAAGCATTACCTTAATCCCATCAGGTATTTTCCGGTAACTACCGCCGACGAAGCGAATTTCGGTAAATCACCATTTTTCGCGATAATGGGAAAAACTTTCATCGTCGCGGTTGACCGCAGAATGATAAGGATAAAAGGCAAGAATTCACGGACGCTTGAAGAGATAAAAAAACGCTCCGAAGAATGTGGCGGCGGATTATCAATCTTCTTTTCGGAAGGAGGCAGAACTGCAAGCGCGAAAAAACGTAACAAGGGACTGAGAGAAAGCCTGGAAGGCAATAAACTGGCGATTCCGCTTGAAAGAGGAGCTGCCAAATTGTCTTTTGATACAGATGCCCCCGTCGTTCTTTTCTGGAGCAGCATAAGCGGCGACAATCCATCCGCAAAACCAAATCCTCTTACCGTTTTTCGGGGGCTGGCCGAGTTGTTGTTGAATCCGAGGATGAAAGTGATAGTGGATATCGGACATCCGAACGGTCCTTTAAGACCGAAAGCAGAACAGACTCTGAAAGAATTCAATCAAAAGATAGAGGATGCTTTGCTCGAGCTCGGCGATCACCAAACCAAACGTTTCAGAAAGGGCAAGAAATGACTCTGAGAGAAATTCTTGCCCCATCTTTCGGGCCCGTGGTATAGTGGCAACATGCGTCCATGGCATGGACGAGTCCGGGGTTCGAGTCCCCGCGGGTCCACACTTCGAGCTATCTCAGCGTAAAAAATTTGGAGGGGTGCCTGAGCGGTTGAAAGGGATGGTTTCGAAAACCATTAGGGTCGAAAGATCCTCGTGAGTTCGAATCTCACCCCCTCCGCCAATTTATACACGACGAGTTTTTCGCCTCGCCCCGCCTGCGGCGGGGCTCGGCTTCTGCCAAGATTTTGAACGGATTTTTGAAATCAAAAACAAGTTTTTGATTTAGAATTTGGAAGTTCGAACCTAGTTTTTTGAGAAAATCTTTCTTTTCTTCCAAATTCCGGCTTTTTGCCAAAATTCCCGCATATTTTACCTCATTTACGAACCGAATCGCCGGTTCGAACCAATTGCCCCTCTTTTGCTCAAAAGCGGCGATTTTGTCTTTCAGAATTTGTTTTTGCCGAACCAAATTATTTTTGTTTTCTTGATATTCCGGCAGGGAAACAGCGTTTTCAAGATAGGCGTTCATTAACCTTTCCAGTTTACCGTTAATTACTGACATTTTCTCTTTCAGATTTTGAGCAAAAGATTCCGATGATTGGGTGTTTTTCAATTTTTCTTTTTCCAGTTCGGCGATTATATTTTTCGCCCAGTCATCGGGCAAAGAAACTTTTTGAATACACTGGCTTATTTGTTCTGTTAGTTCTTCCTCGCGGACATATTTTTGTAAGCATTTTGTTTTTCGTTTCGTGCAGTGGTAATAGTTATGTCCTTTTTGAGTTTCGGCGGTAATCAAGCAACCGCACTCGCCGCAACGGATAAAACCGCGAAAAACAAAATACTTTGGCTTCTTTTTGTTCGGCTTACTTTTACTTTTCATTACTTCCTGAACCTTATCAAAAAGTTTCTTTGCGATAATTGGTTCGTGTTTTCCTTCGTAGAGTTCATTATTGTAGCGGATAAGTCCGCAGTAAAAAGGGTTTTTGAGAAAATATTGATAATTGGCAATGCCTAATATTCTCTGTTTTCGGCCAAGCAGACCTAAAGCACTTATAATTTCGCAAAGCCGTCGCAGGGAATAATTACCGGTTGAATAGAGCTCAAAAGATTTTTTGATGAGTTTTGCTTTATTTTTATCAACAACTATTGATTTTGTGTTTTTGTCGTTCAAATATCCGAGCGGCGCCATCTGCGGCCATAAGCCATTTTTCAGTTTTTGTCTTATTCCCCGCTTTATATTTTCCGAGAGATTATCAACATAGTATTTTGACTGGCCGAAAGCGATCTGCAACATAAATTTTCCCTGCGGGGTATTTTCAAACCAAAAAGTCGGGAATTTTAGTTCTTTTAATTTTTCAATATCCAAAAGCCAGATTATTTTTCCGCCGTCAATGGAATTTCTTGCCAACCTGTCGGGGTGCCACGCTAAAATCCCCTCTGCTTCGCCTTTTTCAATTCGTAATAGCATTTCATTAAAAATTGGCCTACCGGGTTCTTTGGCCGTTTGTTTTTCAATGAAAATTTTTGTGATTTCCAAATTTTCCTTTTTGGCAAGTTCTTTCAGCTCCGCTATTTGGTCGTCAATGCTTCGTATCTGTCTTTCTTCCGTATCCGTTGATTTTCTCGCATAGAGAAAAAACTTTTTGGTTTGAAAATTTTGTGTGTTCATATATTTTCTCAAAAACCAAAGGAGCAACCCTGTGAACTCAATTCCGCTTTCACGAAATTGACAGAAGTTGCTCCTTCGGGATTACAACGATTAAGTTGTAATAAAAATTCGTGAAGCATTATGGAATTGAGTTCACTTTCATTATACGCTATTTTGGCAAAAAAACAAAAATCCGTTCAAAATCTTGGCAGACGCCGAGCCCCGCCGCAGGCGGGGCGAGGCGAAAAACTCGTCGTGTATAAATTGGCGGTATGTTTTAGTTAAAATCCGAACCTATTTTAGGGAAAATCCCGACGCTGACTTTTAGCCCGTCCCGCTAAAAGCGGGACGGGCAGGAAAACCCGACGGCTCGCGGGCAAAAATTTCCTCCCCTGAAACCCCTCCATTTTTTGCCCGCTCGCTTTTCGGGCGAAATCGCTTTTTGAAATTTAGTCTGTTTTTTAGTATAATTTTATTTCAGACATACACCATCTTGACATCCTTTTGGACAATCATATGCCACAGAAGATGGTTTACCGTTCTCACAAACAGCTTCGTGCAAATAACGATGAATTTCCTGATTGCAGGGAGCCCCCGATTCAGGATATTCGCTGCAACAATCATGGTTAAAACTAATTCCTTTATCTACCTTTTCAGCCGCTATTCCTTCCTTATAGTAATCTTCTCCGCCGTCTGTATCCACACATTTTAATCCACCCCAATCTGTGTTAAAGAGACATGTCGATTGGTCCATAGTATTTTCTAAAGAACCACATATTGCTGGACCATTCATAACTCCTTGGAGTTTTTTAATACAATTTGCTTGGTAGGCAGTACTCTCGTTATAATAACTTACATCTTTAAACTTTCCGCAAACATCGGATGAATTTATTTTTTTAGCAATTTCTACGACGCAATCTAAGTCGTAAATCCCAGCGCATAGTTCGGCATTGTTTGTATCAAGGGCAATTTCCCTTATACATTCAATTTTTTGCTTCGATTCGGAGATTTCTCTACATAAATCTGTTTTCTGAAGAAATTCTTTTGTGTTAGAAATTATTTTTTTGCAAATCGATTCGCCTACACCACATAAGGATTCATCTCCTAGTTGTCTCCCTACTTCTATTATGCAGGCATGATACTTAATGCCTTCTTTGCCCTCAAACCAAATCAAACGACCCTCGTTTTCTATCTTATTTATTTCTCTATTTAACTCTTCGCATAGCGCAGGGTCTGCTTCTTTAATCGCTCTCGCAAGAAGTGGTTTTAGCACTGATTCATCTATTATTGCTGCTTGCTTTTTTTCTTCCAATCCTTTTACCTCATTATATTTCCCAAATCCCATAAGCCCAATGAACGCGATAATAAAAATAAATCCTGCGCCAAATTTGAGAAAATATTCTTTTTTAAAATAGAAAAATAGAGAAATTATAAAAGAAAAAAATAAATATGGTAATACTGTAAAAAATATTAAAAATCCTAGGCCATACATTATTGTTTCACTATCACCACTGGGACCAAAGAAATAAAGAGTGGCTATGATGAAAGAGCTTATTATTATAAAAATTAAAGGTAATATAAAAAGAAGAAGCTTATATTTATTTTTATAAAAAAATTTCAATGCCAGGCAGAATCCTATAAAAACAGAGATAATAACGAAAAAGTCGAGAACTGAAAAGAAAACAGAATAAAGATATTCAAAAATCCATTTTACCAAACCAGAATCTATAATTTCTCGTTGTAACTCCGCAAGAGTTTTCCCACCTACCGTCCAACCAAAGCCTGCTCCAGTATTTTTGACATAAAAAGGTAGTTTAAAAATTGAAACGAATACCCAGCTACAGATTGCCGCCAAAATCGCTTGCCCTAAAATAGATTTATTATTTTTTTCTTCCATATTCTTTTATATTACCAAAAAAACATCTAATCAACAATAGAGCAAAAACCATCAATAGTTTGATAATTTTTTATCATTTCTTAACTAAATTTCAAAAAGCGATTTCGCCCGAAAAGCGAGCGGGCAAAAAATGGAGGGGTTTCAGGGGAGGAAATTTTTGCCCGCGAGCCGTCGGGTTTTCCTGCCCGTCCCGCTTTTAGCG